>JAABUX010005980.1_pt1 | contig 14723 bp, 16 predicted proteins | sample 5561851 | NCBI WGS metagenome assembly JAABUX01 (sample SAMN10711883, study PRJNA513361) | rock metagenome | isolation source: Antarctica rocks | place: Antarctica: Victoria Land, Richard Nunatak red sandstone | collected 2016-01-03 | reverse complement strand
GCGCGAGGGTAGGACGACGGCCATGAGCGACGCGATTCTGGTAGTGGAGGACGACGAGCAGCTGGCGGCGATCGTGCGCGACGGGCTCGCGCACCATGGCTACGCCGTGACGGTCGTGCCCGGCGGCGCCGCCGCCCTGACCGCCGTGCGCGACCGTCCGCCCGCGCTGGTGGTGCTGGACCTGATGTTGCCGGACATCGACGGCGTTGAGGTCTGTCGCCGTCTGCGCGCGGAGGGTGGGCCGCCGGTGATTATGCTGACCGCCCGCGACGCCGTCGCCGAGCGCATCACCGGCCTGGAGAGCGGCGCCGACGATTACCTGACCAAGCCCTTCGTGCTGGAAGAACTGGTCGCGCGCGTGCGCGCCGTGCTCCGCCGGCGCGCGCCACGCCCGGACGCGCTGCTACGCGTGTCCGACCTGACCGTGGATCCGCGCGGGCGGCGGGTCTGGCGCGGCGACCGCCGGGTCGAGCTGACGGCGCGCGAGTTTGACCTGCTGGAGTGCCTGATGACGCATGCGGGGCAGGTGCTCTCTACCAGTGTGTTGCTGGAGCGGGTCTGGGGCTACGACTTCGCGGTGGAGTCCAACGCGGTCAAAGTGTATGTCGCGTACCTGCGCCAGAAGCTCAACGCGGCCGGTGAGCCGGACCTCATCCACGCCGTACGCGGCGTGGGCTATGTGCTGCGAGAGGGCCACGCTCATGCTCCTTATGCCCCGTAGCATTCGTGGCCGCCTGACCCTGTGGCTGACCCTGCTGATCACCCTGTGCATGGCCGCGTTTGCGCTCTACCTGTACCTGACCGTGACCGCGACGCTGACCGGCAATCTGGAGCAGACATTACGCGTCGAGGCGCAACAGGTCGCCGCGACGTTCGACGTCCAGGGACCGAACGGCAACAGCGACGGGGCCGGGCAGGCCGCCGACATCGGGGCGGTCGACGGGTTCTCGACCGCCGGTCTCTTTATCGAGACCTTCGATACCCACGGACATCCGTTGGCTCGCTCCAGCAACCTCGGCCGCCTGCACTTGCCGGACGAGTCGCGGGCAGCGTCGCTTATCGGCGCCGGGTCACGGCTGTCGACACAGGCTGTTCCGGGCGACGCGCTACGGGTCTATAGCGTCCCCGCCTCCCGCGACGGCCAGATCGTCGGGCTGGTGCTGGTGGCGACATCGCTCCACGACGTCACCACGGCGGCGCGGACCCTGCTGGCCTTGCTGATAGCCGGCGGCCTCGCCGTCGTCCTGTTGGCCGCGCTAGGTGGTCTGGCGCTGGTGCGACGGGGCTTGCGGCCGCTCGACCGGATGGCCGCGGTGGCCGAGGGCATCACGGCGCGCCGGCTCGACCAGAGGCTGGCCCTGCGCGCCCCGCCAGTCGAGGTGGAGCGCCTGGCCCACACGTTCGACGCGATGCTCGACCGCCTGCACGAGTCCTTTGCCGCCCAGCGGCGCTTTGTCGCCGACGCGTCGCACGACCTGCGCACTCCCCTGGCCACACTGCATGGACGCAGCGAGGTGTTGCTCCTCAGGCCCACGCTTGACGACGAGACGCGCGCCGGGTTGGCCATGATGCGCGATGAGGCAGCGCGCATGGGACGCATGGTCGCCAACCTGTTGGTGTTGGCGCGCGGCGATGAAGACCGGCCCATCGACCGGCGGCCCGTCGAACTCGACGTACTGCTGCTGGAGGTGGCCGGCCAGGCCCACGCGCTGGCGCGCGGCGTGCGCGTCACGCTTGCCCACGAGGACCAGGCGCTGGTGCTGGGGGACCGCGACCTGTTGAAGCAGGCGCTGCTCAATCTGGTCGACAACGCCCTTGCCCATACACCCCCCGGCGGCTCCGTCGCGCTGTCGCTCCGCGTCGCCGACGGACAGGCCTATCTATCGGTGCGCGACAGCGGCGCGGGCATCGCCCCGGACGACCTGCCGCGCATCTTCGAGCGGTTCTACCGTGTGGACCCGGCGCGCTCACGACGCTCCGGGGGGGCAGGTCTGGGCCTGAGCATCGTGCGCTGGGTCGCGGAGGCGCACGGTGGGCAGGCGACGGCGGCGAGCACGGTGGGCGTCGGCAGCACATTTACAATCATGCTGCCGCTTTCTAACCAAGTTGTAACCGTCCCTTAACCCTGCCCTAACCGGGGGCTGCGATGATGGAGATACGTGATGCACGGCATGAGTCCGGCACGCGCTAGACCCCATACAAGGGGAAGGAGCAGGTTCCGATGATGGTCAAACACGCATTGATGGCTCTGGGACTGAGCGTTAGTTTGGTGGGCGGCGCGGGGGCGGCCTCGGTTGTCCACGCCAGCGCGCACGTCAAGCCCGCGTCACACGCGGCGTCACACCCGGCGGTCGCCCACGCGCGGGCGGCGCGGTTGCAGGCCGCGGCGGACGCGGCCGGCGATAGCGCCGCGGCCGCGGCGTGCGCAACCGACGCCGCGGGCAATCAAACCGGTGATTGCCAGGACAGCCAGGACGCGTCCGGCCCCCAGGATAGCGCGGACGCGGCCAGCGCGACGGACGCGACGGACGCGACGGACGCGACGGACGCGACGGACGCGGCCGACACGGGGACTACGGCGAGCCAGGACGGTGATACCGCTCAGACAGGCGACCAGACCAGTCCGGATAGCGCCGGTCAGGGTGGCCTGGACGGCGCGGCTGGGGCCACACGGTAGCACAACATCCGCCTCTGTCGCTCGAGGGGACGCGCCACGCTCGTTGCGTGGCGCGTCCCCTCGTTCCATTGCATGGACGACATCTATACCGATCCGGTGCGGCGCGACTATGAGGTCATCCGCGACATCATGCTCGCCGACGAGACCGTGGCCGCGCGCGGCCGGGAGACGGGGCTGGACCGCGAGACCGTCGGGGAGAAGGCGCGGCGCTTCGTCCAGCGCGGCATGTTCGGCCTCGTCGACCGACGCATGATGTCGCCCATGAGCCCAATCGTTACAATTGTCCATGCTACACTGTGAGTCATGGCTGCCGATGTCGAGGATCGTCCCCTACCTACTCCGACGCCGTCCCCATCCCTGTGGCGCAACCGCGACTTCCTGCTGCTGTGGAGCGGGCAGGTCGTCTCCACCCTGGGCACGCAGGTGTCATCGCTGGCCCTCCCGCTGCTGGCGCTGGCGCTGCTGCACTCGCCGGCGCAGGCCGGCTTGATCGCGGCGGCGCGTTCCGTGCCCTACCTCCTGTTCAGCCTCCCCGCCGGCGCGCTGATCGACCGCTGGGACCGCAAGAAAGCCATGATCCGCTGCGACCTGGCGCGCTTCCTGGTCTACGGCTCGATCCCGCTGGCCTACGCTCTGGGCCACCTCACCGTGGCCCAACTCTATCTGGTGGCCCTTGTCGAAGGCACGGCGTTTGTCTTTTTCAACATCGCCGAGGTCTCGTGCCTGCCCCGCGTGGCGCCCACCGAGCAACTGGCGCGGGCCAACGCCTTTAACGCCTCCGGCGAAGCCGTTTCCTTCCTCGTCGGACCGGGGCTGGGCGGCTTCATCGTCGGCCTGGCGCGGACCACCGTGTCCGGCGCGATGCTGGCCTACCTGATTGACGCCGTCTCGTATCTGGTCTCCGTCGCGTCGCTTGGATCCATCCGCACCCCTTTCCAGGGCACGCGGGTGGCGGAGGCCGATCGGTCGCTGCGCCGGGAGATCGCGGAGGGTCTGCGCTTCCTGTGGCGACATCGCCGGCTGCGCGCCATGGCCCTGCTCTGCATGGGGACCAACGTGTTCTTCAGCCCCATCTTCCTGGCGATCATCGTGCTGGCGCAAAGGGATTTCCACGCCGACGCGCGCGGCATCGGCCTGATCTTCAGTCTCTCCAGCGTGGGCGGGATCGTGGGCGCCGTGTTGGCGCCGTGGCTCAAAGCGCGGCTGTCGTTCGGGCGCATCATTATCGGCTCGACCGTTTTGCAGGGGGTCGCCGTGACCCTCGTCGCCGCGGCGCCCTCGCCGGCCCTGGTGGTCGCCGGCGGCCTCATCGCCTTCATGGCCGCGCCCATCTTCAACGTCTCGTCGATCTCGTACCGGCTTGCGCTGACCCCCGACGCGCTGCAGGGCCGCGTCAACAGCGTTTTCCGCCTGCTTGCCCTCAGCGGCCAGCCCCTGGGAGCGGCTCTGGGTGGCGTGCTGCTCGGTCCGCTCGGTCCCCGCGTGGAGCTCTGGCTGATCGCCGCCGGCATCACCTTTTGCGCGCTTGCCGTGTCCTTCACCGCTGTACGCAGCGCCTGAGCTTGCCTCCGAGCGGCTACGTCGATCTAATGAGCCTCCTGCCCGCGGCTGAATGGCCAATAACTGGCCGACTGTCGCGGATCAGCGTTACTTTTGAGAGCGACGGACAGGGCGCCAGTTCGCCTGTGCGGAGGGAGGGCCTGTGAACTCACACAGCGCCGCATGCTCTTTGCGATAGACGGCCCGCAAGCAGCCTGCTAGCGCTGCAGGACGTACTGCCCGTCCATCAGGAGGGTAAAGGGGGCCGCACGGCGCGGGCGCGCCTCGGACCACGGCAGCCAGACTGTTCGCGCCCAGTTGATAGGATAGAACTCAAAAGAGTGAGCTAATAACCACTTACAGGGCGCGTGAAGCTGGTAGGCTGCACATCTAGAGGCCAAGGTAAAAGTAAGAGAGGATTAGTTGCATATTGCTGTAGATTGGCCGGGCGATCCCGGCTTTAAACGAGATAGCTTGCCCTACTGTGCAATGTCCGTTGTCGTTAGCGACACTGCACAAGAGATAGAAGATGCGCTCACAGATGTACGTAGAAAGCGCAGCTTGCCCAAAGATAAAAAGGGTAAAGACTACGAGTTCAAATTCGCAAAGACGAACTGGCCCGCCAAACAAGATTTTATGCAGCGCGTAGCCCACACATCTTTTACAGGCGTCGTCGTAATTTATAACAAAGAGGCCATGACCCCCAGGTGGGCTTGGGGTAAAAACGACGATTTACTCGTCCAGCTTCTTGCACACTGTGTTTTGCAGCTGCCTCAGTCGGCAATCAGTGGTAGTAAAATGATGATTGACGGCGACGCCGAAGCGAAGAAGGTCGGCCGATTAGTGAAGCCAAAGCTGTCGAGGGTGTGGCTTAACCGTAGCCTCAGCGCTCGCTTAGGCAAAATAGTAAACGGCGACTCTAAAGACTATGGTCCTCTGCAACTTGCGGACATGATAGGAGGGGCAGCCGTCGAAGCGTGGCAACATGACGTCGTGTACACGCCACTTATGCGCCCGGTGCGCTCAAAGGTAACGATACAGGTAGTCACGCCAGGTATGCCAATACCCGCTCCATGATCGTGCCTGATATGCAAAAACCCGCTAAGTAACTCTCTCATCTAGGAGAGAGAACGACCCCCTCAATCGGGGGCGCTGTCCTTAGCGGGGAAAAGAGCCTGTAACCTCTGTCCTGGGTGGGCCGCGTCCACACATCAGTTACAGAGGAACTGTACCCTTTTATCTACCCGTAGTATATCGTATTTACAAGACCTTGTGCAAACGAAATTTTCACGCGCCAACTGACCCGATCCAGCCCGACGCCCTGCCGTCCACGAAACCGGCGTCCCGCGTGCCCAAACTGCCGGTGGCGCCGCACACACCAAGGATCTGGCTGGGGCGAAGATCGCCTCACAGCAGGCCGCCATAGCTGATGGACAGGAAGCCGAGGGGCGCCAGGCGCGCCGGGTCGAGCGCGCGCAGGTCATCGAGCGGCGTCAGGCACGTCTTCGATGCGCAGGGGCGTTCCCGCCTGATATAACCGTGCGGCTTTCATGATGGCGCCCTCCTTTGCTACGTGGTTGTGACGTGAGCTGTTAGCGCAACTGTTCCTCGGCATGGACCCGTGAACGGCCGTGCTTCCTACAGCATGACGCGCGGTAGGTTCGGGAACCAGAGCGCCGTTATACTGGTATGGTAAGCACCTGGATATAGGGGGAGAGCGGATGGACGAGCGGGCGGAGTACCAAGGCACGGTAGAGCAGTCCGGTTACATCGTGAGGATAGGCCACCCACGTCTCCAGGAGAGAGAAAGGTGAGAGCGATGGCGCGGACATTGATGAACGAGGCCATCGTGGCCAGCGAGGTGGAGTTGTACGACCACGATGGCGCGGGCGTGGGCGTCGTGTCGCGGGACAGGGCTCTGACGCTGGCCCGCGCGCGGGACTGTGACCTGGTGCAGGAATCGACTTTCTCCAGCCCGCCGCGCTGCCGTCTGACGCCGCGCGGCGCGGCCGAGCGCGCCGGGGCGCGAGCCGCGCGCATCGCGGAGGGCGGGCCGCCAAAAGAGTTGCGCGTCAGCGCCACCATGGGCGCGCACGACGTGCAGGCGCGCAGGCGACAGGCCGAGGGGCTGCTGGAGAAGGGGTACGCGGTGAAGCTGACGGCGCGCCTGGCCAAAGCGGAGCGGGCCAACCCCGTCGCCGCGCGCGCCCTGCTGGAAGAACTGGCCCACGACCTCGCCGCCGTGGGCCGCCTGGCGCGCAAGCCCTTCGGCGAGTCCGGCGCGCTGGTCGCGCTGATCGAGCCGCGCGAGGAGTGACGCTATGCGGGCTCACGCCAGGCGAATCTGCTCGACCGCCAGGGCGGCGGCAGCGTCGATCGCCCGGTCGATGGCAGGCTGCCGCGCTGCTCCCGTGTACGATCGCGTGAATACGGCAACCGCATAGCGCCGACCGTCTGGATAGGTCACAACGCCAACCTCGTTGCGAATGCGGCCCATCAGGCTCCCGCTCTTCGCCTGCACCATCACTCCGTCCGGGAAGCCGACGGCGAGCCGATGGCTGGCCTGTTGGCCCATCAGTCGCCGCACCTCGGCGCAGGCCGCCGCGGGAGCCGCCTCGTCGCGCCAAATGCCGCGCAACAAGCGCGTCATATCGCTCGGCGTCGTCCTGGTCGCCTGATCGGGCTGGAGCGCGCGGCAACGTCCCAACCGGATGTCCCGCTCCCGCTCCGGAAAGGACCACAGCGCGTCCAGACTCGGCACATCGGCGTCCTCGCTGATCGAGGCGATGAGGCCGCGCAGGTCGCTCACCAGGACGGTATGGTGCAATCCGAGTGCCCGCACGCTCGCATTAACCCGCTCCAGGCCCACCCGTGCGATGAGCGCGTCGGTGGCCGTGTTATCGCTGATCGACAGCATCAGCGAGGCGAGGTCGCGCAGCGAGAGTGTCGCCGGGTCCTGGCCGTTGGACAGCCCGGTTGGCCCCACCGTCCGATTGTCAGCGGAGATGTGGACGCGGTCCGTTAAGGCAAGACCCTCGACCGCCGCCTGGCGGTACAACTCGAGCGCCGCGGCAACCTTGAACACCGAGGCCGCCACGACGACCCCATCGGGATGCAACCCGACCGCTGTTCCGCTGTCGATATCCAGGGCATGCACCCAGCCCTCGCACCCGGCCGTCCGTAGCGTGTCCGCCAGGCGTGCCTCGAACGACCGCGACGCATCCTCATCCTGCCGCGAGAGCTTGGAGAACCACGCGTTGGTCATCCAGTTCGCCTTGGGCTTGTTGCCCCTGTTACCCCTGTTGCCGTGGGTCTACCCCCTGCGACGCGTCGGAGGAGCCCCTCTCCTGGATGCGGCGGGCCTCCGCGTCGATCTCGCGCCCGAGCGAGAAATTGAGGAACGTGCGCAGCAGCGCGATCGCGGCGAGCACGAGGAGATCCTGGAGGCTCGGGTCGAGCGCGGTGCCCAGGATGTCGGCGCCAAGCTGGAACTCCAGGGCTAGCGCGAGCGAACGCCCCAGTGAAAGCCGGATCGCCTCCTGATCGGGGACCGCGTGCCCGCGGTGGCGAACCAGATCCATCAGGTAGTAGAGGAACTCACGCACGATGGCGATCCCGATGATGGCCCCGCCGATCAGATTGGCGAGGAAGATAAGCACTTGCAGCAACCCCGCCAGCGCGGCGTCATAAAAGGGCTTGGCGGCGGGATGGTCCGAGGCTCCGCTGATTCCCGAGAGGGGAGGCGGCGTCGGACTCGCGGCGACGTGGACGGAGAGCGCATGCGTGGCGTGCAACAGTAGGTGAGCGGTCATCATCCTCTCTTAGGTCGCTAGCGGCTCATCGCCCGCAGCGCCCAGACGCTCGCGCGCTGCATCAGTATCAACGCGACGAGCATGATCAGGGCGAGCAGAAAGTAGCCGACAGCCGTGTCCTGGCTGGCGATAAAGGCGAACCCCAACGTGGTCGAGACGGCCGGCGGGTGGACCGCGTCGAGCAGGACGAGCGCGACAATCGTTCCCACCATGGCCACGGCTGCCGCCGCGTAGCCCGGGTGCAGCAGCAGCGCCGCCCCGATCCCGAATAAGACCCCCACGACGTGCGCGCTCACCATCACGCGAACCGTGTTCATCTGGTGGCCCGGATCGCGGTACACGAGGAAGGCGCTCGAGGCCAAGGAAGCGTAGAGCACACGCTCGTGCCGCAGCAACTCGACCGCGAAGACGGTGATGAGCACAACCAGCGTGGGGGGCACGGCGAGCAGCAACTCCCCCCCGATACCGTGGCGCCGACGGACGGCCTCCGTGTCCATCGCCATCCCCTTGCCGGTCGCGACAGCGCGCCGCCCCTGCCTGTCCATGCCCACCTCGTCCTAATCCCTACTCGGCGCACTACGCGACGCGCGATACAGCGACCAGCGACGCGGACAACGGACGCGCCCCACGCACCTCCAGCATACGCCGCCGTTACAGGGTGGGGGTGACAAAAATACGTCTGTTGCCCGTCTATTTTGTCCTTCTTATCCTACCTCTACTACCTCCTACTATCTATAGCGACGGCAAGGGGAACGCTCCTACATCGTAGTAGGGCAATTCTTGCTTGCCTTGTTGAGATGCAGTCTCCATCTTGTAGCCGATTAGAGAGGTAGCGCGGGTAGGCGCCCCTCATGGAGTGACGGTCGTCTGCCGATACCGTAAGTGCGGAAGAATAGGGTGGATAAGCGAGGGCTTGGTATTGGTATGGGCGTGATGGTGCTCGAGACACGAAAGGCAGCGTTGCCCATCGGGACGGTAGGCAGCGCGGACGACTATCCTGACGACTATCCTGGGGGCGCGCGGACGGGGCTGTTCGTCGCGGCGATCGCGCTGGGCGTCGCCTTGCGGCTGATCGCGGCCCTCTGGGGGGACATCGGGTCCGGACACGACGGTGAGATCCGCCTGTATTATGCGGTGCAGTGGGCGCAGCGGCCGCACTGGCAAGGCCTGTCCGGCGTGTGGCCGCCCCTGCACTGGTACGTCCTGGGCGCCCTACTGCGCGTCTGGAACGAGCCGATCATCCTGGCCAAGGCGATAGGATTTGCCTGTGGCATTGGAACGGTCTGGGCGATGCGGCCTGCTGTACGCCACGTCTTCGGCGACACGGCCGCGGTCGTCACGGCGCTCTTATTGGCCATCTTCTGGACGCACATCTGGCTCACGTCGTCCTACTGGGTTGAACCGCCCTACCTGCTGCTGGTCGTGCTCGCCCTGCACTACTCGACGGGACAACTGGGGCGCAAAAGCATGGGGCGCGCCGTGCTCTCGGGCCTGTTCCTGGCGGTGGCGATCATGCTGCGGCACGAGGGCATGATCGTGCTGGGCCTCTTCCTCGGCTGGTACGCGCTCAACGCGCGGTCCCCGCGCCTCATCCTGGCCTTCGCCGCGCTGCCGCTGCTGGCGTCGGCCTGGCACTTCGTCGAACCCTGGCTCAGCGGGCACTCCTACTTTGACTACGCGGGCCAGGTCGGCGCGATGAAGGCGGGGGAGAACGCCGCGCAAGGCGTCGGCCTCAAGGACGCGCTGAAGCAGTGGGTTTTGATACCGGCCGTGGCGCCGTCGTTGCTCGTGGTGTTGCCGGGGCTCTACGGCTTATGGCGCTGGCGACGCCTGATCCGCCGCGACCTGTTCGCCTGGCTGCTGATCGGGCACGTGGCGTTCTACCTCACCCTGACGCTGCACTCGGGCTGGCGGCCGCAACTGCGCTATATCATGCTCTACCTCATCAACCTGCTGCCGTACGCGGCGCTGGCCTGGGTCGAACTGACCCGGCAACGCCGCCTCGCGCGTTATGGACGGCCAGCCATCCTGGCAGGGCTGGTCGCGCTGACCATGCTGATGCAGGCGTCCGGCTGGTGGGTTGGCCGCAACGGTCGCCAGGCCTGGGGCTGGCTGCCGCTTGAAGTGGTCACGCCGCCGCAACACGCGCTTGATCGTTGGATGGCCACGCGCGCCCTGCGCGGCCAGACCTGGATGCGGGTGGAGTCGATCACGACCGCGACCCTGAGCGACGCCTGGGACGTGAGCCATAGCTACCTCATCGACGGCATCGCGCCCGGCGTGGTGGAGACGCACGAGATTTACGTCCCGGAGCACCCCGAGGTGCTCGCGGGCCGCCTGCCCCCGGTGGCTTACGCGGCGGACGTCGTCCTGATCGACGGGCAGGCCGCCTACTACCGGCCCGTGTTGCGCTCCCTGATGAGCCGCGGCCCCGTGCGTGTGGTAGCCCTCCAACAGCACGTCACGGTCCTGCTCGTCTCGCCGGCCGCGCGCAGGCACATCGGCAGCGCGTGAGCGCAAGCCCTTGACGTATCTCTTCGTTCGCTACGATCCGCTTGGCGCTCTCCGCTCCAATGGTAAGCGGCCACGATGCTCCCATGTGCAATCAGGTAGCGCCGAGTATCCCGATAGGTAAGGGTGCACCTCGAAATTGTGGAATCCGACCTGCGACTGCGGTCGCAGGCCCGTTCCGGCTCGTTCTAGCCGCATCCCACCGTTTTGAGGCGCGACCGATAGGTAACAGAGCCCTTCCCTAGTTATAGTCCATAAGGTATCATAGTTGTATACAAAAAATCATCCTTGTACACCGGCTATGTGGAGGAGGCTACCATGACCACCGAGGATCGGACGACAGCCACGATCACCGCCCGCATCCCGAAAGAGCTACGAGGCGAGCTAGACGCCTTGACCAAGTCCACCGGGCGTAACAAGAATGCCCTCGTCGAGGAGGCCCTACGCCGCTTCGTCGAGGTCGAGCGGTGGCAGATCGCCTTGATTGAGGAGCGGCTACGCCAGGCCGACGCCGGCGAGGTCAGCTATGCCAGCGAGGAGGAGATGGGCGAACTATACGCTGAGTTCAACATCCCGCGCCCCGGGTATCGTGAGCGGGCCGCGAACTGATGCGGCTGCGCTGGCTACGCGATGCACGCGCCGACGTGCGCCGCATCGGGCGGTACATCGCCCACGACAACGTAGACGCCGCCGAGCGAGTGACGACACGCATTGTCGAGGCTATTGACCTACTGACTGATCAGCCTGGTATAGGACGCCCAGGCCGCATCATCGGGACCCGTGAGCTTGTCATATCAGGGACACCCTATATCGCGGCTTACCGTGTCCGCGAAACCACGGTAGAGATTATCGCCGTGATTCACGGAGCGCAGCGATGGCCGGAGAGCTTCGAGGATAGACTACCGGCGCCGCCTCGCCGCCAGCCAAAGGGCTAGTCGGCATGCTATCCTACCCCTCACGAACGCAACCGGGGGAACTGGAACAAAGCTGGGTTCATCAGAGCCGTATCGGCGGTGCGCAAGAGCAAAGCCTCGGGGGACGCCCCTTCGCTCGCTACGAACCACCGGATGCTCTTTTCTCTAGAAGATAGTAGCGCTCGACCACGTAGCCGCGCAGGCCGGCGAGGTAGTCGGCGTCCATGCGGAAGGGACGCGGCTCGGCGAGTCCAAGCAAGGACATCAGCGTACGGTCGGGCAGGCGTATGGGACCGCGCCTGAACTGCCAGCAGAGCCGCTGCAGCGTGTTCTGGTCGACATTAGCCCGCTCAAAGAGCAACAGCGATCCGTAGATCGCGGCGGAGCGTCCGGCGTGCAGCACGCGATGGCACAGGACGCAGACCGTTTCCAGGTTGTGCTCACGGTCGTCTCGGCTGTTGCCGCTGATGTGGTTGACCTCCAGCCCGCGCTCCTGGTGGTGATCGCAGTAGACGCAACGGTAGCCATCGCGCTCCAGGATACCCTCACGCGTGCGGCGCCAGGCGGCACTTGACAGCAGCGCGCGGTCCGCACCCGAGCGCCACAACCCAGGCGGGATAAACGCCGGCGCCAGCGGCTTGAGCGGTCTCGCCGGCTCCGGCAGACTCTCCAACGCCTCGGCCAGGGTCGGCGTCTCTTTTACTCCGCGAGAAACTCCAGCCCGCTTTCCCTCACTCGTCACTCGTCACTGATCCAGCGCGCGATGAGGCGCCAGGCGCCACCGCCCGCGCGTTCGGCGCCGACCAGGAGCGGCTGTCCGGCGCCCTCAACGCTATATCGCGTGACATTGTGGCGGAAGGTCGTTTCACCGCCGATGCGCTTGAGCGCGGCCAGTTTAGCCACGCGGTTCACCGTCTTGGTGTTCTCGCGGCCGGCGGCGGTGATATCCGTCTCCTTACCGTCGAACTGTCCCAGGATCGTATCGATGCGCTCACGAGTCTCGGTGTCCATAGACCTCAGTGTACCGCTTTATGTCTCGTCGACCGAGATGTCTTCCCCGCCCTCCGAGATGCGCGTACCGGTGGTACCAGGATTCAGGGATGGGTTATTGCCAGGCACATTGGGCAGCGCGTCGGGGACGGATGTCGTGCCCCCGCCCGTCGTGTTGTCCCTCGTCTCGATGACGTCGCTGTCGGGCATATTGTAGACGGTACGGCCCATCGCGTCGTCCTGATCCGTACCAGTATTGGAAATCACAGGGTCTCTGTCGCTCATGCGTCTGTCCTCTTGCGCCACTACCGCTATCGTCATCAATAGGCATCGTTGGAGGATGCGGCCCCTCTTGCATGGGACGGTCGCAAGGGGTATGCCAGAACAGGATATAAATTCCCGATTTGACGACTTCGCCTCTATCCGTGTATAGTCTACTCAGTGGCGGTTATGACCACCGACCACGCGCACCTTCTACAAGTGAATATGGCGCTCTTATCCAGAGAGGCGGAGGGACCGGCCCGATGAAGCCTCGGCAACCAGCAGTTCGCGCTGCAAGGGTGCCAAATCCGGCAGATCTATTCTGGAAGATGAGAGTCGCGAATAGGCCACCTCGCCGGTACTTATGATGCGACCTCCTGTACGTTCCGTACAAGAGGTTTTTTTGTACCCAGGTACCTCCCTAACCGCGTACCCCTCATCGACCGCTCGACGAGGGGTTTTTTGTTGTCCCGCGCTTCGGGGCCGGGACGCAAGCGAACCGCTCCACCATTGTTCACGATTCACGCCGCTCTCCCAAGGCGGCGATAAGACGATGCCAGGAGGGTTACAGATGGTTACGCTGTCCGACACCGCAGGCGCCCCGACGACCACGCGCGACGCTCAACCGACGACATTATCACGACGCGCCTACGCCACCGGCCTGCGCTGCCGCGTGTGCGGCGAGGGCTACCCGCTCGACCCCGTCCATGCCTGCGAGCGCTGCTTCGGCCCGCTCGGCGTGGTCTACGACGACGCGGCCCTGGCGCGCGATGTGACGCGTGAGACGATCTCTGCCGGCCCCTCGACGCTGTGGCGCTACCGGGCGCTGCTGCCCATCGCCACGGAGCACCCCGTCGATCTTGGCGCCGGCTGGACACCGCTGCTGCACGCCAAACGCCTGGGCGCGCTGCTCGGTCTCGAGCGCCTCTATATCAAGAACGACTGCGTCAACCCCACCTACTCGTTTAAGGACCGCGTGGTCGCGGTGGCCATTAACCGAGCCATCGAGCTGGGCATGGATACCATCGCCTGCGCCTCCACCGGCAACCTGGCCCCGGCTGTCGCCGCGGCGGCCGCCGTGGCCGGGCTGCGCTGCTACGTGTTCGTGCCCGAGGGACTGGAGCCAGCCAAGCTGCTCAACGCCGCCGTCTACGGTCCCACCGCCGTGGTACAGGTCAAGGGCAACTACGACGCGGTGAACCGGCTCTGCGCTGAGTTGGCCGACACCTACAACTGGGGCTTCGTCAACGTCAACCTGCGCCCCTACTACGCCGAGGGCTCCAAGACGCTGGGCTTCGAGGCCTGCGAGCAGTTGGGCTGGCAGGCGCCCGACCACATCGTGGCGCCCATCGCCTCGGGCGCGCTGATGGTCAAGATCGCGCGCGGCATCGAGCAGCTTGCCGACGTGGGCCTGATCTCCCGGACGCGCACGCGCTACTCCGGCGCCCAGGCGGCGGGCTGCGCCCCGGTGGCCAACGCCTTCGCGGCCCACACCGAGGACGTGCAACCAGTGCGGCCGGATACGATCGCCCGCTCTCTGGCCATCGGCAACCCCGCCGACGGGCCCTTCGCCGTGCGCCTGGCGCGCGAAAGCGGCGGCGTCATCGGCGCGGCGAGCGACCCCGAGCTCGTGGAGGGCATCAGCCTGCTGGCGCGCACCGAGGGCATCTTCGCCGAGACGGCGGGCGGCGTCACTATCGCGGTGCTCAAGCAGTTGGCCGCGCAAGGCCTGTTCCGTCCCGACGAGACCGTGGTGGCCTACATCACCGGCAACGGGCTCAAGACCCCCGACGCCGTCGCCGGTTCGCTGCCCGCGCCCACCCAGATCAGCGCAAGCGTCGAGGACTTCGAGGAAATCGTGCTACGCACGAGTGACTAGTGATTAGTGGCTAGTGACGAGTGAGATAAGGCGGATGACCTCTTGCCCCGATCCGATCCCTCCCGATATGGCACTCACCACTCGTGTCGCTCGTCACTAACCACTCCCGTCCTACCTCACTCGTCACTAATCACTAGTGA
>JAABUX010005979.1_pt1 | contig 14724 bp, 18 predicted proteins | sample 5561851 | NCBI WGS metagenome assembly JAABUX01 (sample SAMN10711883, study PRJNA513361) | rock metagenome | isolation source: Antarctica rocks | place: Antarctica: Victoria Land, Richard Nunatak red sandstone | collected 2016-01-03 | reverse complement strand
CCGAGGTGCGCACGCCCGTCGATCGTCCGGGGGATGCCGTACCGACGAGCGTCCCGACCAGCCCACCGCCGACGGACACGCCTGTTGCCACGACGGTGCTACCGGTGCCATCCGGCGATCCAGGCGTCCCCTCCGTCGTCAACCTCGGCAACGTCGCAGTGTCGGCGCAGGCGTTGGACGCGGTCTACTATGCGAACACCGTGTACATGCAGGTCATGAACGAGCGCGACACCCGCAACGTCGACAGCGCCTTCGGGCCAGCTCTGGCTAGCACCAACCGCAGTGTGGCGGCGACCCTCGTCACCCATAACCAGCACTGGAACATCACCCTCGTCCGCATGAGTCTCGCACACGCGCAGGTTATCGACCCGGCTACCGTCCGGGTGACCGTGACCAAAAGTGAAAACGCCCAACTGCTGGCGGACACAGGGCGGGTCATCACGCCGATGTACACCGACACCGAAACCTTTGTCGACATCGTCCAGCGCATCGGTGGCCGCTGGTTGGTGACGCAGGTCTACCACTAACGTGTCGCCACGAGCCAAGTCTGATGACGTGCGACCTCACCGCGTCCGTTTCGTCGATGATGCCCAGGCGTGACGACCTGGGGGGGTGATGGCCTGAGGCGCGGCTTGGCTGGGCCATGGCGGAGGTGCAGGCGTCCGCTATAGTCCTACAACCACCAATCGGTCGCGATAGTCGTCCTCCCACCCGTTCGAGTCGCTACGGACGAGATGATCGGCGGATAACGGGCATGGCAACGACAGCCACGACGTTAACCGGTGTATCGTTTGTGGTGAGAGTGTCGCCCTACAAAGGTTTCGCCGATGTCACTCAAGGTGGTGTGAATGGACACGGCGCAACGACTTCACCGTTCGCGATGACGGCACACCATCATGTATCGACATCCGGTTGCCAACCCACAGGCATAAGGGAAGATCTACCGCCGGGTGAGCGATATCGTCGCATCTAGTCGAGCCGGTTCGTAGCCGCCGTGAGGATCGATGGACACGCATACCAACGGATGATTCTGCACCTCATCGTCTAGGCATGATGGCGGATGACACACAGCGGCGTTGGGTGAGGCTGGGCGTCGCCCTGGTAACGGCGGGATGCGACCGTCAGCTATGCACGTATAGTTCGCGCGCGTTGAGCACAAATTATGCACGGGATGAACTAAACGGCCAGCACAGCATCGCTGCTGAATAACTATTCACTGCACCACGATCGTCAAAAGTTCCCCGTGCCCGCCAATGTGCTTCCCGCATATGGACCATCGATCACGCGGAGAGAGTAGCGGGCACAGCGGAACGGACCACGACGACACACGACGGTAACGGAAACGTCGTCCGTATCATGCACTCCGGCATGCAAGGCTTTCGCCGAACGACTGCAACACGGCGAAAGCGCGGTGAGATCTTTGCGCCCGAGGGTCTCACCTGTAGCTCGACTAGCTCGACGCGATCATCGCCCTGACGTGTTACCCTCGCCCCCAAGGGTAACGCTTGCGCTGGGCCTACTCCTGTCGCGCAAGGCCACTTCTTATGAGCAATGCAGCGTCGCGTCGGTCGCCTCCACGAGCCGTGCGGCGACCGACAGGGCTCACTCGCCGCGGTCGGACCCGTCGAGAGGGTCCGGCGTCTGCTCGAACCTATCATCCGCCTCTCGCCCGGATGATGCGCCGCCGCCGCAGACTGCGCTGCCCCTGCGCCAGGGCGCGCCCGCACCAGTACAAGCCGCCGAGTGCGAGGGGCAGGCCCCAGATCAACGCCCCCCAAACGTGATCGGTCAGGGCGGTGTAGATCAGGCCGGTCCCGATCAGGCCGGCCAGGGTGGCGGCCAGCACCAGGGCCATGGACACGCCGGCGCGCACGGTGGTCATGGATAGACGGGTCATGGACGACCTCCCGCGCGCACACGCGGCTCCGGAGGGGACGACACGGGTGTCGAGGGCGGCGGCGTCGCCGTGGACGCGGCGCGGTCGCGATAGTAGTCGCGCCAGATCAGGCGGTAGACGCCGAGGAGGCGCGGCAGCCGATTGAGCCCCGGAATCCAGGGCAGCAGTAACAGCACGAGCGTGAGCACGACGGTCGTGGCCATGACCAGCGCATCCGCGTTCGGTGAGCTGGCATAGGCCGGGACCTGATACCCGAGGGTATAGAGCCAAAGCCAGGCCTGACCGGGATAATTGCCGGTCTCGTTCATCATGCCCCACTGCGAGCCGATGAGATGGAAGCGCGCCGCCTGCGCCGGCAAGGCCGCGGATTGGAGGAAGAGAATGCTCCGCGTGTTGTCAGTGGAATAGATGCGCGGGCTGTTGTCCACGGCCGGCTCGAGCAGCCCCGACCGCCCGAGGTTGAGCAGCCCGGCCATCATGGGGGCGACCGGGCCATAGCCGCCCGCGGGGAGCTGCACGCTCGTCCCCTGGACGCGCGCCTTGGTCAGCGCGGAGCCGTAGGCGGCCTCCCAGGCAGCCTGCTGCGCCGGCGTGGCGCTGTCGAAGGTCCGGAGCGCGGCGGCGACGGCTGGTTCCATCCGCGCCACGTCGCGCAGCGGCCCCAACACCATATCCTGCGCCGTGTTGATGGGGATATGCACGCCCGCGAGGCGTTGCAACGAGACGGGACCCAGGGACTGCACGGAGCCGCTGCCGCTGTTGTAGGGCGGCCCGTAGGTGTTGATGCTGTCCGTCCCGTTCAGTTCGCCGAGCGCGGTCTGCACGAAGGTGAGCGGAGCCGTGGCGGCGACGTGCTGCACGGTCAGCGGCGGCTCGTCGGGCGACGAGAGCGCCACGGACAGCCCCACCACCAGCACGCCAACGAGTAGGAGGCCGATCAGCCCTTCTTTGACCAGGTCGTAGGGCGCCATCGGGATCCCCCGATAATAGGCGCGTTGGCGCGGGCTCATGGGTGGACCTCCTCGCCAGGGGCCGGATACGGGCGCACCACGCCGCGCATGCGCACCAGGAGCAGGTGCAGGCCCACCAGCGCGCTGACGATGACGGGCAGGATCACGATGTGGAAGCCGTACATCTGCCCGAAATTGAGCACGTTGAAGAAGGTGCCGACGCCGATGGCGTTCATGGCGTCCTTGCCCTGCTCGGCGATCCACTGCGCGTCGAAGTTCTGCTGCGAGATATAGCCGGTAAAGGCCGTGCCAATGCCGACCAGGAAGCAGAGTACACCCACGACCCAGGTGGCCCCGCGCCCGTCGCGCCAGGCGCCCTGAAAGAAGGTGGTCCACAGGTGCAGCACCAGGAAGAAGAAGAACGCCTGCACCGACCAGAAATGCACGCTGTTGAGGAAGTGGCCGACGGGCGAAACGTGCCACCAGGTCGGGCCGGCCATGGCGAGCACGACACCCGACAGGATCAGGATGACCAGGGCGGCGATAGTGGCGATGCCGAAGAGGTAGACGTAGGAGTGGACGTAGGCCGGCAGTTCGTCGGGCAGGAGATCGTCCAGCGGCAGGTCGTGCCGCAGGCGCTGGCGCAGGGTGGCGGTCAGGTTCATCGCGGACCTCCCCTGGATCGGCGATGGGGGTAGGGCAGGACTAACGCCAGCCCAAAGACGAGCAGCATCAGGATGATGACCACGAGGTTCGGGACCGAAAGTTGGATGAACCACCACTGCACGTAAGCGGGGATCTGGTTCATGGGGTCTGTTCCTTCCTGCTTGCTGTATGACGAACCGGGCCAACGGAACCCGCCTAGTGGGTCACGCCCCATCTAAATGGAATTGAAACGTAGCAGCCCATTGCGGCTGCTACCCGCCCTGTTACGCTCATTGACTAGCCGGGGGTGGCAATTTGACCAACTCCAGTTAATTGAGGCGTGGTCATAAATAGGCAGACCACGCGTGAAAGGGTGGTGCGAGCGGCGTCCGAGGCCGTTTTCCCCGACACGATTTCGGAGTTGCCACGCGTGAGCGACCCGGCGCAATCCGTGGTTTGAGCATTTATGACCACGCCTCAGTTAATTGGGGCGTGACCCACTAGTGGTCCTAGGCGCTTGTCATAGCGACATCGACAAAAAGTTGTCGATCTTTCTGCTCCGTCAGGAGCCTCTTGTGCAGGGCGCCGTCCCTGCACAAGGTTAGATGTCTTGAACATGCGAACTTGTTGCGATTGAGTCAAGTTTTTGCGTCGCATATATCTCGTCGGTCTGAGGCGGAGCCTCGCTAGTCTGTACTATACCGGGGACCCAGACTCCTGTGGTGTGGTGCCTGGGCCGTCGCCGAAGACGCCCAGCAGCAGATCGTTGCACCCCAGCGCCATACACGCGAATATCCATGGGCATGGATACTTCCCTACCATCCCCCGAAGCGTCTCGTGTTAAGGACACTAATCGTATTATCGAGTATCCGGCAAACGCACGGACGCGTAACACGTGCGCCCGGCACCCACGCGACCGTTATTGTCACTCATGGTGTCGCCGCCGTTGTAGTGGCGCGCTTGGCGGCCTGCGTGCGCTTGGTGGTGGCGCTGGTGGCGTAGACGGCGATGCCCTCCACGCGTGGGTCGAGGGCGGCGTAGCCTTCGATGATGGCGGCGTCTTCGGGGTCGGCGGCGAGGGCCTCGGCCACTTTCGCCCACTGTTTGCGGGCGACGAAGACGGTGTAGCGCGTACTGGCGGGCGGCTCCGGTAAGCCCTTGGGCAAGTCCGGCACCGTCTCGCTCATGAGGGTGAGGACGACGGCCTGACCCTGCGCGACGGCCTGACCGGGCCGACCAGTGACGGTGATCTTCACAGTGGTTGCCCTCCCTAAATTGTTCCGCTGGAGCTGCTGTGTGAGCGTACGGAAGGTTTCGTCTGTCCATGCAACCGGAGCGGGCGTCGCCGGGGCAGACATCGCCGGTGTGTCGCTCCCTGCCGCCCTCGTGGGACGGCCACCCTGGCGCGGGAAGATGTCGTCTTTGTCCTCCCGACTGATCTCGTCGCTCGCGCGCACGAGGTATGAAGAACGTACCGCCGGGGGTACGGCGACGGCCGTTGGGGAGGTGGGTCCACGGGGTTGGGCCTAGACCCACGGTTGGACCTAAGGAATGGGCCTCTGTGGACCTACACGAGCCCCCTGCCGGACCCATGGAACGCCGCCATGCTGGTAGAACCTGGGACAGTCCGATCCGGAGCGCTGTGACTCTCCTTGTCTTCCATGCCAGCATGGAGTATCTCTTAATCGCGGGCCTCGTAGACGCGACAAGGGGGCCTGCTTACGTGATGGGTGTACTATGAGATGGCAACGACAAGATACGATCGATGGAGAAGGAGGCATGATGACGCATGACATGGTGAAGATGTCCGAGGTAGCACTACGCGTTGCAGCGCTCGTCGCACTACCGACGGTGGCGGGAACGGCCGAAGCAGCGGCCAGACCGCAGGCGATGACGATGGGGACGGTGACCATTCCTGTGATCGCGGGCGGCTACCGGGTCACATTAATGGTTGGGCCAGGGGAGGCGATGTACACCCAGGCCCAGGTTAGGCGCGTTCATCCCACGGCCGGTGAGATCATGCTCCGCGGCTCCATGATGATGGGAGGCATGGGGATGGCCATGCTAAACCGCCATCTGGAGGTGCATGTGCTCGATCGGCGCACCATGCGCCCGGCAAGCAATCCGCTGGTCAGTATCACCTATCAGGCCCTGAGTCCCCTGATGAGGCGCCCCGTGCAGGTTCCCGTGGCCGTGATGGTCGGCCTGAGTATGGACATGAGTGACATCCATTACGGCAACAACGTCTCTATGGCCGGCGGCACGTATCGCGTGTCCGTCCACGTCAACAGGGCGTCTGCCACCTATACCGTGCGCCTGTAGACTCATACCGCCTCCTCCACGAGGCAGTCACACGCAGAGGGTGGGGCAGATGAGACCCACGTTCGTCCGCTGGTGGGATACTGGTGGAGACGATCGCTGATGGATCGCGTGAGGGAGGACGACGATAGCCTGTGCGACGTCAGGGCGGCCAGGCACCGCACAACCCGCCGCAGTGGCGTCGCGTCCAGACCGGTGTCGTGGGGTCGTGCGCCCGCAGGAGATCGGTTCCCGACGCGCACCCCGTGAGGCCGCCGCATCGTCATCACGCGGCTTGGGCAGCCGACGCGAGGTCGGACACGGTCTGCAAGGGCCGCGTATCGTGGCCCTTGTGCGCAACTGGTACCGATAGCAGCCAGCCAGACGTGGCGGCGGCGTGTGACACTCCGCTCGCCCGTGCAGGCGCCCCACCGTCGACAGCCAGCAGGAGGACGCTCAGGACCCTGCTGCGGCGGGCGGGCGTGTATCACGATCCGTGGCCCGCCTGCCCGTTCATTCGTCGTTATCCTTTCTTTTGACGCGGCCGATGACCCATATGGACCGCATGGACTGGTCCATCCCCACCGGTGGTGTACGCCGTGGTGGGCGTGGCAAAGGGGCGAGCACGCCGCCAGAGGGCGATACCCGCGCCGAGCACCGTCAGGGCCACCGCCAGCCAGACGACCTCATACGGGATGTCGGCCCGACAGGTGAGGATGGAGTTGGCGCCGTCGTTCGGCCGGGGGCAGACGTGCTCGTTGACCAGATGCAGATGGAAGATGATATGCTGCACGAGGCCGTCGTAGGCGTTGAAGCCGCCTGCGCCACAGAGGAGGCCAGCCAGGATCACCCGTCGTCGCGGCAGGTTCCATGTGGCGTAGCCGCGCCACAGGCGGAAGGCGCCCCACAGCAGCGCCAGCGTGCTGGCGATATGGAAGAGGCCGTCGGAGAGGATGCGCCCATGCTGGTCCGTGGCCCAGTAGAAGGTGTGCCACTGCAAGAGCTGATGGAAGAGCGCCTCGTCGACGAAACCCGCGATGCCGATGCCCAGCAATATGCCTGTGCGCAACAATGGGCCAGCCGGCCCGTCATCCCCTGTCGCCACGGTCGCGGCGCCACGATGGTCCATCTTCCACCCCCCCCTTACGCGTCGAGACTGTCCATGACCCGGCGCAGGCGCATCCGCGCCTCGCGGGCAACGGTCGCGATGGCCGGGTTGTCACCCACGATCCCCAGCGCCGCTTCCGGGTCCAGCGCCTCCACCGTGCTCGTCTCGTTGCCGTTGTCGTACACAATCACGTTACAGGGCAGCAGCAGCCCGACGCCCAGGTCGGCTTGCAGCGCCTGGTGGGCGAGGGTGGGGTTGCACGCGCCCAGGATGACGTAGGGGCGAAAGTCCATGTCCAGCTTTTCTTTCATCGTCTTCTTGGCATCGATCTCGGTCAAAACGCCGAATCCCTCGTCCGCGAGGGCCGCGCGTGTTCGCGCGATGGCCTGGTCATACGGCACGGCAACGGTCGTGCCGAAGCCATACGTGCGCTGTGGTCCTGTTTGTGTTGCCATGATGATTCCCCTCCGTCTTGTCGCTAGCGATGGTTGTACAACTCCACGCTCCAACGCCACTCTTGCTCGTCGGGGCTGGTCCACCAGCTCCGCGGGAGGCCGACGTCACCCCCGGCCATGATGACGGGGCGTCCATCGTCCGCTGCGGTCGACCACACATCCTCGCGCGTGATCGTGTCGCCTGCTCGCCGCAGGCGCGCCATCGGTGTGTCGGCCGTGCGCGTGAGGGTGGCGCCGCGCGATGAGCGCTCCCTCACCCCCCGCACCTCCACGGTGAGGGCCGCCCCCGCCGCATGCACAAACAGGACATCCGTCGCGTCCAGGCGGCCACGCGCAAAAGACAAGCCTTGCGCCGCGACCTCCGGCACCCAGAGATCCCACATCTGCGCCGTGTCTACCATCGTGGTCCTCCTCCTCGTGTGTTCGTCTCGTGCTCACCTGCTGCCGCAGGACGTGTACCTGCGGGTGGTCCCGTCCCTACTCCATGGCGGCGAGCTGGGTCAGCACGGCGCGCACGTCACCGCGGGCGCCCTGGTTGTAGGGTAACTTGGAGAGGACCATGCCCATGGCGCAGCTATCGCTCACGGCTAAGTAGGTCAGGCCCGCTCCGACGGCGGCGGCCAGATACGTCAGGGGTCTCCAGGCGCGCAGGCCGCCCAGGACGCCGCGCAAGACCAGGTCCGCCGTCTGCGCCGTGCCGGATGTCCCTATCTGCCCGCACAGTGTCTTCAAGAATCCCAATCACCGTCTCCTTCTCTCGTGGTGCTGTCTCATACGTCGTCTACCATTGCTGATTGCCATCATAACAGTACCCTGGTACCGTATGAGTCCCTGTCAAAAAAGGGGCGACGCACGGTCGCCCACAGCGCGCGGCGCTCAGCCGCCCGCGGTGACCTGTCGCAGGCGTCCGGCCCGCTCCAGTTCCACATGTGAGGGCGGGCGGACGACGCAGCGGGGGCAGCACAGACTGCCGGGCGCCGACTCCGCCGCACCTTCCCCCTCAGACGGCTGCCCGTCTGCGGAGCCGGTCGCTGCGGAGAACGTGACCCCCCTCATGCTTTGGTCAATAACTGCACGCTCCGTGCGAGGATCGTGCGCGCCTGCTCCGGCGGCAAGGCCAGGCACTCGTCGATGTTGTGCGTCACGACCGCCGCTCCCACCTTCTCCAGCGCCGCCCGCGCGGCCATGATTTGCACGAGCACCTGGTCGCAGGCGCGACGCTCCTGCACCATCTTGCTGATCCCGCGTACCTGCCCCTCGATGCGCGCCAGGCGGTCGAGGATGTCCTGCGCCATCACGTCGTCAACCCGTGGGTCCATCCTGCACTGTCTCCCTCTGTCTGTGACATTCGTATCTTATCTATACCCCCCTACCGTATATCAAGTGGGGCGACAGACGGGGACCACGGCACATGGGCCAGGGCGTGCACGGCCACAGCCGTGCGCACGCCGCCCCTGGCGCGATCTCCCTGATCAACGCAATACAGTACCCTTGTACCGTATACTATGGAGGAGGGAGAGCGCGCTACAATGAACAGGGGGAGGGGCGGATGATGACCGACACGGCGCGGCGCCTGCGCCCGCATCCCCGACGTTTGCGGCCGGTCTCTCTCCTGGTGTGCGTTGTGGGCGTGGGCGGCCTCCTCCTGACGCTGCGCCCGGCGGCCCATCCGGCCACCGGCCTGACAGGACCCGGCGTGGGCGCGCAGGCCCCCGCTCTGCGCCTGCCAGATCTCCAGGGGCACATGGTGCGGCTGTCGTCGCTCCAGGGGCGGCCGGTCGCCCTGGTCTTCCTTGCCACCTGGTGCGAGGGCTGCCACGTCGAGATGCCGGCGCTCGTCCGGAGCTCCCGCGCCCTGGAGCGCCACGGCCTCATCCTCCTGGGGGTGGACGCGGTCGGCGAGGAGCGCGCGTCCGTCGTCCGCTTTGTGCGCGCCTACCATGCGCCCTTCCCGGTACTCCTCGACCCGTCGTCCGGCGCGATGACGTCCTTCGCCGTCCGCGCCTTGCCCACCACCGTCATCATCAACCGCGCCGGACGCATCATCCTGCACCAAGAAGCGACGGTGGACGGGGCCACGCTCGCCCGTGCCGCGTTCGACCAGCCCCACACACCATGAACGGGACTGACCACGTATGAAGGAGATCGCCCTGATGTGTGTCCTCCGTCCGTTTGCCGCCCTCCTCATCCTCGGCGCGCTCGGGGCCGTGCCGGCGCCCTCCGCCCGCGCCGCCTCGTCGAGCCCGGCCGCCACCGTGGCGGGCATGCCCATCACGCGCGCCGCCTACACGCGCCGCGTGCGCTTGTTGCAGGCTCTTCCGCTCATGAACGATCCCCTGCGCGTGCCTGTGCCGCCGACCGACGCGGCGATCGATCAACTCGTGGCCGAGCGCGTGATCGCCCTGGAAGGGCCACGCCGCCACATTCAAGCGACGGCGGCCGACGTGGAGCGGGCGCGCGTCGTGCAGGGACAGGAGTACCGGACGGTCGGCGGCCTCGCCAGCCTGGAGCGGCGCGGCCTGATGAGCCCGGCCGATGCGCGCGCGGAGGTGGCGGTGACCGCGCTGGCGTTCGCGTTGGAGCGGAGGCTCGGACCTGACTGGTTCGCACACGCCCAGGCGGCTGATCATGTGGTCTATGAGGTCGGCAGCAACGCCCTTGACACCCCGGCGCCGGTCGTCGGGCATCCGGCCCCCGACGTCGCGCTGCGGACGCTGGATAACCACGCCACCTCAATGGGGGCGCTCCGTGGGCGCGCGACAATCCTCAACGTCTGGGCGACGTGGTGTCGCTGGTGCGGGCGCGAACTCCCGCTGATCGCGCGGTATGCCGCCGTCCACCCGGGCGTGCGCGTGGTGGCGCTCGAAGAGTATGGGACGCCGGCGCTGGTGCGGGCCTGGGTACGGGCGCATCCGACGCATCCCCCGGTGCTCTTCGATGGTCCAGGACAGCTCGCGCAGATCTACGGAATCAACCTGCTGCCGACGACGGTAGCGCTTGATGCGCGTGGCCGCATCCGCCTGATCGTGCGGGGCTACCTCCACGGATCGGCGGACCTCGACCGTCTGGCGCGCGCGGCCACATCATAAGGGCCGGTGGCTGGTGTATGGACCGACGCGGACACACCATGAGGACACGCCATCTGACGACCCAGCAGGGATCAAGGGGGCGCGCGTCCGGCGTGTGGGCGGCGTGCGCGATGGACATGAATAGGTAGGAGATATCCGCCGAGACACGCCAATGTCCTTCCTTTGCCACGCGACGCCAGTCGCAGGCCCGCTCGTCACTACCCTCCTATCATCGACATCGATTTATTGGCGCGCTTGAAGCTCTTGTCGCCGATGTAGTGCTTGAGCTCTTTCTCCCAGATGGCGGCGCGGATGAGCTGCTCCACCTCGTCGTCGGACGCGCCGTCGCGCAGGGGGGCGCGCAGGTCGGTCTCGACGGTGGAGAAGAGGCAGGTGCGGAACGCGCCCTCGGCGGTCAGGCGCACGCGGTCGCATTGCGCGCAGAACGGCTCGCTGACCGGGTTGATGAAACCGACCGTGCCGGGGACGCCATCGGCGAAGCGATAGACGCGCGAGGTGGACGAGGGGTCGAGCCCACCCACGGGCACGAGCGGGAACTCCCCCTCGATGATGGCTTTGAGCTCGGCCCCGTTCAGCACATCGTCCTTGGTCCAGGTCTGGTCGGCGTCGAGCGGCATATACTCGATCCAGCGCACCTCGTAGGGCTTGCGCCGCGCCAGCCGCGCGAATTCGAGCACCTCGCCCTCGCTGAAGCCGCGGATCGCCACCGCGTTGATCTTGATCGGTGCTACCTGGGGGTATCGCTCGATCTCAGCCAACCCCTCCAGCACCTTGGGCAGGGAATCGCGTCGCGTAAGAGTATAGAACTTCTCGTGGTCCAGCGTGTCGAGCGACACGTTGATGCGGCGCAGTCCGGCCTCGGCAAGTCCCCGCGCCTGCTCCTTGAGCAGGTAGCCGTTGGTGGTGAGGCTGAGGCTCTTCAACCCCGGCAGCGGCGCCAGGCGATGGACCAACTCCGGCAGATCCTTGCGCACGAGGGGCTCACCGCCAGTCAAGCGGATCTCCTCGACACCGATGCGCAACGCGATGCGCACGAGGCGCTCGATCTCCTCGTAGGAGAGGATGTCGCCCCTGGGCAGCCAGGCCAGACCCTCGGCCGGCATACAATAGACGCAGCGGAAGTTGCAGCGGTCGGTCACGGAGACGCGCAGGTTGCGGATGCGCCGTCCGTAGGAATCCACCAACAACCCGCCGCGCGGATGCTCCGAGCGTGCCAGTGTGTGCGCGAGCGTCGCGGCCTGTTGCCCAACCATAGGTAGTGTGCGGTCCCGATCCATAATGTCCCCGTTATCTCCCCAATCTCCTCAGTGTAGCATGGCTATTCATGCGTGTGTCCCTTTGCCGGGTCGCCAGGCCGCCGCAGACGGCAGCTTCCCATCCCGGATAGTCCAAAGGGGCCTCAACCTGTCAAACTGCTCCGCGTTTACGCTCGTCAAGGTTCCGTAGGGGTCTGCCTTTGGAGCGCGCGTTGCTGAACCGCCACAACAGAGCCGCCTGAGCGGTTTGGGGACCTGCGGACGGTCGAAGTGGGCCGCTACGACCGCCTCATCCGATGGTCTCTCGGTCAGAACGCGTCATCTCAGCATATCCCAACGCAACCGTTTGCGCTATATCCTGCGATCGGTGTGGTCAGATGGCCGCACGCCCCGCGTATGGGTATAGTTCTTGCTGACTCACCTTACGCGGACGCTCAGAAGTGGAGCGTGTCGGTTTATCGAGGAGGATACCATGTCCGTTGCCCGTATCACTGAAATCAGTGCGATCTCGGAGACAAGCTTCGAGGATGCCGTGCAGCAAGGGATCGCTCGCGCCACCAAGACCCTGCGTGGCGTCGAGGGCGCGTGGATCAAGGAGCAGAGCATCAAGATCGCCGACGGCAAGATCACGGGGTACCAGGTCAACATGACGGTGACCTTCGTGCTTGACGACGGCGCGTAGCAGCTGCGGTTTGTTCGACGTGCCCTGCCCGCATGACCACGGGGCTGGGGATACTGCTCCTGCGGTAACGAAGGCTCCGCGCGCAGACTACCTATCCCATCTTTGTCATGTGAATAGGCCTGTTCGCCTCGGCTATACAGTGGGATCGCGCGTACGACGCCCGCGACTGACGTCGCATGGTAGACGACGGACACTGAAGTGTCTCTAGCAGTCTGTCGGAGAGAAGCACATTGCTCTTGTTTTTCGCATTGTGAAAGGGCAATAGCGCGTCTGAAGCCCGTTTCTTGGCTTCAAAATGGTCCCCAAGTACGCTATCTCTCGGCAAAACATGTTCTCTCCGACAAACTGCTAACGAAGCTTCGCCTCAAACCGACAAGTTGAGGGCGCCCGCAGCCGCGCATACACTGAGGAGAGGAGGTGCACTATGCCAACGATTGCGGACGTGCTGCGCGACAAGGTCGCTTTGGACATCGAGAGTGTGGATCGGGTGTATCTGAACGGGTACATCAAAGACCTGCAGGTGCCGGGGAGCGTGGTGCTCTTCATGCGCAATCAGAAGGACTGGCCCTTGCCCTCACCCCAGATGCTCTACACCATGACCGACGGCTTTCACAAGGCCGTGGAGCGCTTTGCCGCCCAGCAAGGGCTGGAGATCGTGACCTTCGAGAAAGACGACAACAAGGAAGAGATGGCTCACGCGGCGCTGGCCGCCTGTCCCACGAAAGACGGCGTCATCCTGATCGGCAAGGCGCAGGAGGCTAGTACAGCGTTCAAAGGACGCCGCGCTGATAGAGGGGACAAGGTGTGGTTCACGTACACCCGCTGCCGCGTGCGAGTGACCTATGGTGGAGCCTCCCGTGTCAAGGGGCTGCGCCAATATTGTCTCCCATTACCATCAATAGTGCGGCGCACGCTGTCCTTTCCGCGCTCCGCGCGGTTTCGCCCAGCCCGCACCTCTCGGTCACGTTCGCTAGCCGCGCTCGCATGATTTGAGGCGCGTCTGGGCGACCTCATGCCGCCGTGCATAGGCTTGGTTCCACATGCCGCGAGAAAGCACGGAAGAGCACATCGACCAATCGCCGTTTCAGGCAGCGCAAGGCCGCTCGTGGTGTCTTGCCCTCGGCTCGTTTCTTCATATAATACGCCCGGCCGCGCGGGTCGCAGCGGCGCTGGGTCAGCGCGATGACGTGAATGGCCCGGTTGAGTTGCCGGTTGCCGCCCCGATTGAGGCGATAGCCACCCCGTCCCCCCGAGGACACGGCCACGGGGGAGATGCCGGCCAAGGCCGCCAAGGCGGCGGCGGAGCGGATGCGCGGGGCGACCCCGATCTCGCCGATGATCCGCGCCGCGACGATCGTCCCCACCCCCCGGAGCGCGAGGATGGGGGTCTGGCTTTCCTGCACGCGCTCGGTCAACGCGGCGGCGACTGCGGCAACCTCCGCGTCGAGGCGCAGGATCTGCTCCGCGAGCTGGTGGACAATGAGCAGCCGCGTCCGCAGGAGGCGATCGTCCTGCGGCAGCGCTAGGTGGCGGCAGTACGCGACACCGCGCGCGTCGGTCAGCCGGCCGCTCTTCTCCTTATAGGAGGGATCTACCTGCAGCATCTGGCCGTGGAGTTGGTTGATCAACCGCGTCTTCTCGGCCAGCAGATTATCGCGGTGGTCGCTCAGCAGCCGCAATTCGGTACTCAGGTCGTCGCGCTGGACCTCCGGGAGTGTGTCTCCTTCGGCCAGGAGCAACCGTGCGATGGCTAGGGCGTCAGTCTCGTCGGTCTTGTCCTGCGTCCGTCCGCGGCGGCGATACTGCGCCGTGCGGTGGGGGCTCACCTCATGCACCGTACCCTCACCCTGCACGCGCAGGGATTGGGCGAAGCCCTTGCCCAACGACCCGCTATTCTCGATACCCCAGACGCGCCCCTCCCAACCTCGCGCCCAGGCCAGCCCGTTCGCCCAGCCCTCCGGCGTATTCGCGCAGGTGCGTGTGCCGAGGGAACGGCCCTGCGCATCCAGCGCCACCAGGACATGTTGTGTTTTGTGTGTGTCGACCCCGATGTACATGTGCCTCCGCGCCTTCCTCAGTCCTCAATCCGTGATCAGCCGTGCAGGCACGACGCCGATGGCAAGTCTGTCTGGAGTGCCTCGCGTGGCCACCCTCCCGTTCGGCCTATCCGCGTCGTGCGGCTGGTGGAGGGGGCGACCGCTCCACTACAAGCGACACATTCGTGCGCCGACCCTTTTAGAGTCAACCCCCTCCTCTTTCACCCTAACAGACAGACCCTTTTGTCAAGACACAGGGGAGGGGCACTTTAAGGTGGGGACTGCTCCTTTCTCCCGCCGGCTGGCGG
>JAABUX010005978.1_pt1 | contig 14725 bp, 20 predicted proteins | sample 5561851 | NCBI WGS metagenome assembly JAABUX01 (sample SAMN10711883, study PRJNA513361) | rock metagenome | isolation source: Antarctica rocks | place: Antarctica: Victoria Land, Richard Nunatak red sandstone | collected 2016-01-03 | reverse complement strand
GTGGCAGCCGCCGGAGGGGCAAAGAGGCGATGGCCGGACTGCACTGAATGAGGCGCTTGGGTACTGAATCAGCAGGGGTTTCAGGGTCCAAGACAATAAGAACATGGGGAGGGGGTGCGCGGTTTGGTCAGTGATCTGCAGCTGTGGCGATCCGCAGCACATAGGGATGGTGTCCCCCGCCACCGGCTGGCTTCCCGCACCAACTGTCTTGGCTACCTCGTTGGATCTATCACACGGTACTTTGCGTTCCATACGGCATCCGACGGCGGATCGGCGGCTCCCCACGGCCTTACCAGATTCTAGGCAAAGCAGCAGTGCTAGGGCTGACCCGCCAGCTGCTCATGCCCCAGCGCCGCGGCGGCTCGACAATGAGGCGATGGCACTGTTGAGGCGGCTGCCGGCGTCTGCGGATATCTTGGAGTCCTCGCTAGTCGGCATTGGGGTGATCTCAGTCGCCGCCGCAGTTGCGCTGGAGTTTGCGGCGTCTCGCGCGAGGCAACAGCAGGTGCACATGCGTAAATTACTCCAGCATGTTGATCGTTACGAAATAGCTGTCAAAAGCCACCCCTTTGGGAGCAAAAGAAAGCTACTGGCTCCTGCAGAGCTTCAGCTGCACTAACCTGAACCAGTGTGTCCGTTCGTCCAAGCTCTGCCAAAACCCAGAATGGTTTCTTCCTGGTCGTCCCTTGACATTCGTCAGGATCAGAGCCGTGCCGAGTACTACACACCGCGCAGGTGGCGCAGCATCTGGACCGGGTCGCCGCGCTGGCGGACAGCGTCGCGGAAGTACGCGCGGCGGCGTCGACAGCGGAGGCGCAGGGCAAGCGCGGCCTCGAAGAGGTGTCCCGCCTGCGCGAGCAGAAGGTGCCTTTTCAGCACTGCACGGCCCTATAAGGTCGTCAGCGACAATCACCAACAGGCCTGTCAGAAGGCGACGCGTGCGACAGCTGATGGGCGTCCAGCGCAGTGTGTCTGGCATCAAACAATTCGATTCAATAGGGCAGCGGGTGATGCATGGCTCTCTATACGTCTGATAGCACTGGCACTGATGAAAGCGAGGTTCTCGCCGCCCAGTATTGTGTGTTTAATATAGTGTCAAGATGGGAAGAGCCTTCAGCACTCGACTGTGCATGACCAGGTGGAGCTGGCGCTGGCGGCAGCGGTGGAGCTGCCGCCGCTGACGGCGTCCCCCGCGGCGCCCAGCTTCTGGGCCCTGGCCCTGGCCCTGCTGTGCAACGTCATCCTGGCGGGAGCGTGGCTGAGGAGGTGAGCCTCAGGGCCCGGTACCTGCACGGCCAGCAGGCTGCAGTGCTTCGGAGACCGTCATCCACGTGCCGCGGCCTATTGTGTGACTGGTCACACCAGCTCAGTCGTGATACACACGCCTATCCTTGGCGTACTCTGCCGAATACAGATAGGTTGCGGTGTGCATTTGTTGGCGCCGCTCGCTGCAGCTGCTCAGGAGACCCACTGCAGCGTTGGGTGCCCAGCCCCAAGTGGCCCATGCAGCGTCATCGGCTGTGGTGCCGAACGATGGGCGTCGCTCCTGTGTAACGCTCATGCCAAGGCCCGTGCGTAGGCGATCCCCGGCGGCGGCCTCCGTCAGCACCACGGCGGCGGCGCGGCTGGTGGCGTTGGAGACGCTGCACGCGCGGCAGAGCGAGGCCCTGCGCGGCGCGGACCGCGGCCTGGAGCGGGTCCAGACGCGGGTCGGGCTGCTCAGCCGCGACCTGCGCACGACCGTGCGCCAGGTGACCCATTATCGCACGGCTGCGCTGAGGGATGAGCCTGCAGTCCCATGAGGCTAACCGCCACTGTTTGGTGCGCCCGCTCCTCGAAGTTGCTCGCGCTGCTGCATCCTTGGTGGCCATCTGAACATGCATGCCTGTGACCTGCCCTCTGTGAGAGCCGCACCATGCGATCCACAGAGTGTCTCAGTGCCTCTTTGAGATGGTCTGGCTCACTGCGAGTGTGCACATGATGCGCAGCTGCAGGAGGAGAGCCTGCAGCACGCTGCCGCCCTTCAGGGCCTGGCACAGCGCGCCGATGCGGACGCGTCAAAGATGCACGACCTGCAGCGCCTGATGGAGGCCATGCAGGGTGTGCAGCCCTCTCCCTTGGTCACCCTGCTGCGGCAACCCTGGGTTCTGGAGCGCGCTGTGGCTCGTCCTCACAATGCTGCTCGGCGCCCTTTATTCGACAGTTTGCTCTGTGACATCGGCCTTGCACCTGACCGGTTTCCGTAGACGACATTCACAGCATTTGCATGCCTGTTTAGCCGCAGTGCCTGACTTGTGGCTGCTTGTCTGCAGTGGTGTCATCGAAGCAGTTTGCGGTCCTGCTGCAAGCGCTGCCACACTTGCAGTCCATGCAGCCAGTGCCTCCGAGGGCGTCGCCACGCGAGATGACCGTAGAGCCGCCTCTGGTGCCAGTGTCAGCGGCGCAAGACGGTGCACACGCACGATGAGCGGTGTTGCGCACTGGGATGTTCAGACCCATTGCAGCTGCACCCTGCTCGGCATTTCTCCTGCTCTCAACTCAGCATCCGAACGCTCGATTGTGGTTGCGCTGCCTCTCACAGCTGGATGTTACCAGCAAAAGTTCGATTTGTCGATAGTCCTGCTCAGGCTCAGACAACATGCAACTGTAATGCTTCTGTCACCAGCCGCACACTCATCTGTACAGAACCGGCATCAGCCTTGCTCGCTTCACGGCACCTCCGCAGTGGTGTGCGTCTCAACACTCATACCGCTGACCGCGTGATCTCAGAGAGCTCCACCGGTCCCTCGCCGGCGTGCTTATTGATTGCCTCCGCAATGCGAGCCTTGTCGCGGGTCGCAAACCGCTCCACCAGCTCTCCGCCCAGGTAAAAGTCGAACTGGGGGACTGCCTTGATCTCCAGCCGGTGCGCGAGGTCCGTCTCCTCATCGTACTCGTCGAAGATGTTGTGCTTCAGGAACACCACCTGATGCAACATCGCGGCCGTCGATCAGTCAGCAGTTGCCCTGCGGTACATACTGACAGGGAACAGGGACCGACTGCTGCATTGTCTGTGCCTCCAGCTGTCAGCCGCGATGCGACGCGTGAATGTATCGCCAACCCACTTGTTCCAGGTATGCTCCAAAGCCGCAGGATCCACTGATAGCTCAGAAATATCCGCACCGAAGCATGATGCTCGCTGCTGTTTTTACAGAGCTTGGCAAAGCCCGGCTGTATGTATTTGCAGGACCCACACGCAGTCCTGCAGCAGCAGCAGCTCATATGTGAGAATGGAAGCGGCGATCAAGAGCGGCGTAAGGCAAGACTAGCTTGGAAAACAGCGCAGGCTTGTGTGGCACGGGACGGAAGCAGCTGACAGAGCGGAGAGCCTCGAGCCCGGCACAGCACGACGCAGCGGCAGAGCTTGCTGAGCGACGGTGAGACGATAGAGTGATCCCCACCTGTAGAAGTCGACAACGACGAGCACATTGTCGGGCAACCTGGCCAGCTGCTCATCGAACTCCGCTGCGCTGTATATCTGCGTCACACACTCTGTCGAGCAGAGCTCGTCGGCGGCGGCGTCCGCGTTGTCGCCGCGCTCCGCTGTCTGCTGCTGGGACGCCCGGTAGGAGTCCAGGATGCTGCGCGCTGCGACTGCGCTGGGACCCGCACCGGACTGTTGACCTAGGAGTGCATGACGCCGTCTGGAGGCTGTGGGCAGAGGCAGGCAGCTCCTGCAGGGGCTGCAGGGCTGGCTGAGAAGCCCGCGCGGGTGCTGCGCAGCCGAGGATGAGGTGCATGTTGACGCTGTGTGTGCCATCGAGTGGCGTCACGGTAGGTCAAGGTGCAAGCTTGCGCCCAGGTAGTGCACGGCAAATAATCTAGGAATACCTCGGACGCCCACCGGCGAGCTACGATTTGCCTGATAAGAGCGCCATCAATTGGGCGCATTATGAAATGATCGCGTGATAGTAAGCATAGGCTGAGCTTGCCAACAGTGCGAGAGACCTGCGATCGAGCTTGGACCCCTCCCCCGTTCAAAGCGGTACGTCGGGGTCCTCGCCGCGGGCCCACACTGTGGGGCCCACACTGAGTCCGCGCAGCCTTGGTCGCCGCGGCGGCCGGGTCGCGGATCAGGGCAGCGACAAGCACGGCCCCAGCTCCGCAGCGATCCCCATGCCAGGCGCAGATGACATGCGCCGTCCACTCGCTCCCTCCGACTCCTCGAGGTGTGCACTGTGTGCACCGCCGGCTGCCACTGCGCGTCGATCACAACGCATTTCTTCGGCATGCGAGCTGCTCGGTGCTCACCGTGCCGATGACATGTTGGCTGGTGGATCACTCCACTCATAAGGCTGCAAATATGCATACTCATGCGTTGTTTTAATCACCATTGCTGTCAGGGCTGGGCACGTCGCTGATCGCGACACGGACACTGGCGGCGGCGACGTTGCGACCCACGTCACGACAGCACGCGGAGCACGCGGTACAGCAATCGTCCATGCAGACGGGTCCTTCTCCCTTAGCATGAAGGCGCGCCATCTGACGACACCGGGTTGACTCGCTCGCCGCGGCGACGTGCAATCAATGTCGTGTGTCAAGCTCGGAGTCTGCCACTCTTGCCGTGGCTTTTCGTGCACAGTGCCAGAGAAACCGAGTCTTGTTGTACGCAAGCGCAGGAGTCAGCGCCGTCAGGCGGGTGTTGGCCCTGCAGATGGGGGCCGGAGGTACCGCCCGAGGTACGTCATGCACGTCATGATAAACTTGCACGCTTGATACCTCTGGATCTGGTCCTACGGAGGGTCTTCACGTCGTATCCCGTGCCAATTGATAATAGATGAAAACACTTGCACTGCACAGCCAGCGCACCACAATGGACGCTGATCAGCACAGTCTACGATGCCCTGATCTGCGTCATCAACACGGAGATGATGCTGATCTGGAACGCTTGACAGTTGACATGAGCTCTGGCGCCAGCAGATCCCGGCGGCGGACATTGTGGGCGCGCTGCTGGAGGGCGAGGACGGCGGCGAGCCCAGCCCCGGGTTCAGGATCTGGTACTGCCCACGGCTCCGCGGGTCTCAGGCCGGCGGCAAGCCCGCGCGGCGGCTGCTGAAGACCGGCGAGATGCGCGCGCGGTCCGCGGGCGACGCGCAGCGGATCGTGCGGGCGGTGCGGGCGAGGGCGGTGCCCACGTCCGGCGAGCGCCGCATTGTGGTCATCATCAACCCCAAGAGCGGCCGGGGCAGGTACGCGACCGTTCTATGCCGTGCACCCCCCCTAACACGGAGCCATGCGGAACGCTCCGTGCAACCATTTGCGGGCGAATCATTCAACATGACGCGGGTGAGGATGCGACGCTGAAAACGGGTGACCTTGCGCATCTTGTGCCGTCATGCACGGCAGGGGCCTCAGTGCACGTCCAGACTCACTGCCCATCCCCTGGACGGTGGCCCGTATGTCTCCTGTTCGGACCACCTTTGCCGTCCCGTAGCTGCGCATGGGGTCACGACAGCAGCTGCCGGCACAGGGCACGGCAGGTGTTCGAGACGGAGGTGCGACCGGTGCTGCGGGCGGCGGGGCTGGAGGTGGCGGCGCAGGAGACACAGCACGCGGGGCACGCCAGCCAGTTGGCCGCCGACCTGGACCTGGGCCGCACCGCCGCCCTGGTGATGGTCGGCGGCGATGGCACCGTCTTCGAGGCGCTCCAGGCGCGCGCCCGAAGCTGTCCTGCATCACTTGGACATGCATGCCCAGTACAGTACCCGAAACACGGCAACATAAGCGCATCAAAGTCCCGTGGCTGTGCTGATCGCCTGCTGAGGTCCTGGCTACAGACCTTGCATTAGGAAGGACGCGCACTGCGACTGTCCAAGCCGCATTCATTGTGTTTCTGATGCTGGGCTCGCATATGCCGTCTCCGCACACTCGGAGACAAACGCCGAACCTGGAACCGGCTGCCCGCGCAGGGTCTGTTCCGGCGAACCGACTGGCAGAAGGCGGTGAAGGTGCCGCTGGCGTTGGTGCCGGGTGGCTCCGGCAATGCGCTGTCGGCCAGCACCGGCCTGTGGACGCCCACCACCGCTGCCCACGCCGGTGCGCCCCATCCCGTCCGCACTCCGCTGCTTTCACCTGATAAGACCTGACGCGCTCGTGGCGCCTGATACTGGAAGGCCGTCCGTTGCGTTAGCTTCAGACGCCCTGCTCGAGTGCTTGCATCTAGTCATGGACTCAATGGTCTGTTGATGGTGACGGATGCTGATGATCGAACACAATTAATGCTGGTGGTTTGCAGCTCGACGACCAGTCCCCATGCTGTCCAGTCGTAACGTAAGTCCCACCTCGCCTAGGGTCACTAATCGACCCTCTCTGCTGCCACGCAGTGGTGAAGGGCCTCACTCGACCCTTAGACGTGGTGTCGGTGCTGCAGCCACCAGGGCGGCGGTACTACAGCATCGTGTCCATCAACTACGGGCTGATCACCAACCTGGACATCGGCACGGAGCACATGCGGTGCGTCGCCGGGCAGTCCTTACAGGACTCTGCCGGCATGCAAGCCTGCATGTGAAGTAAGCATGTACCAGGAGGATCAGACCAAGAATACACTGTGCAAGGGCTTCAGATGTTCATGGATTGGCCACAATGCAGAAGCAGAGGCATGCGTCTCCTCCGACAAGATCCCTTGTTCCGCTTTTAAAGGGCACTGAGCATGCACTGCTGCACAACGTTCACCAACCCAAAGGGCGGAACCCCGGTAGCAGCATCTTGGAGCCAATGTTCACCGTCGCAGGTGGATCGGCGCGGTGCGCTTCACGATCGGGGCGCTGCAGCAGATACTGCTGAAGCGGCAGCACAACGCTCGGATCGCGTTCCTGCCGGCGACGGCCGCGGTTGCTGCCGCTAAGGCGCAGCGGGCGGACGGCGGCGCGCGCCTGAGCGACGCGGTGCCCGGGGGCCCGCCGCTGCCGCTGCTGGACGCGCTCCGCGCGGACGCCGGGGTCGACCCCCTGGACTCCCTCCCGCAGGTGCGGCGGTGCAAGCGCCGCCAGAAAGCCGCCGCTTCGCATCAGTGACTCAAGGTTTGACCATCTGTTATCAGTCTGTATTTCCTTGCCCTCTGAGGGCAAGGTATTGGGAGCACTGCTGTGACAGGGCGCTTTTGCGCAGTTGACAAACGGACCAAGTCATGACGTATCTGACCTCAATCACAGCAAGCGTTCGTGTTTGCCGAGGCACGCTGAGTGACGACAAGACATTGGACAGATGTTTCTCCGAGCCAAGTGGGTTCTCATGGTTGGGTGTGGCAGTCTGCATCCAGCACGGCTTGTGTGTGTGGGCGGAACTTGGTGACAACAGTGTATTGTGTCATGTCCCCACGAGTTGCCACGCGTCTCGCACGCAGGGCTGGAGCTCTGCCGGTGTCCGCTCGGTGCAGCTGTGCGTGGCGTGCAACATGCCGTACCTGGATATGAACTATAACCTTGCGCCGGAGGCCGTCCTCGACAACGGTGCGCTGCTCGCGTGCTTATTTGATCTCGCTCCTGCTTTGCCGCACCACGACAGTCGTGTGCCGTTAAGATGTGACCTTGTGTTCGAGCCGGTATTGTTGGCTTGTCGCTGCTTGGCAGGGGTGTCGGCGCCTTCCCTTCGGCCGAGTGTCGGGATCCAGGCCGTGTGCACTCTGCACAGTTTTGGCAGGTCGTCGCCTTTCGTCGCATGCAATCGTCAGGTGCTGTGCACAACGCGCAGGGCACATGGACTTCATGTGGACCGAGCCAACATCGCGAGTGAAGGGGCTGCAGTTCATGATGAAGAGCGAAAAGGGCGAGCACCTGCAGATGGACCTCCTTCAGTTACAGAAGGTGACCCGGCCGTCTGCGTCGGCCTCGCTACCTGACGTCACCTTGGCTACCGCATGTATTGCTTGACTGCCAAGCTGTTTTGCGCGTCGGTGCCATCGGCAGCTTTGCTGTCGCAGGGCCGCGCCTCTAGCCCTGCAGATGATGCAATCAGCCTGCCACAGCGCTCGCGTGCTACGGGCGCCCAGCAGTGCGTGTCTCCCGCAGGTGTCGGCGCTGGCGCTCGAGCCGATGGGATCGCACACATGGCTGTGCGTGGACGGCGAGGTGGTGCCCTTTGAGAGGATCTACGCCGAGGTCCACAGGGGCATGTGCTGCGTGATCTGCGCCGCCTGACCATGGTCAGACTCCCGCGGACGGAGGAATCGGGTGGTCAAGCACGACGACAGTGCAGGCTTGCCCCCGCGGCAGCGTTGCCATGGGATGCAAACAGCATGAAGCCTGGCAACGCTTGCAAGCGGCTTGCGGGCCTTGCGTTGGCGGGTGTTCTAGGTCTCTTTGCTGCGCGAAGCTCGCAAAGGACTTGCAGCGTCCTTTGAAACTATGATTGAACAATGCCCGGCCAGGGTCCAGGGGGGTCCAACTCTGGGGACATAACCAATTGCTCAGCAGCAAAGGCATGCTTCAAACGCAGGATCCCAGGCTGGCGCCGCACATGGCAGTCAGCATATGGCGTCCCTTAACCAGGGTACAAGCGAGGGTGCAAAAGCCGGGCAGCACCAGATAGCCCACAAGTGCAGCACTATGATGAAGAGGCAGTAGAAGTAGTGACGTGCGTCGAGTGCCCGTGTGCTCTGGGCATTTGCCTGCGTACGCGCTTGGGACTGCGCCCAGCGACCGGAGCCATCCCCCTCGTCGAGGTGGGTCCTTTCCCCACAGCGATGATGCCCATACTCAAGATGCTAGTGTTGAGGCGCCGCACTGCGTAAGGGCGCGGTAGCCTCCCGGCACACCGATGACCTGTACTGTCAGCTCGTGTCCAGTGCGGCAGCCTGCCTGGTGCTCCTATCGAAGGCTTTCCGCGGCCGGCGTGTTGCCGTGCACCGGAGCGGCCCGGAGCTGTTGCATTCTGGACACCGGCTGGGTTGCCAACTCATTCATGGAAGGGGTCCCCCGTGGCAATTGGCAGCAAGTTTCCAGCTAATTGTGGGCTCAGCAGTCACTTATCGCGTCCGCGGAGCTGTGTACCACACCCGCTCGATGCTACTGCGCCACGAGTCATCTTGGCAACTGACCCTGTAGCTCTGGACGGCCGTAGTCAGCGCCGTCGCCATTTGCCACGCAGGTGTACGCGCCGCAATCTGGGGCCAGTGACAGCATGACGGATTTGGCTGCCAGCCACGCTGTTGCCATGGACCAACAAGATGGCTTCGACATCAGGCCGTCAGCTCCTCCTGCTGCGGCTCCGACAGTTCTGTACGGAGGCCCGAGACCCAGCGACCCGCTCCTCAACGCCAAGGACAAGAACAAGTGCAGGGTGCGAACGCCAACCACGGCCCGCCCTTCTCTCGTGAAGTAACACCTCCCCTGACTGATACACGCGGATGTGGACGTGGCCGCCTGTCGGGCGAGGCCTTGGGTCCTGCAGTGGTCTGCGTACATTCGGGCGCGTCGGGAAGCGGCGTTCCGTCGCCATGACTCACAACCTCCCCACCTCATCCAACACTCGCTGATCGCAGGTCGACAACTGCAAGCGTCACTTGTCACGAGAGAAGGTGAGCAGGCAACTGCGACCCGCCATGCTTGCCCTGCATCCTGTACCAAGCGAGCTTATCATTCGCTGCGTTGCCGCTGTGTTGCTGTTGTGAAAGGTCACAATACTGGGTGTGCTGTCCCGCAGACATATTTCCGCCGCTACCGGTGCTGCATGAGCCACTCGAAGGCGCCGTCGGTGCTGGTGGACGGCCAGGTCGTGCGCTGGTGTCAGCAGTGCTGCTGCTTCCACGAGCTCAGCGCCTTCGACGATGACAAAAGGTGCCATGCGTAGGCCTTGCATGCGGGTGATCTCACCAAGTCGACGCGCCGCTGCACAGGGCAGCTCTGCTTGGGAGCGTCACTCAAACGGTCAACTTACGGCGTGCCCATACGAAGTACAACCATCCTTGCTGTCCCTGACGCTGCGATCACCCCCCGCCGGGTCGTCCGCTCGGTTGCAGACGCAGGGGTCCTGCCAGAGCAATTGACGAGCCTGAGACACAGCGCCCTGCCCTCCGCGTGCAGGAACTGCCGGGAGCGGCTGGTGATGCACAACGAGCGGCGGAACAAGCGGAAGGTGCTGAGCCAGGCCGCCGCGCGGGAGGAGCGCGAGAAGGACCGCCACCTGCGCTTCAGCCCGGGCGGGACGCCGATCCCGGGTCCCCACCCGGGGGGCGGCGGCGACGGCGCGGACGACGACGCCGCGGGCGGCCCGGCCGAGCAGGCGCGGCCGAAGCGGACCCGCGTGCCCGTGCGGCGCCTCGGCGGCGACAGCGGCGACGGCGGCTCGGAGGCCAGCGACCTGGATGACCTGGACGACGACGACCTGGACAGCGGCACCTCCCTGTCCTTTTCGCGGCGCAGCGGCACCGCGTCGCGCAGCCCCAGCGCCTTCGCGCGCACCAGCCTCTCGGCGCGCAGCGTCGGTGGCGGCGCGTTCAAGCGGGACAGCGCCGTGAGCGTCGGCGGAGGACATCTGGCGTTCGCGCGCCTGAGCACTGGCGGCAGCCATCACGCGCCCCACGCTCCCGCCGCGGACCCGCTGAACGACGCGGCGCCCGTGCAGCCCACGAGGCCGCGAGCGTTGACTCCCGTTCGGGCGGGCCCGGGCACGGGCGCAGCTCCCGGGGTGGGGGGCTTGGAGGCGCTGATGGCCGCCGCGGAGCAGGAGGCGGCCGCCGCAAAGCAGGCGGCCGGCGAGTCGGGCACCCCGCGGGGCCCCGCGGCGACCATCGGCGGGCCCGGTGGCGCGTTCCAGGCGCCCGTGCGGTCCTCGGGCACCTTCCAGCCGGTCGTGACCCCCCAGCAGGCGCTGTCGGTGCAGCAGCTCTGGGACTCGGCCGTCGCTGAGCAGCAGCAGCAACAGCAACAACAGACAGCAGCAGCAGAGGGACGGCGCCGGGCCAACAGCAGCCGCCACGCAGCCCCAGGCGCAGCAGCAGCAGCCGTGGAAGTACGCGCGCCCGCTGCCGCCGGCGATGCAGCTGAAGCACCGCAGCTCGGCGCCGGACCTGCTCGGGCAACACGTCGGTGCTGGCACAGGCGTCGCGCCGCCGGCTGTCAACGCGTTCCAGCGCGACAGCGCGGCCAGCGACATGTCGCACTTCACGCTGGCCAACGCGCTGGCGGCGGCGTTCCCCTCCGGCACCGCCGCCCAGTTGCAGCAGCAGACCTTGGGGTTCCGGCGACCCGAGACCGGCGGCGCGTTCTCGACTCGCAGCGTCCCGCACATGGCGGGGATCGTCGGGCCCATCCGAGGGACGACTCGCCGCCCTCGGACGCCGACGCCGTGGCCGCGCCGCTGTCGGCGCGGAGCAGCTACAACTCCACGGCGCCGAGCGTCATGGACCTGTCGCCGTGGGGCGGCCTCAAGAGCGGCTCCTCGCTGTGGGCCGCCACCGGCTCGGGGCTCGCCGGCCCCCTGTCCCGCCTCTCCGGCAGCGACGCCGGCGCAGCGCAGACCCCGCAACACTCCCCCCGGCACCACGTGCCCGCGCCGCTGACTGTGCGCGCCCCGCCGACCAACGCGTTCGGCGGCATCGCGCGGCGCGGGGAGCCGCTGGCCGAGGCGGCATCCGTGCTCGCGGCGGCGCAGCGGCGAGCCAACAAGACGGAGCCGTTCGTCAGTCCGTTCGGCGCCGCATCGGGCACGGCTGCGGCCCTGGCCGCCATCGCTGCCCTCAGTCAGCAGCAGCAGCCGCTGAACGGCGCTGCAGCAGCCCCGCTCGGCCCCGTTGTGCAGCGGCCCGTCCCGCAGCACGCGGCGGCCCTATCGCTGCCGATGAGTCCAGGGCACAGCGCAGCCGCGGATGCGACGCAGCAGGCGCAGCAGGCGGTCACGGCGCTGATCAACAATGCGCTGCTGGAGGCTCTGATGCGCAACAAAGCCGAGCAGGCGTTCCGCGCGCAGCAGCAGGGACAGCAGGGCTTGCTCTTTGCGGAGAGCGCCGCTGCGGCGCTGGCGTCGGCAGCGGTGCCGGCAGCAACTCACCTGGCGCGGCCTGCGGCGCGGCCAGCGGTGCAGTCTGCAGCGTCCAGGCAGTGGGTGGGCATCATGCGGACGTCACTGATCGCCAGCCCGGTGAGTCTTGCTGCTGTCGGCCTGTGTCGCGCTGATGAGGTCGGCTTGGGTGACATCGACATAGATGCCATGTCCCCGGTCAGAACACTTTCGCCATCCTATCGGGGCCCAGCCTATGCAATGCTCCTGCTCGCATGTCCATGTATGCGTCACCGACAACATGAGCATCCAGGCGTTTAGGCATGACATTTTCAGGTCTGACTCGCCAGACCCGATTCTTCGGTTTGCATTGGTAGTTATATCACTCTTGACCTGGTTGCATGCGCAGGTGCGCGGCGAGCTGCAGGCGGTGCAGTGGACCTCCGTCGCGCCGCTGGGCAGCTGCCTCTGGTGGCAGCGCCGCCTCGGCTCGCTAATCTTGCTCATGACCCTGACCGGCCCCCGGGCATGTCCCCCCGGCCTCTGGGTTGGTCTGCAGGGCCTGGCTGAGATGAGCCTCCGCCTGGCGTGCGGCTCCGTGTTCTGACTCGACGGCCTCGAGGCCTGCATTGAGCACGGCTGCTTCGCACCAGCTGCACCGAGCAGTGCGGCGCTGCTCATATGCATAGAAGCGTCGCATTAATGCTGCGGCACTGTGCCGTGCTGGAAGGATTAGGGCTGTAACATCGCGTGCATGCAGCTGGTTTGGTACTTTGCTCCATAGGGCAAACAGTCTGAGTGCGGGCCTTGCCCCAATTATGTTGCTATAAGTGGACTTTTCCGTAACTCCATCGTGCCTTGAGTTGTGTCCAGCTTGACAGACAGTAGACACCGTGCACATAGTCATATTGATGCTGTCGCTGGTGCTCAAGTCGGCTTGGAGAGCATCATCTCTCTCTTAGTTCAATAGTCTTGCTGTCCAGAAGCAGCTCTTACAACCGAATAATGCGTCATAACAAAGTCTTCGCGCAACCTGGGTGCTGGCTTTCGCTTGCCTTGAGGTCTTACCATCATTTAATTACTCCGTAAAGCATAGATAGTGGGGTCAAGCGCAACCATTAGAGCTTCATAATAGTAGAGGAGATGTAAGGTCTTCCATGAAGCAGATCGCCAAGATGCACCAGAGATCACATTGCAATGCTATGGTTTGAGCATAGTGCAAAACGCTCTCAGGTGCAACAGCCAGGCCAATACATGTACTTGTGCCGGCGATGCCTTGCTGAAAGACAACCCGGTATTCGAGGCTCGCCATGCTTTATTGCATCCAAGGATCCATCGAGCCAACCGGCAGGCCCCGTCGATAGATGCCGCCTTGCGCAGCTCAAGGGTGCTTCGGCATGGAGGTTGCTCTGCTCAGCGCCGTCTGCGCGAAACAGAGGCAGCGCTGCCTTGCGGCGGCATTGGAATGGAATCATGTACGTGCCAAGACTCGGGCCTGCATGGCCTGCAGGCTGAACATCGTCATCGCGGCCACACAATCATCGTGAGGCCGAGCGCTTAACCCGCATGTGCTATGGTGTAATATGCGGCGTCCCAAGCAGGCCCCGTCCAATCAGATCTGCTCGAAGTCGGTGGTGGTGGAGCTGGCGCCCGCCTCGGACGGGCGCGGGCTGATCCGCAGCACGGTCATAAAGTCCTTGAGGCCGCCGTTCGCCCGCGCCGCCAGCGCCTCCGCCGCCCTCTGGCTCGCCGCCGCCAGCCTCGCCGCAGCGGCCTGCGGGTTGGGCCGCAGCTTTCATGCGCGCTTGTGGACCCTCACAGACACTCAGTGGGCGGCGGATGCCGACAACAACCGCAGCGCCACCTGATGGGATGTGCAAGCTCGGAGATGAGCGAGACTCAGTGATCAAGTGGACTCGCTCGATTCGACGGTGGGCTAAGATTAAAAGGGTCACAGCAACGCTGTGGTGAGCTCGACTACCGTCCGCGTCGCAAGGTGATCCTGCGACCACCCTGCCATAGCAAGTAGATTCCTTCACAGTCCAGAAGTGAACGATTCAGGCAACGAACCTCTTGGGCCCGCTCCGCGCGCTCCTTCTCGCGCGCCCGCAGCTCGGCCACCTGCGCCTCACGGTGCGCGTTGGCCGAGCGCGGCCGCTCCCGGACGCCCTCCCGCACCGCCGCCAGCCGCTCCTCCGCCGCCGCTAGCTTGCCTGCCAGCGCCGCCGCCCTCTCGTGCGCCCGCGCCTGTCAGGGCGAGAGCTGATGTTAGCATAAACTGCAGTGCATGGACGGGCCGGACGGCACTGGGCGCCCCTCGACAATCCCAGCGAATTTGGTTGTGGCAACCTGAAGGTGACCGTCACAGAGGCTTGCAGGGCAGGTCGCAGATGTCTCTCACCTCCTCATCGACCGGCAAGACGGGGCTGCTGGCTCGGGCGCGGGCCACGGCTGCTCGCTGCTCCAGCGCGGCCTGCCGTGCGTCTCACATACTTCACTTTTGTTATCGTCCATCATACTGATGTGCACAGCTTCGGCGGTTGTCGATATGCTGTTGTCGGGGTCTCGCCGCAGGAACGTCGCTGTGAAAAGAGCAATTGACCCATGCACTGAGAGGCGAGCATGACGCAAGCAAACATCTGCTCACCAGCGAGCATGCTGTCTTCTCACCTGGCGCTTGCGCTCGGCAGCCGCGAGCCGCTCCTGGAGCTCGTATGCCCTGTCGGCGAGGTCGCTCTGGCTGGCGCGCAGG
>JAABUX010005977.1_pt1 | contig 14725 bp, 14 predicted proteins | sample 5561851 | NCBI WGS metagenome assembly JAABUX01 (sample SAMN10711883, study PRJNA513361) | rock metagenome | isolation source: Antarctica rocks | place: Antarctica: Victoria Land, Richard Nunatak red sandstone | collected 2016-01-03 | reverse complement strand
CGACGCAGCGTCTCGAGCGCGCCGTCCATGCGCCGGGTGAGGTCTTGTTTGAGCGTGTTGAGATCCGCAGGCACGGTCGACTCCCTAATGCGGCTCGATGATGGTCGTAAAACGCCCCTCGCCGCGCATCACCGCCGCGAACGCGCCGGGGGCGTGGATGTTGAACACGATGATCGGCAGTCCGTTCTCTCGCGCCACGCTGATCGCGGCGGCGTCCATCACGGCGAGGTCGCGAGCCAGCACATCGTGATAGGTGAGTTCCTCGAAGCGGGCAGCGTCGGGGTCCTTGCGCGGGTCGGCGGTATAGACGCCATCGACCTGAGTGCCCTTCAGCAGCGCGTCGCAGTTCATCTCCGCCGCCCTGAGTGCTGCCGCGGTATCGGTCGTGAAGAACGGGTTGCCGGTGCCGGCGGCGAAGATCACGACGCGGCCCTTCTCCATGTGCCGCTCGGCCCGGCGCCGGATGTAAGGCTCGCAGACCGAACTCATCGGGATCGCGGATTGCACCCGCGTCTGCACGCCGCGCCGCTCGAGCACGCTCTGCAATCCGAGCGCGTTCATCACGGTGGCCAGCATGCCCATATAGTCGGCCGACGCCCGGTCCATCCCGGCCGCCACACCCGAGACGCCGCGGAAGATGTTGCCGCCGCCGACCACGAGACAGACCTCGACCCCGGAGTCGACCACGTCGGAGACGTCGGCGGCGATCCTGGTCAGCGTCTCGCGATCGAGACCGTACTCGCGCGTCCCCATCAGCGCCTCGCCAGACACCTTCAGCAAGACGCGCTTGTAGGCCGGCTGATGGGGCATAAAATCCTTCGAGGCGATGGCGGTGGCCGCAACCTAAGGGCAGCGGCCCCCCGTCACAAGTTTACGGCCGATCCCGTCAGCGATGGGGAGGGGTTGAGATCCCGGCCGCCGCCGCAACTTCGGCCGCGAAGTCGCCGCTCTCCCGCTCGATGCCCTCGCCGAGCGTGAAGCGGGCAAAGCCGGACAGTTCAGCGCCGGCCTTGTGGACCACCACCTTGACCCGGCTCTCGCCGTCATGGACCCAGACCTGCTCGAGCAGGACGACCTCTTCGTAGTATTTCTGGATCCGCCCGTTGACCATCTTCTCGATGATCGCCTCCGGCTTGCCCGATGTGCGCGCCTGCTCGGTGAGCACGGCTTTCTCGCGCTCGAGGGCGGCCGGGTCGACGCCGGAGACGTCGAGCGACTCCGGACGCGTCGCGGCGACATGCATGCCGATCTGGCGGCCCAGTGTCTCGAGCGCCTCGATCTCGCTGCCGCTCTCGATGCCGACCAGCACGCCGATCTTGCCCAAGCCCGGCCGCAGCGTGTTGTGGACGTAGGTCGCGACCACGCCGCTCTCGACGCTGATGACGCGGGCACGGCGCAGGTTCATGTTCTCGCCGATCGTGGCGACGAGGTGGGTGATCTCCTCGGCCACCGTGCGGCTGCCGCCGGGATAGAGCGCGGCCTTGATCGCGTCCACGTTCTCGCCAACCTCGAGCGCAACCTTGGCGACGGTCTCGACCAGGGACTGGAACGCGTCGTTGCGGGCGACGAAGTCGGTCTCGGCGTTGACTTCGACCATCGCCGCCTTGTTCTTGGCACTCGCCACGCCGATGAGCCCCTCGGCCGCGACCCGGCCGCTCTTCTTGGCCGCCGCCGCCAAGCCCTTCTTGCGCAGCCAGTCGACCGCGTGCTCCATGTCGCCGCCGGCTTCGGTCAGCGCCTTCTTGCAATCCATCATGCCCGCGCCGGTCTTCTCGCGCAGGTCACGCACCATGGTCGCCGTAATGTCGGCCATTGCTCTGTCTCCTGAAATCGCCTTGATCGGTTAGGCGGCGGGCTGCTCGGCTGCCACCGGCTCGGGCTCGGGCATCGCGTCCATTGGCACTTCTTCGGAGTCGCCCATGTCGCGGCCCGAGGCCACCATCTCGGCGCTGATCCCGTCGAGCACGGCGCCCGCGATCAGGTCGCAGTAGAGCGTAATGGCGCGGATCGCGTCGTCGTTGCCGGGGATCGGATAGGTGACGCCCTCGGGGTCGGAGTTGCTGTCGAGCACGGCGATCACGGGAATGCCGAGCTTGGTCGCTTCCTCGACGGCGAGCTTCTCCTTGTTCGTGTCGATCACGAACAGGATGTCGGGCAGACCGCCCATGTCCTTGATCCCGCCCAGCGCGCGCTCGAGCTTCTCGCGGTCGCGCGTGATGTCGAGCACCTCTTTCTTGGTCAGGCCCTGCGTGTCGCCCGACAGCATGTCGTCGATCTGGCGCAGCCGCTTGATCGACCCGGTGATCGTCTTCCAGTTGGTCAGCATCCCGCCGAGCCAACGGTGGTTGACGTAATACTGGCCGCACTTGCGGGCACTCTCGGCCACATACTCGGCCGCGGCGCGCTTGGTGCCGACGAACAACACGCGCCCGCCGGCCGCGGTCACGTCGCGGACGGCGCGGAGCGCGCGGTCCATCATCGGAACCGTCTGCTGCAGGTCGATGATGTGGACCTGGTTGCGCACGCCGAAAATGAACGGCGACATGCGCGGGTTCCAGCGGCGGGTGTGGTGGCCGAAGTGGACGCCGGCTTCGAGCAGCTGGCGCATGGTGAAATCGGGCATCGCCATGGGGGCGGTTCCTTTCCTGTGATCCGGTTGAGCCTCCGCGGGGCCGAGCCTTGCGGCACCGGAACCGGGGATCTCCCGGAAAGGCGCCCCGCGTGTGAATTACCCGCCGAAGCGGGCGGGCCGGATATGGCCGATCGGTCACGTAAAGGCAAGTCTTGCAATGGCGTCGAGACCCGACTAGAGCACTTCCGAGCCACTTGGCTCGGAAGTAGTGCTCTACTTCATTGTTTTAGCGAGCATTACTTCCGATCGGGTGATTCCACCCGATCGGAAATGCTCTAGGCGCGCTGCCATGGTCACGGCCGATCTCCGCCCACGATCCGCCCTGGCGATACTGCTCGCGCTCCCGGCGCTCATCGCCGCCTGCGCGATCTGGGGGCCGTTCACTGCCGATGCGCTGCCGTTGTTCAGCGGCATGGCCACCACCGTGCGCCCCGGCTGGCTGCCCGGCTTCGGCACCATCGACCCGAACATGGGCTACACCGCCTACGCGCTCGGCGTCCGCGCGGCGCTCGACCTGGCCTCCGGCGTGTTGCCGCTGTGGAACCACTACGAAGGCCTCGGCGCGCCGCTGCTCGGCGAGGTGCAGTCGGCCGCCCTGTTCCCGCCGACGCTGCTGCTCCTGCTGCCGCACGGACAGATCCTCGAACAAGCGCTGCTGCAGGCCGCCGCCGGCGTCGGCACCTATCTGTTCCTGCGCCGCTTCGGGCTCGGCCCGGCCGCGGCGCTGGCCGGCGGACTGATCTTCGAGCTGAACGGCGCCTTCGCCTGGCTGCGCAACGCGATCTTCCTGCCGATCGCCTTCCTGCCCTGGCTGTTCCTCGCCATCGAGACCCTGTTCGCCGCCGCACGCGACGGCCGATGGCGCAGGCTGGGCTGGCCCGCGATCGTTATCGGCGCGATCGCGGCCGCCTTGGCGCTCACCGCCGGTTTTCCGGAAGTCGTCTATTTCTACAGCCTGTTGCTGCTGCTCTGGGCCGCAGCGCGCGCGCTGTCGCTGCCGCCGCGGCGCTTGCTCGGCTATGCCGGCGGTCTGGCGGCGATGGCGCTGCTCGCGGCGCTGCTCGCCGCGCCCGCCCTGATCGCCTTCGCGCACTTCCTCCCCGAAGCCGAGCTCGGCGGCCATCGCGACGATCTCTTCAAGGGCGCGTTCCTGCCGCCCACCGCCCTGATCCTCTACTGGCTGCCCTATTTCTACGGCGCGGTCGTCGCTTCGCCGAACGCCGACATCCGCCCGATCTGGAGCGGCATCGGCGGCTATCTCGGCCTGATGCCGCTCATCCTCGGCGTCTTCGGCCTCATGGCAGCCCGGCGCCGGCCGCTCTGCTGGCTGCTCGCCGCCTGGGCCGCGACCGCCATCGCCGTCAGCCACGGCGCGCCCGGCCTGCACGCGCTGTTCGTCCAACTCCCGCTGGTCTCCATCGCCGCCTATTCGCGCTATCTGAATGCGAGCTGGATCTTCTGCTTCGCCGTCCTCGCCGCCGTCGGCCTCGACCGCTGGCCCGGCCTATCGGTGCGCGAACGCGGCTGGATCGCCGCGGTCACGCTGGCGATCGTGAGTGCGATCGTGGCCGCCGGGCTGGTGGCCGCCGGACCGATCCTGGCCGAGATCTGGCCCGCCAAGCAGCATCAGCGGCTCTACGTCATCGTCTCGCTCGCGGTCGCTCTGGCGCTGCTCGGCGCATTCGCGGCGGCGCTGCGCAGCCCCCGCGCGCGAACCTGGCTGACACTCTGCCTCGGCGCCGAGGCGCTGGCCGCCTTCACCTTGCCGCTCGCCTCCTTTCCGCGCATCGACAGCGTCGACCGGACGCTGATCGACTTCCTGCAGCGCCACGCCGGCCCGCAACGCACCGCGCTGGCGAGCTTCACCGGCCTGACCCCCAATTTCGGCTCCGCCTTCTGCATCCCCGCCATCAACTACGACGACCTCCCAGTCCCGAGCCGCACCATCGACTACATCCACGCCGCGATCGATCCGTCCGCCAGCGTGGTGAATTTCCGCCCGAGCGGCGAACCCGAGACCGCCGACCAACGCGAGCGCCGGCACCACTTCTTCGTCGGCCACCTGCCCGGCTACGCCCGCGCCGGCGTGCGCTACGTGATCGGCGACCCCGACCTGTTCGCCATCCCCGCCTATCCGCTTGCCGGCAGCCCGACCCCGATCGCGCTCGCCCCCGGCCAGTCGCTGCAAGCGACCCTCGATGCGCCCGGCGCCGGGCGCCCGATCCGCGGCGCGCTGCTCCGCATCGGCACCTACGGCGGCACCGCCGACGGCCAGCTGCGCCTTCGCCTATGCCAGGCCGGAACCTGCGCCGAGGGCGACCTCGATCTCGCCGCCGCAGCCGACAACCGGGTCGCCACGATCGACTTGCCCGACCCGCTCACCCTGCGCGCCGCGCCCACCACGCTGACGATCGAGCATCGCGGCGGCAACCATCTCGTCGCGCTCTGGGGCCAGGACGCGCAGGTCGGCGAACCACGCAAGCTGCCCGAACTCGCCTTCCTGCGATTCGACGACCCGGCGCCCGTCTTCGCCAACGCCGCCGCCACCGTCTTCGACCTCCCCAACTTCCGCCCCTACGCCGCCGCCGACGGCTGCACGATCGGCCTGCTCTCGCAAGACCGCCTCACCGCGCAATGCGACCGCGCCTCCGTCCTCGTCCGCCTCGAAGTCTTCATGACGGGATGGCAGGCGCGCGTGAACGGCGCGGCGGCCCAGGTCCGGCCCATCGAGGACACGTTCCAGGCCATCGACCTGCCGCAAGGCCGCTCCACGATCGAGTTCGCCTTCGCGCCCGCCGGCCTGCGCCCCTCGATCGCGGTCGCGGCGGCGACCCTGCTCGCCCTGCTCTTGTCGCTTATCCGCACCCGGCGGCAAGATGATCCCCCACCAGCGAAGAACGATCGATGAACCAGCTCGACCTCCACCAGCGCGTCGCCATCGTCACCGGCGGCGCCCGCGGCATCGGGCGCGCCATCGCCGAACGCATGCTGGCCTCCGGCGCCCACGTCGCCCTCTGGGACCGCGACCTCGCGGCTTGCCAGCAGACCGCCGCCGAATTGGGCGAGAACGCCAGCGCCCACGAGGTCGACTTGACCGACGAGCGCGCGGTCCAAGCCGTCACCCGCGCCACTCTCGCCCGTCACGGCAAGATCGACATCCTCGTCAACAACGCCGGCATCACCGGCGGCAACGCGCCGACCTGGGAGCTGCCGGTCGCGGAATGGCGCCAGGTGATCGACGTCAACCTGATCGGCCCCTTTCTCGCCTGTGCCTCGGTGATCCCGGCGATGCTGGAGCATGGCTACGGCCGGGTCGTGAACATCGCGTCGGTGGCGGGCAAGGAAGGCAATCCGAACGCGAGCCATTACAGCGCCAGCAAGGCCGGGCTGATCACGCTGACCAAGTCGCTCGGCAAGGAACTGGCGGGCAAGGGCGTGCTGGTCAATTGCGTCACCCCCGCCGCGGCCAAGACCGACATCTTCAAGCAGATGAGCGAGACGCAGATCGGCTACATGCTGTCCAAGATCCCGATGGGCCGCTTCGTCCAGGTCGAGGAAATCGCCGCCCTGGCCTGCTGGCTCGCCACCGAGGAATGCTCGTTCAGCACCGGCGGCGTGTTCGACATCACCGGCGGACGGGCGACCTACTAATCCTGTTGAAACGGAACCCGTTCTGCATCGCCTGGACAGCGTCGGCTTCGGCCTGCGCCGCCTCCGGCACATAGGCGCCAAGGCCAAAGAAGTCGTAGGTCACGCCGCGATACCGCCGCACGTCGGTCCGCACGCCCGCAGCCCGCATCCGCTCGGCCAACGACTCGGCGCCCGAACGGAGCGGATCGATGTCGGCCAGGATGATCGTCGTCGGCGGCATCTGCTGGAAGTCCGTGCGCGACGCCAGGTCGATCCGCGGATCGTCGAGCTGGCCCGACGCGTAGCGCCGCTGCGCCCACCGCACCGTCGAGCGGTCGAGCGGCCGCGCGCCGGCGTTCTCCGACATGCTCGCGCTGCTGGTCGACGTGCTCGCCCAGGGCGTGATCAGCAGCAACTGGTCCGGTAGCGGCACCGGTCGGCCCGAGGTTTCCCGGTCGCGCGCCATCAGCGCCGTCGCGAGCGCCAGGTTCGCGCCCGGCCCCTCGCCCGCCAGCACGACCCGCGTCGGGTCCGCCCCCCAGCCCCGCATCTCGCTGCGCGCCCACTGATAGGCCGCGAACGCGTCGTCGTGGATCTCCGGGAACTGCGCCTCGGGCGCGAGCCGCGGCCGCACGCTGAGCACCACCCAGCCGGTGCGCAACGCCAGTTGGCGCGACGTCTCGTCGGCCGCCACGTCGCTGCGCGTGACCCAGGTGCCGCCCGGGAAGTAGATGATGATCGGCGTGTCCTTCGCCAGCGTCGGCCGATACAGCGAGGCGCCGATCGCCCCGGTCGCCCCGCTCGCCGAGACCTGGTTGAACTGCTTGATCTCCAGCGTCGACGCCGGCAGCCCGGCCACATTCGGGATCGCCTGCGCCGCGTCCGTGACGCTCGGAACGTCCCGCGCCTCCTCGACCTGCAGATCGGTCACGTGCTTGGCATGCATCGCGACGCGCTCGACAAGTATCTTTTCCATCCCTGGCGACGGCACGTAGGAAGTCGACCCCTGCGGCGGCGGCGTGCTGCAGCCGGCCAACACGAGCGACGCCGCCAGGGCGAGAACGAAACGCGGCATCATCGATCCAAGGTCATGGCGGCACACCCTGCCGCGCGGCGCCCGGAGGGACAAGCCTCCGCGTGGATCGGCCAGAGCATTTTCCGATCAGGTGGGATCACCTGATCGGAACTATTGCTCTATTTAACAATGAGCTAGAGCACTACTCCCGAGCCAATCGGCTCGGGAGTAGTGCTCTAGAGTTGCATCGGCGGTTCGATGGGCGCCGGGTCACCCTCGGGCGCGTCGGTGAGCGGTGGAACGTCGAGCGGCGGCGGCTCCTCGACCGGGATGTGGTCCGGGCGGGGCAGCGGTTCGGGCATCTGGGCGTGGCGGGGTTCGATCGGCATTCCGGTTCAACGCGCGGCCGGCCTCGGCGTTGCCAGCGCACCATCCGCCCGGATGTAGCGCAAGATTAACGCCGAATCCAGGTTGACCCCTTGTTCGTAGGAAAACTAGCTTAAGAACAGAACAGAACAGAACAGAACAGAACAGAACGAGAACAAGGACATGGCCCCGAGCCCCGACATGGCCCTCGCCGCCGACCTCTCCCGCCATCGCACGATCGTCTACGTCGTGCGCGGCCGGCCCGGCCAGAACGATCGACCGGCCCTGCCCGCCGGCCACCCCGTTACCTGGGGCGCCATCACCGACGGCACCGTCCTCGATCATGCCATTTATCCGTTTCCGGTTTTCGTCAGTTGATGAACGTCCACACCCCCGACGGCGAGCCGGCCAATGCCGAATGGGTCATCGCCCGGCTCGAGGAAGCCGGCACCACCCTGCTCGCGCTGCCCAACACCGGCCCCAGCACCCGCCTCGTCCAAGGCGGCCTCGAATGGGTTCGCGACGCCGCGGTGAGCTATGGCGCGACCCGCGCCCGCCTCCGCCCTGCCGTCCCGAGCGCGGCCTATATCTCGCGCATGGACGAGACCTACCTCTGGCTCGCCCGCATCCCACAGGACAAATACGTGCTGCGCCGCATCGTCGGCGCTCGCAGCCTCGTCCATCCGATGACCGGACGCTACCTGTTCAGTTGGCGCCGCCTCGGCACCGCCATCGGCGCCGACCACAAGGCGGTCCAGCGCTGGCACGCTCAAGGCATCGACCTCCTCGTCGGCGCGCTCAACCAGCGCGCCGCGGCCTGACAGCTAGTACCGCGGCACCAGCGCCGTCTGCCGCAGCCGATTGCTCATCACCATCGACCCGAACCCGGCCAGCGCCAGCGCGATCACCCAGCGCGCATTGCTCTCGGTCTCCATCTCGACCCGCCCAATCAGCAGGAAAAACAGCACCGACACCCAGAACAGCGCCGCCTTGGCGTGCCCGCCGCGCCGGATCACCAGCACCGCCAACAGGACGAAAGTCCCATAAATCCCGATCGCCAGCGCCCGCACCACGTCGGTAGCGACTAACGATAGGTCGCCGATGACCTCGCCCAGCCGCAACACCGCGACGTGCAGGTAGTCCAGCACCCGCCACAGGAAGTACTGCGGCCCCAGCAGGAAGGCCGCCGCCGCCAGCGCAAGCCCGAACACCCAGGCCAGCACCACCGGGTCACGCCGCTGTATCACCGTCCTCATCGCGCCAACTCCATCCGGATCGCATCGGCGATGCGCTCCACAGCCCGCCGCGCCGCCGGCACCACGCCAGCGAAGTCGGCAAATCCGTGCGGCAACGCGCGTTCTTCGACCAGATGGGTGTGCACCCCGGCGCTTTGCAATGCCGCAACATACGCCCGGCCCTGGTCGCGCAGCGGGTCGAACCCGGCCGTGATCACCATCGCCGGCGACGCCCGGCCCAAATCCGCCCGGATCGGCGACAGCCGCACGTCGGCCGCGTCCTGGCCCGCCGGGATCAGCAGCCGGGCGCACGCCTTCATCGTCTCTGCGGTCAGGATGTAGCCGTCCCAGAACTCGTCGATGCTCGGATAGCGGCCATGCTGCTGCAGCAGATCGACCACCGGATAGATCAACACCTGCAGCCGCGCCGACCCGTCGAGCGCCTGCCCCGCCGCCAGGTTCGCGCCCGCGCTGTCGCCCCCGATCAGCCACGCGCCGCCCTGCGCCTGCGCCCACGCCCACGTCGACCTCGCATCGTCGTACCCGGCCGGAAACGGATGCTCCGGCGCCAGCCGGTAATCCACCGACACGACCCCGATCCGTCCCCGCGCCGCCAGCATGCGGCACAGCGCGTCATGCGTCTCGAGCCCGCCGGCGATGAAGCCGCCACCATGGAAATACAGCAACTGCGCCGAGATCGGCCCCGGCGGCACATACCGCCGCGCCGGCCGCCCCGCCGCCTCGATCGCCGACACCCGCACCTCCGGACTGGGCCGCAACCCGGTCAGCGAGGGCCCGGTCAGATAGCGTGCCCGTAGCGCGCTCAACTCCATCGACGCCCCGGTCGGCCGCTTGTTGGCCAGCCGCACGATGGCCGACATGACCGGATCCATCGTCAACTCGTTTGAACGCAGCGGCCGGTTCAACGCAGCCCCCGCCCTGACGGCCGCGCGCAACCCGGCGCGCTTCAGATAAAACATCGACATCGGCCCAGCCTAAACACCGCGCCGCCATGTGCAACCGATAAGCGCCCCCATCGGGCCGCGCCGCCCCATTGGCCGGCGGCATCGCACAAGGGACGCCGGTATCGCACAAGGGACGCAATGAATGCGTTTAGTATATAAAGCGCGTATGCGTGTTCTCGGTCCGTCCATCCGCTCGCGCCTGATCGTGCTGGTGCTCGTCGCCACCCTGCCCCTGTTGGCCTTCGGCATGGCGCTGCTCGAACACGCCTATCACGTCAGCGCCGAGATCATCGAAGACACCGCGCTGAGCAACGCCCGCCGCGTCGCCGCCTCCGTCGAGGCCCAGATCGCGCGCGCCGAAGCGATCGGCTACGCGCTGGCCGAACTGCTGCCCGCCGACCTGACCGACCCCGCCGCCCTCGAAGACGCCGCCGACGAACTCCTCACCACCGCCAAGCTCGACGCCGCACTCGAGATCATCGACCGCGACGGCCGGGTCGTCGCCGACACGCTGAACGCCGGCCAGGGCCAACCCGCCCTCACCGAGAACCCCGCGCTGGTCAAGCGCCTCTTCGACACCGGCCAGCCGCAGGTTTCCGGCATCTACACCGGCAAGCTCTCGCACCAGGCCGAAGCCGCCGTTCACGTGCCGCTGATCCGCCAAGGCCGGGTCCGCTACGACATCGTCGTCGTCCTATCCGCCCGCTCGATCGGCAGCATCGCCGGGCCGCACGCGCTGCCGGACAATTGGTTCACCGTCATCGTCGATGCCGACGGCCGGGTCATCGCCGACAGCGGCGCCGCAGCCAGCCGCTCGGGCGAATCCCTGCCGAAGGCCGCCGCCGCCTTAATCGCCCGCTCCGAAGAAGGCTTCAGCTCGATCGTGTATCGCGACGGCGTCCGCGTCCTGCTCGGCTTCACCCGCGCCGACAATGTCGGCTGGACCGTCGTTGCCGGCGTGCCCGAGGCGGTCGTGCGCGCCCCGCTCATCCGCTCCATCGGCGCGCTCGCGGCCGTCGGCGCCGGCGTGCTGCTCGCCAGCCTCGGCCTGGCCTGGCTGATCGGCCGCAGCATCGCCGAACCGCTCGCCATGCTCGCCCAGCGCGCCGCCGGCCACGCGCCGATCCCGCAGGACGAGACCACGCTCGCGGGCGGCCTGACCGAAGTCGCCGCCGTCGCCGCCGCGCTACGCACCACGTCCGAGGCGCTGCAAGCGCGCGACCGCGATCGCCAGGCCGCCCTGCAGCGCGCCGAAACCAGCGAGGCGCGCCTGCTCCTGGCCCAGGAGGCCGGCGACATCGGCACCTGGAGCAAGGACATATCGACCGGGCAACAGACCTGGTCGCAAGGCGAGTTCAAGCTCTACGGCCTCCCGCCCGCAGCAAACCCGCCAGACCAGGCGAGCTGGCTCCAGCTCATCCATCCCGAAGACCGCCACGCGGTTCAGGACGCCGAGACGCGCGCCTGCCAGACCCCCTCCAGCTACCGCGTCCTGTTCCGCATCCAGCAGCCCGGCGGCACCATCCGATGGCTCCGCGCCGCCGGACGCAGCCTCTTCGAAGACAACCGCGCCGCCCGCCTCATCGGCAGCACCATCGACGTCACCGAACGCCAGGAAGCCGAACGCTCGTTGCGCCAATCCGCCATCCGCCTGCAAGGCGAAGTCGCCGAACGCAGCCGCGAACTCGACCAGAGCGAGCGCCGCTTCCGCACCTACTTCGAATACAGCTCCGACGCGCTGCTCGTCGTCCGCGCCGAGAACGATGGTTTTGTTTACGAGATGATCAACAAAGCCGGCGAACGCCTCTTCGGTCTCACCCAGGACGACGTCGTGGGCCACAGCCCCGCCGATCTGTTCACGCCCGAGACGGCTTTCGCCATGGAGTCCGACTACCGCCAAGCCATCCGTCGCGGCGGCGACCGCGTCACCGTCCAGCGCACGCTCACCTACCCGGCCGGCCAGATCCATGCCGAGACCATCATGGTCATGGTGCAGGATTCCAACTACGACGGAATCGTCCGCCTCATCAGCGGCAGCCGCGATCTCACCGAACGCGAGCGCATCGAGGGCCGCCTCGCGCACGCCCAGCGCCTCGAAGCCATCGGCCAGCTCACCGGCGGCGTCGCGCACGACTTCAACAACCTGCTCACCGTCGTCATCGGCAATCTCTCGCTGTTGCGTCGCCGGATCGACCACGACGAACGCGCCTCGCGCTATCTCGCCAGCGTCGAGGCCGCCGCCCAGCGCGGCGCGAAGCTCACTGCCAGCCTGCTCGCCTTCTCGCGCCGGCAGACGCTCAACGTCGAACAGCTCGACGTCGGCGCGCGCATCTCCGAAAGCACGGTCCTGCTGCAGCGGGCACTCGGAGAGGAAATCGAACTCACGCTCTCGACCGGCGACGACGTGCCGCCCGCCAACGCGGATTCCGCGCAGCTCGAAGCCGCCGTGTTCAACCTCGTCATCAACGCGCGCGACGCCATGCTCGATGCCATGGCCACCCGCGAGCGCCGCGACGGCCACCTCGCCATAACGGTCGGCAAGGCCACCCTGGCCGCGGCCGACCTCGTCGGCAACGATGAAGCCAAGCCCGGCAATTTCGTCGCCATCGCGGTGGCCGACACCGGCGCCGGCATGCCCGCCGCCGTCCGCGCCCGCGCGTTCGAACCGTTCTTCACCACCAAGGAGGTCGGCCACGGCACCGGGCTCGGCCTGAGCCAGGTATTCGGCTTCGTCCGCCAGCTCGGCGGCCATGTCACGATCGACAGCATCCAGGGCGAAGGCACCACGGTCACCCTCTTCCTGCCCGCCACCCTGGCCAGCGTCATCGAACCAAAACCGGCCCCGGCCGAGCCCAACGCGCTGCCCAGCAGCGCCGCCGTCCTCGTGGTCGAAGACGATGCCAGTATCCGCGACATCAGCGCCGAAATGCTGCGCGACGTCGGCCTGCGCGTGCTGACCGCCGCCAACGGCCCGGCAGCACTCGAGCTACTTCGCGGCCCCGAACGGGTCGATCTCTTGTTTTCCGACATCGTCATGCCGGGGGGCGCGACCGGCGTCGATCTCGCGCGCGCGGCGCAGGAACTGCGCCCCGGCCTGCCCGTCCTGCTCACCAGCGGCTACGTCGGGGCTGCGCTCAATCGTTACGGACCGATCTCGGAATTCGCGATCCTGGCCAAGCCCTACACCCGCGCCGCCCTGCTTGAAAGCATCGGCGCGATGTTGACGACCATGGCGCCGGCGAAATGAACCGCCGGCGCCGAAAGCCTCAGTTCTTCGCCTTGTCGACCAGCGCGTTCTTGCTGATCCACGGCATCATCGCGCGCAGCTTCTCGCCGACCTGCTCGATCGGATGCTCCGACAGCCGCCGCCGCGTCGCCTTGAAGCTCGACTGGTTGACCCGGTTCTCCAGCATCCAATCGCGCGCGAACCGCCCCGATTGGATGTCGGCCAGCACCCGCTTCATCTCGCGCTTGGTCTCGTCGGTAATGATCCGCGGCCCCGTCACATACTCGCCGTACTCGGCCGTGTTACTAATCGAATAGTTCATGTTGGCGATGCCGCCCTCGTAGATCAGGTCGACGATCAGCTTGACCTCGTGCAGGCATTCGAAATAAGCCATTTCGGGCGCGTAACCGGCCTCGACCAGCGTCTCGTAGCCCGCCTTGATCAGCTCGACCAAGCCGCCGCACAGCACCACCTGCTCGCCGAACAGATCGGTCTCGCACTCTTCCTTGAACGTTGTCTCGATGATGCCCGCGCGCCCGCCGCCGATCGCGCTCGCGTAGCTGAGCGCGATCTCGAGCGCGTTGCCGCTCGGATTCTGCGCCACCGCAACCAGGCACGGCACGCCGCCGCCGCGCTGATACTCGCTGCGCACCGTATGCCCCGGGCCCTTCGGCGCGATCATGAACACGTCGATGTCCGGCCGCGGGTCGAGCAGGTTGAAATGCACGTTCAGCCCGTGCGCGAACGCCAAGGCCGCACCCTGCTTCATGTTGCCGTGCAGCTTCTCGCGATACAGGTCGCCCTGCCCCTCGTCGGGCGTCAACAGCATGACGATGTCGGCCCACTTGGCGCATTCGGCCGGGTCGGCGACCTTCAGCCCGGCGGCCTCCGCCTTGGCCACGCCCGCCGAGCCCGCCCGCAGCCCAACCATCAGCTCGGGCGCGCCACTATCCTTGAGGTTGTTGACATGGGCATGGCCCTGGCTGCCATAGCCGATCACGGCGACCTTCTTGCCCTTGATCAGGTTCACGTCGGCATCGCGGTCGTAGTAGACGCGCATCGTCGTTTGCTCCTCGTCCGATTTCTGTTGAAACGATCGCGAGGGCTTAGAGCACCCGCTGACCCCGCGCAATCGCCGCGACTCCCGTCCGGCTGACCTCGGCCAGTCCCAGCGGGCGCATCAGCGCGATGAACGCGTCGATCTTTTCGGTATTGCCGGTCAGTTCGAACACGAAGCTCTCGATCGTCGCGTCGATCACGCGGGCGCGAAACGCGTCGGCGATCCGCAGCGCCTCCGACCGCTCGAGCCCCTGGCCGATCACCTTAATCATCGCCAGCTCGCGCGCCAAATGCGGCCCGTCGAGGCTCAGATCCGACACCCGATGCACCGGCACCAGCCGATCCAACTGCGCCTTGATCTGCTCGATGATCATGTCGGTCCCGGTGGTCACGACATTGATCCGGCTCTTGTGCCCCTCTTCCTCGACCGGCGCGACGGTGAGGCTCTCGATATTGTAGCCGCGCCCGGCAAACAGCCCGATCACCCGGGCAAGCACGCCGGCCTCGTTCTCGACAAGCACGGAAATCGTTGCGGTTCGTTGCTGCATGTCACTTCGTACAACTCCCTCTCCCGCTGGCGGGAGAGGGCTGGGGTGA
>JAABUX010005976.1_pt1 | contig 14727 bp, 15 predicted proteins | sample 5561851 | NCBI WGS metagenome assembly JAABUX01 (sample SAMN10711883, study PRJNA513361) | rock metagenome | isolation source: Antarctica rocks | place: Antarctica: Victoria Land, Richard Nunatak red sandstone | collected 2016-01-03 | reverse complement strand
GAGGAGGCCCGGCAGGTCATCAGCGCCTGGGTGGAGGAGTTTTACAACCCGCGCCGCCGTCATTCCACCCTCGCGTTGCGCAGCCCGATCGCGCGTGAACTCGAGCTGGCTGCCGAAGCACGACGAGCCAAGGACGTCGCATGAGGACCGGCCTCGAAGTCCCGTCGGGTGACGTGAGCGTGACGGCAAGCTGCGTCGCCTGCGCCGGTCCGCTGCCATCAGGGAGAGCCCGCCAGTACTGCTCGCCAGCGTGCAGGCAAGACGCCTACCGGCGCCGACACCAGCCAGCAAGGCCGAGCGCGAACCTGCCGGCCCGACGCTCACGCCGCGACGGCACCGTCTACGCCTGCGGTGAGTGCGAGAGTCGCTACCTCGGCGAGCAGTGGTGCCCCGACTGCAACCGGCCCTGCCAACGCCTCGGTGCCGGCGGCACCTGCCCGAGCTGTGAGGAAGTCATCCTCAGCGAGGAACTCACCGGCGACCAGGTCGATGACACGCCCAGCAAGAACTTGCCCCTGCAAGACAGCCCGTCCACCATGAAGAAGTCTCCACGGTTTCAGGGGAAGCTCAGTCACCGACAACGGCCCCGTGACGCTGACCCTGCGCAACCTCATGCGCGGCATCGAGCTAGGCCTGCCCTCCGGCCAAGCCATCGCCAAGCACCTTGGCGTCACCCCCTACAGCGGCACCCTCACCGACCCCAACGGCATGAACCTGACAATCCCCGACCCGGCGCCCCTGTGGTTTTACTGCCTAGCCGAAGCCCAGATGCTCGGCGGTACCCGCCTCGGACCCGTCGCCGGAACGATCGTCAGCGAGGTCATCGTCGGAGTCCTCCTCGCCGACCCCGACAGCTGGCTCAATCAGGACCCCCTCTGGCTGCCCACCCTGGGAACCACCCCTGGGACCTTCACAATGGCGGACCTCATCCGCATTGCCAGCGCCGGCTAGCGACAGCTTGATGAGCACCGGCCGCGTCATCAGCGATCCGGTCACCAGGCAGGGTCAGAAGCGGCTGTTCTGAGGTGCGCTCCGCCGCCAGCCCCGGAGCTGTTCCACTTTTTAGGAAGTGGGACAGCCTCTTGGGGGGCTGGCGCGACGCGCTCCTGGTGTGGTGGGCGTCCCACAGGTCAGTCCCACAACAGCGTGCCGAAGACGCCGTATGAGCAGGACCTCCGGTACGGTCCGCCGGTGGAGCTGGGATACGCGCGGGTATCGACCGCCAAGTAGGACCTGGACCGGCAGGTCGACGCGCTGCAGCAGGCCGGGATCGTCGTGGTCTTGCCCAGCGCCCGGTAGATCGAGGTGCGACTCAACCCCAGCACCGCGCCGATCTGCTCGACCGTCAGCTCCCGCGCGTCGTACATCTTGCGGGCCTGCCGGACCTGCTCGGCGGTGAGCTTGGACGGCCGGCCCCCGACCCGGCCGCGGGCCCGCGCCGCGGTCAGCCCGGCCACCGTCCGGTCCCGGATGATCTCCCGCTCGAACTGCCCCAGCGCCCCGAACAGGTGGAACACCAGCCGCCCCCTGGTGGTGTGGTGTCGATGTTCTCCCGCAACGACCGGAACCCCACCCCCCGCTCGTCCAGCCCGGTCACCACGTCGATTAGGTGCCGCAACGACCGGCCCAGCCGATCCAGCCGCCACACCACCAGCGCGTCCCGGCCGCAACTGCTCCAGGTCACCCAGCTTCGGTCGTCGGTCCAACGCCTCCGACGCATGGTCGGTCCACACCTTCCAGCACCCGGCCGCGGTCAACTCGTCGACCTGCAGGTCCGGGTTCTGCTCGATCGTCGAGACCCGCGCGTAGCCCAGCAGGCGCGCTATGCCCCGGACCGTACCGCAAACCCCCACCACGCATGCTCGCGCTACGTACGTTCCGGACACCAGTTGCACGACACGGCTGGTCCCGAAACACGCTCACGAGCAGGCGAGCGTCAGATCGAGGGTGTGGCCTTGAGCTCGATGTTCAGGTGGGCCATTCGTCGGTGCGCAGCCGGGCGTACATGATCTGGTCGTGGAAGGCGCCAGCTCGCCACTGAGCGGCCCGCAGGACGCCCTCGCGCCTGAAGCCCGCCTTTGTCAGCGAGCGCTGCTCGGCGAGGTTAGCCACGTCGGTGCAGGCCTCGACCCGGTGGGTGCGGGGGTGCGCGAACAGGTACTCCGCCAGCTGGCGCTGTGCCTGCGTCCCAACGCCCCGGCCCCGGGCGGCTGACACGACGAGGATGCCGAACTGCCAGCACCACGAGTGCGACGGGCCCACCGCTGCTTCCACCACGCGACCCGACCGGCCCACTCGCCGTCCGCTTCGATGACGAGCCGTCCCCCGTCGTCGGTCAGGAAGCCGGTCTCGGCGAACTCCGCGGCCGCACCCCCCGTAAAGGGTGGGAAGCCGAACCACTGCAGCTCGCCCACGCCCTCCTCGGTGGAGAACTCGGCCGTGAACCGCGCGATGTCGTCTGCGCGGTATGGCCGGAGGTCGACAGCAGGCACGGGCACACATTACCGGCGTGGCCCCACCGTGACGGGGGTCTGATCTGGCCCCACCTGGCTTAGCAGGGAGCCGGACGGCAGGGGTGCCTACTCGCCTTCTGGTCCCATCCGGACCTGGTGAGCTTCGCGCCAGAGATCGTCCGTGCCGCACTCCATCACGGTGACGTCGGCGACGGTAACGGGCTTGTTCATGAAGGCGACCACGGCGCCCTCGACGGCGCTCTGGATGACGTCTAGTTCGGCGTGTGTACCCAGCGCGACAGTGAGATGCGGATGGGGATCGGGGAACTCCCCGCCGTAGGGCAGGCAAGCGGGAAAGGCCGCGACCAGCTGACGAGTGACCGCGCGGACGGCGCTGTCGGCTTCTCCGGTGAGGGTGAGGAACAGCACCCCGGACGGGAAACGGTTCAGGTGGCTGAAGGCCAGCGTGATGGCTTCGGTCCTGGTAAGTACCTGGCGAAGCTCTGCGCGCTGCTGCGGCGAGGTCGGAGCTGGCAGCCAGGGATAGAGCAGGGTCACGTGGGGCGGAGCACCGCCCCCGGCCGCAGAGGGGACGGTTGCCCGCCACGGCCCGAGCACCGACGTCAGGGACGGGACCGCGAGGATGAGACCGGACTCCGTCACCAAGTCGACGTTGCCATCGTCTGGTGGTCGACGCGACCTGTATCGGGTCGACCGATCACGACCGCGCTGCTTGTTGGGCTCGCGTGTGGGCGAGGCGGCAGCTGGTGGTGCCGGTCTCGATGAGTCGCCGCTGAAGATGAGGCAGTCCACGGTCGCGGCGCAGAGCCGGGGGGCTGAAGGTGGGGCCACCTCAGACTGACAGAGCCAGCCTGAGCCGCTGGTTGTGGCACACAGTTCCGCTACGTCCCGCAAACGAGTGATTGTGGGATGCCACAGACGTTGCGGTCTCGGACCACGCCGAGAGCAGCAGTCCGATGCTGCCGAGCATGCTGCGCAGCGGCGGCATCACGATCCGGAGGTCAGGGGCACCGGCGGATGGTCGTCTCAGTGGCGACGTCGTTTGAGCGATGCGTCGACAGCGGCGCAGAGGTCCTGTTGGGCCGACTGCTAGCCGGCCGACCGGCGCCAGGCGGTGGCCAGCCGGGCGACGCCCGCCACCAGGTCCGCCTCCGATGCCGCGAGGGACAGCCGGAGGAAGCCCTCACCGCCCGGTCCGAAAGCGGTGCCCGGCGCGACCGCGACCCGCTCCTGCGCCAGCAGCCGCAGCGCGAACTCCCGGGAGCCCTCGCCGCTGCCGGTGACGTCGACCCAGGTGTAGAACGCGCCGGCCGGCCGGAACGCAGTCATCCCCAGTTCACCCAGGTGCCCGATGACGGTGTCCCGGCGCTGCCGGTACGAGGACACCATCGCCGCGATCACGTCCGGGCCGGACGCGAGCGCAGCGAGCGCCGCGTACTGCGTCGGGGTGTTGAGGCAGGAGATCATCGGCTCCTGGGCCTTGGCCAGGGCGTCGGCGACGGCCGGCGGCGCCGCGACGTAACCCAGCCGCCACCCGGTCATGGCGTAGGTCTTGGAGAAGCTGAAGACCGTGAGCACCCGACCGTCGGTGTCCAGCGCGGCCGGGCTCACCGCCGGCGTCTCGAAGGTGATCTCGTCGTAGCACTCGTCGGACAGCACCCACAGGTCGTGCCGGGCGGCGAAGGCGAGCAGGGCCTGCATCCGGTCGCGGTCGATCACCGCACCGAGCGGGTTGGACGGCGAGTTGAGCAGCAGCACCCGGGTGCGCGAGGTAACCAGCCGCTCCAGCTCGGACACGTCGGGGAGGTAGCCGCCCGACGCGGTCAGGCCGTAGTGGGCTGCGTCGAGGTGCAGCAGCGCGGCCATCATCGCGAAGTTGGGCCAGGCGGGGTCGGGGAGCAGGATGCCGTCGCCGGGCTCGGTAACGGCGACCAGGGCCGCGTGGATCGCCTGCCCACCGCCGTTGCCGAGCACCACCTGCGCTGGATCGACCGCGAAACCGTTCCGCAGCAGGATCTTCTCCGCGAGCGCGCTGCGCAGCTCGGGAATGCCGGCCGTCGGGGTGTAGCCGGTGCGGCCGGCCACGGCGGCGACGTGCGCGGCCTCGACGATGTGCGGCGGTGTCGGGAAGTCGGGCTGCCCGACCTCCAGGTGGATCACGTCGGCGCGACCCCAGGCCGCGTCCATGATCTCGCGGATGCCGGACCGGGCCATGGCGGTGGCCGCCGGGTTAACCTGCCGGGTCGGCTTCACCGGCCGCCGTCCAGCCGGTAGAGCGCACGCACGTTGCCGGTGAAGACGGCCTGCTCGACGTCGTCGAGCCAGCCGGTCCTGGTCGCGGACCCCAGTCGCGCCCGGACCACCGCCCAGGCGTCGCGCAGGACGTGCAGGGCGAACCAATGCGTCTCCGGTGCGCCGTGGCCGTCACTGCCGACGACCAGCCGGCCGGTGGGGCAGAGGTCGAGGAGCCGCAGCAGCCGATCGGCGGTCGTCGCCGGGCTGACCAGGTTGGACAGCGAGAAATCCACCCACACCCCCGGCCGGACGGCGGCCAGGTAGGCCACCTGCTCGTGCCAGGGAAAGCCGCCGTGGATGAGCACCACCTTCGCCGCCTCCCCTTCGGGCGTACGCAGGACGTCGTCGAGCAGCACCGGGTCGGCCCCAGCCAGTCGCAGGTCGGAGTCGCCGAACCCGGTGTGCACCTGGAGCGGCAGGTCCAGCTCGGCGCAGGTGGCCAGCACGTGCCGGAACAACAAGTCCCGCAGCGCCTTGGCCCGCCGGCGGACCGGCAGCCGGCTGTCCAGCGACTGCTCTGCCGCCTGCACCGACGCATACGGGTCGACGGCCAGGCCGGTCCGGTAGGCCAGGACGGTCTTGGCCCCGACCGCCCCGCGCGCCGCCGCGGCGGCGAGCAGCCCGTCGACCGCGGCCAGAATCTCGGGCGTACGGGTACCTGCGCCGATGAGGCGGTCGACCAGCGGCTCGATCCGCACCAGCTCCCACATTGGCGCGTCGGCCAGCTCCGCGTAGGCCGCGACGCCGCGCCCTGTCGGGAAGGTCTCCGCCCCGGGGTCCAGCAGCATCCCGGTCAGGCCGACGTCGGCGAACAGGCCGCGTACGTAGCCGGGCCAGTCGGTCGCGGCCTCGGTCCGCGCCGCCGTTAGGTCCTCGACCGGGCAGCCCAGGTAGCCGGCGAGCTGGACCCGTAGCAGCTCCACGGCCAGCCGACCCGGGCCGAGACCGCGTCGACGCTGCTCTGCGGCCGCGCCGGTGGCGACGTCGAGCGTCACGTCCGTCGGCGTGAAGGCGGCAGCCGTCAGCGGGAACGGATGGGCGTGGTGGTCGATCAACGGTCGGGCCCGGTCAGGCCGCCGGCAGCGGCCGGGCATCGGCGCTGCGGAGGGCGTCCTCGCCGCCCTCCTCGCCAAGGATCGAGCCGATCCGCTCGACGGCGTGCGGGTTGCGGGACCGCAGCACCAGCACGGCCACCAGGCCGAGCACGAACCAGGCGAGGGTGATGTAGGGCGTCAGGTTGAGCGGCGCCGGCGGGGTCGGGTGCACCGAGCCGTAGAGCGCGGCACCGAAGATGACGACCCCCACGAGCGGGACGCCGGCGTGCAGCAGGGCGTTGTAGTGCTCATTCCGACGGAAGTAGACCATCCCGCCGACGCACAGCCCGATGTAGACGACGATGATCGACAGGGTGCCGAGCGTCGCATAGAAGTAGTAGACCGTCGTCGTTGCGGTGCCGAACGCCCCGCCGTCGGTGAAGCCGAGCAGGGCCGCCGCGAGCGTGCTGACAATCGCCACCATGACGGTGGCGTTGGCCGGGGTCTGGTACTTCGGATGCGTCCGGCCGAGCCAGGCCGGCAGCACGCCCTCGCGTCCCATCGCGAACAGCGTCCGGGTGCCGGCGGTCGCGGAGCCGACGCAGACGACAAAGGCGGACAGCATCCCGCCGATCTCCACCAGCGCCCCGAAGGGGCCGCCGACGAACTGCTTGGCGACGGTCTTGAGGGCGAACGGGTCGGCCCCGAGCTTGTCGCCGTGGTCCACACCGAAGCCGATCGTCATGGCATAGGTGGTGAACAGGTAGAGCACGATGGCGAACCCGGTGGCCGCGATGATCGCGATTGGGATCGACCTGCGCGGGTTGGCCGTCTCCTCACCGAAGTCGGCGGCTGTCTCGAAGCCGATGTAGGACGTGACGCCGAGAATGATCCCGTAGAAGACGCCGTTGAAGCCGCCGCTGACGGTGTGCGAGAACGTGAAGGGCGACAGCGTGTTGCCGCTCGTGCCGCCCTTGGCGGTGACCACTAGGTCGACCACCAGGATGACGGCGACGGTGATGATGCCGATGACGAGCTGCAGCCGGGTCGTGACGGAGATCCGCACGATCGACAGGACGATGAGCAGCAGCATCCCGACCAGGAACAGCGGGAACCACCACCCTTTGCCGAGGCCCAGCAGGTCGACCGCGAGCCCGGCCGTCCCCGCCATGGTCATGGGGACGAAGCAGATCAGGCCGAAGGCGTAGAGCCAGCCGGCCATGAAGCCGCTCTCCTTGCCGAGGCTGCGACTGGCGTAGGTGTAGGCGTAGCCCGCCGACGCCATCCGCCGGGTGAACCCGATCACGACAAAGGCGAGGGACAGGCAGGCCACCCCCCCTAGCAGGAACGCCAGCGGCGTCGAGCCACCGGCGACCGCCGCCACGCCGGGGACGTTGAGCAGCATGGCCATGCCGGGGGCCAGCACCGACACTGAGATGGCGACCGCGTCCCAGGTCCGCAGCGTGCCCTTGGCCAGGTGCTGCCCCTGCTCCGCCGCCGCGACGGTCGCACCGCTCGATGGTTCCTGGGTCATGACAGCTCCTTGGAGGAGAACTCCGGCTCGGGGGCGAGGACGGTGGTGGCATCGAGGTGGTAGTCGAAGGCGAGCGGGGTGCAGGAGCGCTCGGCCAGCCAGGCCACGAAGGCCTGGTGGATCGGGTGGACGCGGTAGGCGTCGAGGGCGGCTTCGTCCTCGAACTCGCTGTACAGCAGGTACTGGTAGCCGCGGGTGCGGGCTCCGGTCAGGTCGGTGCCGAACCGGAGCCGGCCCATGAGCCCGATATCGTTCACCCAGGACTCGACCTGGCTGCGCATGGCCTGGTCGTCGTCGGGCGACAGGTCCGCGGGGAAGCTGAACAGGACGATGTGCTGCAGGGCCACGGCTCGGGATCCTCTCTCGTACGCGGTCAGAACGTCTCGAAGTACTCGCGCATCTCCCACGGGGAGACCTGGGCGCCCTTAGCCGGTGGGTTGTCCTTGACGTCCGCGGTGTAGCGGCCCAGCTCGGCGCGCTTCATCATCAGGTAGTAGTCGAGGAACCCGTCGCCGAAGGCCTTGCGGTAGAACGAGTCCGCTGCCAGGGCCTTGATGCCGGCCTCGAACGAGGACGGCAGCGCGGCCACGTCGGCGGCGTAGGGGTCGGCCTCCACCGGAGGGGGCGGCGTCAGTCGCCGCTCAAGGCCGTCCAGCCCGGCCGCGATGTCAGCCGCGAGGTAGAGGTAGGGGTTGGCGGCCGGCTCGCCCAGCCGGTTCTCCAGGTGCGTGCCGGGGTCCCCGGGACCACCCTGCACGCGGACCATCGCCCCGCGGTTCTCAACCGCCCAGCTGACCCGGTCGGGGGCGAAGGAGTACGGCTGGAACCGGCTGAACCCGTTGACGGTCGGTGTTGTGAACAACGTCATCGGCTGGGCGTGCTCTAGCAGCCCGGCGACGTAGGAGCGACCGGCGGCCGACAGCGTCTCTGTCGTGCTCGCAAAGGCGTTGTTGCCGGCCGGGTCGAGCAGTGACTCGTGCAGGTGCCAGCCGGAGGCGAAGAAGTTGGGCAGCCCCGGCCGGCACATGAAGCTGGCCAGCAACCCGCGGCGCTGGCAGATCTGCTTGACCGTGCTGCGGAACAGCACCATCGCGTCGGCGGCGCCGAGCCCCTCCATCGGCCGGAAGGTGAACTCCATCTGGCCCGGCCCCCATTCGTCCTCCATGGACCGGGGCGGCAGGTCGACCGCGTAGAGCGCGTCGCGCAGGGCGGTCAGGCTGTCGTTGACCCCGTCGAGCCGCACCTCGGACAGGAACTGGTAGCCGTGCTCGAAGACGTCCACCGTCGGCGGCGGCGGCGGCGCCCCGGTCTCGTCGAGCCCGATCAGCGGGCTGGCCCGACGGACGATGTAGAACTCCACCTCCAGGCCGGCGAGGTAGCGGTAGCCGGCGTCGCCCAGCCGGGCCAGCTGGTCGCGCAGGATGCGGCGGCCGTCGAGGGGCATTGGCTTGCCGCTGCTGAAGTAGGTGTCGCAGAGCAGCCAGCCGGTCCGGTCGGCCCACGGCAGCACCTGGAACGTGGTCGGGTCGGGCACGACCACGACGTCGGGGAAGCCGGTGAACTCCGGGATGCCGAAGCCGCCGCCCTCGGCGAAGGCGGGCGGGAAGACGACGTTGCCGGTGTCGAGGCTGTAGATGGCGCCAGAGAAGTCGATGCCGTTGCGCAGGCCCGCCCGGGCCGCCTCCGCGGACAGGAACTTGGCCCGCGGGATGCCGTGCTGGTCGACGACGATGATGCGGATCGTGCGCAGGTCCAACTCGCGGATCCGCGCGCCGACCCGCTGCGCGGCCTCCTGCTGCTCGGGGGTGTGCAGGCCGTGCTCGGCCACGAAGCCGGTGCGCCCGATGCCCTCGGTGGTGCTGTCGGTCATGCAGTCTCTCCTCGTGCGACGTCGGTCGTACCGGAGCCGACCAGCTCGGCCACGAAATTCTTCGGCGGCCCCTCGGCGATGGACAGGTAGGTCTCGGTGCGCTGCACCCCGCTGATCTGCCAGACCTTCTCGAGCAGGACGGCGCGCAGGTGGGCGTAGTCGCGGACCCGGAGCCGGACGAGCAGGTCGAGGTCGCCGGTGACGACGGTGAGGTTCTCGACCTCGGGCAGCCGGCTCACCTCGGCCATGACCGGACCCAAGTCGTGGCCCTGCGACGCGGTTATGGCGAGGTAGATGACGACCGGGAAGCCGGCGGCGGCCCAGTCGATGACGACGCTGTAGCCGCGGATCACCCCGGTGCGTTCCAGCCGGGCCAGCCGGTCGCCGATGGCCGGCGGCGACATACCCAGCTCCCGGGCCAGGCTGCGCTGAGAGGCCCGGGCGTCCTCGGCCAGCAGGCGGAGCAGGGCGACGTCGACGTCATCAAGCCGGACAGGGGCGGCCGGCGGCAGGCTGAGGTGCACGAGCCCGGCGAGCGGAGCGTCCACGGTACTCATGCGACATCTCCGTCCGGCAAAAATCTGGCAGTTGGCAGGTGGTGCTCACGTCGCTCTGTCGGTTGCTCGACTTCTGCTGGCGCAGCATTTACGGTTGCGAGCACGCTGTCAAGGCTCATCTTGGCCGCCGCAGCCGGGGGACGAGGAGGACGCATGGCGACAACGACGACGCAGGACTGGTCCCGGTTCCTGGCCGCCCGGGCCGTCGCCGGCCACGGCGGCGACGCGCTTGCCGAGATCCTTGAGCTGGCCAACGCCACCGACGTCATCACGCTGTCCGGCGGCTTTCCCGCGCCGGAGACGTTCCCGGTGGCCGTGCTTGCCGAGTTGACCGGCCGGCTGCTGGCCGACGACGCCGCTGTTGCCTTGCAGTACTCCCCGACCCGTGGCCTGCCGAGCGTGCGGGCCGCCATCGCCGACCGGCTAGCGGCACGCGAGGGTCGGCGGCCCGACGACGCTGAGCTGATGGTAACCAGCGGCGGGATCGACGCGCTGGAGCTGCTGGCCAAGAGCCTGCTCGACCCGGGTGATGTCGTGCTCGTCGAAGCGCCCACCTACCTCGGCGCAATCATGGCCTTCGCCGGCTACCAGGCCGACGTTCGCGGCGTGCCGATGGACGAGGACGGGCTTGACGTCGAGGCGCTGGCGACGCTGCTCGCCGGCGGCCTGCGGCCGAAGCTGCTCTACACGATCCCGGACCACCAGAATCCGTCCGGTCGGTCGCTGGCGCCGGACCGGCGGCGGGCGCTGGCTGCCTTGGCAGAGCGTTACGGGCTGCTCGTGGTCGAGGACGTCGCCTACCGCGAGCTGTCCTTCGCCGACGACCGCGAGGTCAGCCTGTGGACTCTCGCCCCCGACGTGGTCGTGCAAATCGGCACCTTCTCTAAGACGTTCTTCCCGGGCGTACGGCTGGGCTGGGCGGCCGGGCCGGTGGTGCTGGTCGCCCAAATGGCGCAGGCGAAGCAGAACTCCGACCAGTGCGCCGGGGCGCTCGGGCAGCGGCTTGTGGAGGACTACCTGCGCGGCGGCCACCTGGACCGGCAGCTGGTCGCGTCGCGGTCCCTGTACGCCGGCCGCTGCCGGGCCATGATGGCGGCGCTGGAGCGGGAGATGCCGGCCGGGGTCAGCTGGACCCGGCCGACCGGTGGCTTCTTCAGCTGGCTGACCGGACCCGCCGGCATCGACACGCAGGCGCTGGCCGGCCCGGCCCGGGAGGCCCGCGTCGCGTTCGTGCCCGGCGCCCCGTTCTACCCCGACGGCCGCGGCCAGCGCGAGCTGCGGCTGTCCTTCAGCCGGGTCACCGAGCCCGACATTGACGAGGGGATCCGCCGGCTGGCGGCCCTGTTCCCGCCCACCGCTTAGGAGATCCCATGAGTGCCACCACCTCCCACTTCACCACCGAGGGCGCCGGTACGCCGACGGCCAGGGGCCGCTTCGTCGAGGTGGCCTCGGTCGCCCCGGTGGAGTTCGTCCCCGGCCTGGAGTTCCGACCGGTGCTCGGCGAGAAGACGCTGACCAACTTCGTCAGGTTCGCGCCGCACACAGAGGCGCCGCTGCACGTGCACGAGGAGGAGCAGATCGTCGTCGTGCTGGAAGGTGAGTTCGACTTCGAGCTGGACGGCGAGGTGCGCACGATGCGGCCCGGTGACGTCGCCGTTGTTCCGTCGTGGGTGCCGCATGGCGCACGTACGAGCGAGCAGTCCTGCTACGAGGTGGACACCTTCACTCCGCCCCGTCGCACGCTGCTCGACCACGCCGCCGCGGCGGCGCAGGCCAACTCCGAGCCGGACCCGCGCTGACGTGGAGCTGGGACTCACCGGCCGACGGGCCGTCGTTACCGGCGGCTCGAAGGGCATCGGGCTGGCTGTCGCGCACGAGTTGGTCGGCGAGGGGGTGGCGGTCGCGCTGTGCGCGCGCAACGCCGACGAGGTGCAGGCTGCCGCCGCCGAGCTGAGGACCGCCGGCGGCACCGTGCACGCCGAGGTCGCCGACGTGACGGATCCGGCCGCGGTCACCGCCTTCCTCGACGGTGCGGCCGGCGCGCTGGGCGGCATCGACATTCTGGTCAACAATGCCGGCGCCGCCCACCCGGGCAGCTTCGAGACGCTCACCGACGAGGACTGGCAGGGCGACATCGACGTGAAGTTGTTCTCCCAGATCCGGTGCAGCCGGGCGGCGCTGCCGCACCTGCGCGGCAGCGCCGCCGCCAGAATCATCAACATCAACGCCATCTACGCCCGCCAGCCCGACCCGACCTTCTTCGCGACGACGGTCAACCGGGCCGCCTGCCTCAACTTGAGCAAGGCGCTGGCAATCCAGCTCGGACCAGAGAACATCCTGGTCAACAGCGTCAACATCGGGTTCGTCGTCACGCCGCAGTGGGACCGGATCCGGCAACGCCGGGCGCCCGAACTGTCGCCGGAGGCGTTCTTCACCTCCATGGCCCGCGCGGAAGTCCCGCTCGGCCGGTTCGGCGACGTCGGCGAGGTGTCCGGCATCGTGGCGTTCCTCGCCAGTGACCGGGCCAGCTACCTCACCGGCACGTCCATCGACGTCGCCGGCGGCATGGGCCGGTATGTCTGATGTGCCGGCTGCTCGGCTGGGTGGCCCGCCCCGGCATCACCCTGCGCGGTGCCCTCGGCGACGCCAACTACCCCACGTTCACCGAGCTGGCCCGGATCCACGCCGACGGCTGGGGGCTGGCCTACGCGGCGGACGGCGAAGTGGCCGTCCGCAAGTCTCCCGACGCCGCGTCGGCTGACCCGGAGTTCGCCGCGCTGTCCAGCGACGCGGTCACCGAGGCCGCGATCGCGCACCTGCGGTGGGCGACGCCCGGGCTGCCGGTGGAGCAGCGCAACACCCACCCGTTCCGACACGGCACGTCGGCGTTCGCGCACAACGGCGGCATCTACCCGCTCGACCGGCTGCCCGAGCTGCTGGCCCCGCCCTGGCGGAGCCGGCTGCAGGGCACGACCGACAGCGAGCACTACTACCTGGCGTTGATGGCCGAGGTCGAGGACGGCGGGGTGGACCTGCCGTCTGCGATCAACCGGGTCACCTCCCGGCTGGCGGCGGACTACGCGCCCAGCAGCCTCAACGCCATGTTGCTGACGCCGGAGGCGCTATACGTGATTTCCTGCCACGACCCAACGATGCGACCGGAGCTGCCGGTCCCGCGCCCGTCGGAGAGCGGCCGGCTCGGGCCGGTGCAGGAGTCGGACGAGACCTACTTCGACCTGCGCTACCGGCGCAGCAACGGCGCCGTCGTGGTGGCCTCGTCCGGCTTCCCGCAGCCGTCGGACGCGGGGTGGCAGGGCCTGCCCAACAACAGCGTCTTGGTCGTCGACCGCACCACCGCGGACCTCGAGCTCGTGCTGCTCGACGCCCGCCTGCGCGCCACCACATCAGCTGCCCGACCGCGCTGAGCGGTCCCCCGAAAGGAGATCGCGTGCGGTTCGAGAACATCAGCGGCGTGGCGCCGAGCGATCCCGAGGCGCGGGCGGCCGCGCTGCAGGCCCCGGGCTTCGGGCGCCGGTTCAGCGACCACATGGCCAGCGCCCGCTGGAGCGTCGACGCCGGCTGGCACGACGGCCAGCTGCTGCCGTACGCACCGCTGGTCCTGGACCCGGCGGCCGCCGTCCTGCACTACTCGCAGTCGGTGTTCGAGGGTCTGAAGGCCTACCGCCAGCCAGGCGGCGGGGTGGCGCTATTCCGGCCGGAGCGCAATGCTGCCCGGATGGCGGCCTCCTGCCGCCGGCTGGCGCTGCCGGAGCTGCCGGTGGAGGGCTTCTTGGCGGCCTGCGAGCTGCTGGTCCGTACCGATGTCGACTGGGTGCCGGACGGCGACGGGGAGTCGCTCTATCTGCGGCCGCTGATGTTCGTCGACGAAAGCAGTCTGATGGTGCACCCGAGCGACTCGGTGCGCTTCCTGGTGCTCGCGTCCCCGGCCGGCCGCTACTTCCCGGGTCCGTTGCGGCCGATCTCGTTGTGGCTGACCCAGGACTACGTACGGGCCGCACTCGGCGGCACCGGTGCAGCCAAGTGCGGCGCCAACTACGCCGCGTCGCTGGTCGCGCAGCGCGAGGCTATGACCCACGGCTGCGACCAGGTGGTGTTCGTCGATGCCGTCGAGCACCGGTGGGTGGACGAGCTGGCCGGCAGCAACATCTTCTTCGTCCTCGACGACGGCACCGTCGTGACGCCAGAGCTGTCCGGCGCGATCCTGCCCGGGGTCACCCGGGAGGCCGTGCTGCAGCTGGCACGGGACATGGGCCACCCGGTCGAGGAGCGCTTGGTCGACATCGAGGAGTGGCGCGACGGCGCCCGCACCGGCCGGATCACCGAGGTGTTTGCCGGGGGCACGGCCGCCGTTCTGACGCCGGTCGGCAGCCTGAGATGGCCAGGTGGCGAGGTCACGACCGGGGACGGCACCCCCGGTGAGACCACCGTGGCGCTGCGAACCGCGCTCATGGACCTGCAGTACGGCCGGGCGCGCGACCCCTACGGCTGGCGCCACCAGGTGCGGTAGCCGTCAGCGGACCGGTCAGCTGAGTTCGGCCCAGGTGCGCACCAGCGCCTCCACCCCGGGCTTGCGCCGCTTGGTGAAGGACGCCTGCTGCCATCCCTCCCAGCGCAGGGTGCCGCTGGCGGTCCCGCCCCGGCCCCGTCGACGAGCAGCCGGATCGCGTCGACGCGGACCGCCCGCGGCCGCCCGTGGACGGGCTGCACGGCGGTGTGGCTGCTCGGGTCACCGATGGCCAACATCGACCACGGCAGTCGCAGGCTCAGGACGCTTCCGTCCCGATGCCAGGCGGAACGTGCGTCGGCGGCGCCCGCAGCGGGGTCCCAGCGGTCCTCGCGCAGGTGGCCGACGGCTTCGAATTCGGCGGGCAGGAAGACTCCCGGCAGCCTGAAGGGCCGGTTGGTGCTATCCGCTACCGGGTTTAGCCGTCCGCGCTGGGCC
>JAABUX010005975.1_pt1 | contig 14727 bp, 9 predicted proteins | sample 5561851 | NCBI WGS metagenome assembly JAABUX01 (sample SAMN10711883, study PRJNA513361) | rock metagenome | isolation source: Antarctica rocks | place: Antarctica: Victoria Land, Richard Nunatak red sandstone | collected 2016-01-03 | reverse complement strand
ACCAGGTAGTCGAAACCGGTCTTCACATCGATCCAGTAGTTGAGGTTGGTGAAGCGGGTCGAGGCGGTCGCCACGAGGAGCGCTTGCCGGACGTCCTCGACCGTGGCGCCACTCAGCCCCGCTTTCTCGCGGTCGATGTCGACTTCGACGGTCGGGTAGTCGAGCTGTTGTTCGTATTCGACGTCGCGGAGGGTCGAGATTTTCTTCATCTCGTCGGAAATCTTCGCGGCGTGTTGGCGGACCATCTTCGAGTCGGTCCCGACGACGCGGACGGCGATCGGCGCCGACGAGCCGAAGCTCATGATCTGGGTCACGATGTCCCCGGGTTGAAACCCGTACTGCGCCAGCTTCGATTGCCGCGTCGCTTCTTCGTCCGACAACCCGCCTTGCTTGAGCCGCTCGGCCAACCAGGGGGTGACCCGCTCGGGAAGCCCTTTGCGAAGTTGTTCCCGGAACTGATCGAGCTTGATCTTGGTCTTCTCCGTGAACTTCACCCGCAATTCGCCGTCATCCGGGCCGCGCATGAACAAGACCATGTTGTTGATCCCGAAATTCGGCGCGACCTGGCCGACGAAGCCCATCGTGATCTCGATGTTCTCGGCTTTCGCCTCGCGTTCGACTTCTTCGAGGCACTTCACCGCCATCTGTCGGGTCAATTCGAAGTTCGACCCGGGCGGCGGTCGGAATCGGAGCACGAACTCTCCCGAGTCGATCTGGGGGAACAGCTCGCGTCCGAGTTGGATTCCCAGCACGCCGATCACCACGCCGCAAGCCCCGAGGTAGCCGAGCACGACCACCCAGCGGAAGCCGACGAACCCGTTGACGAGCTTGCGGTAGCCTTTAAGGATGCGCCCGAAGAATCCGGCCTCCTCGTCCTCCTGCTTCACATGCTTGAGTAGGTAGACGCAGAAGATCGGCACGAACGTGCTGGACAGGAGATAGGACGAGATCATGGCGAAGCCGACGGCCAGCGTCAACGGGATGAACAGCGACCGGAGCGGATCGGACATGATGAACGCCGGGATGAACACCGACAAGATGCAAAGCAAGGCCAGCAACCGGGGGACGGCCGTTTGCAAGCTCCCGTGGAGCACCGCCGAGGCGAGTTTGTCGGTCTTGCCCATCTGGACGTGGATGTTCTCCACCGTCACCGTCGCCTCGTCGACCAAGATCCCGATGGCGAGCGCCATCCCGCCTAAGGACATGATGTTGATCGTGTTGCCGGTGACCCAGAGGCCGAACAACGACCCCATCAAGGCGAGGGGGATGTTCGCCACGACGACGATCACGCTGCGCCAATCTTTGAGGAACAGGAGGATCATCAGGCCGGTCAGGACGGCACCGATCACCCCCTCGCTGGCCACGCTGTCGACCGCCGCGAGCACGGTGGGAGACTCGTCGAACTCGAAGCTCACCTTGACATCCTTGGGGACGGCATCCTGGAAGAGCTTCATCGACTTCCGGACGTCGCCGACGACCGTCAAGGTCGAGCCGGTGTCCTTCTTGATGATCGGCAGGTAGACCGCCTTCTTGCCGTTGACCAGGGCATAACCATAGGTGATGTCGGTGTCGTCGGAGATCTTCGCGATGTCGCGAAGGTAGACGTTATAGCCAATCTTGAGCGGGATGCTCCCGAGCCGCTGGATGTCGACGACGGTCGCGTTGTTGGAAACGAGCGGCATCGAATCTTTGACGTAGATGTTCCCCGCCGGGATGATCGTGTTCCCCTTCGCCACGGCTTCGACAACCATCTCGGGAGTCAGGTTATAGGCGAGGAGCTTTTGCGGGTCGACGTTAATGACGATCGACCGCATGTTCGGGCCGAACGGCGAGATCGCCACGGTTCCGGGGACGTTCTTCTGCACCAAGGGTCGAATGATGTTCTGGGCCAGGTCGCCCATCGCCCCCAGCGATGTTTCTTTGCTTTCGAACACGAGATAGCCGACCGGGACGCTGCCCGAGTCCAGCCGCATGATCATCGGCGGCAAGGTCCCTTTGGGCATCCACGACATGGCCCGGGTGGACATCGCCTCGACCTGGGCCATCGCCTGACCCATCTCCGTTCCGGGGAAGAAGGAAAGCTCGCACAAGGAGACTTGCTGGATGTTTTTGGTGTTGATGTCCTTGATCCCATCAACATATTGCAAGTACAACTCGAGTTGGTTGACGATCAGCCCTTCCATCTGGTCGGGACTCATGCCAACGAAGTCGAGGTAAACATAAATTTTCGGCGTGTTCAGCGAAGGGAAAATGTCCACCCGCATTCGGTTGTAAGCGAGTGCTCCACCACTGACCAAAGCGACGACGAGCATCAGCGTCGTGATCGGACGCCTCATGGCGGTTACGGTCGGATTCATGGTTTTGGACTCATGGCGATCGCGGCTAGGCCCTGTCTGACGGATCGTTCATGCGGTCAACAGCCGTAACTATCGCTATATCGTAGCCCAATGGACACTCGACGGGTAGCTGACCGCCAGCTTGTCGAACCGGGTCGCCACCGCTCGGCGCTCCTTGGGCCGGCCGATGCACCGCTCCACGACCGAGCGACCACGATACGCCCCCCGGTCGAATCGCACTCGCCCGTCGCCGGGATGCTGGTCCTTTCGCCGGGGGATCACCGCCTCGATCCCATGCCGGGCCGGCCACCGCCGGATGCATCCGTGAATGGAGCCCTTGTCGCCGACCAGCTCGACGGGCCGGGTTCGGGGCCGTCCCCGGCGCAACCGGAGTTGGACCTTGCCCACGATGGCCTCCAACAGCCTCGACTCGTGCCGCTGGCGCGGCGTGAGCACCACCGCCAAGGGCACGCCTCGGCCGTCGCGGACCGGGTAAATCTTGGTCCCGAACCCGCCCCGGGAGCGGCCCAAGGCGTAATCCTCGGGATCGTCGTCTATTTTTTTTCGACAGGTCTACCACGCCGACCGCCGCCTGGGAGACCTGGATCATGGCGCCGTCGATGCACCACAACTCGGCGTCGATCAGGCCGCCCTTGTTGAGCCGGCCCTCCAAGCGTTCGACCAGCCGGTCGTCCAGGCCGCTCCCACGCATCTCGTTGGAGCGGTGGTAGGCGGTCTGCCAAGGTCCGTGGCGTTCGGGCAGGTCCCGCCGGGGCGCCCCGGTCCGCAGCCGCCACTTGACGCCTTTGATGATGATGCGGTGGTCGGCCCGCTTGTCCCCGCGATATTGGATGGGAATACGTCCGAGATGAGTTGCCACTGCCCGACGATGAGTTCGCGTCGCTTCGGCATGTCGCCCTCGGAAGATGTTGCAAGTCGAAACGTCGCGGCGAGACCGTCCGTCAGACAGGGCCTCGGTGCCGAGAAACGAACTTCGACTTTTCGAGCAATATCACGAAATTTGATCCGACGTGGGCGAATTAGGGTGACGAGAGAATTAAACGAATGTATACTACTGTTCGAATTGTCAGACATGGCCATTGTCGATGCCGTAGCGTCGAACGCTTCGGCTTCTCTCGATCTGGTTCAAGCTTCGCGACGAGGCATGTGCTTTGACCTGCTTTTGAAAGTGTACCAAGGGGTTGCGACAATTCCTTGAGATCAGCGAGACGAGTGGCTCGACCCAGGTCAAACTGCAACCGCCAATGTTGACGATCGCTCCATGCCGCCGGTCTGGGATCAGAAAACCTACGTCCTCGGAGTTGCTCCAACGCCGAAGTTGTGCACTCACAATCGCGAGTTGTTGACAAATTAACAAATTCGGAGGATTGACCAATGATGAATCAGCATTACGCACACACTCGCAAAGACTCGCCCGTTGAAGACTGGCAACTCCTGATCGAACACCTCGACGCTGTGGCCGCGCTGGCGGCCCAGCATGCGAGCGCCTTCGGTTCGGCGGCTTGGGGTGAGTTGGCGGGCAGATGGCATGACCTCGGTAAATACGCACCGGACTGGCAAAATTATCTGAAGAGCTTCGCCACCGACCCGGAGGTAGGAGACGCATCCATCCTGGATGGTAATAAGTCGGGGCGGGTCGACCACTCATCGGCCGGGGCGGTCCATGTCCTCGCTCGCTGCGTCGGGCGACTCGGCGGATCGGATGGGGACGAGTTGCCGGGGGTCGAAGCGGCGCTAGCGATGGTGATCGCCGGCCACCACTCCGGGCTGCCGAAGCGACTGGGCTTCGAGTCCGGTCGGCTCGCCGAGAAGTGGGGGCGACTCGCCGAGGCCCGTCGAGGCGCGCCGGTTGACTTGCTCGGGGTCGAGTTGCCGAGTCTTCCCGACCCCCTGCGACCCGAATCGTTCTCCCGCCCGGGTGGGTCGATGGAAAAGCGACTGCGCCTGGAGTTCTGGACCCGGATGCTCTTCTCGGCCCTGATCGATGCCGACCGCCTCGACACCGAGTGGTTCATGGACGAGACAAAACACAAGGACCGCATCGAGTCGAAGGTGGCGGCGGGCACCCTGGAAAAATTGGGGAACCGGGTCGATGCTCATATCGATCAGGTTAACCGTACCGCCAAGGAGCGTGTGAACGATCTTCCCGAATCCGCCCGATCGCGGGCCGAAGCCGTCCTCATGCTCCGGGCCGTGGTGCTGGACGCCTGCCGCCAAGCCGCCCTAAGACCACCAGGGAGGTATTCCTTGACGGTTCCAACCGGCGGGGGCAAAACGCTTGCCTCGCTGGCCTTCGCGCTCCGGCATGCCCAGGAGCACGGCCTTCGTCGGGTGATCGTGGTCATCCCATTCACCAGCATCATTGATCAGACGGCCGAGGTTTACCGCAAGGCGTTCGGCGACGACCTCGCGGGAGCGTTGGTCGAGCACCACAGCAACCTCGACCCGGTTCGCGAAAGCGTCGGCAACCGCCTGGCCTCGGAGAACTGGGACGCTCCGGTGATTGTGACCACATCGGTCCAGTTTTTCGAGAGCCTCTTCTCCAGCCGGGGGACCGCCGCGCGGAAGTTGCACAACATCGCCCGGAGCGTCGTCGTCTTCGACGAGGTTCAAACGCTTCCCCACCATCTCCGCACACCGCTCTTCGACGTCTTGAATCAACTGGTCGACCACTACGGCGTGTCGGCCCTGTTCTGCACCGCGACCCAGCCCGCCCTGGAGTTGAAAGAAGTCAACCGGCAGGATTTTCCCTACTTGACCGACGTCCGCGAGGTCATCCCCGACGTCCCAGCCCTTTTCGGAGCCGTGGCCGACCGGGTCGTGGCCGACTTTCGGCGGGTCGATGTTTCGATGACCTGGGAGGACCTGGCCGCCGAGGTGAAGACGCACGACCGGGTGCTCGTGATCGTCCAGCGCCGCGACGACGCCCGAGACCTCTGCCGACTCCTGCCCGAAGGTAGCTTCCACCTCTCGGCCCTGATGTGCGCTGCGCATCGCCGCGAAGTCCTGTCGCGGATCGACGCGGCCCTGAAGGGCGGAAAACCATGTCGGGTCGTCGCCACGACTTTGGTGGAAGCGGGCGTCGACCTCGACTTCCCGATCGTCTACCGAGCCTTGGGCGGCGTCGACGCCCTGGCCCAAGCCGCCGGCCGCTGCAACCGCGAAGGGAGGCTCGTGGATGACCGAGGGCGACCGATCCCGGGCCGCTTGATCGTCTTCCGTGCGCCGACCGATCCGCCGAGGGGGCTCCAACTCGCCGCCGACACGACGGCCATCTTGCTCAAGGAGCGAGGCCATCTCGACCTCTTCGACCCCCGAACGTATCAGTCCTACTTCGCTCGCTATCTCGCGGAGGTAACACCCGACAGAGAAGACGTGATGAAATGCCGGGCGGCCCGCGATTTTCCCGAAGTCGAAGCCCGGTTTCGCATGATCGAAGACGAAGGCCAGGTGTCCATCGTCGTGCCTTATCAAACGGGCGGCGACCAGGCCAGCGAAGTGGAGAAAAGGCTCGATCGGTATCGCGATCGACCCAACCGCGAAACGCTCCGCGCCCTGCAACCGTACATCGTCAACGTCTCGCGGGACTCGAAGACCTGGTTCGACCGAAATCATCTGATCGAGGTCATCCACGACCAGGTGCTCTGGCTCAATTCCACCGGGTCAAACCAGTATGACCCGATCTACGGCCTCGACATCATTCGAGTCGCGCCAAGCGACCCAGCCTCCTTGATGGTTTGATCATTCAGAGCGGAACTGTGCGATTTGCTCGAAGCCACAGGGATTTGGAGATAATTCATGCCGAAGAACGAGCCGATCTATCGCATCCGGATTCGGGGCGAGTGGGCCTGCTTCACTCGCCCCGAGTTGAAGACGGAGCGCGTCACCTATCACGTCCTGACGCCGTCCGCCGCGCGGGGGGCGGTCGAGGCGGTGCTCTGGAAACCGGCGATTCGCTGGCATGTCCACCGGATCGCCGTGCTGTCGCCGATTAAATTCGCGTCGGTGAAGCGGAACGAGGTGAAAAAGGTCATCCCGAAGGCGAACGCCCTCAAAATGATGCGAGGTGGGGACGTTCCCGACTACTTCGCCGATGAAGACCGCGCCCAACGCAACGCTTTGGTCCTCCGCGATGTGGACTACCACGTCGACGTCTCGTTCACCCCGACGGCGCGGGTCGGTCCCGGCGATAACCCCCTGAAGTTCGACGAGATGTTCCGCCGCCGCCTGGAACGGGGGCAGTATCACATGGCCCCGTACCTCGGTTGCCGCGAGTTCCCCGCGACCGTCGAACTGGCCCGCGAGGATGACCCGCCGCCGATCGCCGTCGACATGGACCTCGGCCAGATGCTCCTGGACGTCGACTATGGCCGACCCAACCGCCCGATCTTCTTCCCGGCCAAGATGATCCAAGGGGTGATCGAAGTCCCGCCCATGAGCCGCCGCGAGAACGGCGAGGAGGTCGCATGATCCTCAAAGAACTGGTTGAGCTCGCCCATCGCGAAGGGTTGGTCGAGGACCCGGATTTCGAACCCAAGCCGGTCCGATGGATCGTTGCGATCGGGATAGGTGGCAAATTCCTGGGCGTCACCGAACCGACGGGTTCGCCTGACTTGAGGGGAAAGATCCGGCCCAAGGTCTTCCAGGTCCCCAAATCTCCGGTGCGAACCAGCGGGTCAGCGGCAAACTTCCTGGTCGACAAGCCCGAATACGCGCTCGGGTTCGACCCGGACGAGAACCCCAAGAAGCGCGATAAAGCCCAACACCACCGCGTCTTGTTCGCTAAATACGTCGAGCGGGCTCTCGCTCTGGCTCCGGACGACGCCGGGCTGATCGCACTGCTCCAATTTCTTCGCGACGACCAAGCGGTCAGCGAGGCGATAGCCAAGATGGCCGGACAGGCCGCCGCCAACGACCTGGTCGCCTTCCGATACTCGGACGATGACGAGTTCGCGATGATTTACGACCGCGATGCGGTACGCGTGGCCTGGAAGACGCTTCGCCATCCGGCTCAAGAACAGGTATCCGACCTTCCTCACTGCCTGATCTGCGGAGTTGCTTCCACGCCGGTCGATGTCCATCCTCAGGTCAAGCGGATACCTGGCGGGTCGACGTCGGGCATCGCTCTAGTCTCGGCGAATGCCTCGGCCTTCGAGTCGCTCGGCCTCGTCGGCGAGCGGAGCGCGCCGGTTTGCCGATCGTGCGCCGACGCTTACGGGACGGCTCTGAACCGCTTGTTCCACCCGGAGTACACGGCACCTGACGGGAAAACCCTTCCCCGGCGAACATTTCGGCTTTCGGACGACACCGCCGTTGTTTATTGGGCTTCGGGGCGAGATGAGCACAAATTCCTCGACGAGTTCGGCGAACTCAACTTCGCCGACCCGGCCAAGGCCGGAGCGCTGTTTGAAGCCGTTCAGACCAGTAAAGGAAGCCTGCTCAAGAACGCCTTGCCGTTCTTCGCCTTGATCGTCACCGGCGCCCAGGGGCGGGCGACATTGCGGGGTTATTTCCAATCGACGATCGGCGAAGTCGCCGCCAAGCTCCGCAGCTACTTCGAGGACGTCGAGATCGTCCGCCGGTTCGAGAACGAGACCCGGTGGCCGTCATTGTCGCGGTTGGTCCGATCCCTGGCGGCGCAGGGGGAGTTCAAGAATGTCGCGCCGGACCTGGCCGGTCGGATGTTCCTGGCGATCCTGTCCGGTTCGCCGTTCCCGGCGGAGGTTCTGGCCAAGGCGGTGGCCCGCATCAGGGCTGAACCCGAAAAACCGACTCGGGGGCAACACAAGCATTCCCGCGAGCGGCTCGCCCTGATCCGAGCCACACTCAACCGACAGCTTCGCGGCTCAGGCGATCATCCCGTCAAGTCCCTCATCTCGAAGGAGGTTTCCGTCATGCTCGACCCGGAATGTACCAACAACGCTTATTGCCTTGGTCGGCTCTTCGCCGTCCTGGAGAAGCTCCAAGGGGATGCCATCGGCAATCCTGGAGCCACGATCACCGACCGCTTCTACGGTGCGGCCTCGGCGACACCCGCCACGGTGTTCGCTCCGCTTTTGCGAAAAGCCCAGCATCACCTCGCCAGCTTGCGCAAGGCCCAACACCGCTTCGCCAAGCGCTATCCCAGACTGATCCGAATGATCTTTGATCTTCTCCCGGCCGAACCTTTCCCGTCGACGTTGACCCTGGAGGAGCAGGGTCTGTTCGCCCTGGGCTTTTACCACCAGAAGGCCGACCTCTGGCGGAAGAAATCCAAACCTGGAGACATCGTCGAAATAGGCGAGTGACGACCGTGATCCATCCATAAATTTCAGTTTTCCACCAAGGAGTTTTCCCAATGTCCAGCGAAGCGCAAATCCCGACCGTCGAGAACCGCTATGAGTTTGTCCTTTTCTTCGACGTCGCCGACGGCAACCCCAACGGCGACCCCGACGCCGGAAATGCCCCTCGGATCGACCCCGAAACCGGCCACGGGCTTGTCACCGACGTTTGCTTGAAGCGGAAGATCCGCAACTTTGTTCAACTGACTCAGGTCGAGGGACCAACGCTAAGCCCCAACCCCAAGGCCAAGGATGGGTTCGAGATTTACGTCAAGGAGCGTGGCATCCTCGCGTTCCAGCAGCGTCGAGCCTACGAGGCGCAAGGGAAGACCGGCGACAAGCACGATGGCTCGCCCGGGACCGTCAAGGAGGCTCGGGGCTGGATGTGTCGGACTTTTTACGACGTCCGCACCTTTGGGGCCGTGATGAGCACCGGCAAGGCCGGTGACGAAGACGCCGAGCCGAAAGCCGACAAAGTCAAGAACACCGAGCAACCGCCCAAAAAGAAGCCTGCCGGGACGCAGAAGCTCTGGAACTGCGGCCAAGTTCGGGGGCCAATCCAGCTTTCCTTTTCCCGGTCGATCGACCCGATCCTCGCGTTGGAACATGCGATCACCCGGGTCGCCCTGACCAACCCCGGGGATACCAAGCGAGGCCAGGAGATCGGCGGAGATGGCGAGGAGGCCAGCAGCGGTCAATTCGGCCGCAAGATGACGGTCCCTTACGGACTCTACCGGGCCCACGGCTTCGTCTCGCCGTTCCTGGCCAGGGACACTGGCTTCAGCAAGGACGACCTCGACCTGTTCTGGCAGGCGCTGGCTGGGATGTTCGACCATGACCGCTCGGCCTCGCGAGGTTTCATGGCGGCCCGAGCCTTGATCGTCTTCGAGCACGCCTCGGCTCTGGGCAACCACCCAGCTCACCGCTTGTTCGAGCGGGTCACTTGCCGTCGCCGCGACGAAGGCTCGAAACGCCCGGCCAGGGCCTTCGAGGATTACGAGCTGCGGATCGACCGCGCCCCGATCGACGGGATCACCATCCACGAGCGGATCTGAGCCGCCCGGGCCGCCAAGGGGGCCACGACCGCTCTCCAAGCTCGTCGCCCCTCGCGCCCTGGCCGGTAGATCGGAAAGGAGTGATACAATGGAAGTTGACGACCTGCTCCCGCTTTCCGGTTTGCAGCACCTGATCTTTTGCGAACGGCAGTTCGCCCTGATCCACGTCGAGCGGTTGTGGGCAGAGAACGACCTGACGATCTCGGGCCGGCAGTTCCACGAACGAGCCGACTTGGCGGGTCAATCCTTGGCCAGCGGAGTCCGAGTCGCCCGCGCCCTGCCGCTCAGATCCGACCGGCTCCAGCTTTCCGGCAAGGCCGATGTCGTCGAGTTCCATCGCGAGTCGGCCCCCGATGGAGGTCAACTCTGGCGACCGTTCCCCGTCGAGTACAAGCGAGGACGCCCCAAATCGGGCGGCGCCGACGAGGTTCAGCTTTGCGCTCAGGCGATCTGCCTCGAAGAGATGCTTGGCCTGAACGTCCCTCGCGGCTCGCTCTTCTACGGGAAAACGCGGCGCCGCAAGGCGGTCGAATTCACGGCGACCCTCCGGTCGCGCGTCGAGGAGGCGGCGCGTCGGTGTCACGAGTTGTTCGACCTCCGAGAAACCCCTCGAGTGGCCCGCCACAAAGGGTGCGACCGCTGCTCGCTCCTGGATCTTTGCCTGCCGACCGTCACGAGGGTTCCAAACCACCCGTCGCTTGTTTCGATCGCCTCGTCCCGCTTCGCCGAACTCCCGGAGGACCTCGCTTGACCGCCTACCACAACACTTTGTTTGTGACCACCCCAGGAGCTTACCTGGCGAAGGACCATGAAAATGTCGCGGTGCGGGTCGACCACCAGACTCGCTTGTCGGTTCCACTGCACCACCTCGGCGGCGTGGTCTGCTTCGGGCCAATCTCGGCGAGCCCCGAACTGATGGCCGCCTGCTTCGAGCGCGGCATCGGGATCTCTTTTCTCGACATGAATGGCCGCTTCCTGGCGCGGGTCGAGGGTCCCACGGATGGCAACGTCCTGCTCCGCCGTCGTCAATATCGTCTCGCCGACGACCCTTCGGCGGCGGCCCGCCTCGCTCGATGGTTCGTCATCGGCAAGGTGTCGAACTCGCGGACGCTCATGGTCCGCTCGGCGCGCGAGCAGAGCGAAGCGCCCGAGCCCCTTCAAGAAGCCACGACCCGCTTGGCGGAACGCCTTGTTGATCTTGGTCGGGCCGACCTGTCGTTGGAAACCGTCCGGGGATATGAGGGCGAAGCGGCCTCAACCTACTTCGGCGCTTTCGACTCGATGATCCGACCGACCACCCCGGCCTTCCGCTTCACCACTCGGTCGCGACGCCCCCCGCGAGACGTGGTCAACGCGCTCCTGTCTTTCGTCTACGCACTGCTTCGACATGACTGCACGTCGGCTTTGGCGGCGGTCGGCCTCGACCCCGCCGTCGGCTATATCCACGCCGACCGCCCCGGGAGACCATCGTTGGCTCTCGACCTGATGGAAGAGTTTCGCCCGGCGTTGGCCGATCGGCTCGTTCTGGCGCTGATCAACCGAGGTCAAGTCGCGGCCAAAGGGTTCGAGACCGACGCGGCGGGTGGTGTCTCGATGGACGCCGAGACTCGTCGGACGGTCCTGGTCGCCTATCAAGAGCGCAAACAAACGGCGGTGACGCACCCGGTCACCGGTGAGGCCACGACGTTCGCGTTGGCGCCCCACATCCAAGCCCGGCTCCTGGCTCGGGCCATTCGCGGCGACCTCGACCACTATCCCCCGTTCTTGGTTCGGTAGCCCTTGAAGTCGGAGAATATCGACGTTGTTCCTCCTGATTTGCTACGACGTGTCCACCGTGACACCCGAAGGCCGCCGGCGCTTGAGGAAGGTCGCGCAGCTCTGCAAAGATTACGGCCAACGGGTCCAGCAAAGTGTCTTCGAGGTCGACCTCGGGGATGTGCAATGGGCCCAACTTCGCCCTTCGCTCTTGAAGACCATCGACCCGACACAGGACAGCCTCCGTTTCTACCGACTCGGCAAAGACCCGTCGGCTCGAGTGGAACACCACGGCATTCGCCCCTCGATCGACTTCGACGGGCCGCTCATTATCTAAATCCCACCCATCGCGAACCCGAAGCAACGTCCAATTCACCGGGGCATCGCGTTAGGATCGAACCCATGCCGAACGGAAGACTTAGGACAATTCCGCCGCAAACATTGTCCAGCCGCCAAGTCAAGGTTAAGATGGGTTCGCGATTTTCGGATCGCAAACACCGCTGTCGGTTGAGCTTGCGAGGCCGGCGGTTCCCCTCGTTGACGAAGCGAGGGGTGGGTTGAAACCCAATCGAGACCACCAAGTCCGCAACCGATCCGAGGTTCCCCTCGTTGACGAAGCGAGGGGTGGGTTGAAACCAGGTAGATCGGCCCCTGCGTCCCGCTCGACTGGAGGTTCCCCTCGTTGACGAAGCGAGGGGTGGGTTGAAACTCGATTCGGAGTGGTCGCGCCGGGATTGCGAGTCGTTCCCCTCGTTGACGAAGCGAGGGGTGGGTTGAAACCGGTATAGCGCCTCGGGACTCAAGCGGTTGGGCGGTTCCCCTCGTTGACGAAGCGAGGGGTGGGTTGAAACATTCGCATCGTCAAGCGATTGCAAGAAGCTCTCATGTTCCCCTCGTTGACGAAGCGAGGGGTGGGTTGAAACCGCCAGAACTATGGCAACCTGTCGGGGCCGTGCAGTTCCCCTCGTTGACGAAGCGAGGGGTGGGTTGAAACCTTCCCGATCACGACGGACCCGGAAGCAAACTCGCGTTCCCCTCGTTGACGAAGCGAGGGGTGGGTTGAAACTTGCCACTCTTCAAGATCAAACGGCTTGCCGACCCGTTCCCCTCGTTGACGAAGCGAGGGGTGGGTTGAAACCGGAAAGGACTTGGCGGCAAGTCTGCCTTCGATCGGTTCCCCTCGTTGACGAAGCGAGGGGTGGGTTGAAACTAGGTCGACGAGTTGCTCGGCGGACTGAAGCTCGGTTCCCCTCGTTGACGAAGCGAGGGGTGGGTTGAAACTGGCTGATGCGGTAACGATTCTTGGTCTCACCGCGTTCCCCTCGTTGACGAAGCGAGGGGTGGGTTGAAACAGCCCCAATGATCCTACGCCAGCAAGCGACGACGACGTTCCCCTCGTTGACGAAGCGAGGGGTGGGTTGAAACCCAAGGCTGGCCGTAATAGTGGACGCTCGACCCGTGTTCCCCTCGTTGACGAAGCGAGGGGTGGGTTGAAACCTACCGGGATTGGGCCGGGCGGCTGACCCCGACGGAGTTCCCCTCGTTGACGAAGCGAGGGGTGGGTTGAAACTATGTCATCGGCGAGACAATCATCGAACGCAAGGGGTTCCCCTCGTTGACGAAGCGAGGGGTGGGTTGAAACCAGACCTGGGCTTCTTTCGGGCCGACCGGCGAAAGTTCCCCTCGTTGACGAAGCGAGGGGTGGGTTGAAACCATCTCGATTTGGGCGGCGTCCCTGGCGGCCGAGTTCCCCTCGTTGACGAAGCGAGGGGTGGGTTGAAACAAAGAGGACCGGCAGGTCGCCACCGCCAAGGATGAGGTTCCCCTCGTTGACGAAGCGAGGGGTGGGTTGAAACCACGAGCAGCACGAGGCGAAGTCGACAACCAAGGGCGGTTCCCCTCGTTGACGAAGCGAGGGGTGGGTTGAAACCACCAATAAAGGATAATTCATGTCCACCGCAACCGCGTTCCCCTCGTTGACGAAGCGAGGGGTGGGTTGAAACCTCATCTCCGCCGGCCAGTTGACCGGGGGCCGGGTCGTTCCCCTCGTTGACGAAGCGAGGGGTGGGTTGAAACACCGTCGGCCAGATCGCCGTCGAGGCGGCCGACTGGGTTCCCCTCGTTGACGAAGCGAGGGGTGGGTTGAAACCACGCCAGGGGCGTCGGCTACGACCTTGGCCTCGAGTTCCCCTCGTTGACGAAGCGAGGGGTGGGTTGAAACTTGATCGCATCGGCGAAGAAGAACTCGGGCGAGTAGGTTCCCCTCGTTGACGAAGCGAGGGGTGGGTTGAAACTCCACGTCGGCCAAGGTCACCTTGAGCGACGTGATTTGGTTCCCCTCGTTGACGAAGCGAGGGGTGGGTTGAAACTGATCGTGCGTCGACCTCATCTCAAGCCTGATCGCGTTCCCCTCGTTGACGAAGCGAGGGGTGGGTTGAAACAAGGCGGAGATGCGCAAGCTCAACGACGCTTGCGGTTCCCCTCGTTGACGAAGCGAGGGGTGGGTTGAAACTCAGACATTGCCACCGCTCTTCAAGAAGGGAGGCGCGTTCCCCTCGTTGACGAAGCGAGGGGTGGGTTGAAACCTGGGCCTTGTCGCCGTAGGTGGTCTTTGCGGGAGTTCCCCTCGTTGACGAAGCGAGGGGTGGGTTGAAACCGAAGGCCCCGGGGTCGTCCCCCCGACGGAAATCGTTCCCCTCGTTGACGAAGCGAGGGGTGGGTTGAAACCGGACGAGGGCGTGCTGGCAAGGATCGAGGTCTTGGTTCCCCTCGTTGACGAAGCGAGGGGTGGGTTGAAACACCGCCCCCAACCCGTTCGGGGCGTTCGCCCAAGGTTCCCCTCGTTGACGAAGCGAGGGGTGGGTTGAAACAAGGCCAAGCTGGCGTCCACCGGCCAGGTCATCAGGTTCCCCTCGTTGACGAAGCGAGGGGTGGGTTGAAACACCAGGTCGGCGTGGAAGTCGTTGACGATCTCCTGTTCCCCTCGTTGACGAAGCGAGGGGTGGGTTGAAACCGCCAAGTGGCCTTGCAAGCCTCGGTCTCCACCAAGCGAGCCTGGAGAGCCGGGCTGTGACCCATTTTGATAACGGCGTCGCCGAGGTTGGACACCTCGCGGTCGGCCGCATCGACCTCGCGATCGACCCGGGCCAACGCTTCGGCTCGGGCCGCCTTGGCGACATCGGCCTCCGCCTCGACCTTGACCCGGAACGCCTCGTCGAAGTCCGGGAGGGTCTCGGCCAG
>JAABUX010005974.1_pt1 | contig 14732 bp, 6 predicted proteins | sample 5561851 | NCBI WGS metagenome assembly JAABUX01 (sample SAMN10711883, study PRJNA513361) | rock metagenome | isolation source: Antarctica rocks | place: Antarctica: Victoria Land, Richard Nunatak red sandstone | collected 2016-01-03 | reverse complement strand
ACCTCGTTGATGCCCCAGCGAAGGTTCATGATCGTTGTCTGGTGCAGGTCGGTTCCCACTACGCTCTCCTCGGTGTCGTCGGGTGGCCATACCTCCGTTAGGGGGGATGGCCAGGGCCGTGTCCCTGTTTCGCTCGCCATCGCCATGCCTCCTTTCTACTTATCTACCCCTACTGTACAGCATCCTGAACAGAGCAAGGACGAGAGCCTGGAGGGCTGGCGCGCTGACGCCCGCGCGTAGGCCTTTCGAGATACCATCCCTGCCATGACCCTTCCGAGTCATGCTCGGTCGCTCGTGGTGTATCACGTGCGGCGTGCCCCAACTAGAGAGCGGCCGGGACTACTCGCGGCCGCTCTCCAGTTGCAGCACGGCGCGACGCAGGTGGGCGCGGGCCAGCGGCGAGAAAGAGGTCGGCGGGTGGCGCAACAACTCCCGCAGGAAGGGCAGGGCCGCGTCCACGCCCCAACGGTCCAGCGCGGCCGCGACCTGCGCCGCGAGGTCGACGTACTCGTTCCGGTAGCGTCCCAACTCGCCGCTCTCGGCCGCCCATAGCAGACGCTCGGCCGCGCGCCCGCAAAGCGCGTCCTCGCCCTCCTGTAGACGCAGGTTGTTGCAGAAGGCCAGCGCCATGGCGGCCTGTTCCTCGCTGGCGTCGAACAGGGACAGTATGGCCAGGCGCACTCCCGCGCGCTCGTCGCCCTCGGGCAGCCCGCGCAGGTAGGCGCCGACCAATCGATGCCGCTCGGCCGCGTCGGCCAGGCCGCTCTCGGCGGGGATAATGAACCAGTCCCAGAAGCACAGGAAGTCACCGAGCCGGCCCTGCGACCGCGCCGCAGTGAAGTAGGCCTCGTCGGAGAGGCGCGGCCACAGGTCATCGGCAAGGGGCGGCCGGTGGTCCCCATCGTCGGACAGGTTGACCGCGCTGCCGGTCGCGTCCACGCACTCGCGCACCGCCGCGACCAGCAGCGCGGCCAGTACCCTGTCCACGGCGCTGAGTGTCGCGGCGAGGCGCAGGGCCGCGCCCTCGCCATCCTCAAGGGTTGCCAGGCCGCGCGCCGCCTCGTGCAGGCGGTCGTACCGCTCGATGGCCCCATCGCGATACGCATAGCGGCCAAGTCCCAGCAGATAGGGGATCAGATCCGGGACGGAGCTATTGGTCACCCCTCACCCCCGACCCCTCTCCCGTGCGCGGGCGAGGGGAGAACGCGGCCCTCACCCCCGACCCCTCTCCCGTGCGCGGGCGAGGGGAGAACAACTGGCAACTGACAACTGGCAACTGACAACTCGCTAGTACGCTTTGGCGAAGACGACGCGCTTGCCGATGCCGGGCTGGCCGTCGACGATGCAGGGGCCCTGCTCGTCAGGCGCGTCGAAGGGGATGTTGCGGATGGTGGCCTTGGTCCGCTCCTTGACTTTCGTCTCGCATTCCAGGCTGCCGCACCAGTGCGCTTCGACGAACACGCCCGGCTCGGCGCTCGCCCCGCTCCCGCCCTCGTCGCCGTCGGTGTCTTTGTCGCGCTGGAACGCGGCCACGAAGGCCTCGTAGTCGTCGAGGCGCACGGTGTGCTCGCGGCGGAAGGCCAGCGCGCGGGCGTAGAGGTCGCGCTGCAACTCGTCCAGCAGGGCCGGGAGGCGCGCGGGCAAGTCCACGACGGGCACGAACTCCTTGGCCCGCGTGTCGCGCCGTACCAGCACCACCTGCTCCTTTTGCACGTCCTTGGGACCAATCTCCATGCGCACGGGCACGCCCTTGAGCTCCCAGTCGTTGAACTTGTAGCCGGGCGTCTCCTCGCGCCAATCGACGTGCAGGCGCACCTCGCGCGGCAGCGCGGCGCGCACGCGCTCGATCGCGGCCTCGACGGTGGCGCGCTCCTCGTCCTTGCGGAAGATGGGCACCACCACCACCTGGTAGGGCGCCACGCGCGGCGGCAGGATCAGGCCGCTGTCGTCGCCGTGGGCCATGATGATGCCGCCGATGATGCGCGTGGAGAGGCCCCAACTGGTCTGGTGAGGGTTCTTGCGCGCGAGGTCCTTATCCTGGAACAGGATCTCGTAGGCGCGCGTGAAGTTCTGACCCAGGTTGTGCGAGGTGCCGGACTGCAGGGCCTTGCCGTCGCCCATCATGGCCTCGATGGAGAGGGTGTAGTCGGCGCCAGCGAACTTCTCGGCCTCGGTCTTGCGGCCCCGGATCACGGGGATGGACAGCCACTCCTCGGCCAACGTCGCGTAGACGTCGAGCATCTTATCCGTCTCCACGGCCGCTTCCTCGGCCGTGGCGTGGAAGGTATGGCCTTCCTGCCACAGAAACTCCGTGGTGCGCAGGAACAGGCGCGTGCGCATCTCCCAGCGCATCACGTTGGCCCACTGATTGATCAGCACGGGCAGGTCGCGCCAGGACTGTATGTACTTGGCGTAGGTGGAGCAGATAATCGTCTCGGAGGTTGGGCGCACCGCCAGCCACTCCTCCAACTCCTCGCCGCCGGCGTGCGTGACCCAGGCCACCTCGGGGGCGAAGCCCTCCACGTGCTCGGCCTCCTTGGTGAGGTACGAGCGCGGGATCAGCAGGGGGAAATACATGTTCTGGTGGCCCGTGGCCTTGATCATGTCGTCGAGGGCGCGCTGCACGTTCTCCCACAGGGCGTAGCCGTAGGGGCGGATGATCATGCAGCCGCGCACCGCGGAGTAGTCGGCCAGTTCGGCCTTGCGCACCACGTCGGTGTACCACTTCTCGAAGTTCTCGCTCTTACGGGTAATAGCCTGGGGCGCTGCCTGGGACGTTACCTGGCGCGCCGCGTCGGTCTTGGTCATCAGTTTATCTAATCCTTGTCCGTGATCGTCGTGCGTCCGCGCACGCGTTTCCCTCATGATAGGGCATGGAACCGGGTAGTGGGGAGACCGGATGCGGCTCGTCGTGTTGCATATAGACCAACCTACCTTATCGTGCTACAATAGTCACGACCGAGACGCGCGCATGCGATGATGCGGGCGGCGTCCTGGTGGCGACCGGGGATGCCGGCGCGCCGAGATTGGGAAGGACAGTGAAAGCTCATGTCTATGTATCCGCAACCGCAGGGGACCCCTGGCAGCCCGGACCCAAGCTCGTTTTCCGATCTGCGTTCCCGCCTGCGCCCCATGGGCGTCGGCGATATCCTGGACGAGACCTTCCAGCTCTATCGGGCCAACTTCGGGCTCGTCGTCGCCACCGTCGCCGTGGTTCAGGTGATCTCGGCCGTCCTGACGATCGTCCTTGGCGTCGTCTTCGTCGCCTCTAGTATCAGTTCGCTCAGTTCTTTCGCGCAGACCTACGGCAACGACCAAACCGCCGCGCTGAACGAACTCGGCAGTATCGCCGGTGGTTTGATCACCTATGGCCTGCTGATCTTCTTGATCTCGACGATCCTGACCGCGCTACAGAACGCGGCGCTGGCCGTCTCGATCTCCAACCGCTACCTGGGCCGCACCACCAGCGTCGGCGAGGCCTACCGCCTGAGCTTTGCCCGCCTGGGCGCCCTGGTGGCGGCGCAGTTGTGGATCATCGTGCGCGCCATCCTGGCTTTTATCGTCTTCTTCATCGTCCTGGCCCTCCTCGTCAGGCCGCTGGGAGCAGGCCTGACCATCATCCTGTTCCTGGCTTTCCTCTGTGCCTTGATCTACTTCGGCGTCTCCTGGGCGCTGACGACGCAGGTAGTGATGCTCGACAACACGGGCGGCTTCTCCGCCACCGGCCGCAGCCGCGGCCTGGTGCGGGGCTACTGGTGGAAGTCGTTCGGGGTGATCCTGGTGACCTTCCTTCTCGTCTGGATCATTAACCTGATCGTCAACAGGATCACTGGATCGGCCTCTGGCGTCTCAGGCATCGTCGTCGGTGGGATCGCCGGCCTCATCGTCGGTATCCTGCTCACCCCGATCCAATCCATCGCGCTGACCCTGCTGTTCTACGACCTCAAGATCCGCAAAGAAGCCTTTGACCTGGAAGCGATGGTTGGGCAACTTTCCTCCCCGGCCTCCCCATCCCCGTATAGCTCACCACAGCAGCAGTTGTAAGCATCAGGCGGGACGTGAAGGGCAAGACACAACCGCGCATGGAACTCCGCGACCATCGACGCTGTTGGGAGTATGCTCGACGCGCTCGGATACGTGTCGCCGTGCTGCTGGCCGTTGTCCTTCTACTTGCGATCCCTACAAGCGTGGCAGGGTCCATGTCACGGTCTGTGACCCGTTGGCCTGGGGGCGCCTCGTGCCCCCAGGTATGCCTCCCCGATGTCCGCGCGCGCGAGACGACGTTGGCGCGTGGAAAGCACGGAACAACTGTTGGCGCACAAAAGGCCTGGGGGCGCGGGCGTCCCGCCCGTCCCGGGTCCGCCATCATGGGAAGGGGTGATCGACGCGGTGCGCGCCACGCGCCTTCAGCTACCCCCGGACCTTCGGCGCGCCAACGAACAATCCATATCCAACAGGTCACGGACCGCCTGGCGCCGGCGGGCGCCACGCCCGCCGGTCGGATCACGGTACACGACTACAGTCGGAGGATCGCGGCCGCCCTGGCGGCGGTGCGGACAGCGGAGCGCGCGAGGGGGGCGGCGCGCGGCCGGGCTATCGCCACCACGCAGGCGTTGCTGGCTTTCGTCATGATCGTGGTCCAGGCGGGGCCCGGCGACCCGCCGGTCACTGTTCGGGCCGCCGCGCGCGACATCCGCGCCGACCTGGCGGTGGGGCGCCTGCCGGCCGCCGCCGCGCGCCTCTCGGCCCTTGAGTCGGCCCTCGCGGCGCCGGCGGCCCAACCGGCGGCCCCCGATGCGCGCCAACTCAACCGGCTGGACGATATTCTGCGCAACCCGCCCTTCACACAGCCGGACACCTTGTGGTCGATCATCGGGCGCTGGTTGGCTCAAACGCCGCTCGGAGCCGTATGGCGGTCCTTCGTTGGATTTCTCCAGGGACTCGTCAACGGCAGCGGCGCGCCCATCGGGAACGCGCTGCCCTATGTTGCCGCGCTGATCGTTGCCGCCATCGCCGTCTACGTCGTCCTGCGGCTCCGGCGCCCGTTCGTGCCGCACGTCCTCGACGCCGAGGGCGACGATGCCCTCCTGGGTGGCGGAACTGTGCGCGTCGACGCGGCCGGGGCGCGCGCGCGCGCCGCCTCTCTGGCCGCGGCCGGCGAGTATCGCGAGGCGGCGCGCTACGTGTTCCTGGGCACCCTGTTGAGCCTCGACGAGGCCGGGCGCCTGCGCATCGACGAGGCCACCGGCAATCGCGACGTGCTGCGCCAGGCGCGCGCCATGCCTCGCCTGGCCGAGGCGCTGGCGCCCGTGGTGCGCCTATTCGACCTCTTCTGGTTCGGGCACGCCCCGGTCACGCGCGACGAGTACGAGCAGTACCGCCAACTCAACGACCGCGTACTCGAGGTTGCGCGGTGATCGTTGTACCGCGAGCCTGCGACTGCGGTCGCATGGCAAACCACCGCGCTGGACCGGGACCGGCCGCAGCCGGTCGGGGGCCAGTCAGCCATGGGCCGACTGCGGTCGGGTGGGGTACGGGCTGGCTGGCAGCGCGGCGAGAACCGGCGGTTCCCTCACTCCTCAACCCGCTCTCCTGCAGCAGGGAAAGGGGTGGGGTCCCACTTGCGGGAGGGATGGGTGAGGGATGAAGTGGCGTCGTAGCGAGGTCCTGATCATCGCGGTCGGGTTGGTCGTGCTGGTCGTCGTCGGCATTGTGCGGGCCACGCCGCGCGGCGCTCCGCCGACCCCCTATAGCAGTACCTCATCCGCCCCCGACGGGACGCTGGCGCTCTACCGCTGGCTTGGCGATCTGGGCTACCACCCGTTGCGGCTGACCGCGGGGCCGCTCCAGCCCGCTGGCCTGCGAGCACTCTTTGTGCTGGAGCCGCAAATCTCCTACTCGGACGCCGAGGCCAGCGCGATACGGCGCTGGGTGCGGGAGGGGGGCACGCTCGTCCTGCTCGTGGCAAATGGCGATACGACGCTGCCCGCCGCGCTTGGCCTTGGCGTCGACGCTCTCCCCGATCCCGCCACGATCGGCGTCTTCGCGCGCGGCGCGACGCAGGGGCCGCCCATCCCGGCGCAGCCGCTGCTGAACCACCCTCCCCTCCATGCTCTGTCTACGTCGCCCACCGCTTATATCCATAGTGATAGCCCTGGCATGATCACCGTGCTGGCAAACAGCGTCTCGCGAGGGGCGACGAAAGGGCGACCGGCCGCCGTCGAGTCCGATCCCGCGCACCCGATCCTGCTCTACGAGCGCCTGGGACGCGGGCAGGTCTTTGCCGGGACCTCGCCGGGGGTGCTAACCAATGGCTCCATCGCCCAGGGCGACAATCGTCGGCTGACGCTAAACGTGCTGGCGGGGCTGCCTCCCGGCGCAACGGTCGGCTTCGACGAGTATCATCTCGTCGTGGCGCCGACAGCACCCGCGTCGGCGGGGCCGGCGACGCTCGGCGACGCGCTCACGGGCACTGATTGGGGGCGGGCGCTGCTCTACGCGCTGGCGCTGGCCGCCGCCTATATCGTGCTGACGGGGCGGCGACTTGGCCGCCCGCTGCGTGTGCTGCCCGAGCGCGGCCGCTCACTGACCGAATACGTGGTCTCCATGGCCTCCATCTTCCGCCGCGCCGACCTGCGGCCTCCCGTCCTCGGCCTGTGGCAAAACGACCTGCGTCAGTCCCTGGCCGGGCGCGAGGGACGGCGCGGCCGTACCGACGCTCAACTGGCGGCCGAGGCCGGACAGCGAGCCGGCTTCACGCCCCAGGAGCAAGACGAGCTGCTCGCCCTACTGCAACCGCCGCGCCGCGACCTCTCCGAAAACGCGCTGGTCGCCACCTGCCGCCGCATCGCCGCGTTCCAGGAACGTCTGCGGCAGTAGGTAGTGGCCAGTGGCCAGTGGCCAGTGGCCAGTGGCCAGTGGCCAGTGGCCAGTGGCCAGTGACTAGGATCGCAGTCCTACTGCCTACTGCCTACCGACAGTTCGCGCAGCGCCGCGTCGATGCCGCGCTGGTCGCCCAGCTCACGGCTCAGGGCCAGGCTCTCCTGGAGGAGTTGTGTCGCGCGCTGGTCGTCGTGGCCGCGCGCGGCCAGTGCGCCGAGTAGGATCAGCGAGGCGGCGATACCCTGCCTGTCGCCCAACTCTCGCTTGAGCGCCAGACTCTCCTCCAGCAACGCGGCGACGCGGGCGTCATCCCCCTGTGCCTGGACGACCTCGGCCAGATTGTTGAGCGCGCGAGCGAGGTTATGGCGGTCGCCCAGCCCGCGCAGCAAGGTCACGCTCTGGTCGTGCAGAGTCGCGGCCCGCGCCAGATCGCCCCGGTGGTGCGCCACGCGGCCAAGGTTGGTGAGGGAGTAGGCTACGCCCCGCTGGTCGCCCAGGGCTCGCTTGAGGGCCAGGCTTTCCTCGTGCAGCGCTGCCGCCCGCGCGTAGTGGCCCGATTCGTCCTCCACGTACCCCAGGTTGTTGAGCAACATGGCCATTCCCCGCGCATCGCCCAGGTCTCGCTTGAGGGCCAACGCTTCCTCCAGCAACGCCGTTGCGCGCGCGCGGTCGCCCTGCCGGTTGGCCAGGTTGCCGGCGGCGTTGAGCGCGGTGGCGCGCGGGGAGGCGGGCGCCCCGCCCGCGCGGGCGAGGAACTCATCCAGCCAGGCGCGGCCCTCGCTCAGTTGGCCGCGCATCTCCCAGTAACGGGCGAGCGCCACGCAGAGCTCCAGGCCGCGCTCGACATCCCCGCACTCGCGGGCCCAGTCGAGCGCCGCGCGCAGATTATCGCACTCCCTATCCAGGCGGGCCAGCCACGTCCCCAGCGTCGTGTCGGTCCACCCGGCCACGGCGTCTCGGGCCAGAGTCAGGTAGTAACCGAGGTGGCGACGGCGCATCGCGGTCGTCTCTCCCGCCGCGTCGAGGCGCTCACGCGCGTACTGGCGCACCGTCTCCAGCAGCCCAAAGCGTGGGTCGGCGTCGCGGTCTAGCGTGATGACCGAGAGCAGCGACTTGCGCAACAGTTGCTCCAGCAGCCCCGCCACGGCCTCGGCGGGCACGTTGTCGTGAGCACACACGGCCGCGGCCGCCTCCAGAGTCCAGCCAGCGGCGAAAACCGCGAGCGAGCGCAGCACCGCCTGCTCTGGCGCGTCCAGCAGCACATAACTCCAATCCATCGTCGCGCGCAGCGTCCGCTGACGGGGTAGAGCAGTCAGGCTACCGCCAACCAGCACGCGGAAGCGGTCGTCGAGCCGCGCGGCAAGCCCGTGCGGCGACATCATGCCTAGCCGCGCCGCCGCGAACTCGATGGCCAGCGGGATGCCGTCGAGGCGGCGGCACACCTGCGCCACCGCCGGCGCGTTCTCGGCGCTCAGCGCAAACTCAGGCCGCACCAACCGCGCCCGCTGCACGAATAACCGGATCGCATCGTAGCGCAACAGCGCCTCCTGGGTGGGCGCGCCGGAAGCGGTTGGGAAGGGTGCGGTTGGGAAGGGTAGTGATGGCACGCGCCAGACCGCTTCGCCGCCGACCCCAAGCGGTTCGCGGCTGGTGGCCAGGATTTGCAAGCGGGGGCAGGCGCCTAGCAGGGTATCAGCCAGGGCGGCGCAGGCGCCCAGCAGGTGCTCGCAGTTGTCTAGCAAGAGCAACAGACTCCGCGGGCGCAAGAACGCGAACAGCAGGGCGACCGTCGTGTCCTCCGGCGCCGTGACGGCCGCGATCCCTTGCTGGGATGGGACGGTCACGTCCTCTGACAGGCCTAACGCGCGCGCGACCGTCGTGGCGACCAGTGTGGGGTCGCTCTGGGCGGCTAACTCCACCAACCACACGCCGTCGGGGTAGGCCGTCTGATGATCCAGAGCGACCTGTTGCGCGAGGCGCGTCTTGCCGCAGCCGCCAGCGCCGGTGAGGGTCAGCAAACGGTGGGCGGCCAACAAGTCCTTGATGGCGGCCTGATCCTGCTGCCGCCCGACAAAGCTGCTAATTGGCAGCGGCAGGTTCGTCAGGCCCACGGCATCGACGCCGGTGGAAGTAGGGATAGCGGTGGCGTCCGGTAAGGTGCGCCGCCGCAGCAGGCGCTGGTACAGGTTCGTGGTCTCGGGCGCGGGCGTCAGCGCCAGGTCGTCGCGCAACGCCGTCTCGAGCGCGTGGTACACGCGCGCGGCTTCACCATGGCGCTCGTCGGCGGCCAACAGGGCCATCAGGCGTTGCGCCGCCTCCTCGCGGCACGGGTCCGCCGCCAACACCGCGCGCAGCCACTGCTCCGCCTCGGCCAGCTCGCCCCGCGCGCCGCACAGTCCGGACAGGTGGAGCATCAGAGCCTGATGATCTGACCGCAATTCCGTGCGGCGCGGACTTGCCCAATCGTTATACAGGTCGTCCGGTAGGTAGTCGCCGCCGTACAGGGCCAACGCCTCGCGGCAGGCGGCGGTATCCTCGCCGGCCAGGGCGGCGGCGGCGGCGCGGGTAAAGGCCACGGCGTCCAACCAGTCGAGCGGAGGCTCCTTGCCGTCCGCCAACATGGGCGCCGGACAGAGCGTCAGAGCGTCGCCGTCGGAGCGCAGGTGCGAGCGGCGGGTCGCGCGATCGCTGCTCCGTCGCGCGCCTCGCGCATCCGTCGCCCGCGATGGAGGAACGCCCGGTATGTCCCTGTCCAGGAGTGCGCGTAAGAGATAGACCGTCGAGCGTAAACTGCCGGCTCCGGCCTCTGGACCGGCCTCGGGCCATAGCTGATCAATGATGTGCTCGCGGTGCAGGTGGTGGGCCGGCGCGCCAAGGAGCAGCTTGAACAGATCCGCGACCTTGTGTCGGCGCCAACGCTCGGGCGATAGCGGTTCGGCTCCTCTCCAGACCATGAAGCCGCCCAGGGTACGCACGCGCAGGCAAGGCATGGACTCCGTGTCCGTATGCGATTGGAGGGTCGGTGTTGATCCGACCGTACCTACTAGGATCGGCCGCGCCGCTGTCATGGGTAGCGGGGCTTGTTTGCCGAGGTAGCGCGAACGCATGCGGCCGCCCTCGCGCCAGTAGGCGTACCAATACGGTCCATGGCCACGTCCGCCGTCCGCGCAGGCCGAACACGTCGGCTTACCACAACGCCGGTACTGCTGGGCATAGGTCGGGATCACACCGCTTGGCAAACTGGAGCTGGGCATGGCGATAAGGCCTCCGGTCGCGACGCGCTCTACATCTGTTTTATCACATTCGCGGTTGCTGTACACAAGATAGGGCGGTCTTGCTACACAAGAAGGGGTCTCATCCCCACCCCCCCTCCCTATATGCTTATCCTTACCCACAAGTCGGTTATTGGTCAAGTAGGACGCTGTATGTAGTGGACAGTACGTGTCTTCGCCTACTACATATCGTGCCGTTTTGAGATGTGGGTAAGGGTTAGCCCTGTGCGCGGGAGAGAGGAGAGGGGGTTGGGGGGTGGGGGGAACGCGTCACGGCGCCGTGACACAGACAGAATAGACTGGGGTTGCACAACCGCACCTCGGAGGCGCTGTCGCGTCGAGAGCCGGCATAACGAAAGGCTAGGCCTGATGCAACCGTCCAACCATCGCCAGTTCCCCCTGTTGATCGGTCTTGTCTTCATCACGTTCCTCACTAACTCGTTCTCCCCGGCGCTGAGCGGCGCCATCTCCATGGCGGTCGCGCCCGCACATGGGGCGCCCGGCTCCCGTGCGCCTGCCGCCACGCCACCCACCCGTGGCGCCGCCGCCCGCGCGCGACCCGGCGCCGGCGCCGTCCCGGCGCCATCCAACAGGCCCTTGATCTCCCACGCGAGCCACGCGTCTCGGCCCGGCGGTGGGATGATGCATCGTCCAGCCGCGTCCAAACGGTTTGCATTCGTGTCGTCGGGTTATCGCGTCATACCCCGCGTCGCGCTGCTGCGTCTCCCCGCCTCGCCGCGCGCCATTGCCGCGCAACGCCACTGGCGTGCCGTGCAGGCCGCAACCACGCGGGCGGAGCGGCGGCGCGACGCGGCGGCGGGCGCCTCCTTACGGCGCCGATTCGGCGATACAGGGCGCGCGCACCGCCTGCTCTCGCGCGCCGTACAGGCGGCCTGGCATAGCTATGATGCTGTCAACAGGCAAACGGCTCCGCGCGGCCATACCAGGACAGCGCATCCCTGGCTCGACCCGTCGGTTCCATTCCCCTATCACGCCGTCCCCCTCGCATCATCGCGTGGATCTTTCACGGCCGCTCCACATGCCAACGGCAGCGTGGGTCGCCTGGGACGGGCAGCCAGGGACCCAGGGGCAGCCCCGACGCCCGGTCACGTCAACACCGGCGGGGCAAGCCGGCTGAGAGTGCGGGCATCCGTGCGCGCATGGTCGCATAGCTGGCACGCCGCCCAGCGCCCGCTGTCCGGCAGCGAACCGGGGCGGGCAAGGATGCCCGCGCTCCCAGGGGCAGGCGTCCCCGCACGAGGGCGGACGGGGACGCCCGCGCTTCCACTTTCGGGGATGATCCCAGGTAGAAGCGCCCTGGCGCGGGCGTCCGACCGGACGCTGGCGCGGGGCACGGTCGTGTCCGGCACGATCAGCGCCAACACGACGTGGTCGCTCGCCAGCAGCCCCTATATCGTCGCGCCGTGCGTGCGGGTGGCCGCCGGCGCCACGCTGACCGTCGGGCCCGGGGTGGTGGTCAAGTTCGTGCCCCACGCGGCGTGCGGCGCTGGCGGCGCCAGCGGTATCTCCACCGCGAGCCTCATCGTCGATGGGGCGCTCGTCGCCGTCGGTACGGCGACGCAGCCGATCACCTTCACCTCCAACAATGACATCAGCCCTGCCAACGGCGGCGACACCACCGCCGCGGGCGCCGCCAACCCCGGCGCTCCCATGGCAGGGGACTGGGGTGACATCATCTTCCAGCCCGACGCCGCGCACGGAGCGAGTAGCCTCGTTCATGCCCAGGTCCTCTACGGGCAGGCCGTGGTCGACAACAACACCGCGCCCACCATCCACGACGACAGTGTGGCGCGGACCACGCTTGGCTTGCAATTCTACGCCGCGATGGGCATGACCATCACCAATGAGACCGTCACCAATACCATCGTCCAGAGCGGCGGCTCGGCCACGAGCGCCGGCATCGTCTTCAACGGGCCGGTCCAGGGCGTCACGCTGACCGGCGACACGCTGGACACCCCCGCGAGCGGCGACGGGATCATTCTGAGCGCCGGCGGGAGCGGTGTGACCCTCGCCAACGACGACGTACAGGCCGGCAGCCAGGGCGGCGTCATCGTGGGCGCTCCCCTCACGAGCGCCACGATCAGGGGCAACACCGTCGCCGCCTCGACCACTGCCCTCCAGGCTGGCGGCGGCAGCCTCTACGCCTTTGGTATCTCGCTCAACGCCGCCGATGGCGTGACGGTGGTCAGCAACACGATCGCCGGCGCCGGGACATCCGCGTCCAGCTATGCGTTCAGCAATGGCCTGCGCGTCGGTCCCTGCGCCGCGCCCGCTGGCGGCAACGGCGTGACCATCGCCGGCAACACGCTGACCGGCCTGGGCGCGGGCAGCAACAACGGCATCTCCGTCGATGGCTGCGCCGCGACGATCCGCGACAACACGGTCGACGGCGTGGCGGGGTCCAGCAGCGGCATCGTCGTCTCCGACCAGAGCGCCGCCACCAGCATCACGGGTAACCACGTGGCGGTGGGCAGTCTGGCGGCCGGGACCGGCGCGATGTCCTATAACAGCGGCATCGTGGTCAGCGGCGTCTACGCTTACGACGCGTGCGCGTGCGTCGTCATGTCAGGCGCCCTGCGCATCGCCGGCAACACCGTCTCGGTTGCCGGCGGGAGCAACAGCGGCGTCTACCTCAATGGGCGCGGCGGCGGCGCGGTCATCGCCGACAACACCGTCGCGCTCAACTCCGCTGACCTCGGGGCGAGCGGCGTCTACCTCGGCGATGTAGCCGTGGACGCCAGCATCATCGGCAACACCGTGCGCGACGGCGCCTCCGGCGCGGCGCGGGACGGTATCGTCTTTGCCGCCGAGGCCGACAACGCGACCGTCGCCGACAACACGGTCACCAACGTCGAGGGACCCGACGGTGGGATCGTCTTCCTGGGCAGCGCGCGCGGCGACACCGTCTACGGCAACCGCCTCTACGGCAATCTGCAAGGCGGTATCCTGTTCAACCCACCCGATGTCACGATGAGGAGGACGACCACCCCGATCACCGCCGACAACACCATCGTCTCCTACAACGTGGCGGCCGGCGGCGCCGCCGGCGTGGCCGTGGTCAACGCCAACACCCCGACCCCGCTCGTGCTCGACCACAACACCCTGGTCGACAACACCGGCGCTGGCGGCGGCATCGCGCTGCCCGGCGCGGGCAACGTGGCCGGCGGCGTCCTGCTATTCGGCGCCGCGCCGGTGGTGACCGACTCGCTGATCATCAGCAACACCGCCGGAATCGCGACCAGCGCGTCGCCAGGCGACCGCCCCGTGCTCGGCTACAACGACGTGGCCGGCAACATCGCCGGCGACTACGCCGGCGTGAGCGAAGCGCCCGCCCCCAACGGCGACCTCAGCGCCGATCCGCTCTTCGCCAATCCCACCGCCGATGATTTTACCCTCACGCCGGGCTCTCCCGCCATTGACGCCGCCGCCGACGGGACGGACCTCGGTGCGCTGCAGACCGGCGCCCCCACCCCGCGCGTCCTCTTCGGGTCGGTCGCGCCCAACTCCTTCACCCCGGCCGATGCGACCAACAACCAGACCGCGGCCGGCTACGTGTTGAGCGCTCCTCTGACCGTGACCGTGCTGATCTTGACGGCCGGCGGCGCCGTCTACCGTACGCTGCAGCCGCCGACGCCCGAGCCCGCGGGCGCCTACAACCTGCCCTGGGACGGCACGGACGGCAACGGCCGCACGGCGCCGGACGGCCCCTACACGGTCAGCATCCAGGGGGCGGACGCGGCGGGAACAACGGTGTCACGGCTCGACCTCTCCGTGGCCGTGGCCGCCCCCTCGTTTACGCTGAGCGCGCCGGCCGCCCATACGCTGAGCAACGGCGACACGATCACGGCCACGCCGTCGCCACAACTCTCCTCCAGCCTGACCGGCGTCACCCTCTGCGCCGGCTCATCGGCCACGGCCGGCTGTACGTATACGCTGGCCACGCTCACATCGCGGGGCAACGGCGCGTGGAGCGGCACGGCCACGGTCCCCGACCCGCTCCAGCTGGGGACCTATGACCTGTTCCTGGCCTATAGTTATGCCGGCGCCACGCAGGGCGGCGTACACGACCTCGGCGCCTACACCGTCGCGGCGCCGCCGGTGCTGACGTTGAGCCAACCCGCCCCCTACCCCGACCCGGCACTCATCGGCCCAAACAATGTATCCTCCAACGCGTTCGTCAGCTGGTCGTACTTTGCCAACACGCCGCTGTCCGTGACGCTGGCCATCACCGGCCCCGCTCAGAATCTGGTGACGACGGTCACGCGCGCCAGCAGCGGCGGCTACGACAGCATCGCGTGGGATGGGACCGCCGGCGGCCGCCTCGTCCCCGATGGCGTCTACACGCTGACCATTGCCGCCCGAGACGCTGGTGGGGCGCCCGCCGCGGTGCGCTACGGCGGCAATCCGGCGACGACGACGGCCACCGACACCGTGATCGGCGACGCTCTCAGCCTGACCAGCCCGCTCAGCGGCGCGGTCGTCGGCGGCTCCGTCGCGGTCGCCGCGTCCGTGGCGCCGCTGCTGACCCCGCTGCTTAGGGTCCGTCAAAGGATAAAC
>JAABUX010005973.1_pt1 | contig 14733 bp, 13 predicted proteins | sample 5561851 | NCBI WGS metagenome assembly JAABUX01 (sample SAMN10711883, study PRJNA513361) | rock metagenome | isolation source: Antarctica rocks | place: Antarctica: Victoria Land, Richard Nunatak red sandstone | collected 2016-01-03 | reverse complement strand
GCAGCCGGGGGTTTCCGGGCCATCGATGGCGACCTCGCAGTTATCGACCCGGAGTCCGGCCAGGGCCGCCATGACGTGCTCGACCATCTCGACGATCGCCGGGCCGCGCTGCAAGGTGGTCCGGCGTTGGCGGGGGACGGTGTGGCGGACGTGCGCGGGGACCGAGGGCCGGCCGTCGAGGTCGTCGCGGACAAAGGTGATCCCGGCGTGGGGGGACGCGGGCCGGAACTCGACCCGGACGTCGCGGCCCGCCAGAAAGGAGATCCCCCGGACCTCGGCGGTCCGGGAGATGGTGCGCTGGGGACGAGAAACGGTCTTCATGATGCCCTGAGCCTGCTGGAACTTCGGATTCATGATCGAGGCGACACCGCGGCGGCCGGGGTCCGACGTCGGGCCGATGACGGGTCACCGGCCCGGTGGTCGAACCGTTCAACGACCAACCGGAGCGGCGGCGCCCGGGTTGGCGGCGGGGCGAGCGGCCGGGGTGGCGGCATTCGGATTTTTGGGTGCCTTGCCCCCAGCACTCTTGTAGTTGTAATTGAGGTACTTGATCGTGTCGTTGGTGATGTCCACGCGGGGGTCGGCGTAAACGATCGTCTTCGACATGGCCGACATCGCCGAGTTCGGCTCGGTCGCCATGACCTTGGCGTCGTTGTACTTGACGACAAAAGTCATCCCGCGATCCTTGGCGATGAGCGCGACCATGGCCGCGACCTCGTTGTAGATCGAGGACATCGTCTCGGTTTCTTTCTGGGTGAACTCACGCTCGGCGTTTTGCCGGCCCGCCTCGATCTGGGCTTTGAGCTGGACCATCCGGTCCTCGCACTTCTTGGCGTCGGGGGTCCCCGGGGCCATGTGCGCGAGCTTTTCTTGCTCTTGCTTGCCTTCGTTGGCCAGGTCGGTCAACTCTTTGTAACGCTTCATGACCTCGGCGTTCAAGATTTCGCCGGCCACCTTGACCTTGTCGTAGCTCTTGAAGACCCCTTCGACGTCGACCGAGCCGATCGAGACCGGCGGCATCTGGACCGAGCCACCCGCGGCTCCCGTCCCGGCGTTGGCGTTGGTCGCCGCGACCCGCTGGGCCTTGCTATCCCCTTGCTGAGCCACCGACTGGCTGACCAGGCCGGCCACGCCCACACATCCCAAACCCACCGCCAAGGCCGCCCGAGTCGATCGCAACATCGATGTTCTCCTCCGTGTGGGGACCCCCGAGGGTCGGTGGTCCCAAACCGAATCCGACCCCACCGCGTTGATGGGCGTGGGTCTGCCGCCAGGCCGATCCGTCGGCCCGGCCTGCCCGATGACCCTCCCGAAACCGGGTCCCGGCGACTCAACGAGTCCCGAGACCGGGATCGGCGATCAAACTCGCGGGGCGGTCACTGACCGGCATCATGCTCGGTCCGCGCGATTTGGTCAAGTCGAACCACCCTCGTGACCGGGGGGGCACTTGGGGTTGATCTAACCGAGGCGAACTTACTTGCCGTGCAGCAAGGTGAACGCCTGAAACTGAACCCTCTTGGGCATCTTGCCGGTCGAAGCGAGGAGGCTGACGAGCATGTCGCCGAACGTGTCGATCCGGACGCTGTAGAAGTTGTGCTTCCCCTCGCGCCTCGACTCGATCAGGCTCGACACCCGGAGGAGCGCCAGGTGGTGGCTGACGGCGGGCTGGCTCTGCTCCAGCTTGTTGCACAGGTCGGTGACGTGCAGCTCGCCGTTCTGGGCCAGATAGAGCAAGATCCGCAGGCGGGTCTCATCGCTCAGAAGCTTGAATACCTGCGCCAGATCGCGGACGGCCTGTTCCGAAACCGCCGGCATCGTCGTCATCGGCGACTCTTCCGGCGCCTCGTCTTCGGCATCAATTTCCTCGATCGCGTCGATCGGCTCGATCACCGCCACGGACGATTTCTTGGTCGACTTGCGGGCCATGCGAGAAGTCCTCTTCCAGGAAGGGAGTGGGGATCTGGGCCGAGCAACGACGCGGGGGCGAGACTCCTCGGCCGGGTGACAGTGCGACAGAATCCGTCCGACCCGGCGAACCGCGCGAAGCGGCCCAAGGGCGGGACGATCGGGAACGGGCGGAAGTGGCGCCCCCGACCGCTCGATGGGCCGGGGAGGATTGACTGGATCGGCCGGCTGGGTTTAAAGCACGCCATACCGCGTCAGGCTGTTCCGGAGGATTTGCATCCCTCGGTCGTCGGGTGGGCAGAGCGGCAACCGAAGTTCGCCGTTGCCCCGTCCCAGGAGCATCAAGGCTTGCTTGACGGGGATCGGGTTGGTCGCGATGCCGAGGAGGTCGCGGCAGAGGGGGAACAACCGGGCATGGCGGGCGCGGGCCGCCGCGAGGTCGCCGGCCTGGATAGCGCCGATCAGCGCCATGACATCCCGGGGGATCAGGTTGGCGACGACCGAGACCACCCCCTCGGCGCCGACGGCCATCATGGGCAGGGTCAGGCTGTCGTCCCCCGAGAGGATCGTCAGGTTGGTCCGGACCGCCAGGTCGCTCACCTGATCGAGCGAACCGCAGGCTTCCTTGATCGCGACGATTGGACCGAGTTCCGCGAGCCGCTCGACGGTCTCGACCTCGACGTTGCGCCCGGTCCGCGCCGGGATGTTGTAGAGGACCTGCGGGAGGTCGCACGCTTCGGCGATCCGGCTGAAGTGGGCGTAGAGACCTTCCTGCGTGGGTCGGTTGTAGTAGGGGGAGACCAGGAGCGCTCCGTCGGCTCCCGCCTGGGCGGCGAACCGGGTCAACCGGATCGCCTCGGTCGTGGAGTTCGACCCGGTGCCGGCGAGGACCTTGGCTCGACCGGCGGCCTGCTCGACGACCGTGGCGATCACCCGTTCGTGCTCGTCGTGCGACAACGTGGGGGATTCGCCGGTGGTTCCGACCGGGCTGATGGTCGGCGTCCCCTGGGCGATCTGCCAGTCGACCAGCTTCCGAAGGGCTTCGTAGTCCACTTCACCAGCGCGAAACGGGGTAATCAGCGCGACCGTACACCCCGCGAACAACTGTCCCTTCGAAGCCATTCCGATTCCCCGGGCGATGACAACACGATCAATTTCTGATTGGTGATCCCTTCAATGAATCACTATATGGAATATGCCGGTGGCGGGAAAGGTCCGATGCACTCGACCAATCCATTTCCGGGTTTATCCCGACACGATGGCCGCTCTCATGTCAATCACCGCGGTCTTCAGCCCCGCGAAGATCGACCGGGCGATGATGCTGTGGCCGATGTTCAGCTCGAGCATCCCCTCGATCCGCGCCACGGCGCCGACGTTGTGGTAATTCAACCCGTGGCCGGCATGAAGATTCATCCCCGCCGCGACCACGGCCCGCCCCGCCTCGACCAAGGTAGCCAACTCTTGGCGGGTGGCGGCCTCGCCGATGGCGTCGGCATAGCGCCCGGTGTGGAGTTCGACCGCCGCGACGCCGAGGTCGCGGGCCGCCTCGACCTGCTCCCGACTCGGGTCGACGAACAGGCTGACGACGAGGCCGGCATCGCGGCAACGGCTGACCGCCTCAAGCACCCGGGCGCGGTGCTTGATCACGTCCAAGCCCCCCTCGGTGGTCAATTCCTCGCGGCGCTCGGGGACAAAGGTGATCTGGTCGGGGCGAACCTCCATGGCCAGCTTGATGATCGCCGGGTCGACCGCCAGCTCCAGGTTGAGCCGGGTTTGCACCGTGTCGCGGAGAATGCGGAGGTCGCGGTCCTGGATGTGCCGCCGGTCTTCGCGGAGGTGAACGGTGATCCCGTCCGCCCCGGCCAACTCGGCCTCCACCGCCGCCCAGACCGGGTCGGGTTCGCGCCCGCCGCGGGCCTGGCGGATCGTCGCGACATGATCGATGTTGACTCCCAGACGAGGCATGACCACAACCCTCCTCAAGCGGACGACCGGCAACGACCCCCGGCGAAGATCCAGCAATGGCACGCACTTCCACTTCGAGACAACACCATTATATCCCCGCCATCAATGCCCTGCCGCGGCGAGAGGATTCCCGCGCTTTCAGCGTCCTTTGACCGGTTTGAGCGGCGCCTTGGCCAGGACGAATGTCCGCTCGCCGCCGACGGTGAAGTTCACCCGCCCCTTCCGGTTCGGCCCGAGGCCGTCGACCGCGACGATCCGGCCGATCCCGTACTGCGGGTGCATCACCGTCACCCCCGGCTGAAACACCGCCAGGAGGTCACCGCTGGTGGGGACTCCGCTCGGCGACGGCAACGGCGGCCCCCCCGCCAGGTCGGCCCCGGTCATCAACCGGAACTCGCCGGTCCGGTTGGCGGATTGCGGTCGCGGGCGCTCGCGTTCCCGGTCAAAGGTCAAACTGCCAGCGGATCGCGCGCTTCCCTCGTCGCGCGTCCGCCAGGGGGACGCCCCGAACTGCGGCATCCCGCCGTCGGTCTGGTCGTGGATGCTGACCGCCTCCTCGGGCAGTTCACCGAGGAAGCAAGACGGGATCGTCGCCTGCCGCTGGCCGCGAAACTCCCTGATCCGGCAGTGGCTCAGGTACAACTCGCGCTCGGCCCGGGTGATCCCGACGAACAAGAGTCGGCGCTCCTCTTCCAGCTCATCATCCGACTCGTTCGCCCGCGAGTGCGGGAGCAACCCTTGCTCCAGGCCGACGATGAACGCGACGGGGAACTCCAGCCCTTTGGCCGCGTGCAAGGTCATCAAGGTCACGGCCCCCGCGTCGTCGTTCCAGCGGTCGACGCTCGACGACAGGCTGATCTCCTCCAGGAAGTCGACCACCGACCCCCCCTGGTGCTCACGGTCGAACTCGCGCGCCGCCGAGACCAGCTCGTCGATATTGGCCAGCCGGTCCTCGTTCCCCGGGTCGGCGGCGAGACTGACCCGGTAGCCGGTCAGGGTGATCAGCTTGCGGATGACCTCCTCGGCGGCGTGGTCGCGGAGGGCGACCAGCTCGTCCATCAAGATCCCGAAGTCGCGCAAAGCGCGCGCCGCTCGGTCCTTGAGCCCCGGGACGTTGGCGGCTTGCCGGGCCATCGCGAGCAAGGGGATATTGAGGGCGTCGGCCCGCTCGGCCAGCTTGCCGAGCGTCGTCTTGCCGATCCCCCGCGCCGGGACATTGACCACCCGACCGAACGCGACGTCGTTCTTCGGGTTGGCCATCAGGTTCAAGTACGACAGGACATCCTTGATCTCCTGCCGCTCGTAAAACGACACCCCGCCGACGATCTGGTAGGGAACCTTGCTCAGCCGGAGGGCTTGCTCAAGGTTCCGCGTCAAGGCGGTAACGCGGGTGAAGACGGCCACATCCTTGTAGGCGAACTCCCCATCGCGAACCAAGCCCACGATCTTCGAGGCCACCCCGTTCGCCTCGTCATGCTCGGTCCCGTAGATCGTCAGCTCGACCGGCTGGCCAACGGGGTTATCGGTGACCAGCGACTTCGGCTTGCGCTTCCGGTTGTGGAGGATCAAGGCGTCGGCGGTCCGGAGGATGTTCTTGGTGCTCCGGTAATTCTGTTCGAGCTTGACCACCTTGCAGCCGGGGTAGTCGTGCTCGAACTCCAGGATATTGTTCAGGTTCGCCCCGCGCCAGCCGTAGATCGACTGGTCGGGGTCGCCCGTGACGCAGAGGTTGGGGCGATCGACCGACAGCGCCCGGACGATGGCATATTGCGCCAGGTTCGTGTCCTGATACTCGTCCACCAGGACATACCGGAACCGCGCGTCGAGGTCGGCGCGGACCTGGGGGTTGGACTTCAAGATCGTGACAATATGAACCAGCAAATCATCGAAGTCGACCGCCGAGCTGGCCTGCAAGCGCTCCTGGTACTTCACGTAGACCTGGGCGGTGACCGCTTGGACGTGGTCGCCCGAGCGCTTGGCGAGCATCTCGGGGGTGACGAGGTCGTTCTTGGCCCGGCTGATCGCGTTGTCGATCCGCTCGGCGGTCACGCTCGCGTCTTCGAGGTCGAGCTTCTCCATCGCGTCCTTGACCGCGCGGAGCCGGTCCGACTGGTCGAAGATCGTGAACCCCCGGTCGATCCCGACCAGCGGCGCATAGCTCCGGAGCAACCGGGCACAGAGCGCATGGAAGGTCCCGACCCAGACGCTCGACTTCGGCGCCAGCGCCTCGATCCGCGCTTTCATCTCTCCCGCCGCCTTGTTGGTGAACGTCAGCGCGAGGATATTCCCTCCGCCGATCCCCCGGCTGAGCATGTGGGCGACCCGCCGGGTAATCACCCGCGTCTTGCCCGAACCCGCGCCGGCCAGGACCAGGAGCGGGCCGTCGATGTGGGCCACGGCCTCGCGCTGCGACGGGGTGAGGTCGGCGAACAGGTCCATCGAGGGCGCTCCGTCGCGAAGGAAAAGGTCGACCGGGTCGCCTCCGACCCGCAACCGGACCCACCCAGTATAACCGACATCGGGCCGCCCGGTGAACTGTTGCTTCCGCCAACGGGGAAGCCCGACTACACTGAGAGCGAGGGTGACCGTTCCGTCGAGGGGGATGTCGGGATGGAGATTGTCGGGATCGGGACCGAGATCATCGAGTGCCCCCGGATCGGCCGGATGGTCGAGCACCACGGCGAGCTGTTCCTCCGCCGGGTCTACACCGAGCGCGAGATCCGCTATTGCCAGTCCAGGAAGCACGCCATCGAGCACTTCGCCGCGCTCTGGGCCGCCAAGGAGGCGATCTTCAAGGCCCTCGATACCAACCGGACCCGAGGCGTCGCCTGGACCGACATCGAGATCCGCAAAGTGAGCAACGGCCGCCCTAAAGTCTGGGTCGGCGGCGCAGCCAAAGCCCACGCCCTCCGCTGCGGGATCGGCGACATCCTCGTGTCGATCGCCCACTGCCGGACCTACGCCACCGCCTACGCGACAGCCCTGGCGGGTAAGTCTGTCAGCCGATCCCCCACGATCAACGGCCCCGATCCGTCCGACCCAAATGAGCCGACAGGATGACGCCCGCCACCCACACCTTTATCTCGCCGCTCATCCGTCGAGCCAAAGTCTTCCGCGATTCTGGTGCAAATGACCGGCAAATGAAACGACTGCGATCATGATGTTGTAACACCTTCACAGCGAGCAAGTTGCAACTGGAGCCTCGGTAACCGTCTTCCGCCAAGCCGCTTTGCTGCAAATGACCGGCAAATGAAAATCAGGCCCAGAACGGGACATAGCTGAGGTAGCGATTGCCCACGCCGCGGTCAAAAGGTTTTATCAGTTGCACATTGATTGTCTCGCTCATGATGCGAGACGCCCGCGCCGCATTCCAAGGCTCAATGCCGAACCGCATGTCGGAGCAGTCGAACACCGCTCAGAGAGGCTACCCACCGCTTGAGACTTCCCGGCAACTTCTTTATCTTGAACGGATGAGTGACTCGATCCAGGAAGTCGATCCGAGGGACCTCCGCTTGCCACCGAGTCGAGCAAGCGGTGTCGACCCCTGGAAGCTCCACCGGCAGATTCGCCAGTTCGGTTCGTCAAACGTCGGGATGCCTCCCATCCTTGTTCGCGAGGACCCAGATGGAATCTTTGAAATCTCCGATGGCGTCACGCGAGCCACTCGGATCGCGAAGCTAACGCCTGGCACTCTGGTTTCCGTCGTTGTGATCGGTCATTATCGTCGGAGCCGAGCCGGTTCCCCCAAAGTAGAGGATCGAATATGAAGGAGATTAACGCTCGGGATGAGTTGTTCGCGGCAATCCGTTCGCTGGCCGAGATCGTGCCGGAGATGCGGGCGGGACAATTGGTCGCGGCCTTGGGGGAGTTGTGCGCTGATATTCATGGTCGTGGTCTATGGGACGCTTCGGATGCCGAACTCCTCGAAGCCACCTGGCAGTTCCGCCGGGACTTCGAGGCGGCGACATCGACTCTGGATCGGCGCCAGATTTGACCGGTTGCCCCGACCAACTCCCATCATCTACTTGAGCAACTCGGTCCGGAACGTCTTGAGCCATTCGAGCAAGGGTTTGGGGGTCTTGTTCGGACGGATTAGGCCGGCGTGGGGGAAGAGGTGGGGGGCGGCGTCGTCGAGTTGCTTCCAGGTGACCGAGCGGACGAACGGCTTCGCCACGGCGAGGGCGACCCAGCGGGCGGCGGTATTGGCTTGCAAGGCTTCGTTGGGGGCGTGGGGCCACTGGTCGACTTCGACCCGGACGTTGGGGTCGGCCTGGGGGTCGGGACCCGAGGCGCTGGGGATGGCCAGGGTGATGTGGAGGGGGTGATTCAGGAGGGCGAACAGGTCGAGGAGTCGGGAAAATTCGAGGAGGTCGCGGATCGGACTGCCGGGGTGCGAGAAGCCGGGGGCGATTTCGAGGGCGATCCCGGCCATCCCAAGTTCGGCGCGGGCGAGGTAGTCGCCGAGGTGGAGCGGGCCGAGTTGGAAGCCGGAACTGGCCATCCACTCCCCCCAGGGGCGGTCCAGCCCGACCAGGAACTGCGCGGCTGGGTCGGCCTGGCGGGCGACCTGGAGGAGTCGGGCGGTGAGGCGGACCTGGTCTTCCTCGGTCATCCCCAAGATGTCGGTCGAGCCGGGGCGGTGGATCAAGGTCCAGAGGGGGACCTTTCCTTTCGAGCGGGCGACCGTCTGGCGGACGACGTCGACGGCCATCCCGAGGATCGCGTCGAAGTCCCCTTCCCAGAGCCAGATCCAGTCGGGCAAGGCACCGGGGCGGAGGTCGATGATCGGCCCGGTCTGGACGGCGAGCTTGTTTTTGTTGGCCCAGGCAAGCTGGGCGTCGAACTCATCCCACCGAAGTTTTCCCTCGGTCGGCGCCAGGGACTTCCAGGTGACGTTCAAGTGCGCGGCGTTGAAAGCGGGAACGACCTTGCTCGCCCACGGCGCTGGGCCTGGGTCGCCGTCGAGGCCGATCCCCAGGTGGGTGGACAATTTGCCCGCCACCATCCGGTTCCTGAGGACCTGATCGACGTAAACGTCCACCAGCGCCTGCCCGGCGGCAAACGCGGCGGCTAGGCTCCGCTGGCTAGATTCGAGCGCCGCGGACGGGAAGTCGCGCGTGGTCGCGGCCTTGAAGAAGCTTCGGAGCGATTCGGCCACTTGGTCGTCGAGTTCGGCGGGAACGCGCAGCCCCATCTGCTTCCAGTCGGCCAATTGGTTCCGGACGTCGTTGAGCTTGCCGCGCGCCAATTCGATCGCCAGCGAGTACGGCTCGGGGCGTTCGCCGAGGGTCGCCGTCCCGGTGAACGGCGTGCCGAACCGGTCGACCGGCCAGGGGGCGAACAACCGGCCGCTCTCGGTGGTGCTCCGCTGACAGATGAGTAGATCCTTGCGGATCTCGACGTTGAGCCGGCTCGGGGTCCGGTCCAACCCGGTGACGTACGACTTCCGGAGGTCGGCAAGTCGGGTTTCGGGCCAGGGGGTCGGAAACCGAAACTTCAGCAAACCCATGACATCTCGCCCTTTGACTCGTGACCAGGCGGAACTCGGCGACCAATCTCCTCAAAACCGCGTCGAGCTGTGCGATCACGTCGGTCGGGGAGCGGCTTCCCCTGCGGGCCAGACTTCGGGGTTGACCAGGCTCTCGGGGCGTCGCCCTTCGAGCATCGCTAGAACGTTGGCGGCGACCAGGTCCGACATCTCATCGCGGGTCCGGAACGTCGCGCTCCCCAGGTGCGGGAGGAGCACGGCGTTTTCGCATCCGGCCAGGCCCGCCGCTAGCAACGGTTCCCGCTCGTACACGTCCAACCCCGCCCCGGCGATCCGCTTGGCCTGAAGTGCTTTGACCAGCGCCGCCTCATCGATCACCGGACCCCGCGACGTGTTGATCAGGTAGGCGGTCGGCTTCATGAGGCCGATCGCCCGGGCGTCGATCAGGTGGTTCGTGGCCGGGGTGAGCGGGACGTGGAGGCTGACGAAGTCGCTCTCGGCGAGGAGGATGTCGAGATCGACCCGCCTTCCTCCCAGGGCGTCCAGCTCGGGGCGGTCGCGACGACCATGATAGAGGATCGGCATCCGGAACCCCTGGGCCCGCTGGGCCACGGCGGTGGCGATCCGGCCGGGTCCGACCAAGCCCAAGGTCTGCCGGGAAACGTCGCCGCCGAGCATGTAGTTCGGTCCCCAGCCCGGGAACGCCTCGGCGCGCATGACGGCATCCCCGGCGACGACCAGCCGGGCCACGGCCAGGATCAAGGTCCAGGTGAGGTCGGCGGTCGCTTCGGTGAGGACTCCCGGCGTGTTGGTGACGACGATCCCGCGCCTGCTCGCTTCGGCCACATCAATGTTGTTGAACCCGACCGCGTAATTCGCGACCAGCCGGCACTGGGGGATCATGTCAAAAATCGAAGCGTCGATCTTGTCGTGGAGCATGCAGATCACGGCGGTTGGATCGGCCCGGCGCAAGGCGTCGCGGAGTGCGCCGGCCTCCATCGGCTCGTCGAGCGGGGCGGTGGCAACCTCGGCGACGCGGGCGATCTGATCGGGGCCTGTTCCCGGGATGGGTCGGGTGATATAAACTCGGCCTGGCACGTCAACCACTCCCGTCGAGAGAACGCCGACGAGCCGATCCGGCCTGCGTCGATCCTGGGCAAGACCAGCATAGCCTCGACTCAAACCCGTTGCCAGTGCCGGAATCGGATTGCTTGCCCGACCGGTGCGAACCCGGGGCCGAGCACCCTGGCACGGCGAGTGCGTCGTTCAGCTCCCTCTCGATCCCAGAACAACCCGGCAACTGTCCCAGATCGGAATCCGGTGGGGGGTCAAACCAAAGGAGCGGTGGGATGAAGCGGCGAAATCAGTTGTTGATCGGGATGGCCGGAGTTGGTGCCTTGGCTTTGGCCGGGCGCGCTTTGCTCCGCCGGCAACGGAAGATCGACCTCAAGGGAAAGGTGGTCGTGGTCACTGGATCGAGCAGCGGCTTGGGGCTTTTGATCGCGCGCCATGCCGCCGAGCGCGGGGCCAAGCTGGTCCTCGCCGCCCGCGGCGAAGCCGACCTGAACGCCGCCGCGGCCGACCTGAAGGCCCAAGGGGCCGAGGTGATCGCCGTCCCGACCGACCTATCGGACGAAGGGCAAGCCCGGAACTTGATCGCTCGCGCCATCGAGCGGTTCGGGCGGGTCGACGTCCTGGTCAACAACGCCGGGATCATCTCCGTCGGCCCCGTCGAAACCATGACCGTCGACGACTACAAGGACGCGATGGCGACCAACTTCTGGGGTGAGCTTTACCCCATCCTGGCGGTCTTGCCCCACATGCGGGCACAGGGCTCCGGACGGATCGCCAACGTTTCGTCGATCGGCGGCAAGATTTCCGTCCCGCACCTGCTCCCTTACAGCGCGAGCAAGTTCGCGCTGACCGGCCTCACCGAAGGGCTCCGCGCCGAGTTGGCCAAGGACAACATCTTGGTCACTGGGATCTACCCTGGCACCATCCGGACCGGTGGCCATTCGCACGCCACCTTCAAGGGGGACCGGAACGCCGAGTACATCTGGTTCTCCCTGTCCGACACCGTCCCGGTCATCTCGACATCAGCGGATTATGCCGCCAAAAAGCTCTGGGACGGGGTGATCCACGGTGATCCCGAAGTCGTCATCGGCTGGAACGCTCGCCTCGCCGTGATCTTCCACAACCTCTTCCCCGAGTGGACCGTCGAGATGATGTCGGTCGTCAACCGCTTCCTCCCCGCCGCGACCCAGTCCCACGGCCCAGCCGTCCGCGGCGAGAACTTGACTGGCAAGGTTCCCGAGTCGCTCAACAAGGTGAACCCGCCCGGCACCCGCCCCGCGCCGGTCTGATGCGTCGGCAATTCGGCAACCTCCCGGCGCGAAAAGAGGGTGAGCCCGTGCTCACCCTCTCTACTTGACTCAAAATCAGTGCGACCAAGCCTCAGACCTGGAACGAGCTGCCGCAACCGCACGACTTGACGACGTTGGGGTTGTTGAACACGAAGCCCCGCTTCTCCAGACCATCAAAGAAGTCGACGACGGTCCCGTCGAGGTACGGGTCGAATTTCTTCTCGACGGCGAGCTTGACGCCGTGGAACTCGGCAACGCGATCCTTGTCGCTGACGGCGGTGTCAAAGTTCAAGCTGTAAGCGAATCCGCTGCAACCACCCCCCTGGACGCCGACCCGGAGGACGGTCTCTTCCGGGAGGTTCTGGTCCGCGATGATCTTCTTCACTTCCTTGGCGGCCGACTCACTCAGGGACACAGCCATTGATCAACTCCTCGCGAGAGGGCTATTGCGGTAGCAAGATCGCCGAACGACCACGATCCTATCATAGGCTCAAGTCAAATCCCAGCCAGGGGCGACCCCACTGGAAGAATGGCAATCGCCCATTCCCGGTTCGGTCCCGACGCTCGATCGGTTCAAAAAAAGTCGCCGACCCGGACCAAAGTCCAGGTCGGCGACGAAGTCATTCAGTCTGAGCCAATCCGCCGCGGTGGCCGATTACTGGTTCCGAGGAACCGGGATCACGGGGACCGGGGCGACCTGTTCGGGCCTCTGGCCGCTGTTGAGCAGGTTCCGGGCCGAGTTGGCCGGCTCGGGGACGACCATCCGCTTGACCTGGGTTTCGATGATCCGGCCCGCCGACTGCAACTCTTGCGGCGACAGCTTGCCGTCGTTGTTCGCGTCGATCACCGCGAACGCGGCGTTGACAGGGTCGGTCAACGACTTGGTAAATTCTTCCTTGCTGACCTGACCATCATTGTCGGTATCGGCCGCCTGGAAAGTTGCTTGCTGAACCGCTTTGACGGCACCAATGATGGCGGCGTTGACCTCGGTCGGGCTCATCAGACCGTCCCGGTTCGTGTCGGCCGCGGCAAATGCCCCTTGCACGGTCGTCTGCACGGCTTGGCGGACTTCGGTCGCCTGGAGGTTGCCGTCGGTGTTCGCGTCGACCAAGCCCATGAAGACGGCGGCCGGGTTCGGCGAACCGCCGTTGGCCTTGGGCTGAGTCGCCTGAATCCGTTGGATCATGAACCGGACCAGCGGCTTGTCCGCGAGGAGCGACTCACGAGCCGCCTTGACCTCTTCTTTGGTGACCGAGCCGTCACCGTTGGCATCAGCTCGGAAGAACAAACCGCCGACCGCCAGATAACCCGCTTCGACTGCTTCCTTCTGCGAGATCTGCCCGTCGTTGTTCGCGTCGACCAACTTGAACACGATCCGACCGCTGTCTTGCAAGTCGGCCAGACTGTCGATCGGGCCGGGCATGTCGGCCTTCTGGGCAGAGGCGGAGCCCACCAAGGCCACCAGGCTAAGACTCAGCGCCTGTACACTCGTCATCCAAGGTTGCTTGATCATCTCATCGCTCCATCAACCGCAACGAAACTTGAAACGATCGGCGGGTTGAGGACCGGGCTTGTTCCAACCCTCAAACCGACGATTTCGAGAGAAGCTAATGCAATCAAAATGCCAGAGTTCAGACACGAAGGACCGCAACGGCTATTCAATCATCCCTAATTTCACCATCTTTTCGGAATTGAACGAAACCTCGAAAGATTTTCTCGAAGTTCCTCGATTTTACCAAGCTCCAGGCGGCTAATCGCAACTCGCGCCGAGCACACAATTTCCCGATGAGGGGGTTCGGCAGCAACACCCGATAAAACGAGGCGTTTTGACTCCCCCTTAGCGGAACATCTGCCCTGTTCCAACCGCATCGAAAGCGTTGGGGAAGTGCTCGACCAACCTAGGCACAGATCCCTCCGGCCAAGTGATGGCCACGACGTCGAACCGGCAAGCGGCCTCCAGAAGTCGAAACCGCTTCAAAAAATGGAGCGCCGCGAGGGTAAGTCGTCGCTGCTTCACGAGGTCGACCGCCTCCGCGGGGTGGCCTTGCTTCCGGGTTTTGACCTCGACAAAAACAACCCGATCTCCATCACGACAGATCAGGTCAACCTCGCCTTGAGTAGTTCGGTAACCACGAACCAAGACTTTCATCCCGCGGCGACGCAAAAACTGGGCGGCGACTCTTTCTCCACGGTCGCCCAGCCATCGACTCCAGATCGACCGACGGAGCCAGCGATTGAGTGGATTCGCTTTGGTTAAACTCACCGTCCTACTCCGAGGGATCGCTCGATCTCATTCCCTTCGGAACTGAGCGACCCGGGTAAGCGGGTTGCCTTAAGAAACCCCTTCCCACCACCCGCGTCACGATCACTTGAACTTTCGGATCGGTCAGTCAGGGGAGAACCGCTCCAGGCGGTTGGGTCTTCTGGAGGTTTCGAGCGGAGCGTTTGCCGGTTCGAGGCTTCACATCCCATGATCGCTAAGGATGCGGTGGCGACTGCGAGCGATGAATGCCAAAATCTCCTGATCATAAACCACCACTTTTCATGAAAAAACGACAACAATTTGCTCGATGAGATCGACTTGGAATCGATCAAATTAGGGAAGACAAACAAAAGATCGGTCAAATCGCCCGCACAATCCAATAAATCGCCAAAGCCGATTTCTGGGTGTCATCGATCGGTGAACCGACTAGCCAAGACACAGTGACCAAATGGATGGCCGACAGCCAGGGATCGCCAGCCGTTGATCCATCTAGGGGTCACCCTGTCATGGATACACTTCGGCCTACTAATTCTCGTTCCGGTACGTTGGTCTGATGTCTTAATGAATTCGAAACGCCCCCGCGACCTCTCAGTGAGGTCGCGGGGGCGTCGGGGTTGAAAAAGAAGATCCGGCGATGACCGACTTTCGCGCCAGGGGCACTATCATGGGCCCCGCGGGCTTAACGGCCGTGTTCGGGATGGGAACGGGTGGGACCCCGCGGGTATCGTCGCCGGAAGGTGGGGGTGGAG
>JAABUX010005971.1_pt1 | contig 14734 bp, 8 predicted proteins | sample 5561851 | NCBI WGS metagenome assembly JAABUX01 (sample SAMN10711883, study PRJNA513361) | rock metagenome | isolation source: Antarctica rocks | place: Antarctica: Victoria Land, Richard Nunatak red sandstone | collected 2016-01-03 | reverse complement strand
GGCCTCTTTGTACATGGTGGCAGCGTCGCGGATTGTGGCGGACTGCTCGATCTGATCGAGGGCGGGTTGGGTGGCAGGGCCGGAGAAGGTGATGGTCTGGCCCTTGAACTCGCTAACGTCGAGGTAGATCCAGTAGTCAACGGTCTCGTCGGCAAGCTGCAGGGGGAAGGTGCGTTTGACCGCGCCGTTTTCGTTGATGGTGAAGTTGCGGAGCTTGGTCTGGCGGCCGATGGGGATGTTGAGATATTGCTGGGTGACGTGGAGTTCTTTGCTTTGCGCAAGCAGGAGAGGGGACGCGAGGAAGAGGATGGCCATGAGCCAGAGGCTGAGGGCGAGCGGCGCAAAACGATGGGGGCTGGAGGAGGCTCGAGCGTAGGTCGGGGTGCGGCGGCCTGTGGTGGGGGTTAGTGGCGGCGAGTACATCATTTGACCTCGAAGACGATGATTCGGCATGGCCGGAGGGGAGCGTGGTCTCTCCGGCGTGATGCGGGGTGCGGGTGGGTTCCGTCGGAAGCCGCGGGGCGCACGGGCTCAGGCCTCCGGCGGAAAAAACTTGAAGGATTCGAGGAGATCGGTCCCGGTGTTTTTGAGCCGGTGGGGGACGCGCGCCTGAGACTCGGTGACGAAGAATTCATCGCCGGCGCGGACTGGGTTGCCGTTGAGTTCTCCCTCCCCCTGCCAGATGAGCATGGCGTACGCCTTTTGCTCGAGCATCTCGAAGGTGCCGGTAACGCGGACGCGCTTGCCGCTGAACTTCTGCGTGATGGTGGGTGGAAAGATCCAGGCTTCTTCGCCCTCACCGCGCTGCTGGCGGTCGGAGACGGGCTGGGGGACGAGGCGGTACTTGTCGAGTATGTGCGGGTCTTCGGAAGCTTCCCAGTCGATGAAGTCAAGGGCTTGTTCCATGTTGGAGAAGCCCGGATGCGTCTCCTCGGCGCTCATCCGTTTTCCGTTGGAGTACCACTCGAGGTGGGTGTACACGTCGGAGGGCTGCTGGAGCTCAAGGGTGAGCGCGGTGCCGGGCCGGTGGGGGATGCCGGCGGGGACGTGGAAGCCCTGATCGTAGGCCTGGGCGACGGCGGGCGAGAGATCGAGGAGGTCGTCGCCGCCGAGTTCGATGGCGCGGCTGAGTTCCTGTTTGGTGACGCCCGGGCGGAGGCCTACGTGGGTGTAGGGCATGCGACCTTTGGGGGCACGAAGGAAGTAGTAGGCTTCTTCCTTGCCGCGGGTGTTGGGAGCGAAGTGTTCGGGAAAATTTTGGACGTCCCCGTCGCGCGAATGGAAGTGAAAGACGATGGGGTCGAAGGGGTCGAAGACCTTGCTGAGCAGGGGGAAGTCGGGCGCGTAGCGGGCGGCCATGGCAGGGCCGAGGATTCGATCTCCGCGGAGGGAGATGGCGTCGCGAAGCGAGATGTTGTTGCCGGCGAGGTCGAGGAAGCTGAGGCCTTCGCCGGTAATGGGTTCGGGGTTGTAGGCGGTGACGGTGGAAGCTATCCAGCGCTCAGGCGACCAGGGGCCGACCTCGCTCGGGACGGGAATTGCGCTGTACGCCTTGGCCAGAAGCCTACCGCCGTCCCGGTAGTAGCGACGGACGTAGTTTGGGCGGAGCGGGAGGATGCCGCCAGTCTGGTCTAGGAAACTGTCCAGTTTTGGCCCGAGGTCCCTTATGTCTGCTGCTGGGATTTTAGTTTGTTCCATGTGCGTCCTTCGCTGCGAACTTGGGTATTTTGGATGTTCTCTCGATGGGTATGTGGTCAGCCTTCTCCTTGCTCGAGCTGCTGTTCCACAAGTTCACAGATGGTGTGGAGGAGGAATTTGTGGGCTTCCTGGATGCGGGCGGTGACTTCGCTCGAAACGAGGAACTCGATGCGAGCAAGGCCGGCGCAGTCGCCGCCTTTTCGGCCGAGGAAGGCGACAGTGTGCAGGTCCCGATCGTTGGCGGCGACAAGGGCGCGGCGGACGTTTTCGCTATTGCCGCTGGTGCTAAAGGCGGTGAGCACGTCTCCGGACTGGCCGAAGGCGTGGATCTGGCGGGCGAAGATATCGTTGAACTCGTAATCGTTGCCGATGGCGGTGAGGTCGCCGCCGTGCACGGCGAGAGAAAGGGCGGGATAGGGGCGGCGATCGCGGCTGTAGCGGCAGACGAACTCGGTGGTGAGGTGGGAGGCATCGGCGGCGCTGCCACCGTTGCCGCAGGCGATGAGCTTGTGGCCAGAGAGTAGGGCGGAGGAGAGGATGCGAGCAGCGGAGGTAATCTGCGGTTCGAAGGAGGCGAGGCGCTGGATATTAGCAACGGCGTCGTTGATGTTGTGCTGGAGGAAGCTGGATAGAGATGAGGTGTTCACCGCTGTGCTCACAGGAAGTCATCCCCGAGATGCATGGCCTGGAGCAGGGACGGGAGCTGGCTGTAGTCGGGAATGACGAGGTTGGCTCCGGCGCGGATAAGGCGTGCGCGTTTGGCGCGGTTGAGGCCGAAGCGCCGGACCTCGTCGCTGGCGACGCCAATGGAAAAGCCGCGGCGCTTCCGGGTTTCTCGGATTTCGACAGGGCCGTCGCCGAAGGTGGCGAAGTATGTGCCGGCGAGGTCGTGGTCGCGGATGATGTTTTCGAGGACGATCTTTTTGGCTTCGACGTCGATTTTGCCGACAGCACCGAAGATGCGGCCTTCAAAGAGGTGCGCGTAACCCATAAGTTCGGCCTCGAAGAGGACGTCAGCCTGATCGGTGCCGCTGGCGAGATACAGCTTGATACCGCGGGAGTGCAGCTCTTCAAGAAGAAGAGTGGCGTTCTTGATCTGGAAGTCGAGCGGACTCAGTTCACCTGACTCGAGCTTGCCGACCCGCTTGCGAACGAGCAGAAGCAGCTGTTCGTTGTAGATGTGCTTGTAGCCGTGCTCGTCGAGGATCTCCCTCTCTGGAACGAAGCCGGACTGCCGGACGAGGTCAATCAGGCTCTTCATCTGCACCAGCGTTTGGACGCCGGTGGTGCGGTCGATCAGGGCGCGCACTTCGGTCGCGACGCGGTGCAGCAGGGCGGAATCCGCGCTCTCGTACCGAGGTCCGAGGACGGCTTCGACCATCATCGGCTCCATGATCGCTTCCCATCCCTCACGCAGGGTGGAAAGGGTGCCATCGTGGTCGAAGATGCAGTGCTGGATCTCGAGCTGCGCGGGGGTGGGGCCGACCTGCTCGATCTCGGTGTGGGCGAGGTAGCGGGCACGCTGGGGCGCTTCGGCGAGCTCGGGCTCGAAGTTGTAGTCAGGGAGGCCAAGGGCGAAAATCTCGGCGGGCGTGGCCGTTCCAGTAGTCTGCAGTTTGCGAACCGTGACGGCCGCGGCGAGATTGGCTAAGCGCGCCACGGATTTGGGCTCCTGGCCGCTTGCCATCCCGGCGCTGATCGCAGCGACAACGGTGTCCCCGGCCCCGACGGGGTCGGTCTTCTCGCCGATCAGGATGCCGGGTATCTCGTGGACCAGTCCGGCCTCAGCGACAAGGATCCCGCGCTCGCCGCGCGTAAGGAAAGCTGCCTTGCCGGTTCTGGCGGCGATCTCGCACGCGATCTCGCGGGCCTTTTCGATCGGAAAGTCTTCGCAGGGGTCGTTCAGGAGGTCGGCGGCCTCTCTCATGTTGAGCTTGAGGACGGCTCCCTTGTAAAGATCCGGATGGTGACGCGCGTCCACCACAAAGGTCGTGCCTGGATGCCGGCCGATGACCTCGTTGATCTGCTCGATCACAAGCGGGTTGCTGAGTCCGGTAGGAACCTGCTGGTTAAGAACGATGACATCGTTCTCCGAGGCGGCCGTCTCGAGCGCGCGCATTAGCGAGCGGATCGTGCTCTCCCGGAGGGAGTTGAACGCGCCAAAGTCGATCCGGCTCTCTTCCTCCTCCCCGCAGTGTGGCTTCGTGTAGGCCATCGTTTGCCAGCGATCGTCGAGGATCATGCTGTTCTGGACGTCTGCTCCGCGCTCGCGAAGGAGGCGGAGCAGCTCCCCTCCAAACGGGTCCGGGCCGAAGACGCCAATGGCCTGGACATGGCCGACTCCGAGATCAATCAGGTTGGCGACCACGTTGCCCGCGCCCCCAAGGCTGTACCTCTGGCTTCGGACGCGGCGCACCGGCAGGCCGGTCTCAACCGAAAGCTCGATCTTCTCAGTGTCGAGCATCCAGTAGGCGTCCAGGCAGAAGTCGCCAAGGACGCCAGCGCGAAGCCGTGGAAAAGACGAGATGGCGCGTTCGAGCCAGGAAGGCTCAGTCAGGACAGTAGACATTGCAAGGTTCCAGTGAACGACCTGTAGTAGCAAGGAGCGACCCGGAGGGCGTCGTTTGTGCAGGTACGATTTGGCAAGAGCGAGTGGAAGTTGTCAAGCTAAACTGCCATATAGCTGTTATGACAACTTGCTAGAACGACCGACGGAGCACCGCCGCGGTTTCGGCAGCACCAGCCCAAACGTGGCGGGAGCTCAGTGCTGGTTCGACGGGAGCTCCGATTGGCTATCGGGGTTGGGTGTGGCGGCATCGGAATGGGAGCCCAGCAGCTTGGCCGCCGCCGCGTACTCCCGGGCAGAGTCGGACGTGCGGCCGAGGCGGCGAAAGACGCGGCCCAGAAAGAAGTGGGGCTGCTCGGCCGTGGGCGCCAGGGCGGCCGCCTGTTGCAGGGGAGCGATCGCCTCCCCGTACCGGCCAAGCGCTTCGAGGGCGAGGCCCAACTGCTGATGCGCAAACGGGTTGCGCGGGCCAAAGCGAACGGCCTGGCCAAGGGCGTCCAGCGCTTCGGCATGCTTGCCGTCGCGCAGGAGGAGGCTGCCAAGGTCAAGATACGGCTGCGGATCGGGTTGCGGGGTGTTGGACTGCCAGCTGATCGCGGTCTGGTAGGCGCCAACGGCGTCGGCCATGCGCCCGAGTCGTTCAAAGGCGAGGCCGAGGTTGTACTCGGCCCGTAAGTCGCGGGGACGAAGCTCGAGCACGCGAGCAAAGGCGTGGGCGGCGTTCGCATTGTGGTCCTGGTTGTACTCCGTGCGGCCGAGGAGGTACCAAAGGGCAGGGTCCGCAGGGTAGTGAGCCGTGGCGAACAGCAGGGAGCGTTCGGCGTCTGCGAGGTCTTTGAGCAGGATGTAATCGGAGGCGATCGAAAGGAGCTCGTCGGCCGTAGGGGTACGCAGACACGCGGCGGCATTGTACTCCGCCAGGGAGTCAGCAGGACGGCGTTCGCGAAACAGCACGTACCCGAGCAGGAAGTGGGCTTCAGTGGCCGACGGGTCGAGGGTGAGGGCATCGCGAAGATCCCGCTCGGCCTCGGGGAGTTGCGCAAGACCGAGGTGCCGTCGGGCTTCGGCGATTTTCAAGTCGGGGCTGGCGGGCGTCTGCTGCGCGGACGAGAGGCTGGCCCCGGAGACAAAGGCGAGGACCAGCCAGCACGGGATGCTTCGGTATAGCTGGGCGGCCGCTCTCATGGGGTAGGTTGGCGAGCGCTGTCGGACGGACCGAGGAATCGGCACGGCAGGCTGCTCGCTTTTCGTTCTGAATCCTACATCGCCTGTCCTACAGGAACGGTGGAGGAAACGGTCCAGGACGTTCAACGATTACCCCTCCTGTGATACTCTGCCGCGACCGTCGCCCGCCGAGAACCGCTATGAGCAGACACGATCCTGAGCCGGACTGCGGTCCGGTCGCCGTCTTAATCCCGCCCCTATACTGGCCCGATGGCTACGGTAATACGATCAGGGTTCGGCCTCGGGCTTTTGGCGGTGGCCCTCACTGTAGAAGGGACGGCGCACGTCCGGGCACAGGAGCTACCGCCGGAGGTTCAGGCGCTGTATGGGCACGCGCAAAAGGCGCAGGAGACCGATCACCCCGAGTCGGCGGTCGCTGATTACGAGAAGATTCTGAAGCTGGCGCCGGAGCTGGCGCCGGCCTACAACAACCTGGGCCGGCTCTTCTACAACCTGGGCCAATACCCGGAGGCGATCGCGACGTTAACGAAAGGGCTAGCGCTCTCGCCCAACATGGCTCCTGCCGAGGTGATGCTGGGTGCCTCGTACGTGAAGCTGGAGCGTTTCAGCGAGGCTCTCCCGCCACTCGAAGCCGGGGTGAAGGCGATGCCGGAAGACCGCTTTGCACGTGTGACGTTGGCGCAGACGCTGATGGGTCTGCATCGCGTGAGGGACGCGATCGCGCAGCTCGACCACGTCCTTGAGAGAAACCCTAAAGATCAGGAGGGGTGGTACCTGCTGGGGAAGCTGCATCTCGAGCTGTCGCAGGAGGCGTTCGAGCAGGTGCAGACGATCGACCCGGCAGCCCCCTTGGCACACCAGCTGGCCGGCGAGGTGATGGAGAGCATGCAGAACACACCGGGGGCGGTCCACGCATACAAGCAGGCGATCGCGGCGGCGCCCGAAAACCTCGGCGCACTGGAACACCTCGCCGATCTCTACTGGCGAACGGGCGACTGGCCGAATGCGAGCAAGACCTACAAAACCCTGTTGGCCAGGCAGCCGCGAAACTGTGCAGCGCACTGGCGGTTGGCCGAGGCGCTGGACGAGTCCGGCGAGTCGCCGCAGGCGGGTCTCGACGAGGTCAACACGGCTCTGGCGCAGTGTGCTTCCCTGGTGCAGGCGCGTGCGGAGCGGGCGCGGCTGCTGCTCCGGCTGGGCAGGCCGGCGGAGGCGCTGCCGGATCTCGAGATCGCCGAGCGGGCTGCACCGAACGAGGCTTTGGTGCAGCGGCTTCTGGCGCAGGCATACCGTGCCCTGGGCGATCGACCGCGGGCAGACGCGGCGAACCAGAAGTTCCTGCAGCTGCAACAGACCCAGCACACGGAGAAGGAACGACACGCGGCGCGGCTGGAGACGGAGTCTTCGGGGGCGCACTAGATGCACTGGCATCGCCCCCACGCAGCCTTTGCTACTCCACCAGGTTCGGCGTTTCCGTCAAGGGATGTCCACATCCGCACGAATTCCGGACGATCAGGGTAAAGGGAAGCAGAACCTGCTGGGCTGCGCGGTCCGGGTGGTGCAGTCGCTTCTGCATCAGGCGCACGGCCGCTTGGCCAATGGCGCGACATGGCTGGTGAATGGTGGTGAGAGGTATGCTCAGGAGCGTTGCATAGCGTACATCGTCGAACCCGGCCACACGCACTTCCGGCACCGAGAGCCCCATAATTGCGAGCGTCCTGATCAGCTTTGCGGCTGTCTGATCGTTCGAACATAGAACTGCATGAGGCGAACCACGCGACAGCATTTTCCCGACAAAGTCAGGATCGGTCGGCTCACCAAACCAGCCTAATGGCTGACTTTGCGGCAGCTCAGCCCTGCTTATTGCCTCGCGGCAGCCTGCAAGACGCAGGTCTGTGGTCGCGGGGTAATTGGGCTTGGCGAGAAACCGAAACTCACGGACTCCGTGTGCGATGAGGTGCTCGGTCAGCACAAATCCAGCGGTAAAGTTATCGATGCCGACCATGTCGAGCCTGCTGCGCTGAGGAAACTCGAACACATCCCGGTCCAGTAGCGTTACGGCAATCGAGGCTTCGGCCAACATGGAACAAATCTTCCGGTTGATAGCCTCGCGATCCGGAATCGTCTCGATTGGTGCGAAGAAGACGCCATCCACCTTGCGTTCGATGTAGTGCCTGCAAAGCGCGAGCGCATCGTCAGCCGTGGTGAGCGAGTCAATCGTATCTCCCCAAAGCACTGCAGACCCAAGGCTTTGAGAAAAACGGGTGATCTCGTTACATATCGGATCAAGGATCTCGGTGTTTCCGAGACCCGGAACAAGAAGACCAAGGGTCGCTTTGGGCGCCTTGGACCACACTGGCATCTTCGTTGCCAGATAGCTGCCCGAACCCGCCCGTCGGTCAATAATGCCTAAGTTTTGCAGGTCCCGCAACGCCCGGGACGCAGTGGGACGGGATACACCGAACCGCTTGGCCAACTCCGTTTCGCTCGGAAGGCGTTTGTCCTGAGCATAGTGGTTCGATTCGATCTGCTCCTTTATAGCTTCAAAGATGGACCGGTGTTTGGGCGGCATTTCCCTCCTCCCAAAACGGGAGTTTGTCTTGTAATTACAGATATTTTAGCCAAACACTTGACAACCTAGTGCGCCGTTGTCCAGATTGTACGTGCTATTACAGCAAGGGATACGTTGTAGGCAAGGCTGATATTACAGGCTATACCTTAGTAAGGTGTCGGTTAGCACGCCTACAACTCCCGACTGATGGCTCGATTGCTTGTCGTAACGGCGCACTGCGCCTTCGATCATTCTGGAGGTTGTATGACGATTTCATCGTTTGTTCGCGGTCTGGTCCTCACGACTGGTCTCCGGAATCTCCGGCCTGGAACATGGCTCCTGCTGGCCGTAAGCACGGTCTTGATCGCGAGGGGATCCTACGTTCAGGCGCAGGCCTCAAGTGGTATCACCGGGACAGTAACGGACAACGGCGGCGCCATCGTCCCCGGTGCAAACGTCACCATCGTGAACAAGGGGACGCAGCAGACGGTCAACACCGTCACCAGCAGCGTCGGCCAGTACACCTCCATCGGCCTGCTCCCCGGCCGCTACACCGTCACGGTCACCTTTCCCGGCTTCGCTAAGAGCGTCAAGAACGAGGTCAACATTGAGGTCAGCAGCCAGTCTACAGTCGACTTCGTCCTGAATGCAGGCGGAGCCGAGACGGTCGTGCAGGTGACCGCACCGCTCATCTCGCTCAACACCACCGTGCCAGAGCTCGGTACGACGATCGAACCGGAGGTCGTCAGGGCTCTTCCAGTAGCAATCGGATCAGGCCGCGGTCGCGCGATCGACACTCTGCAATTGCTCGCCCCGGGAGTAACAGGCGACAACTTCTCCCACCGGGTGAACGGCGGCGTTGATCTTGAGACAGAGATCCTCTACAACGGCATCCCCGCTCCGCAATCCGAAACTCAAGGCTTCTCCTCGAACTTCAATCCACCATTTGAGCTGATCAGCGAATTTCGCGTCGAGCGCTCGACCTTCTCCGCGAAATATGGACTGGCCCAAGGCGCGGTGACGTACCAGACAGCTTCGGGCACCAATAACTACCATGGTGACGCCTTCTACATCACCCGCAACCAGTTCTTCGATGCCCGAGGCTATTTTAATAAAACGACGCCGATCGACCGCGTACACAACTACGGCTTCACCATCGCCGGCCCGGCAACAATTCCACACCTTTACAATGCCAAAGATCGCACCTTCTTCCACTTCTCTCTAGATTTTGCAAAACAAAACAGCTCCAACACCGGCATTGGCACAGTCCCGACGGCGATTGAGAAGATCGGGGACTTCTCGGACTTTGTGGACGGCAACGGAGCCCTGATCCCGATCTACGATCCGACCACGGGTCAACAATTTCAATTCCGAAACAGGCTTAATGTGATCGATCCTGCGCGCATCAGCACTCTCTCCCGCAGCCTTCTATCCTCGCTCCCGGATCCAGACAGACCTGGTCTCAGTGCAAACAAGAACTTCGCGCCGAATGCCCTTCCTCTTGTCGATCACAACTGGGGCTTCTCGATAGACCACACATTGACGTCCACACAATCGATTCATTATGCGGAGTGGCGCAACTCGTTTCACCAGGACGTGTTCCAACAGGCCCCGATAGTGCCCATGGACAATCTGCTCTCGAGCGGATCTGGCATTCCGATTTTGGGGACGGTCTTTCTGCTCAATTACGTGAACGCTGTGACGCCAAAGCTCGTTGCAACGGCAGGGATTTCCTGGATCGGTGAAATAAACAATGTGGTCGCTCTTAACGTTGGAACTTTCGGAGGCGTTGTTCCGAGTCCTATCAGCAAAGTGTTCCCTAGCATCAATTTCGACGGACAAAATGCACCCACCACCTGGGGAACGGGAGTCGGGACGGCAGGGGCGGTCAACCGCAAGCTCGGCATCTCTTTCGTGAACAATTGGTTGTGGAGCAAGGGCCGCAACACCTTCAACTTTGGTGGCGAGTTTCGGCGAAGCTATCAGGACGACTTCGATTGCTTCGGATGCGGTGGCCAACTCAACTTCAGTCAACACACCACAGCTGATCCCACCCGGCTAGGGTCGACCGGCAGTTCCTTCGCTAGCTTCCTCTTAGGCCAGGTTGACAACGCCAACCGTGTCTTTTCCTCCGAGATGCGCCTGCGCAACCTTTCCTTTTCTCCTTATGTGCAGGACGATATCAAGTTCACGCCGAAGCTCACCGTGAACGTCGGCCTCCGATGGGATATCCTGCTGCCGTTCACGGAGAATAACAACCAGATTGTGTATCTAAACCCGACCGGCCTCAACTCCGCTGCCGGAAATCTGCCCGGTGTCGCGGCGAAGTTCGGCACCTGCGCGTCGCCTATTTGCTCTGGCGCGACCCGAGCCGACATACACTTCAGAAACTTCGGTCCTCGGCTCGGTTTTGCCTACGCCGTCAACGACAAGACTGTGGTGCAAGCAGGCTACAACTTCGCCTACCTGAACGCCGGCGCGTATGAATACGGCAGCAGCAAAGTGGCAGTCAGTTACGGCAATCTCCTGCAAGGCTCGTTCACCCGCAACAGCACGGGCGGTACGACACCCGGCTATGGCCAGTGGGATGGTAATCCCCTTCCTGCGCCCACACCAGTTGCTGTCGGACCCAGCCTCGGCATTGGCAATACGATCCGAGCTCTGGATCTCGTGAACGCAGGCCGGGCTCCGTACTTACAGCAATGGAATGTAAACGTCCAGCGGCAGCTTCCCTGGAACACCTTTTTGCAGGTCGCATACATTGGCAATCGCGCGATCCACCTTGATGGCCAACTCAATCCCATCAGTCAGCCGAACCCTTCCATTCTCAGCCTCGGCAGCACGCTTAGAGCCAATATCAACAGCCCTGCCGCCATAGCTGCAGGCATCAAGGCTCCCTATCCCGCTTACAGCAACGATCTCGGCGGAAATGCGACAGTTGCGCACACGCTTTCACCCTTTCCCCAATACTCCAATGTCTACAATAACTTTGACGATACCAGTACCGCAAGCTACAAAGGCCTGCAAATCAGCCTTGAGAAGCGCTTCTCGAACGGCCTCTCGTTCCTCACTTCATACACCCTTTCGAGAACTCTGGCCAACGTCGACGCCGGTCTTGGCAGCTTCAACGGCCTGCCGGAAAACAAGTACAACCAGAAAGCAGAGTTCACGGCCGCTCAGGCTGACGTTCTGAACAATGCTCATGTCAGTGGCACCTATGAGCTGCCCCTCGGCCCTGGGAAGCCTCTCGCGAACAGCAGGAAGATTACCGGGCAACTTGTGGGAGGTTTCCAGGTCGGCTTCATCCTGACGTATCAGACGGGCACACCGTTCGGCATCTCTGAAAACGACAACCCTCTCGGGTGCGCCGGATGCTACAACCGTCCAAACGAGGTCACTGGCGTTCCTCGCAGCAGTACAAACTACAAGAATCTCAACTTTGCCAGTGGCCAGAGTGACCGCACGGTCTTCAGCACGAATGCCTTCACGAGTACGACCGGAACCTTTGTCCTCGGCAACTCGGTTCGCAGCTATCCGGAGCTTCGGGGTCCGGGCATCTATAACGAAGACATCAACGCTTCGAAGAAGTTCGCCCTTGGAGAGCACGTCAACTTCATGCTTCAGATGACCTACTTCAACGTTCTCAACCGCACCCGCTTCAACGCGCCGAATACGAACATCGATAATGGCAGTAATTTCGGCAAGTTAAACGCCGGGCAGCAGAACAATGCCAGACAAGGTCAAATTAGCGGTCGGATCACATTCTGAGTACGCCGCCCTCCGTCGCAATATGCTCTCGTGACTTGAAAGCGCAGCTCTTCTATAACGATTGACCCAACCGGTGCGTGAACCACAGGTGATCGATGAGCTTCCAACGTGCACTCGCAATTACTCTACTCAGCCTTGCTACGTTGAGTCTGGAACACGCATCAGAGGCTCAGCGGACTGAAAAGTATCGTCCCCAGTACCATTTCACCCCAAACAATGGCTGGATCGGAGACCCTGACAGCTTGGTCCACTATGACGGCTACTACCATTTGTTCTGGCCGGGGCATGCCATCTCGACAGACCTTGTGTACTGGACGGAACTTCCATATCCCATCATCGGTGATCCGGGAGTCTACCAGGTAAACACCGGTTCGGCCGTAATCGACAACAACAACGTGAGCGGCCTGGGCGCACACAGCTTCATCAACTTTCATTCGCTCGCAACCGGCGGAGATCAACGCATAGGCATATCGTCCAGCATGGACCGTACAAATCACTTTACTGACTTCACGCTCTACAGTGGAAATCCGGTGCTGAGCCCGAATCCGGCTCCATCTGCAGACTTTCGCGACCCTCACGTCGTTTGGGATCCAATCAGTCAGAGCTGGATCATGCTGGTTGCGCTCGGACCTCAAAAGAAGATCCAGTTCTTCCGTTCCGCCAATCTTCTTAACTGGGGGGACCCGATCAGCACGGCCGGTCCTTACGGCGATACATCGACGTTCTGGGAGACGCCGGACTTCTTTCAGTTGCCGGTAGACGGAGTCGCCTCTAACCTGAAGTGGGTTATGGTGGTGGGCGTCTTCCCCAATAAGGTGCAGTACTTCATTGGCGACTTCGATGGTACGAACTTCCGCAATCTGTACCCCGATAAGACCCTCTACGTCGACTCCGGTCTCGATTTCTACGCCGCCCGAACCTGGCGCGAGTATGACGGCCCCCAGAACACTACCCCGATCGTAGGGTGGATGGGTAACTGGAACTACTCAACGAATGCTCCAAGTAAGCTGACATATGGGGGAGAAGGTGCCTCGTCGATCCCACGTAACCTCACCCTGACCACCTTCCCTGAAGGCATCCGCCTCACACAGGCACCTTTGCCAGCCTTGCAGCAGCTTAGGCAAAACGCAGTATCGGCACAGAACGTATCCTTCTCTGGAACGCACCCGATTACAGATTTCATCTCGTTCCAGCCAACCCAGAACTCCTACGAACTGGATGCTGCCTTTACCATCACTTCTGCTGCCAAGTTCGGTTTCAACCTGCTCGTCGATAGTACTCACAGCCACAAGCTCGGGATACTTTACGATCCATCGAATTCCACACTCTCCGTCGATCGCACCACAGCCTCCGATGATGCCACCCTGAACGGCACGAGTACCTTTCCTGTAATAGCTCCTCCCGTGCAGGTGGTGCAGGTAAACGGTCAAGTCGAGTTCCACATCTTCGTAGATAAATCCTCGGTCGAAATTTTTACCGGCGATGGTAGGACTGCTACGACCTACCTGACCTACCCTGGAGATAATCAGCTTGGCATCGAGTTAGTTTCAAACTCGGGAAGCGTCACGCTTTCGAAACTAAGCGGTTGGACTCTCAACTCTATCTGGAACGGATCACCAACAAACAAGATTCAGTCGGGGGCGATCTATCAAATAAGAGCGCGCCATGATGGAAAGGTGATGGACGCACCAGGATCGGACAACCTGGCACGGCTGCAACAATATGATTGGCTGGGCGGGACGAATCAGAAGTGGAAGGTTGATCTGGTGGAGCCGGGGTACTGGCAGAGCTTCGGCAAATGGATCCCGGCCTACTATCGTCTTTCCAGTCAGGGAAACGGCAAGGTGATGGATCTGCGAGAGGGCTCAACCAGCAACGGCGCGATCGTGCAGCAATACGACTGGATGAACAATGACAACCAAAAGTGGCAGATCGAAGGCGTCGGCGGAGGGTTCTTTCAGGTGATGTCGAAAGCGACCTCAACTAATGGTGGCAATGAGGTGGTTGAGGTAGACAGCCGAGCACCTGACAATGGACTCGTGAACCAAGATCCCTTGCAGATGTGGAAATTCTTCGGCTATCACCATCAAGAGTGGCAATTCATTCTGGCACAATAGCTCTCCTAAGCTCGGGAATCGCGGAAATAGAGTGTCGGCGTTAAACGTCCCTAGCTGGTTTCCACTTTAAGGGCATACGGAAAGGGAACTCTTCAAGATGACGGCTTTGTCATGCGAGATGGAATGGCCGATAGGCGCCGGTGATACCAGAAGATGCTGCCGAGCAGCAAGGCTCCTCCTCGCGAGCGAGGGAAGTGGAGTGGACACTAGCTCCTAGAAGAGCGTCGCCCGGCAGGCTCGAGACTACTCCGAGAGAATATTTGGCCCCCATTCTGCCGAAGATATATACCGCTTGCACTTCGGTGAACGGCAGGGCAACTCTTGGGTGCACCAGCCCGCAGCTGTTCTACGGCCTGCCATGATTGTGCTCGAAGGGCGTCGTGGCTAGTGCGATTGCGCTCAAGATTGCGGCGTATTGGCGGGCAGCTCTAGCAGGATGTACGTGTCTTTAGGCACCCTAGCTCTAGCAATGTCGAACACTTAACAGGCTCAGGTTAGCTAAACATGCGACGCCGTCGTCTCTGAATCCAATCGCATCGTTGACCGCCACCGCGATCGCCTGTTCGGACCCGAGATACCGTTCCGTAGTCTGGATGGAGGAGTGCCCGAGCAGGAACTTGATCTGTTCGAGATCTCCGCCGGCTTTCCTGCAGAGCTAATGGGATGGTCCGCCGCTTCCGCCCTAATCGGTCTGGGGATATAAGAGGTGCACGGAGGAGGTTCCATGCAAATACACACGATCGGCATTGATCTCGGCAAGACGGTCTTTCACCTGGTTGGCCTGAACCTGCGGGGCGAAGTCGTTGTGCGCAGGAAGTGCTCCCGCACTCAACTGCTGCAGTTTACGGC
>JAABUX010005970.1_pt1 | contig 14735 bp, 20 predicted proteins | sample 5561851 | NCBI WGS metagenome assembly JAABUX01 (sample SAMN10711883, study PRJNA513361) | rock metagenome | isolation source: Antarctica rocks | place: Antarctica: Victoria Land, Richard Nunatak red sandstone | collected 2016-01-03 | reverse complement strand
TTTCTCCCTGCCGGTGATCAATGCTTCCGCCAGCCCGTTCGGCGCGCTAAACAGCGGCAAGTGAAACATGCGTGGGTTCTTGGCCGCGTCGAACAGCTTCTCCAAACCCAGCCCGCCAGCGCCGCTTCGGTAAGTACCAGCCGTCTCACTTCAGAAGCGTATCTGCTCGCGTATGCATAGGCGACCATCATGCCCACATCGTGGCTGATGAGATTGATCGGCCCCAGTTTCAGGTGCTGCACCAGATGGTGAATGTCTTCAGCCACCGTGCACTTGTCATAGCCGCTTGTGGGCCGGTCGGAATCGCCGCAGCCGCGGAGATCGGGTGCGACTACGGTAAAGCGTTCAGCCAAGTCGGGGATGATCTTCCGCCAATAGTACGAGGTCATCGGGAACCCGTGTACAGCACAACGGGCTCCCCCTTGCCGGCCATCGTGAAATGTATCCTGATGCCATTCACCTCGACTCTGTGGTGAGTGCCGGGCATCTTCGTTGATTGTTGGCTCGTCATGTAAGCCTCCTTTGGCAGACAATCACGTCACATCCGGACGTTGGCTATCGTACTGAAGTGGTTACTGCCTGGGCCAATCTGTAGCCTGTTTCCGAGTGCCGGTCGCCGATGAGGACATGACATCATCCAGCATCCGCGTGAGGCGCACCGCATGTTGGCAATCCGGAGCCGTGAAGTTTCCGGAGACGATGTCATCCCGTAGGGCCGCGTAGATTCCAGCTACATTCTCCGCCGTCTCAGGCATTGAGGCGAGCTCGCCTTCGTTCAGCTGCTGATTTTCGCCATTCAGCGAAAGCGCAAGCCGACCCGACTGAAAGCCGCGCGGAGCACCGCCTTTAAGCACAAGCACACCACTCTCTCCGGTCACCTCAAGACGAAAGGTAACGTCTTCAGGCCGCCGTCCGCCCGCCACCTCGACCGAGAGCGCACCGCCATTGCTGAGGCGAGCCTCGACCAGGATGTGGTCTGGTATCGACCGCGATTGGCTTGTCGCGTCGTCGCCGATCTCCACGTCTGGAAACTGGATTGTCGTCATAGCGTTGAGTGCGGCGTACTGCCCAAGCACCGCAATCGTCAGGTCAAGCGTATGCGCGCCCTGAATGGTCAACAAGGTAACGCCATTTTCAGGTTTCTCCGCAAAAGCCATCGCCTCCTCGACAGATTTTCCGAAGGCCACGGTCGTGGAGACGACCCTGGCACTGAAGACTCGCCCGATAACCCCTGAAGTAATCAAGGAACGTGCCTGCTTTGCAGCAGGATTTGCACGCGCCTGAAGGCCAATCGCGACATGGACTCCCGCTGCCTGAGCTGCCGCTGCAAGCTCCTCACTCTCAGCAAGATCTTTGCCTAACGGCCACTCGCAATAGACATGTTTCCCGCCGCTACGGCAGCCAGAACTAGCTCACGATGATCGGGAACCTTGACTGCGATCATCACGATGTCAACGTTTGGATCATCAATAAGATCCTTGCCATTGGCATAGCCAGCCTTTGCACCAAAGGCCTTGGCCGCAGCATTGCCTTTTTCTTGACTGCCGCTGGCCACGGCAACGAGCTCTAACCCCTGCCAACCGCTCGACTGCAGGCACATGAGATACACTCGCCCAGCCTCGTTCTGCACTGGCACCTATGAATTCCAACGCTCAGTTTCTTGTCCATTTATATTCTCCTCCATAGGTCGATCTACAATCTTAGAATTCTGGTGGTTTTCCTATTGGCCAATCCCGTTGGAAAATAGCAACTCACGCAATTGTTTTGTCACCCATCAGGCCTGTCTGCTTCAGCCGTGCAAGATCTAAGGGATAGCTTTTGTAAAGCGGTTAGTTGCCCACCACATTCAATCTGATTTAACACTAGCCTTCTTGTATTCAAGAACATGACCCCACTCGGTTAGGTTGTCCAACAATGAGCAAATCACTTCCCTTATGTCATCGTAGAAATCGTATTCAACATGGAGGGCTGCCTCGCTCATATCCCGCCGTACCACGATCTGTGCCGACTCCAAGGACCTAAGGTTGGCCCTAAGAGTCTTTTCCGAGGCCAACGGGAACAGTCGGGTTAATTGACTGAGCCGGACTGGTTTGCTTCGCATCGCACAGAGAATCGGCAGCTTCCATTTTCCTTCCAAGATGTGTGTCACTTGGGAAGCAGCTCGGATTCATCTGCACAAGTTGAATGCATGAGGGCTGCTAGCCTCGTTAACCAATGTTAAGGTTGTGGTCTTAGTAGAGTGCCGCATCGTAGGAGCTGATCAGAGCCTTGTTGCGGTTTGCTGAATAGAGGGTTCATTTCATCTCTACAGAACTTCAGACATTGACGTTGGGGCAGAGAACCGTGATCTCTGCATTTTCAGAGAATCTTCTTTCTCATAAACAGTGTTGCCTGTGGGTTGTCGTTATAGCGCGAGCACTGTTGATACCCGCGATCCCTATCTAGAGCTATGGCGACGTTCAAATCGTCGTAAGTATCGAGGTAAATCCACTTTAACCCTTGCTTAAGCGCATAGGTTTCCTGCGCATCTAGAAGGCTGGTTGCAACATAATGCCCCGAGCGGAAGGTTTCACATAGAGCCTTTTGCATTCGCTTGAGTTCGGGATTAGTTCAAGCCTGCGTAGCACCACACAACCGACGGCCTCGGTTCCCGAGAAGGCCAGCCACACGCCAGACGCCGCATCAGTAATCATCCGCTGAAGAGCTCCCGGCTCGTCTCGTTGCGCGACGTTGACTGTTAGGTAGTACTCCTGCAATAGATCGCGAGCTTCGGGGATAAATTCTGTGAGGCGCTCGATCCTTATGCGTGGTTTTTCCGACCGACCGGCGACGGACTCAACATCCGGGGCATTGATGGACTCGTCATTTTGATCTTTCATCTGTGCACTCTTCCGTTTTCTGTTGGAAAGCCCTCGGTCAGCAAGTCTCGAATCGTTCGAAAGCCGGCTCGGACTTCGTTCACGAACAACTCGGGCTGCTCGAAAGCGGCGAAGTGACCTCCTTTAGCGACTTCAGTCCACCGAACGATGTGTTTGAAACGCCGTTCTGCCCACCGTCGGGACAGACCCCCGATATCCCCCGGAAAGGCGCTGAATGCGAGCGGCAGGTCTACTGGAGCATAATCAGGAGCGGTTCGTGCGTTCTCCCAGTACCGCCGCGCCGACGAAGCCCCAGCATTCGGCAGCCAATACAACATGATGTTGTCAAGCATCTCGTCAAACGTGAAGAGGTCTTCCGGGCTGCCGTCGTTGTCGGTCCAATCGTGAAACTTTTTTGTAGATCCATGCGGCTTGGCCGACGGGTAAGTCGGCGAGCGCATAGCCCAAGGTTTGTGGACGCGTGCTTTGCTCCTTGTTGTAGCCGGACAGATTCTCCTCGTAGTAATGGCCACGCTTGAGCAAAGCGCGTTCCTGTTCGTCAGCGGTTTTTATTTCCGCCAGCGTCGGCTTCCATGCAAGGCCATTGAGGTGGATGCCAACGCATCCTCGGGGATGAGCGCTGCCGATCGCCGCCGTGACCTGCGCGCCCCAGTCCCCGCCTTGGGCAGCCCAGCGATCGGCTTAACCCAAACGCTTCATGAGTTCAATCCACGCACTCGCAATGCGGCCCAAACTCCAGCCGGACTCCTGTGGCTTACCGGAGAAGCCATAGCCGGGCAGCGAGGGTATCACCAGGTGAAACGCGTCTGCAGCATCGCCGCCAAACGCGACTGGGTCGCTCAATGCAGCGGCAACCTTGTGAAATTCGATGATTGATCCAGGCCAGCCGTGCGTGATGATTAGGGGCAGCGCGTCCGGCTCCGGCGATCTCAGATGGCAGAAATGGACATCAACTCCATCAATGGTGGTTTGGCTTGGGTTCCAACCGTTCAGCATGCTTTCGCACCGGCGCCAGTCGTAACGATCACGCCAGTACTCGGTGAACTTCTGCACCTTGTGGAGCGGTGCGCCCTGCGACCAGTCGTCCACAGGTTGCGTATCGGGCCAGCGAGTTCTACTGAGGCGGTTCCGCAGATCGTCGAGGTCAGCTTGCGGGATGGAGATGGGAGAGGGTTGGATGGCCATATCAGGCGGGTTTCCGTTCTGAGCCGCTCACCATGAGAGCGACCCCACTTAGGGTGATGCCCGCCGAAGTCAACTTTTGCCAGCCGAGAGGCTCCTTCAGAAGCCAGGCTGAAAGAAGAAGCGCGATGACAGGTGCGACGTAATTAAAGATGTTCGCAAGAGATGACGAAGCCCTGCGATTCAAGGTGAGAAATGCGGCATACCCTACGAGTGTGCTGACGAAGACCAGAAAGGCGAGAGCACCCCAGGTCCGCAGCGAAACCGAAGCAAAATTGGTTCGACCTGCGACGCCTGATGCCGCGACCCAGATGCCTAGCAGCACTCCCGCCGGTACCAGCTGGGCTGCTAGGTCCAGTACCGGATCCTGTGGCAGGCTCAGCCGCGTTGAAGCGAGCGAGCCTGCTGCCCAAAGTGCTGAAGCCACAAGGGTGAGAATAGCGCCTATCGCTCGAAATCCTTCGCCGTTCGATGAAAACCAAGCCATCAACGCAAGTCCTGCGAAGCCAAGTGCCACGCCTCCAAGCTCACGCTTAGTCAGCGATTGATGAAGAAATCCCCAGGAAAACGTTGCGAGAAAGATCGGGGCCGCCGACCCAAATACCGACGCTATACCCGCCGGAAGATAATGCGTTCCTGCAATTGCTAGCGTCTGGCTACCAACCAGCATGACGATACCGAGCAATCCAGCATTCGCCAGTTCTCGACCATTCGGACGGTGCTTACGCCATCGCCATAAAGCCAGCGGAAGCATCAGGAGGGCGGCTATGCCGAAGCGCAATGCGGCAAGCGTAATTGGGTGAAACGCATTCCCACCGACTTTGAACGCGATGAAGTTAGCTCCGTTATAGAACCACTGGTAGCCTACGAGGAAGACGAGCAGTGCAGTGCCTATCGGACGTTGCTTTGTTTCCGCCATCATCACTGCACCTCCCCAGGCCCGAGATCCCCAAGCGTGCGGAAATCTTGCCGAAACAGCCAATCTTGTGGCGTCTCATATAGCGGTTCACTTACGAATTGGGACGCAACGGTTCCACGTATGTCCCCGGTATCCCCAATCAGAAACACACGCGTGGTTATCTCGCTTTCGGCGAAGGCTTCCAGCCGAGATGATCGAGTTGAAGGAAGAACTCAGCTATCTCGTGAGCGGCATGTTCGGGTTGTTCGTGATGCGGGAAGTGACCGGCGTCAGGAAACGGCTTGTAATCCAGATCGGTGAAGAACTCCCCGAGCCGATCAGTCCACTTGATTTCAAGTGCCTTATCGCATTCGGTCCAGCGAATCCGGGTGGGTAGGGTGATCGGCGCAGGCGTCTCGCCGTCTTCTGCTTCTCTTGCTCGTTGCGCTGCAACTGTCCGGTAATAAGTTGACCCGCCTTCGATGTTCCCCGGCTTGCTGAAGTTGGCGACGAAAGCGTCAAGCGTGGCCTCATCAAAGGCTTCCGGATGATATGCCCAAAGTTTGATGAAGTAGGTAATGAAAAGACCGACAGCGTCTGGCGAGCTCCGCAGCAGAGGAGCCGCGAGATCGCTTTGATTGAAGAAGGTATGCCACACATAATTGAGATGGGTCGGCTTGTTGAAGCGATCGCCGATCCCTGGGTACACAAAGTTGAAAAAGAACAGCCCCGCAATCTGCTCTGGATGCTGGCGCGCAAGCACCTGCGCCACGGAACCACCGACATCATGCGAGACAATGCCAACAGGTCCAACATCAAGCGCCTTGATAAGTTCGGCCATATCCCATGCCTGATCCTCAGGGCCGAAATCGCCGACAGGCTTATCGCTGTCTCCAAAACCCCGAAGGTCCGGAGCAATCAGTTCGAAACGGTCGGAGAGCCGCTCCATCATCGGTTTCCAGGTGAACCAGAACTCCGGCCAGCCATGAAGCAATAGCAAAGGGCGTCCTTCACCTGTTCGCGTAACGTGCAGCTGGGCACCGTTCACCTCGACCATGCTGTGTCGAATTGAAAACCCCGCATCGTCACCGCGAACGGATTGATCTCTCAGATTTGGGGCTGCTTCTGTACTCCCGTTGCTCATAGTCCTTTTTACTTCGATTTGAGGTGGACTGACTCTTGTAGAATCGGCATGAGCTTTGAAGTTTGACTTCACAATCGAGGGCTGAATGCGCAGAAGTAACTCGTTCGAAGGCGTAGCAGTATTTGTCGCAGTGGGCAAGTGCCTGAGCTTTACGGCAGCGGCTAAGCAACTGTCAATGTCCCCATCGGCCGCGAGTCAGGCCGTACGCAATCTGGAGGAAAGACTTGGCACGCTCTTGCTGCGGCGGACAACGCGTAGCATACGCCTCACGGATGCGGGCAGCGATTTCCTTGCGGCAATCGCGCCTGCTTTAGAACAGTTGGAACGCGCGACACAGGACACGAAAGCGCGGAGCCTCGAACCTTCTGGACGCTTGCGACTGATTCTTCCTCGTGCCGCTTTCGAGTGGCGCATTGCGCCATTGTTGAAGGATTTCCTGGCCACTTACCCTAACATAGTGGTCGAATTGGCAGTGGAGGGACGGCTCGACGATATCGTGGCTCGGGGTGTCGACGCGGGAATACGCTACGGCCCCCTGCTAGAACCTGACATGGTGGCTGTGAAGATTGCCGGTTCATCGGAATCCATCGTCGTTGCATCTCCTGCCTATCTTTCCTCTCATCCAAAGCCCTCGCAACCGTCGGACCTTACCACTCACGTTGCAATTGTCGGTTGCAGAGAATTACCGGGATATCTGATTCCCTGGGATCTTCAACGAGGAAAGGAGACCCTACAGGTTTCACCACCGGCAAAGGTCATCGTTCAGGATCTGGTCTCAGAAATTGAGCTTGTATTACGTGGCATCGGGATCGGTTGCGTTCCAAGCAAGGTGGTTGCGGACCAGCTTCAAACAGGAAAGCTGATCCGCTTGCTGGAGTCATGGTCAGTACCACTGGGAAGCCTCTTCCTCTTCTTCCCGGGTCGGCGACATAAATCTGCCGCTCTTAGAGCGTTTATCGAGTTTCTTCGCGCTCACCCAGACAAGGCAGTGGATTCGTTGCGCACCTAGCGGGTTCTTCCTGCCGCCGCTAGGTCCGAGCAAATAGCTCCGGAAAATGCGGGGCTAAATCATTCGCTGGCCGACCCTCGATGTTGCCGGCGAAACCCCGAGAGCGCAGAACCTGCAAGGATTAGCTCGTGTACTGCACCAACATAGCCGTTTCGGCGTGCCAGACTTAATCCACTTGTTCGCTGAGGGTTTGTCTACCGAGGACTGAATCTCCACGCGGCTGCCGCTCGGGTGTAGCAAATAGCAGAATCCGAGAAGGCCTGGACCATCGTGAACTGGTGTCATTTCCCGCTCGAACCCGATTGCTTCAAACCTCTCAGCGGCGGCGTCCAGGTCGTCAGCCCAAAAGCAACAGTGATGAAGTTTCAGGCCTGAAGATGATTCTTCAAGATGCCACGGAGTGTTCGGTCCGCCCTCCCAAAATTCGATAGGTGTGGGCTGGCCAACAAGCCACGCGCTACGTCCGTGAATTCTTACGGGCGTAGCTGAAACTAAAGGATGGTGGACTAGCATGTCGAACTCCTGTGGCTCGGTCAGTCGTCCGCCCAAGGCGGAATGGAAGTCGCGCAGCGCCCGTTCTAAGTTCCGGACAGCATAACCTACGTGGTAGATCTCAAACATGAAGCTCCTATCGAATTTTGAAATGATTTTGAAGTAGGTGCGCCCATGTCGCTGACAATGAACGAGTTCCAAGTGTGAGCGAAAGGCGTCTTCAAAAACGGTCAGCGCGAGTGGCGGCTGCTCACCCCTTCCAGTCCTTTTGGTTCAGGCGCTCCATCAAAGCTTTTTGCTCTGGAGCCAGGTGCGGATGGCCTGGATGTGTTCTGCCTTGCGTTCCAGCGGCAGCCAATGTCCGGCGGGCATACTTGTCACAGTAAGGTCTGCGCAGGCCGCGCGCATCGGGTCGCCTTGGCGATTTCCGATGATGGTGCAGACCTGATCGAAGTCGCCGTTGACGAACAGCACCGGCTGCGACAGGTGGCCGCCATTGGGCGCCGTGCGCGCGTAGGCGATGGCGGCATCGTCGTTCAGGTACCACGCGCAGGATGGACGGAAGCCAGTAGCCTCGAACGCCCGCACCAGCACGTCGAAGTCCGCCGACGGCCAGACAGCCGGGTCAGGTTTGGTCGGCGGAGCGCGGTGCGCGGCGCCGAAGCGCCCTCCCTTGCGCGTGACCACCGCAAGCGGCGCGACCTTGCCGACGGAGGCGGGGTCGCCTGATCGAAAGCTCGACGCCAGCGATGCTGCCTTGTCCGCATCGAGGTCGTCGACCGCCGTTTTGAAGTGCGTGTTGTAGTAGCGGTAATAGTCCCACTGGCCATCCGGATACTGGTCAGCCGGGTAAATCGTTCGGTCGACCAGCGGGACCAGCGTGGGCAGGGCGTGCCCGTCGGGCTGATACGCCAGCGAGGTCAGCACCACGCCACGGCTGCGTCTGGGTTCATGCGCGACCAACGCGCCGGCCACAACACAGCCCCAGTCGTGGCCAACCCAGATCGCAGGCTTGCCGCCAAGATGGTCATGGAGCTCCGCCATGTCTGCCACGACCTCCTTGATGGTATAGGCGTCGTTGGCTGCAGGCGCGGAAGAGCCGCCGTAGCCGCGCAGATCAGGAGCGACGCAGTGCCAACCGTCGGCGGCGAACGCGTCCATCTGGGCGTGCCACATCAAACCGATACTCGGCCAGCCGTGGAGGAAGATCATCAGCGGTCCGTCGGCCGGCCCGCACTCGATGTAGTGCGTTGTCTGACGAGGCGTGCTGAAAGTGCCCGCGTGACCAGTGGCGGAGAACTGATCTTTCATATGGTCTGCCTGTACGCTCCCATTGCTCATACTCTTTTCTACCTTGCTTTGACGTGCAGTGACTCCGCTAGAATTCGCATGTGCTTTGAAGTCGAACTTCACAAACGAGGAGAGAATGCGCAAAAGCAAGTCCAACTGTCGATGTCACCATCGGCAGCAAGTCAGGCGGTACACAATCTGGAGGCAAGGCTTGGCACGCTCTTGCTGCGGCGGACGACGCGAAGCTAGGCATACTCCGCGTGCGAGTGAAGGTCCATTCGAATGAGAATTAGTGCTTTGCGTCTACCGCAAGCATGGGACATTATGTGAGGAACTCACTTAGTAGACATGTTTAATCTCTCCGCACTCCCGAGCTCGGATCAGGCATCACGTGATTTCGGCGTCCGGACATACTCCGTTGGCGACCGGCCCACTGAGCTGCGAAAACTTTTCGCAAAGGAGCTTGGGGACTCAAATCTAAGTTCTAAGGCCGTGGCGATCACCGACCTTCCTTGAGACAGCAGTCTCATTGCTTTCCAGATTCGGAGACGTTGTCGCCACTGACCGATACTGAGGCCCGTCTCAGCACGAAATCGACGGGTTAGAGTTCGTTTGCTCATTTCAGCAACGGAGCAAAGCTCGGCAAGCGAAGCGCTCCCGTTCGAGCGCTCTAGGGCTTTGGTGACGACAAGAAGCGATGTGCCCGGCCAAGGAAGTAGACACTGCGCTTGCGGCGTTGCGCGAAGCTCTTCGATGAAAAGTTCGCAAATCAGATGATTACGGGACTCTGCCTCTTGGGAAGCACCCCACGCGCTCATACGGTCTGCAAGCTCACGTAAAAGCGGCGAATACTTAAACGAATAGGCTGTTGCTGGAAGTGCAGCCGACAGGCTCTGCGACGGTTGAACAAGCCATCCGGAGCAGTCGCGGCTCACACGGAGACTCTGCGGGATATGGGCCGGCAACCACATGCCATGATCCATCGCCGCGAAAAGACGATTGCTCTCGAGGTCCGACGTAAGGAGGCCAGTCTTAACGAAAAGCACCTTGCTTGTCCGATTCGTCTCAGTGGCTGCACGCCATTCCTTTCCGGCCTTGAAGAACGAAGCGTCCATCAATTTACCCCCTTGTTCATTGGTGGCTCAATCGGGAAGACCAGTGACCCGAATGAACGCGCGTTTCAATCCAGAAGTCATTACGCTTTGTTTACGAACGGCGGCACAGGTCAATCCCAAGCCGCTTGCGTAAATTGTGACGCCAAGGATTCAACATTCCTAATCCCCTCCTAAGCACAGTAGTGTATGACGTGATTGTTGTTGGCGGGGGCGCGGCCGGAGTCGGTGCGGCAGTCGGCGCTACCCAGGCCGGTGCCTCTTGCCTGCTGGTTGAGAGCGGGCCCTGCCTTGGCGGTGCGGCGACGCAAAAGAACGTGCTCACCTACTGCGGCTTGTATACCCAAGCTCAAGATTGCCGTCAGGCTGTGGGCGGTGTAGCTGAAGCGGTGCTGGAAAAGCTTCGCCGTCTGGGGGGAGTAGCTGGTCCAGTTCGGCTTCCACCACCGAGCAGCCACGTGATTGCCGCGTTTGATCCAGAGGCCGTCAAGCTGGCTCTGGATCGCATCACTTCGGCAGCTCAGGTCCGACTGCTTTTGCATACTACAGCGGTCGCCGCTGAGCGGCTAGACGACGCGATCTCGGAGGTTACGCTGCAGGATCACGGTGGTGCGATTCAGGTTAGGGCTCGCACGTTCGTCGACGCGAGTGGCGAAGGGGATTTGTCCGCCTTCGGAGGCGCGAGCGTACGGTACGGCAACCGCGGCAAGGCGCAGGTTGGAAGCCTTGGCGTCCGGTTTGGGGGTACCCCTCCAAATTATTTCAGTGCGCAGGAGTTTGAGGAAGCCATTCAGCGTGCCAAACAAATTGGAACGACGCTGCTAAACAAGGAACATGGCCTGCTGTTGAAGCTTCCGATTTCGGGCGATTCCATCGCTTACTACATCGACGCATCTTACGACGCACTGGACAGCGAGAGCCTAACGGGTGCGGAGATTGCAGGTAGAGAGAAGGCCTGGGCTTATCTTGAGGCTGCGCGAACCATCAAAGCCTGCGAAGGCATGTACATCACTAGTACAGGTCCCCAGTTCGGCACACGTGAGTCGAGACACATCAACTCGCAGCACACGCTGACGCAAGACGATGTGGTTCAAGGCACAAAATTCGACGACGTGGTTGCACTTGGCGCTTGGCCCGTGGAGTACCACTCCGGCGAAGATGCCCGACAGTTTGGAAGGACGTCAAAGGTCAACATACCTTCGACATTCCGCTCCGGGCGCTGCGCAGCCGAAATACGCGAAATCTTGTTGCATGCGGCAGGCTCGCGGACGGTGATTCCGGTGCGGGCGGTGCAATCCGCGTTATGGGCACCAGTTTCGCAACAGGGCAGGCCACCGGGGTAGGTGCAGCTCTGCTGGCGCAGGGTGTTGAGGATATCAGCCACGTGCAGAGCGAGTTACTGCGGCAAGGTGCCTTCCTGGACAGCAACGCACTGCCGTGCGTTCGCCCCGTCCCGGCGCGGCTCTGAACGCTGACCAGACTCTGTCCACCAACAATCTATGCTCATACTTCCGGGACAAGGACACCAATGCTTTTGAAGACGTATGCCAGACTGTTTACGAACGACATGGATAAATCTCTTTCGCTCATGCGTACTCTCACCGGGACTGAGCCGGATTATCGGTTCACTATGGAAGAGCAACAATGGGAGATCGCTGGTATCGGCGATTTCCTCCTGGTAGCGGGAACAGCAGAAGCGCTTGCTCCCATTCGTTCATCGCACGGACCACTTGTGGTGGACGACTTAGACCGTTATGTGCAACTGCTGCAGAACCAGGGAGCCGCGATCACGAAGCCGCCGGCCCGCAGCCAAACGGGCCGATACTTCTACGCTCGTCATCCGGATGGCTCCGATGTAGAGTACGTCGAGTGGAGCCAAGACTTGCGTACGCGAATATTGGGTACTGCAAGTAAGCCGACAGCCAAGGCGCAACAGCACTCCTTTGGCCGCTCCACCTAAGGTTTTTCATGCTGACGCAATGGACCATGGTGATATCGACGTACTCCGGTGAGAATGCTATCAAGCACCCCGGGAAAGCTGGCCTCTAGTTCTGTTCGCCGAAGGCGGTTCATCAGGAGTGCCCCTTTCACCCGCGATGCGATAACGCCGCTTTTTCGCAAAGTGCTGAAGTGGTGAGACATGGAGGATTTGGGCATGTTGATGCCGAACGTCCCGCACGCCTTCTCACCGGCTTCGTCTAGCTGCCGAACGATTTCCAGGCGGACTGGGTCCGCGAGTGCATGAAGCACCTTAATCAACGAGGGCTCAAAGCCCTCATTCGTTTCCTGTCGACTGATAGTTCGAGCCATTTATTGTTCGATGATAACCGAACATAAAAGAATCGAAGTGATCCTTGGCACGATCTCATGGGTGTTCGACATTATTCGAACACAAGCGCGTCCATCGGAGACACTATGAAGACCTGGCATCTCGAAGAATTCGGAAGAGAGAATCTTCACATCGAAGACGTCCTTAGGCCGGAACCGGGCCCAGACCAGATCTTGGTCCGAACAAACGCTGTTTCACTCAATTCTCGCGACAAGGCAATTATCAACGGATCCTATCACGACCCCGTCAGCTTCCCGCTGGTGCCTGGATCGGACCTCGCAGGCGAAGTTGTCTCCATCGGCACAAAGGTCACACAGTTCAAGCCAGGCGATCAGGTCGTCTCTGTTTTTCAAACCGCTTTGGGTCGATGGTGTGCCGACCGCGGACAACCAGGCGACACTTGGCAGCCCCCTTCCCGGGGTCCTATCGGAATACGTGCTGCTTTCCGAAGGTGGTGCTCTTATATATCCCAACTATCTCACTCCTGCACAGGCGTCAACGCTACCGGTTGCAGCGGTTACGGCGTGGGTCGGCCTTTTTGAGGCCGGGGTCCTAACCCCGGGGAAGACTGTGTTAATTCAGGGGAGTGGGGGAGTTTCTCTCTTTGGCCTGCAGCTCGCCATTGCTTATGGTTCGCGCGTCATTGCGATTTCGCGTAGCGTAAGCAAGCTTCCAATGCTGACACAACTCGGCGCGAGCGATGTTATTGATACAGTTCGACATCCATCTTGGGAGGACGAGGTGATGACGCTAACCGGGGGGATGGGCGCGGACTTCACTCTTGAAGTTCTTGGTGGGGATTCGGTGCAGCAGTCGATTGCAGCCTCCGCTTCTGGCGGTCATATTGCGATCATTGGTTACATGGAATCGACCGCAGCAACAATCTCGATACCTTCGCTTCTAGGCAAGCAGGTCAATCTTCAAGGCATTTCAGTTGGTTCTCGTAAACACATGTCGAATCTTTTGAGCTTTCTTGAGAAGCATCGTATTCAACCCGTTGTTGATGCAACTTACGATTTGAGTGCGCTTCCACAAGCTCTGGACCACTTAGCCCGCGGACCATTTGGAAAAGTGGTTCTGGAGGTTCATTAAGAATTCAATCGACTTGGAGCTTAACGCAGGCTCATCTCAAAACGCCTGGAACCGGTCATTTCTCGCGTTTGTATGGGAAATGGCAAAGTCTACGCGACGCATTTCCGTAACGATAAAAGATCGGAGTTCAATATGAGGAATAGGCAAAGCCGGCGCCAGTTCATAGCAGCGGCTACAGCTACCGTTATGGCTGCGGGACTCAGACTTGAGGCAGGGGCTCAGGTGACTGATCCGCGTCCGCCTACAGTAGACACTTCGGATCCGAAGGAGATCGCGGATGGGGTCTGGCTTGTCCGCGATCACAGGATCTGGCTCGTTCCTAATATCGGCATCATTGTTGGACGAGACGCGGTTCTGGTGATCGAGTGCGGGCTTGGACCAGCGAATGGAGAGAAAGTATTCGCTCTTGCCCGTCGACTGGCGGGAGCGAAGAAGATTTATTTGACGATGACGCACTTTCACCCTGAGCACGGGTATGGGGCGCAAGTCTTCAAACGGGGATCGACGATCCTCTATAACCGAGCTCAGCGGGATGAACTTGAGGAGAAGAGAACTCGCTATATCGATCTCTTTCGGCAGACGCAATCGAAAGCAGTAGGGGTCGCGCTTGAAGGCACCACGATTGTAATGCCTAACTTCACCTACGACGGTCCAGGGGCTGAGCTCGACTTAGGCGGGCGCACGGTGGAATTCAGGAGCGTCGGCCTCGCACACACTCGCGGTGATCAAGTTGTTTTTCTTCCAAAGGAGAAAATACTCTTTGCGGGCGATCTCATTGAAGAACGCATGTTCCCCATCTTCCCCTACTTTCCTCCCGCGGACGTGGAACTTGATGGCGAACACTGGGCAGATGTTCTGGGAGGGTTCAAGACCTTTGCTCCACGACTCGTTGTGCCGGGCCATGGCGACCCGGGCGACCTCGCCATTGCTTTGAACCTCCAAGCGCAGATGAAACGCGTCAAGGCTCAGGTGTCCGCGGCTAGACTCGCCGGCAAGTCTGCCGACCAGATCATTGCGGAGTACAAGCCCACCATTGAAGCCGCCTACCCGACGTGGGAGCACCCACAGATGCTCGATCTGCAGATAAGGTACTGCGCGTCCAGTCAGAGCTAAATGTCTCGACCTTATTCACAAGTCAAGGTAAGAGAGGGAGCGCAATCGATGTATTCGCTTCGACGTTCTACTAAGTTGCTGTGCTCCGCATTGTTGCTCCTAGCGAGCAACAAGTGTGTCGCCAGTACAGGGCAGGCTTCGCAGCCCTTGATTCATGTCTACCAGTCGCCGGCACCGGGGCCGGTTAATACGTAC
>JAABUX010005969.1_pt1 | contig 14740 bp, 13 predicted proteins | sample 5561851 | NCBI WGS metagenome assembly JAABUX01 (sample SAMN10711883, study PRJNA513361) | rock metagenome | isolation source: Antarctica rocks | place: Antarctica: Victoria Land, Richard Nunatak red sandstone | collected 2016-01-03 | reverse complement strand
TGAACACGTGGGCGACCTCGCCCTGCGTCTGGAAGACGGCCCGCATCAGGCCCGGCAAGTGCTCATCGATCTCCAGGACCTGTTGGAACTCATCGAAGATGATGGCCACGCGGCGCTGACGTTCCTCGGCGATTTCCCCCGGCAGCCCCAACAGTCCCTCGATCGTCTGGTCGACGTCGCGAGAGCGCGGTCCCGCTGAGAATTCGAACGAAGGTGTCCCGTCCGTTCCTATGGTCACCTTCGGCTGGATAGGCAACCTATGGAAAAGATCGAGGGCCAGCCGTCCGGCGCGCTCGACGGGATTGATCAACCCATGATAGATCGCGGCAGCGAGGAGGTCCGCGAATCGATCCTTGGTCGGCGTGCGAAAGAGATCGAGATAGGCGACCAAGATCTGCTCTTTGCGCAAGCGATCCATGGCCTCGTACATGAGCGATGTCTTGCCGTAGCGGCGCGGCGAGATGATGACGATGTTTTGCCCATTGGCCACATCGTCGCATACGTCGGCCAGTTCGCCCACCCTATTCGTGAAATAGCGGCCGGTTGCCACATCTCCATAGCGGAACGGATTGCTCGGCATATCCTACCCTCCATCCGCACCTATCGCCGTTGACATCTGGGTCTTGTCCAAGCAGATACGTGTCCTCAGTATTATACACGCATGCATAATGCATCCGCGTATAATGGCGAAAGACGGACGAATCGCGGACAAAAGAGCGGGTGGAGGAGGTCGGCTGTCCAGGGAAAGACCCATCTTGCATCGCTATATACATGGCCGCTAACCGCGGCATGAAGCGGCATAGAATGGGGTATACTAAGAACAGACCGACGCGTCGGTTTGTTTCTTTAGAGAGTGGATGGCGGGACAATGACGGTGACGGGCGAGCCACAGCAGCAGGAGCGCAGCCGCGTGCGCTACCAGCGCATCCTCGACGCCGCGCTCGACGTCTTTACCAGCAAGGGCTATCGCGACGCCGCGGTCGACGATATCTCGGCTGCCGCGCAGACCTCCAAGGGCGGCATCTACTTCCACTTCCCCAACAAGGGCGCGATCTTCGACGCCCTGCTGCGTCGCACCGCCGCGCTGCTGACCGACCGCGTGGAGCGCGCCATCTCCGTCGCGCCCGATCCTATCGCCTGTGTGGACGCCGCGCTGCTGACGGTGCTGCGCCTCTTCGCCGAGCACCGCACGCTGGCCCGCCTCTTCCTGGTCGATGCGCCCGGCGCCGGACCCGAGTTCAGCCACGCCCTGATGACCATTCATGACGATTTTGGCCGCCTCATCGCGCATCACCTTGACGAGGCTGTCGCCGCCGGGGTCATCGCCCCGCTCGACACGGGGCTTGCCGGCACGGTCTGGTTCGGCGCCCTCAACGAGGTGGTGGTGCGCTGGGTGCTGACCGGCCAGCCCGAGCGCCTGGACGATGCCTACCCTGCCCTGCGCTCCTTATTGCTTCGTAGTATTGGCGCCCCTGAGCCTGCTATTGCGCAGGAGGTCCACACGTGGTCACGCTAGATTGTCCTCCCATCCGCTTAGGTTCGTCCTATGCCCCTCCTCCCACCCTGGATGTATTGCGTGAGCGCCTGCGCGACGCCGTGCGCCGCGTCCAGGTCACCGACACAGCTGTGCTGGTCAGCGCCACCGTCGTCGTGTCGCCCCTTGACTTCCTCGACTCCTTCGCGCGCGCGGGCGCCCTCGGGCTCGACCGCCTCTACTGGGATCGCCCCGACGCGGGCGTGGCCTTGCTGGGTATCGGCGCCGCGTGGACCGTCGAGGCTGGCGCGGCCGAGAGCGCCCGCGCCTGGCGAAATCTGCTGCGCGATGCCGTCACCTATGACGGCGATAGCGCGCGTGACCAGCTGGCCGGACCCCTGCTGATGGGCGGCTTCGGCTTCGATCCGCATTGTCCGTCCACGCCTTTGTGGGATGGCTTCCCCGCCGGCCTCCTGACCCTGCCGCGCCTGCTGCTCTCCACAACCGGTGATGTCACGACCCTGACCGCTAACCTGTTGGTTGGCCCCGACCGCGCGGCCGAGCCGGACCTGACGGGTGCGCTCCGGCTGGCCGATGATATGCTGACGCACCGTGATGAATCCAGCAGGAACTATGGCGACGTATATGTCTCCGATGTCCGGCCGCGTGGGAAGTGGGAAGAACTCGTCGCGGAGGGCGCTACGGCCTGCGGAGACGGTTTGTTCGAGAAGGTCGTGCTGGCCCGCTCCGTGCGCGTCCGCGCCGACCATCCGTTCGATGCGGCGCATGCCCTGCGCCGCTTGCGCGCCACTTACCCCGCCGTCTATATCTTCGCCGTGGCGCGCGGCCATAACCGGCTTGGTCGTGGTACGGATAGGACGGGAGAGGATGCCTGTTTCCTGGGAGCGACGCCCGAGCGGTTGGTGCGGCTTGTCGATCGTACGGTTGACGTGGCCTGCCTGGCCGGATCGGCGGCGCGCGGCGTGACGGCGGCCGAGGACGAGCGGTCCGGCCAGGCGCTGCTGCGCAGCGAGAAGAACCGCGGAGAGCACGCCGTAGTGGTGCGTACGGTGCGTGCGGCGCTGGACGACCTCTGCACCGACCTGTCGGTCCCCGGCGCGCCACGATTGCTGCGCCTCCCCAACGTGCAGCACCTCTACACGCCGGTCGAGGGTCACGTGCGCGAGGGCGTCGGCGTGCTCGACCTCGCGGCGCGGCTGCACCCTACACCCGCCGTGGGTGGGTATCCGCGCGCCGCGGCGCTGCGCTTCATCCGCGAACGCGAAGGACTCGACCGCGGCTGGTACGCCGGCCCCGTCGGCTACGTCGATCGCCACGGCGAGGGCGAGTTCGCGGTGGCCCTGCGCTCGGCCCTGCTGCGCGGCAATGAGGCCACGCTCTTCGCCGGTTGCGGTATCGTGGCCGACTCGCGCCCCGCCGACGAGTACGCCGAAACCTGCCTCAAGCTGCGCCCCATGCTCGATGCCTTAGCCGTTAGTAGAACGTGACACACATGACGACCGAGCAACACCTTGGCGCGACCTACGCCTACGTTGGCGCGCTGGTCGACGCGCTGGCGCTGTCCGGCGTGCGCCATGCCTGCCTCTGCCCCGGTTCGCGCTCCACGCCGCTGGCCCTGAGCCTGGCCGCGCACCCCGCCATCAAACTGTGGATGCACGTCGACGAGCGCTCCTGCGCCTTTTTCGCGCTGGGGTTGGCCAAGGCCTCGGGCACGCCCGTCGCGATTGCCTGTACATCGGGGACGGCCGCGGCCAACTTCTACCCCGCCGTGGTCGAGGCGCGCTACGGCCGTGTCCCGCTGGTGGCGCTCACGGCGGACCGGCCGCCCGAACTGCGCGAGAACGGCGCGCCGCAGGCTATCGACCAACTCAATCTCTACGGCCGCCACGCCAAGTGGTTCATGGAGATGGCCTTGCCCGAGGAGAGCGAGTCCATGCTGCGCTACGCTCGCGCCACTGCCGCTCGCGCCGTCGCCACGGCCATCGAGGCCCCGGCTGGCCCCGTGCACCTCAACCTGCCCTTCCGTGAGCCCTTCGTCCCGTACATCCCGCGCAACAGCGAAGAGCCGGAACCTTTCTCATCGTTGCTTGCGGCTTTGCCTCCGGAGGCGGGAATACATATGTACCAGGGCATGGGCGACATGCCCGTCGTGAAGGGGGCAAGGGCCGCATCGGAGTTGGACGTGGTCAACGTGGCCGGCCTGCTCAGGGGGATCGAGCGTGGACTGATCGTGTGCGGACCGCAAGCCGATCCCGGCCTTGCCGACGCGGTCACGGAGTTAGCCGTCGCCCTGGGCTATCCGATCCTGGCCGATCCGCTCTCGGGCGTCCGTTGCGGCGCGCGCGACCGAGCCTTGATCTGCGACGCCTACGACGCGTTGCTGCATGCCCTACCTAACGATAGCATCGACGCGTTGACGCCGGATGTCGTGGTGCGCTTCGGCGCCGTCCCGACGTCCAAAGGGCTGCTAACGTTCCTCAACCGCATCGCTCTGCATGTCCTCGTCGATGGAGACGACGGATGGCAGGACCCCTCTGCTCGCGCAAACGTCGTCGTACATGCCGATCCGGTAAAGCTGTGCGACGGTTTGTCAGCCAGGCTCTTCGAGGCGGGTCATACACCTGCACGGGCGTGGCTAGAGTCGTGGCACAATGCTGATCTCCAAGCGCGCGAGGGGGTCCAGGCCTATTTAGAGCGGTTGGACGAGCCGTTCGAGGGCAAGGTGTTCGCCGAGTTGGCCGCGTTGCTCCCCTTAGGGGCGGTGCTGTACGTTGGCAATAGCATGCCGGTGCGCGATCTGGACACGTTCTTCCCCAGCAGCGGCCGCTACGTCCGTTTCCTCTGCAACCGCGGCGCCAATGGCATCGACGGCGTCGTCTCCAGCGCGCTTGGCGCCGCCGCGCACATGGCTGGTAGGGGAGAAGGGCAGGGGCCGCTGGCGCTTGTGATCGGCGACCTCTCGTTCTACCACGATATGAACGGGTTGCTGGCGGCCAAACAGCACAACCTGGACGCGACGATCATCCTGCTCAACAACGACGGCGGCGGCATCTTCTCGTTCCTACCGCAGGCCGCGGGAGTCGAGGACTTCGAGCGCCTCTTCGGCACGCCGACGGGACTCGACTTCGCGCCCGTCGCCCGCATGTACGGGTGCGGCTTCGAGACCGTCGCTTCCTGGCCGGCGTTCCGTCGAGCGGTGTCCGCCAGCCTGGGCGCGCCCGGCGTGCGGATCGTCGAGTTGCGCACCGACCGCGACCGCAACGTTATGCTTCACCGCGAGATTTGGAAGGCCGTCAAGGAGGCGCTGTGACACGACACGAGGTCAACGGCATCGGCCTGAACGTCGAGACGGGTGGCGACGGGCCGCCACTGCTGCTGCTGCATGGCTTCACCGGCAGCGGCGCCACGTGGGCGCCGCATCTGCCCGCGCTCACTCCCCACGTCACGGCCGTCGCGGTCGATCTGATCGGCCACGGCGCCTCGGATGCGCCCGTCGAGCCGCTGCACTACCGCATGGACGCCCAGGTACGCGACCTGTGGGGTCTCGCCGACGCACTGGGCTACGCGGAAACCTCCATTGGCATCCTGGGCTACTCCATGGGCGCGCGCGTGGCCTTGCAGATGGCCGCCGCCGCGCCCGCGCGCGTCTCCCGCTTGATCCTGGAGGGCGGCACGCCCGGGCTGGCCGACGACGCCGAGCGCCGAGCCCGCCGCGCTGCCGACGAGCGCCTCGCCTTTGACATCGAACTGCGCGGCGTCGAGCCCTTCGTCGATTCGTGGGAGGCGCAGCCGCTCTTCGCCACGCAGCAGCCGCTCCCCGCTGAGGTCCGCGAGGCCCTGCGCCGGGAGCGGCTGCGTAACACTCCCGTGGGGCTGGCCAACAGCGTGCGCTGCAACAGCGTCGGCGCCCAGCAGTCGCTCTGGGACCGCCTCGCCACCATCGCCATGCCCACCCTGCTAATCGCCGGCGCCCTGGACTGGAAGTTCGCCGACATCGCGACCGCCATGGCCGCGCGGACGCCCGCCGCGCAATTGGCTATCGTCCCTGACGCCGGCCACGCCGTGCACCTGGAACAACCCCAAGAGTTCGACCGCCTCGTCGTCGACTTTCTAAGCGAGACACATGGCCAATGCTCGATCAGGGTCATTTAATCCTCGCGGCAGGCTGGCCAGGCGGGGTAGGGGCGTCGTGCATACGCCCCGTGGCGGTGCAGCCTGGGCGTATGCACTACGCCCCTACCCACCGGGAATCGCCCACGAGATCGAGAACTAAATGACCCTGTGTGCGAGAGATGTTTGCAGTCGTAGACCAATGGTTAGTAGAGGAGGAAAGATGCCTGTCGAGTGGCAGTCGGCCCGTGAGTACACGGACATCCTGTTCGAGAAGTCCGATGGGATCGCCAAGATCACTATCAACCGCCCCGAGGTGCGCAACGCGTTCCGTCCCCAGACGCTGTTCGAGCTGATCGACGCCTTTAACCGCTCCAACGAGGATCGCGAGGTCGGCGTGGTCATCCTGACCGGGGCGGGTGAGAAGGCCTTCTGCTCCGGCGGCGACCAGCGTGTGCGCGGCGAGGGCGGCTACGTCGGCGACGATGGGGTGCCGCGCCTCAACGCGCTCGACCTGCAGCGGGTCATCAAGTATCTGCCCAAGCCGGTCATCGCCATGGTAGCGGGATACGCCATCGGCGGCGGCCACGTGCTGCACCTGTTGTGCGACCTCACCATTGCCGCCGACAACGCCGTCTTCGGTCAGACCGGTCCGCGCGTGGGCTCGTTCGACGCCGGCTGGGGCGCGACGTACCTGGCGCGCGTGGTCGGGCATAAGCGGGCGCGCGAGATCTGGTACCTGTGCCGCCAATACGACGCTCAGCAGGCGCTGGAGATGGGCCTCGTCAACACCGTGGTCCCGCTGGAGCGGCTGGAGGAGGAGACGGTGCAGTGGTGCAGCGAGATCCTGGAGAAGAGCCCCATCGCGCTCCGCTTCCTGAAGGCGGCCTTTAACGCCGACACCGATGGTCTGGCCGGCCTGCAGCAGCTCGCGGGCGACGCCACCATGCTCTACTACATGACCGACGAGGCGCGCGAGGGCAAGCAAGCCTACCTGGAGAAGCGTAAGCCCGACTTCTCAGGTTTCCCCCGCTTGCCCTAATATTACAACGTGACGTGGACCTGCGACTGACGTCGCATGGCAAAGAACGACGACTAAAGTCGTGTGGGGCGGCCTGGTGAGACACTTTAGTGTCCGTTGTGTGCCATGCGACGTCAGTCGCATGGCCAGTCCTAACGTTGTAGTACTAAGTGACTAGTAATTAGTGGTTAGTGGCGAGTGAAGATCGTAGGAGGGCGTCGCTTGTGACAACCGCACCATCGACATCGACCGTAACAACGCCGAGCGGGGCGCGCGCCTGGCTGCTAGCAGCGCGGCCGGCCACGCTGCCCGCCGCGGTCGCGCCCGTGCTGGTGGGCACGGCGGTGGCCTACCGTGGCGGGCACTTTCGTGCCCTGCCGTTCCTGGCCACGCTGGTGGCCGCCGTCTTGATCCAGATCGGCGCCAATTTCGCCAACGACTGGTTCGACTTCAGGAAGGGCGCCGATACGGACGCGCGGCTGGGTCCGGTCCGCGTGACCCAGAGCGGCATCTTCAGTGAGCGTCAGATTACTCGCGCGACGGCGCTGGCTTTTGGGCTGGCCGCGCTGGTTGGGCTGTATCTGGTGATCGTGGGTGGCTGGCCGATCTTGCTGGTTGGGCTGGCCTGCATCGCCGCCGGCATTGCCTATACCGGCGGGCCGTATCCCCTGGGCTATCATGGCCTCGGCGACGTGTTCGTGTTCATCTTCTTCGGGGTGGTTGCCGTGACCGGTACCTATTACGTCCAGGCCAATGCTAGTAGCGGGACCGCCCTGGCCGCCTCTGTCCCGATGGGCCTGCTGATCACCGCCATATTGGTCGTCAACAACGTGCGCGACATCGAGACCGACCGCGTCGCCGGCAAGCGCACCATGGCCGTGCGCATCGGGCGGCGCGCCACGCGCGCACAGTATGCGCTGTGCGTGCTGGGCTCATATCTCTTCCCACCCGTGATGTGGCTGTTTGGCGCCGCGTCATGGCTGTTTTGGCTGCCGCTACTCACGCTGCCCGTGGCCGTGCGCCTGGTCCGCACCGTCGGCACGCACACAGATGGCCCTACCCTCAATAAATCCCTCAAGGGAACGGGACTGCTCCAACTCGTATTTGGCGTGCTGTTCGCCATCTGTCTGCTGGCGCACTGATGGATACCTCCCACTCCCCAGCCCCCTCGCTCTCATGGAACTTAGGGGAGCCAAGCTATCCTTCTCCCCTCTCCTGTGCACGGGGAGAGCCGGTTGGACTGTCGGCTCCGCAGAGCCGAGAGACCAATCCGCATGGGCAGGGGGTGAGGGTTTCTGAGGATATGCCCGATTGGCTGGCCGCGCGCGCGCGCCTCGCGCCGGAGCAGGTGGCGCTGGTGGCCGGCGACGAGCGCCTGACGTTCGGCGTGTTGGACCGGCGGGCCACCGACGTGGCGCGTCGGTTGGTGGGGCTTGGCGTGCAACCGGGGGACCGCGTGGCCGTGCTGCTGCGCAACGGCGTGCCCATGGTCGAACTGGTCCACGGCGTGGGTCGCGCTGGCGCCGTGTTGGTTCCCTTGAACGTGCGCCTGGCCCCGGCGGAGCTGGCCTGGCAGATCGCGGACTCGCGCCCCTCCCTGTTCCTCTACGACGAGGCTAACGAAGCGTCCGCGCAAGAGGTTCTCACTCCCCAATCTTTTCCTTCTCCCACGGCAGAGGGGGGGAATGTTCCGCTCCATGACCTGCGCGTTGATGCCTTCGCTAGCCTGCCATGCGAAAGTGCTTTCGTACCGCGCGACCGCGTCGACCTTGCCGCCGCGCATACGGTCATCTATACCTCGGGCACGACTGGACGGCCCAAGGGCGTGATGCTGACCTACGGCAACCACTGGTGGAGCGCCATGGGATCGGCGCTCAACCTGGGCCTGCGCGACGACGACCGCTGGCTCGCCGTGCTGCCGCTCTTCCACGTCGGTGGGCTCTCTATCCTGATGCGCAGCGTTATCTATGGTGTGCCCGCCCTAGTCCACGAGCGCTTCGATCCCGTGGCCGTCAACCGGGCTATTGACGAGGACGGCGTGACGGTCGTATCGGTCGTGGCCTCGATGCTGCGGCGCATGTTCGACGCCCGTGGCGACCGTCCCTACCTGCCGACGCTGCGGCAAGTGCTGGTCGGGGGCGGCCCGGTGCCGCTGCCGCTGCTCGAGGAGTGCCTGCGGCGCGGCGTTCCCGCTGTCCAGACCTACGGGATGACCGAGACCGCCTCGCAGGCCGTGACGCTCGCCCCCGCCGATGCCCTGCGCAAGCCGGGCTCGGCCGGCAAGCCCTTGTTGCCCAATGAGTTGCGCATTGAGCGCGACGGCGCGACTGTGGACGCGGACGAGGTGGGCGAGATCGTGCTGCGCGGCCCGACCGTGACGCCGGGCTACGTCGACCGGCCCGAGGAGACCGCGCGTGTCCTGCGGGATGGCTGGCTGCACACGGGCGACCTCGGCCGCATCGACGCCGAGGGCTATCTTTACGTGCTGGATCGGCGCAGCGACCTCATCATCTCCGGCGGCGAGAACGTCTACCCCGCCGAGGTCGAGGCCGTGCTGTCCGCTCACCCTGCCCTCGCCGAGGCCGGCGTGGTAGGCGCGGACGACCCACGATGGGGGCAGGTTCCCGTCGCCTACGTTGTCCTCCGACCCGATATATCCGATGACGACCAGTTGGCCATTAGTCCACCAGTTGAGGATCGGCCGGAATCCGTGGCCGAAACCCTCGCCGACGAGATCATCGCCTTCTGTCGCAAGCGCCTGGCGCGCTACAAAGTTCCGTCACAGATCTTCGTTGTCGACGCACTGCCCCGCAACGCTGCCGGTAAGCTGTTACGCCGCGACCTCCGATCATAACCTGTCGTATGTGGCGCCCATCCGCCGGAGTGGCACGCCGAGCATAGACGTGTGGCGCTTACACTATACTATCCAACAACGGGGCTGGATAGCGGGCGTCCGTCGTCGCCGAGTTTGGTTGAGCCCCCGTCTGGTCCGCTAGCCGAGCGTGACCTGCGCGTGTATCAGTGTATCAAGGAGGTGGTCGGATGCCAAAGACCCCGGCATCCGAGCCCCGAGCATCCGCGCCGGGCGCGGGGACGCCATCCGATAAGAGGACATCCGCATCTCGACCGCAGTCCAAGAAGACCGGAGCGGGAGCATCCGCAACGAAGAGGACGAGATCCAACAAGAAGTCCGCGGCGCGAGAGCCTCTGCTGATCGGCGTGGCGTACCAGAGCAAGGACATTGCCCTCAAAGTGGTGGCCGACGCCCTGCGCGGCGACATCCTGGCCCGTTTTCAGCCCGCCCTGCCGGCGATTGTCGCCGCGTTGCCCTCCGAGGTTCCCAGCCTGAGAATCAACACCGAGGAGACAGATTTGCTGTTCCGCCTCGCCGACGGCTCGATCCTGCACATCGAGTTCCAGACGACGATGCGCGTCGACGACCTGGGGCGCTTCTTGGGCTACCATCTGGCCGCGCACGCCCGCTACGGTAAGCCCGTCACGACCGTCATCTTCTATGGCGCCGGGATCACATCGGCGCCCCCGGAGTTCAACACCTCGCAGTGCGTGTTCCGGCCGCGTATCGTGTTGCTTGGCAACGAGGATGGCGCGTCGGTATTGCGTGCGTTGAGGGAGAAGGTCGCGCGCGGAGAGGCCCTGACGCAAGACGACCAGGTGCAGTTGATCTTCCTGCCGTTGATGCGCCAGGAGCAAGCCCTGGAGGAGATCCTGCCCGAGGCAGCACGGCTGAGCGAGACCCTTCCGGTAGAGACAAGGGAGATGACGGTCGGGGCGTTGCTGGGTTTGGCGTACCATAGGGTAGACGTAAGCGTGATCATGGCGATCCTGAAGGAGATGGGGATGCAAAGCGTATTGGAGCAATTGATCGACTACCGTCTGGCACAGGTAGAGGACGAGTTCAAACAGAAGTACGAAGAACTCAGGCAGAAGGAGGAAGAACTCAGGCAGAAGGAGGAGGAGTTAATGGCACGGCTAGCCGAGGCGCGACTGGCACAGGAGAAGGCGCAAGCCGAAGAGAAGGGGCAGGTTGAGGGCAAGCGAGCTGCGTTGCATACTATGTTACAGGTGCGCTTCGGGACGATCCCGACAATGCTGGAGTCCCGAATTGCAGCGGCCGGAAGTGGCGACCTGGATGCTCTATTGACCAGCGCAGTCAAGGTGGAGAGTATTGAGGCCCTGTAGCAGCACAATCACTCACGGCTCTGGGTTGCTACATCCAGCCCCGCGCCCTTGTCACCTCATGAGGTAGGCGTCTATGCCAGTCGAGCGCCAGCGCATCTCTTCCGGCTCGCCCTTCGAGCCGACCATCGGCTTTAGCCGTGCCGTTCGCGTCGGCGACCGCGTGCTGGTCGCCGGCACCGCGCCGGTCTGGCCCGATGGCTCTTGCGACCCTGACCCTGCCGTGCAGACCCGCCGCGTCCTCGACATTATCCTGGCCGCGCTGCACGAGGCCGGCGCGGAGGCGCGTCACGTCGTGCGCACTCGCATGTTCATCACGTCCTCCGGCGACGCCGAGGCCATCGGCCGCGTCCATGGTGAGGTCTTCGGCGAGACGCTGCCCGCCGCCACGATGGTCGTCGTCGCCGGGTTGCTCGATCCGCGCTGGAAGGTCGAGATCGAGGCCGAGGCTATCGTCGACTAAGCCGGGTCACGCGACGCCTCGACTCCGGCGCAGCCAGGCGACGGCAAAGTCCACGGCCGCGTGCTGGCGGAACAGGCGTGACTCGGCCACGCCGACCTGCCCACGCCGCACCAACTCTGTCACACCCTTGGCCTCCTCGAACGCGGCGCCGATGGCCGCAAATGGTTCCTCATCCAGTTCGATCTCCCGATAGACGGCCCAGATACACCGGCCGTCCACCAGGATCGGCGCCCCTTGCCGTGTCTCGTGCGCGCCCGGAGCGCGATACTCCGCGAGGTGGAAAGACGTATTGCTGTCGTGGCCGACGCCGAGCAGCAGAACGTGGCCGTCCAGATCGTAGACATGCGCTAGCGGAGATCTTTCGCCGAGTCCGTAGTCCAGCGTGTGCCCCCGGACGATTGCCTCGGCATGCCTGCCCCAGGCAGCGAAGGATAGCTGTGGGTGCGCGCTACGCATCACGTCCGGCCAGGTGCGGAAGGTTTCCACGATCCGCCCCATGGAGCGCGTCGGCGTGAGGAGTGGGTCGTACGCTGGCATGGTCTCGCGGATCACGGGTATCCACTCCTTCGGGACGGGCGGATGCTGCCAGCCCGCCGGGTCGGAGAGGTCGCCCGAGTGGGTCGGCATCACCAGGGTCCCCGCCGGAGTCAGAGCGTCCATCAACGCCTGGACCACGGCGACCGAGCTGCCGCACACCCAACCCAGCGCGCTGAGCGACGAGTGGACGAGCACGGTCATGCCGGGCAGCACCCCGAGCGCCCGCAGGTCCTCGGCGAGACTTGTTCTCGTGCATGGGGCCGCTGACCGTGCAATCACATCCCCTTCGCTCATATCACTCCCCCTTCCATATCACGGTCGCGGTGGCGTCCGACGACACCCAACGCTTGGTGCGGAGGGCTACGCCCGTTTGGATAGATTATAGAGGGTAAGGGCCGAAAGGGTGGGAGTGTACAATACCCATGAGAGCAACATAGAGATGGAGATGAGCAGATGAGGTGGCGCCTCGACATCAACGATGATACCTCCTACGTCTCGAATCTTGGAGATCTGCGCGACCATCTCGCGCGAGCGTGCCAACCCGAGTTTCTCGAATTGTGGCTGGCCCGAGACGATGACGACGGTGTCGATCACGGGGCCATGAGTTTGTTGGCACATGAAGATCGCGCGTGGCTCATGCATCTCCGTCATCACGATGGCGATTCGGGCTTCAGTTCGCGTAATCCCGCCTACGACGGTCCGCCGGACGCAACCGCTCCATTCCGTCTCAGTAACGGTCAACTGGACACCTATCCGCTGGCGTGGACGATATCCAGGGAGCAAGCGCTGCAAGCGATCGAGCACTTCTTGCTGACGGGCGACCATGCTCCCTGGATCACCTGGCATGAGGACTGAGGGTAGGGATCATGATCACATGACACAGATATCGAACGAGCAGTTCCTTGTGTCTCGGTCGTTGTTATCGCCCGATGCGCTCGCCCGAGCCCTTGAGGCAGCATATGGCTTGTCGGACGCGCGCTGTCGGCTGATCAAGGCAACGGTCAACGACGTGTACCGGGTCGACTCGGCGAGCGACCCGCATATCTTGCGCATCCATCGCGCCCAGGGGCAGAGCCTGGCCGCGATCACGGACGAGTTGGACCTGCTGGATAGCCTGCAGGCGCGAGGGCTGGCGGTCGGACCTTCCGTGCGACAACAGAATGGCGAGCGCGTGCTGACCTTCCGGGCGCCGGAGGGGCCGCGTCACGCCGTCCTTTTCGCGTTCGTGCCGGGCGAGTTGCTCTCCCGCACTCCCGATCAGCAGATGGTCAGGCGCTACGCGCGCGTCGTCGCCCGGCTGCACCTGCTGACCGATGGCCTGCCCTGCGTCGAGGATCGGCCGCGTTGGGACTTTGACCTGCTGGTCACGCGACCTATTGCCGTGATCGAGCGGGTCATCGCGCGCCCCGACGATGTCGCCTACCTCAAGGCGGTGGCCACGCGCCTGCGGCCGATCATGGCGGCTCTCCCCATGGACGTGCCCGCCTATGGCCTCGTCCACGGCGACCTGATCCCCTCCAACGCCCTGGTCAACCCGGACGGCACGGTGGCCCTGATCGACTTCGATTTCTACGGCCTGGGCTGGCGCGCCTATGACCTCGCGTCCTACCTCGCCGAGCTCAGATATTGGCGGGCTGCCGACGGGACGGCTCGGGTGTTCCTCGACGAGTATCAGCGCATCCGGCCGTTAGCAAATTGGGAGCTGGCGACCCTGCCCGCGCTGGAAGCTGCCCGCACCATCTTTACCCTCGGTATTCCGGCTCAGCACGTCGACGTCTGGGGCAGCGCCTATCTGACGGACCGCATGGTCGACACCATGCTCGAGGGGGTCAGGCAGAGCATGTCCCGGATTTAGTCTACCTTGGACCTAGCCTTCAGCTCTGGGCATACTACACATAGATAATTGTGCCCCATCAACGGGTGAGGGACCTATGCTCAACACCAACACCTCCGCGTCGCGCGCCGCTGGCGGGGCCGCGGACGCTCCGCTGCCGCGCTGGGACCGCGTCGCCACGCTTGCGGTTGGCGACCTGATCGTCTTCCTGCTCTTCGCGGCCACGGGTCGCTCCAACCACGGCGAGGCCGTCAGCCTCTCCAGCGTCGCGGTCACCGCAGCGCCGTTCATCATCGGCTGGTTCGTGGTCTCGCCGTTCCTGGGCGCGTTTGGCCGTCAGGGCAGCGCCGCCACCACGCGCCCGCGCCCGCTGTTGCAGCGCACCGCCATCGCCTGGATCGTGGCCTGGGCTGTCGCGCTGTTGCTGCGCCGTTTCGTCTTCGGCGGCGACATTCCGCCGGCCTTCATCGTCGTGGCTCTGCTCGTCAACGGCGTGCTCCTGCTGGGTTGGCGCGGCGCCGTCTCCGCCCTCTTCTGGCGGCGGTAGCACCCCTCACCCCTGCCCCTCTCCCGACCGCGGTAGCACCCCTTACCCCCGGCCCGTGGCTAACTAGCCCCTCGGACCCTAGCCGCGGGTCCGACGGCCTAGCGCGCTCTCCCGACCGCGGGAGAGGGGAGCAGAGTGTCCCACATCCGACCGCAGTCGGCGCCCGTTTGCCATGCGACACATGCGGACTGGCCCCCGACCAGCGTCGCTTTGCGGACTGGACCCCGACTGGCTGCGGCCAGTCCCGGTCCAGCCGGCTGCGGCCAGTCCCGGTCCAGCCGGCTGCGGCCGGTCCCGGTCCAGCCGGGCAGTCGCAGGCCGGCGATCTTAGTGGACCAGGGCCGCTAGTCTTTTTGCTAGGTCCCCTGCCCCCCATTCCACCGATCCCACCCGCCCCTCCTCTGCGGCATCATGAGATCAGACGGGCCACACGAGCCCGACCTGATATGAAAGCAACAGAGGACCCACTATCATGGCAAGTTCACCCACCGAGGCCACTAGCGTGCAGACCAACGCCCTAGTCAGCCTCTCCAACA
>JAABUX010005968.1_pt1 | contig 14740 bp, 15 predicted proteins | sample 5561851 | NCBI WGS metagenome assembly JAABUX01 (sample SAMN10711883, study PRJNA513361) | rock metagenome | isolation source: Antarctica rocks | place: Antarctica: Victoria Land, Richard Nunatak red sandstone | collected 2016-01-03 | reverse complement strand
GTGCTGCCCTTCTTCAAGGCCCTGGCCGACGAGACCCGCCTGACCATCCTGCGCCTGCTCGCGCTGACCGATCTCAAGAGCGGCGAGATCGTGGAGCAGGTGGGCGTCCCCCAGAATGCCGTCTCATACCACCTCAAGCAGCTGCGCGCCCTGGGGTTGCTGCGCGACCGCCGTAGCTCGGCCGACGCCCGTGACGTCTACTACAATCTCGACCTCGACCGTTTGCAGGCGCTCTACGCGGCTACCGGCGCCGCGCTCCAGATCCCGGTACTCCCGCTACCCATCGCGGTAGACGAGGAGAAGTCCGTGGACGGTGAGCCTCATCCCGACCTCGATCGCCCTCTGCGCGTGCTGTTCCTCTGCACGCACAACAGCGCCCGTTCGCAGCTCGCCGAGGGCATCATGCGGCGCCTGGGCGGGGACGCCGTCGAGGTCTACAGCGCCGGGAGCGCGCCGACCGCTGTCCACCCCACCGCCCTCACCGTGCTGCGCCGGTGGGACGACGACCCCGCGCGCTACACCTCCAAGTCGCTGGACCTGTTCGTGGGTCAGCGGTTCGACTACATTATCACGGTGTGCGACCGCGTGCGCGACGGCTGCCCCGTCTTTCCCGACGATCCGGTACGCATCCACTGGAGCTTCCCCGACCCGGCGCTGGTCGAGGACCCGGAGGAGCAGGCGCGAGCCTTCGGCGCCGTGCAGCGCGAGCTTTGCACGCGCATCCGCTACCTGCTGACCTGTAAGCACCCCGTCACGGGCCGTCGCATTCCCCTCCGCTCGCTTGTACGGGCGGAGATCGAGACGACCCGCGGGCGGGAAGACGAGATGGGAGGAGCTACCCTGTGCAACTGACGTCGGTCATCACATGCCCCCTATGCAAGAGCGAGGCAACCCAAACGATGCTCACGGATGCGTGTCAGTACTTCTACGTGTGCCCGCAGTGTGAGACTCGGCTACGGCCGAAGCCCGGCGACTGCTGCGTCTTCTGCTCGTACGGAACCGTTCCTTGTCCGCCTATGCAAGCGGGCGACCCCTGCTGTTCGTAGAGCAGTAATCCTGTGATTCAATTGGTCTGGAAAGGACGCGCATGAGCCGCACGGCGCCCGCGACGAGCTCCGCTATCCCCGTTGCCGTTGCCACGGCAGCGCACCCTATCGCCACCTTGCCCTCGCTCAGGCGCGCCTGCGCCGGCGAGGCCGTCGGTACCTATATCCTGGCCTTCTTCGGCTGTGGCTCGGTCATGAGCGCCGTCATCACCGGCGCCCAGGTAGGCCTCTGGCAGGTAGCCGTCGTGTGGGGCTTCGGCGTCAGCCTGGCCATCTACGCCACGGCCGCGACGAGTGGGGCGCACCTCAACCCGGCCGTCACCCTCAGTGTGGCCCTGCGCCGGCGCGAGACCTTCCCCGCCACGCGCGTGCTGCCCTATTGGGGAGCCCAGCTCGCCGGGGCGTTCCTGGCCGCCGCCACGCTCTACGCCTGCTTCAGCCCTTTTATCGCCCGCTTCGAGCAGGCGCGCCACCTGGTACGCGGCCAGGATGGCAGCCAGCTCTCGGGAATGGTCTTCGGCGAGTACGGCCCCAACCCGGCCGTCTTCGGCACGGCCCCGGTCACGCTCGCCCTGCTCTCGCCGCTAGCGGTGATGCTGATCGAGGCGCTGGGGACGGCGATCCTGGTGTTCTTCATCTTCGCGCTGGTGGACCGGCGCAATCGCGACGCGCCGGGCGCCAACATGGCGCCGTTCTTCATCGGCTTCAGCGTGGCCATCATCATTAGCGTGCTGGCCCCGCTGACGCAGGCGGGCCTCAACCCGGCGCGCGACCTGGGGCCGCGCCTGTTCGCGCTGCTGGCTGGCTGGGGCTCTATCGCCCTACCGGGGCCGAACGGCGTCTGGTGGGCCTACATCGTCGGCCCGCTGGTGGGCGGGCCGCTCGGGGCCACGCTCTACGACCTGCTGATCCGCTCCACGCCGGTCGCGGAGGAGCGGGCCGTGATCTACGAAGACACGCCGGCCGACGCGATGGCCACGAGAGGATAGGAGAGCGGGGAGACGGTATGGATGTCCAGAACCAAAGAACGCGGCGCGTCCTGTTCCTATGTACGCATAACTCGGCGCGCAGCCAGATGGCCGAGGGCCTGCTGCGTCACCTGGCGGGCGACCGCTTCGAGGCGTATTCAGCCGGCACGGAGGCGACCCATGTGCGTCCTCTGGCCATCGCGGTCATGGCCGAGTTGAGCGTCGACATCGCGCGCCAGGAGAGCAAGACGCTGGACCGCTACCTGGGAGAGCCTTTCGACGCGGTGATCACCGTGTGCGACCAGGCCAACGAGTCCTGCCCAGTTTTCTTCGGGGCCAGGGAGCGCCTGCACTGGAGCTTCCCGGACCCGTCGCGGGCCACGGGAACGGAGGCGGAGCAACTGGCCGCGTACCGCGCCGTGCGCGACGCCATCCGTGAGCGCATCGAGCACGAGTTGATCGAGCGCACCGCGGCCTGAGTCGTCCATCCGGGCGACGACGAGCGACGAGAGAGGGGAACGGGGACCATGACGCGGCTACTCATTATCGGCGGGAGCGACGCGGGCATCAGTGCCGCGCTACGGGCGCGCGAGGTTGATCCCATGGCGGAGGTCATGGTGGTCGTGGCCGACGCCTTCCCCAACTACAGCATCTGCGGGCTGCCGTTCTACCTCTCGGGCGAGGTTCCTGACTGGCATGCCCTGGCCCACCGCACGGCCACCGAGATCGAGCAGCACGGCATCTCCCTGCTGCTCGATCACACGGCCCGGGCGATCGAGCCGCTGGCGCGGAACGTGGAGGTGGCGGATCGCCATGGCCACATTCAGCGCCTCCCCTACGACCGGCTGGTGCTCGCCACGGGCGCGGTCCCACTACAGCCACCCATCGCAGGGCTGGACCTGCCCGGCGTCTACGCCCTGCACACCATGGAGGAGAGCTTCGCCGTCTATGAGCACCTCGCGACGCGCAACCCGCGTACGGCCGTGATCATCGGCGGCGGATACATCGGGACGGAGATGGCCGATGCACTGACCCACCGCGGCCTGGAGATTACCCTGGTGGAGATGGCCCCGGCCGTACTCACCACTGTCGACCCCAGCCTGGGCCAGGGTGTCGACGACGAGTTGCGGCGGCACGGCGTCGCAGTCGCAACGGGCGTGGTCGTGGACCGCATCGCGCCGCGTGGGCATGACTTGGTGGTGACGGGATCGGACGGCTTCGAGCGCACCGCCGACCTCGTCCTGGCGGTGGCCGGCATCCGTCCCTCGACCGAACTGGCGCGAACCGCCGGCGTCGAGACGGGCGAGCGCGGCGCCATCCGCGTCACCCGCGCTATGGAGACGACCGTGGCCGGCATCTACGCGGTCGGGGACTGCGTGGAGACGTGGCACCGGTTGCTCCAACGACCGGCCTACCTCCCGCTGGGCACGACGGCGCATAAGCAAGGCCGCGTGGCCGGCGAGAACGCCGTCGGCGGAGACCGGTTGTTCGAGGGATCGCTGGGCACGCAGGTGGTCAAGGTGTTCGATCTGGCCGCGGCAGGGACGGGGCTGGGCGAGGAGGCCGCGCGCCGCGCCGGCCTGGACGCCCTGACGGTTGAGGTGACAGTCCCGGACCACAAGCGATACTATCCCGGCGCGTGCGACCTGCGCATCCGCGTAACCGGCGAGCGGCGAACCGGCCGCCTGCTGGGCGCACAAATGCTCGGATATTGGCGGGCCGAGGTCGCCAAGCGGATCGATGTCTTCGCCACGGCGCTTTACCATGGCATGCGGGTCGATGCGCTGAACGACCTGGACCTGAGCTATACGCCGCCGCTTGGCAGCCCCTGGGACTCCATCCAGATGGCCACGCAGGCATGGGTATGGGCACACACGCAAGACCGGGTGATCATTGCAGTGCCCTGAGCGACGATCGACCTAAATGGAGGACGGCCTATATGGACGAAGATCCGGTCGACTGGGACTGCTTCCTGGCGTGCTGGAGCCGCGGTCTGCTGCGATGGGATGAGGTCAGGCAGGCCCAGGCGCCCGATGTCCTCGCTACGGGCTGGCTGGGATATCCCGGCGCCACGGAAGCGCGCATCGCCGCGGCTGAAAGACGGCTGGGCATTGTATTCCCGCCGTCCTACCGCTCCTTCCTGCGGGCATCCAACGGCTGGCGTGCCGCGCTCCCCGTCATGGGAGCCCTATGGTCGGTGGACGACGTCGGGTGGTTCTCCTCCCGGCGTGGGGACGTGATCGCGGCTTACGCCGCTGGCCTCGGCGCTGCCAACCCTATGGCGATGGATGCGCAAGCCGCCACGACGTACCTGGAGGCGGCCCTGGAGGTGAGCGACGGCGCGGCCGGTGACGACGCGACAATCCTCCTGAATCCCAGGATCGTCGCGCCCGACGGCGAGTGGGAGGCCTGTTTTTTCGTGTCCTGGCGCGCGGAGACGGAGCGGTATGCGTCGTTCCAGGCGCTGATGCACGCGCGCTATCGGCGTTTCCTTGCCCTGTGTACCGAGGAATGACCCCCTTTCTCCCATCTATGAAGACGCAGCAGCGGGCGAAACCAGACAGCACGTCATGGAATGGTGGATATGGTCTAGAAGAAATCCGCCCCCGCGATGATGTCCGCGGCGGGCACGACCGTGGCCTCGACGGCGGAGCGTCCGGTGTTGCGGAGGTACGCCTGCACCAGGTGGTAGCCCACCGCGTACCCGGCGAATTGCGGCAGGCCAACGGCGGGGCGTCCCTGCTGCTCGGCCCCCGGATCGCCGAAGATATAGCCGCGTACCGTGTCGAACCCGCGGACATCCAGGGCCTGGCCGATGATCCCCTTCGACTGGACCAGGGAGTCCGGCGCGTGCTCCGTCACCCACGGGCCGATCATGTCAGCGCCGTACAGGGCGCCCGCAAAGGACTCGGCCACCCCTTCCGCCACGATGTACTCGCCCACCGACACGTCCATACGAAAGGGCAGATAGCCGAAGCGCACCTGGTGGTTGAATTCGTGGACGGTCGCGGCGGGCAGGCGGGGCAGGGTATAGTCGTCGGGCCAGAGCGTCATCACGATATAGCCCGCCACGCCCCCGAACCCGGTGTAGCCTCGCGTCGCCGCGATCTGAGGGCTGTCCGGCGGGAAGGGGAAGACGCCGACGCGCACCGTCTCCAGGCGCGTGTCAATGCCCGCTGCCGCGAACGCGGCGTCGGCCCGCTCCAGCGCCTTGAGCGCCACATCCGGGGCGTGCGCTGCGTCGAGCCGGTCGAGCGCCGCCAGGTAGGCGTGGCCGGCGTCATCGGGCGGGACCATCATCCAGCCGCGTGCGGCGGCCAGGTCCGTGTCGTCCGCCGGTGGCGCGCCGGGCCGCCGCATCAGCGCGAACATGCCCTGGAACGGCGCGACGATCCTTTCCCGGATGGCCGCGTCGCGATCCGCGGCGGGCAGGGCGGCAATCCGCCGCAGCGCCGCGGTGGTATCGTGCGTCACGAATGTCGTCATCTGCCAGACGTCCTTTCTACATCTCTACGTCCCGCGCGCCTCGTTCACCCTCTGGATGAACGCGACGTCCTCGGGGGTCGGCGCGCCCTCGATATCGGCGTACCTGTTGTGCCGATAGTTGTCGGCGATCGTCGCGCCGATCTTGGGGTCGCCCTGGAATCCGTGCATGGTGCGCTCCGTGAGGGCAGCCCAGCGATCGGCCAGCGCACGGGCCTGCTCGCCCGCTGGGTCGAGGTCACGGTTGGCCCGGATCTCGGCCAGCAGCGGCGGCCAGGCCTGCTCGACGGCCCCAATCTCCTCGGCCGGGATGTCCTTGCCGACCTCTTGCATGCGTCGCGTCAGTTCCTCCGGGGAATAGTACTCGTTCATCCCGTCCTCCTTCTGTGCAAGCCCGTCGCGCGCGGCAGACGAGGCCCTGGTCACAAGCTCCCAGTCCCACGTACCCGTCGCCCGGTGGTGGTCAAGCAACGCGCTCAGCGCCTGGCCGACGCGTTGAAATGAGGAGATACGATCGTGGATCACCTCGCCCTGGATGCGCATCGACGCCTCCAGGTCAAAGGTGGGCCGGTCCAGGATCTCGCCGATGGACGACAGCGAAAACCCGAGGTAGCGGAGCGTCAAGATCTGCTGCAGGCGCAGCAGGTCGGCCGTCGCGTAGTAGCGGTACCCCGCCTCCGAGCGCGACGACGGCCGCAACAGCCCGAGCCGATCGTAGTGGTGCAGCGTCCGGATCGAGACGCCCGTCAACTCCGCGAACTCTCCAACTTTGTAGAAATGATCCATTTCCGATCTCCCATAGAAAGCATAGACCCTGACGTAGCGTCAGAGTCAAGGGGTAATTTTGTTGGCCGTGGGGGGACGTGGTGGTATCATCAAGATGTACATGTTAGCAGCAAGGAGGCGGGCCATGGCCACGATCTCACCGCACGACATCGCCCCGTCCGGTATCCCCGGCTCGTCCGCGCTGGAGCAACTGGCGGCGCGCCCGGCGCGGGCGCGCTTGCCGCAGCGGCGCTTCGCCGTGGGCGGTCTGGTCATCGCCGCGGCGCTGCTCTACCTGATCGTCTCGAGCTTCGGCTCCGCGATCTCCTCGGTCGTGTCGCCGGGCCAGTTGCTCGGCCACGGCAATGTCATGTACGGGCAGCAGGTCCGCTTGCAGGGCGTGGTGGTGGGATCTGATCGTCAGGACGCCGCGACCCTGGCGCACACGTTCACCGTGTCCGGCGGCGGGCGGGCCGTGACCGTCGTCTACGGCAGCGACTTGCCGGGCGGCTTCAAGACCGGCGCGCAGGTCGAGGCTCAGGGGACCTACGACGGCCACACGTTCGCGGCCACGTCGCTGACCGCCAAGTGCCCCACGAAGTACCAGGCCGCTCCCACGAGCGGCTAGGCGGTGGGGAGACCCCCAACTGTATGACGACCTACGCCCGTACCGTAGCTAGCATTGTCTATAAAGACGTGTTGGTTGAGTTGCGCACGCGCGAGACGGTGGTAGCCGGCGCGATCTTTGCCCTGCTGGTGGCTATTGTCTTCGCCTTTGCGCTTCAGCTTGCCCCGGTCAGCGCCCGTGGGGTCGCGCCCGGACTGTTGTGGGTCACGCTGGCCTTCGCCGGGGTCTTCTCGTTCGGACGCCTCTTCGCCGGTGAGCGCGACCGCGGCGCGCTGGACGGCCTGCTGCTGGCGCCGGTCGACCCGACGGCGCTCTACGTGGCCAAGGTCGTATCGAGCCTTGCCTTCATGCTGGTGGTGCTGGCGGTGACGCTGCCGGCCTATACCATGCTGTTGAACGCGCCCTTGCTCTCGCTGGCGCTGCTGCCGGTCGCGCTGATCGGCCTGGCCGCGTTCGCCGCGCTTGGCGCGCTCTTCGCCGCGGTGGCGCTCTCGGGACGGTCGCGCGATGTGCTGCTGCCCATCCTGTTCCTGCCCCTCGCCATCCCGGTTGTCCTGACGGCCACCGGAGCCACACGCCTGGTGCTGGCCGGGTCGCCATCGGGCGACGCGCTGGGCGTGCTGGTCGCGTGCACGGCCCTCTATCTGACTGCCGGCGTCCTGTTGTTCGCGTATACCGTCGAGGAGTGAGGAGGAGCGCCATGACCATGGCTACGACCGCGTGGCGGCCGCTACGACGCGTCCTATCAAGGGCGCTTGATATCATCGTCTTCCCGGCCATGCTGCTCTCGCTGGCGCTGGCCTTCTTTTACGCCCCGCCCGACGCCGTCATGCACGATGTCTACCGCATCTTCTTCTTCCACGTGCCCGCCACCGCGGGCGCGGGGCTGGGCATCGCCGTCACCTTCGTCTGCAGCCTGCTCTACCTGCGCACGCGCGACCCGCGCTACGACATCGTGGCGGCGGCGGCGGCGGAGTGCGCGGTGGTGTTCGCCACGCTCGGCATCGTGATGGGCATGATCTGGGCGCGTCCGGTGTGGGGCGTCTACTGGCTGCCAGGCGACATCCACCTGATGACCACGGCCATCGTCTACCTGGTCTACGTGGCCTATCTGATGCTGCGCGGCGCCATCACCGACGAGGAGCGTCGCGCCCGCCTCTGCGCGGTGATCGGCGTCTTCGGCGCCATCGGCGTGCCCATCGTCTACTTCTCTATCCGCGTGATCCAGGTCGGCAACCATCCCGTGCTGCTCAGTCTCGACCCGCGCATGGCGCTGACGTTCGTGGTCTGCATGAACTCCATGCTGCTGTTCTTCACGTTCATCCTGCTGCGCCGTGTGCGCCTGGGCTTCGACCGCGCCGCGGCCGAGCAACTGCGCGCCGACGTGCTCACCCGCGCCGAGCGCCGCGTCCACGGCGTCCAGCCTCGCCGCGTGGCCGGCGCGCCCGTCGCCGTGACGAAGTGACGAGTGATTAGTGGCTAGTGACGAGTGAGGGGGGAGGGGAGTGAGGAGTGAGTGAAGGAGGGGCAATGGGTGAGTATACTGCTGTCTTTGAGCAGCATGGCGACTGGTGGGTTGGCTACGTCGAGGAGTTACCGGGGGCTCACACGCAAGAGCACACTCTCGACAAGGCCAGGGACAGCCTTAAGGAGGCCGCGCGCCTCATCATCGAGGCGAACCGCGACATAGCGCGACGCGCAACCGCGGGCAAGAGTGTGGTGCGAGAAAGACTAACCCTTGTGCCCGAATGAGACGCCGCGCCTTGGTGCGTCACCTACGCCAGCACGGTTGCGTTCTATCGCGAGAGGGGCAAAGACACTCGATTTTCTGGAACCCTGCCAACAGCAAAACATCGGCCGTTCCGCGTCATACGGAAATAGTCGATGTTCTTGCCGTCAAGATTTGCCAGGACCTTGATATCCCACCGCCTTGACACCCGTAGGCTTCACCCGTAAGGTTAACCTGTATCGGAGACGTGGCAGACGTAGGCGTTGGCGCGGGTCGACATAACGCGGCCGGGCGAGGTGGCGCGGCCGCCGCGCGCGGAGTAGAGAATTAGGAGGACACAAGCGCATGGCAATCCTGGTAGGCAACGACACGCGCCTGATCGTGCAGGGCATCACCGGACGCGAGGGCAGCTTCCACGCGCGGCGCATGGCCAACTACGGGACACAGGTCGTCGGCGGCGTGCGCGCCGGTAAGGGCGGGACGACCGTCGATGGCTTCCCCGTCTTCAACACGGTCCATCAGGCGGTCAGGGAAACGGGCGCCAACACCTCGATCATCTTCGTGCCGCAGGCTGGCGCGGCCGACGCCATCATGGAGGCCGCGGCAGGCGGGATCAAGACGGTGGTCTGCACCACGGAGTTCATCCCCATCCACGACATGGTGCGCGTGGTGCGCTTCGTGGATGGCTACGGCGCGCGCCTGATCGGCCCCAACTGCCCCGGCCTGATCACGCCGGGCCAGGCCAAGGTGGGCATCATGCCGGAGATGGCCTTCTCGCCCGGCCGCGTGGGCGTGATCTCGCGCTCGGGCACGGTGATGTACGAGGTGGTCAACGCGCTGACCGTGCGCGGCATCGGCCAATCCACCTGCGTCGGCATCGGCGGCGACCCCATCATCGGCACGGTATTCGTGGACGTGCTGCGGCTGTTCGCGGACGACGCGGACACCGACGCCATGGTGTTGATCGGCGAGATCGGCGGCTCGGACGAGGAGGACGCGGCGGACTTCATGGCTGGCCTGCCCGCCGAGCGCCGCAAGCCGATGGTCGCGTTCATTGGCGGACGCTCGGCCCCCGTGGGCAAGCGCATGGGCCACGCCGGCGCCATCATCTCCGGCGGCATCGGCGGCCCCGAGCACAAAGTCGAGGCCTTCAGAAGCATTGGCGTCCCCGTGGGCGATAACGTCCCTGAGGTGGTGGAATACGTGGAGGCGGCGCTGGGATCCAGGGCCGGGGCGTAGGCGACCCTCACCCTGGAAGCCCTCACCCCCAACCCCTCTCCCGCGCGCGGGAGAGGGGAGCGCCTGCGACTGCGGTCGCATGGCAGCGCACGGACACTGCGGTGTCGGAGCCTGCGACTGCCCGGCTGGATTGGGACCGGCCGCGGCCGGTCGGGGTCAGTCCGCAGCCGGTCGGGGTCAGTCCGCAGCCGGTCGGGGTCAGTCCGCAGCCGGTCGGGGTCAGTCCGCATCTGTCGCATGGCAAATCATGGGCCGCCTGCGGTCGGATGTGGGGCGCGTCTGGCTAGCGGACGTATCCACTAGGACTGCCGGCTCTCGTTTCACTGCCAGCCGGCACGCGGCAGACCGGTGTGCTGTCGGTGCTCCCGCTGCCAGGGAGGCCGATGTTCGTCGACCAAAGGGCATAACCTGCGCTATGTCAGGCAAAAAAGAAACGAGAGGTTCGATGACGATCTTGGAGCGACTGCACCATGTGGGCATCGTCACGGACGACCTTGACGGCGCAATCGCGTTGTACGAGCAGGTGTTCGGCGCGCGCTTCGGTCCCCGAGAGCGCCTGGAGGAGCAGGGCGTGGAGGTGGCGTTGGCGGCGCTCCCCGGCGGCGGCGAGATCGAGCTGCTGACGCCCATCCGCGCGGAGAGCGGCGTGGCGCGCTTCCTGGCCGCGCGCGGTCCTGGCCTGCACCACTCGGCCTACGCCGTGACCGACCTACCGGCCGCGCTCACCCAGTGTCGCGCCGCCGGCCTCGAGCTGATCGACGAGCAGCCGCGCATCGGCGCGGGCGGCCTGCGCGTGGCCTTCCTACACCCCCGCGGCGCCGGCCGCGTCCTCATTGAGCTGGTCCAGGCGAGTGAGGAGTGAGGAGTGACGAGTGAGGCGTGAGGCAGCACGCCCTGGCCGGGCGCACCTGGAGCCATACGCGCTCACGCCCGACCTTGCCTCGTCACTGCCCACTACTCCTCGGCCTCCCACCTCACTCGTCACTAGCCACTAATCACTAGCCACTCTCATCCCACCTCACTCGTCACTAGCCACTAATCACTAGCCACTCTCATCCCATCTCACTCGTCACTAGCCACTAATCACTAGCCACTCGCCCCTGGTACCCTGGGGTATGGACACGCCGTCGCGTCGCGCGCAGTTGTTGCGCCTGGAGCTATCCGACCAGATCCGCCTGTTCCTCGACGGCCAGATCGAGGGCGAGGCCCTGATGGACTGGGCGATGGACCACCCCTTCTTCGAGGACCATGGCCGCGCCGAACTCGCGCGCGAAGACCAGCAGGTCATCGGCGCCGCCCTGGGCCGTATCCTCACCATGGGGCCCGAAGAGCCGCTCTACCAGCGCGCCACCCGCGAACAACTGGCCGAGTCGGCGCGCGACCTCGCCGCGATGTAGATACGGGCCGTACCCTCGCGCCTGTGCTGTTCCGAAAGCTCGCCTCTCCAACTGACGGCTGAGAAGCACTATAGGGTGCTATCTCCCGGCATCTGTCGATCCTCTCCCGCGCACATCTCCAATCCGTGGCGGTCCAACCGCTATCATCCACCGTACCGAATTGGCTATAGCGATGCGAACTTATTTCCCGTTGTGATTGGCCTGCCAGGGCGCCTATCCTGGCACCACATCCCTTACCCATGTGGAGTAGGTCCGGTCGCCTACTCAACCGCGGTAGGGTCCGCTGCCAGATGTCCCTCAGTCCGTTGAAAGGGATCACCGTCAACCATGGATCGATGCCTCCGTCCTGTTGGCAGACGCGCCAAGGGTTTGCATGCTCAGCGTAGCGGACAATCCATCGTGGAGTTCGCCCTGGCCATCCCTGTGTTCCTTGCGCTCCTTTTTGGAACGGTCGACGTCGGTTTGCTGTTCAAGACGCGCGGTTCCTACCAGGAAGCGGCGCAGCAAGCGGTGCGCGTCGTGGCGGATACCGGTGGTACCGATCTAGAGGCGCTTAACTGGCTCAGGATGACGCTGTCGGTCGAGAACATGAACAGTATCGTGTCGGTCACGTTCTATCAGGCGGATGTTGGCGGAGGCTATCTACATCCTGACCTACCTACCACGTTCACTACGTACAAGTACACACCCGGCGCCAGTTTCTCTCAAGTGGGGCCGGGCTGGACCAGCCGGAGTACACAGGCAAGCTCGCTCGACCAGATCGGTGTCGCCATCACCTACCACTATACGAGTATCACGCACGCCATCCCGCCGCTCACGATGACGCAATCGGCGTCCGCGCAAATGGAACCGACATCATACTGATCGCGATGGACCACGGTCGCGATGAACGACGGGTGAGGAAAGTAGACGCTATGAACGCAGTCCGGCCACGGGCGCGAGGCGCCGGGCGGGGGCAGGCCATCACCGAGCTTGCCCTTATCGTGCCGGTGATCGTGGTCATGTTGTTTGGCATCGTCGTGATAAGCGGCGCCTACAACGCGAAGTCATCACTGCAGACGGTGATAGGACACGCCGACCGCATCGGCGCCGTGCTCGGCAACAACAACGTCGATGTGTTCAGCTGCCCGGCTAACGGCAACACCGGCAGCATCAATGATACGGTCGATTTGCGGATGGTCCAGGCGATTCTCAAGGCCCCGGACATCAACGCCAACAACATCTCGGACATCCAAATCTATAAAGCGGGAGTAATGGCGAGCAGCATCGCGGTGTCGAACGGCATCCAACTGCTGAACGACTACACCTCTCCATTTACATTGAGCGTCCCGAACTCGACAACTGTGTTGCTGAACGCCAAAAAGTACTATTGGCCGTCCTGCACGCGACGGTCGGCTGAGCCAAGCGACTCGATAGCCATCAAGGTCTCATACACCTACGTTCCCATCCTGCGGTTCTTCGGCCGCCTGTCGCTGCCGATCACCGATCAATCCGTCGAGCGCATCAATCCAACCAAAAACGATAATCCGTGCCCTGTCCCCGACGCGCCCGCTATTACGGCCGTCTGGCAGCCCAACGCCGCGCCGTCTCCCGCGTTGCCAAGCGCGGGCGACACCATCACGGTCACGGGCTCGTCCGACACGACCAGCGCCAAAGTATATGCCAGTTCCGACGGCAATGGAACGGGTACTACCCTGGTCGGCACGATCACTGGAGCCGGCGGCGCGATCAGCAACTGGAACCATACGGCCGTCGCGCCGGCCGGGTACCCCGTGTTCTACAGCGCCGTCGGCAACAACTTCTGCGGTAATGGCGATACCAGCGACTTCGTCTCTAACGGCGCGCCCCCTCCGCTGCCCGGACCTGCCATCACGCCGCCGGTGGCCTCGACCGGCGTGACCGATACGGTGCGGTGGACAGCGGCGACCGGCGCCGTGAGCTACAGCGTGCTGCAAACGGTGTGGAACAACGGCGCCGTCTTGATTTCAAGCACGGCGGTCATCAGCGCCCCGCCGGGACCGCCACCGGCGCAGGCGGTCATCAGCGATACGTACTGGACCTACGCCTCGCCGACCAATCCTGTGACCCTCACCTACCAGATCGCCGCCACCAACGCGGCAGCGGTGACGGGCACGTTCGGCCTGCCCATGGTCTTCACGCCGACCGTGCCGGCCGCGCCCTCGATCGCGTCCGGTCTCGTGGGCTGGTGGCCGTTTGATGAAACAATTGGAATTACGACAGCCGATGCCGCCTTGGGGTTGCACACCGGTACTTTGAGCGGGGTCATCACGCGAACGCAGGTCACGGTTGGGATGACTTTCCCCTTCACAAACTACCTCACCTTCAATGGCTCGACGGGGTACATCACCACCACCGTATCCCAGATTGGCACCAACCTGCCCGCGACCAAAATGGCGCAGACGATCTCCTGGTGGATGAATCCCGATCCTTCGATGACGGCGAACAACGCTGCCAGTACCGTCATAGCTCTAGCCAATACGAGCAATGGGTCACAAGGCTATCAGATCGGCTTTCATAACGGCTACGTCGGTGTTTGGCTGGCTAATAGTACCGGGAGTTTCACGGGAACGAGCGTGCTGAGCGCCTCCGTAACCAGCCCGCCCTACAACAGCTTGCCTTCTAACTGGCATCACTACGTACTCACATTCGATGGCGCGAGCACGAGCACAGCCTTCAAGCTCTACATCGACCCGAGCCAACAACCGTCGGGGCAGACACCAGTTGCGACTGGAACGAATCCCTGGAGCGCCTCCCAGGCCCCACAGGCGCTGACCTTCGCGGCCAGCCCCACAGGCGCGACCACGGTCAACTATTACAAAGGCTCGTTGGACGATGTACGCATCTATAATCAGGCGCTCACGCTGGTACAAATCGAGGCGCTTGACAAGCAGGAATAGACGCCCGAGGGGCGAACAGGGGACATGTGATCATGAAGGCACGCCAGGGCGATATCTCGGCACAGGACAGGCACACTGCCAGCGCACGGCTCGACCTGGCCACGCGCCTGGACACGACAATCCAACAACGCCGGCGCTGGAGTGCGGGACGCGGGCAGATGGCGGTACTGTTTGCCCTCACCCTGGTCGTTCTCACTGGCGTGATGATGCTGAGCATCGACCTGAGCCGGGTGCGCGCGCAGACCGAGAACGCGCAGCGCGCGGCCAATGCTGCGGCCCTGGCGGGCGTCGTCTTCCTGCCAAACTTCACCGACAAGGCCGACTCGCGCGCTGTCGGGGAGGCGGTCAAAAACGGCTTCCAGAACGGCGCCAACGGGGTGTCGGTGACGACAGCAATCCCGGACGGCAACACCAACCGCCTCAAGGTGACGATCACGACGCCGGTGTCGCTCGTCTTCGGCGGCATACTCGGTCTGGGCCGGGTGACGGTCAGCCGCTCGGCAACGGCGGAGTTTGCCGAACCCCTGGAGATGGGCGCGCCCGACTACGTGCTCGGCTACCCCGCGT
>JAABUX010005966.1_pt1 | contig 14745 bp, 6 predicted proteins | sample 5561851 | NCBI WGS metagenome assembly JAABUX01 (sample SAMN10711883, study PRJNA513361) | rock metagenome | isolation source: Antarctica rocks | place: Antarctica: Victoria Land, Richard Nunatak red sandstone | collected 2016-01-03 | reverse complement strand
GGATAGCCTCGTCGCCGTAGTGGTAGCCCAGCGTGGCGGCGATTTCCGAAGAACGGCGCCCTTGCAGGCGCGTCAGGTCGGCCGCGTCGTAGTTGACGAGCCCGTGCGCGATGAGCGCGCCGTCGGGACGCAGCACGTCGACGGGGTCGCCGCGCTTGAAGCTGCCCGCGACCGCGCGCAGACCCGCCGGGAGCAGCGAGGCTCCGCCGCGCTCCAGCATGGCGGCGGCGCCCTCGTCGACCGTCAGGGCGCTGCGCGCGCAGCCAGCGCCGGCGCGCCATCGCTGTCGTGCTCATCAACCTCCTCGTGGACCTCTGCTACGCCGTGGTCGACCCCCGCGTTCGTCTCGGGGAGTAGAGAGTCGGAAGTCGATGGTCGATGGTCGATAGTCGGTACCGGCGTGCTGGTGGTCGGAGGATCACGAGCGTACCGTCCCAGGGGCGCGCAACGTTGTCATCATGATCCCTTCGCGCCTTGACCGTTGTTAGCGTCGTGTGCGATGTGCGGATGCCATTGAAGGTTCGCCGACGTTGTTATCCCGGCCGCACAGCCGTAGACTATCGAAATGTTGCAGCGCTTGTCGCACTAAAGCTATAAACAAGGTTGCTGATCCGCAAATGGGTAGTACTTTTGGGGGATAGGCAGAATCTCAGACTTCCCCTATAATCGTTCACGTCCGGTCGTGCGCCCATGGCCCCTCGACGCATCGCCGTCCCATCGCACTATGAGGGGATTACATAAGCAAGACGATGGCCCAGACGATGTGTCGTCAGAAAGGCTCCTCATGCGCCGTCAGCAGTCCGCCCACGTACTCTTATCGGCCCTCGCCCTTATCGGCCCTCGCCCTCGCAAGCATGACCATCCCTCTGGCCGCTCAACCTGCCACGGTTGCCACCGCGCAGCACACTGTCGCGCGGCCCGCCACCATGGCGCCTGTTCGTGGTCACCCGATGGCGCCCCACACGGTCCCCACTGTGGCCCAACGGGCACGCCTCCTGGCGCGCTATGCCCAACTCCCCTTGAGCTTCGAGCCCAATCGGGGGCAGGCCCCGCGCCAGACGCGCTTCCTGGCGCGGGGAGCGGGCTACACCCTTTCCCTGACGGCGAATGGCGCCACGCTAACACTGGCCGCTCCGGCGCAGGTATCACGCGATCTCCCGCCCTCCTCGATTAAGGCGCCGCGCGCCTCTCTCCGTCCGCATCTCGTAACCCAGGCGATGAACACTCACATGCGCGCGCCGGTTTCCCATGTCGTGCCGCTGGATACTACCGGGCCTCAAGGCGTGGGCACACCAATCCCCTCGCCCTCGGGGACCGCAGCGATGACACCCACGACCGCGCCTCTTACCCCCGCGTCGCCCATCCCCTCCCCCTCGGAGATTGCGGTGGTGACACCCACAACCGCGCCTTTCACCCCCACGTCTCCGATCACGGAGACGCAGCCTCTCACCGGGACGGCGCTGGTCCAGACGCGGGCGCGGCATCACCTGCACCATGCCCACGCGCGTAAGGGCAAGAAACGCCATGAGTCGCCCGCGGCGTCAACGACGGTCCAACTCGCCTTTGTGGGCGCCAATGCCCAGCCCCACATCGTCGGGGTCGATGCCCTGCCGGGCACGGACAACTACCTGCTCGGTCGCCAGCGCGCGCAGTAGCACACCCGCGTGCCCACGTACGCACGGATCGCCTACCAAGGGGTGTATCCCGGCATCGACTTGGTGTACCATGGCCGGCAGGGACATCTCGAGTACGATTGGCGTCTCGCCCCCCATGCCACGGTGAACCGCATTCGGCTGGCCGTGGGCGGAGCGACCGGGCTCCACCTGGATAGCCGGGGCGCCCTGGTCATCGGGACGCAGGGCGGCGCGGTGCGCCAGGATGCTCCCGTGGCCTATCAGGAGATCAACGGCGCGCGGCGACCCGTCGCGGCCCGGTACGTCCTCCTCGGTGTACGACAGGTGGGGCTCACCCTGGGCGCCTACGATCACGGCAAGCCCCTGGTGATCGATCCCGTGCTTTCCTATGCCACCTACCTGGGGAGCAGCGACATTGACCAAGCAACGGGCATCGCCGTCGATGGCTCCGGCAACGTCTACGTCGCCGGCGACACCCTCTCGACGACCTTCCCGACCACGACTGGCGCGTACGCGACCACCCTCGCCGGAGGAACGTCCACGGGCGACGCCTTCGTAAGCAAACTCTCGGCCGATGGGAGCACGCTGCTGTATTCGACCTACCTGGGCGGGAACGGCGACGAGGACGCGTGGCACGTCGCGGTGGACGGCGCCGGCGAGGCGGAGGTCGTGGGGTACACCGCCTCGACCAATTACCCGACCGTCAACGCGGCGCAGGGCACGTACGGCGGCGGTGTCTATAACGCCTTCGCGAGTAAGCTCTCGACCGACGGGAGCGCGCTAGTGTATTCCACGTATCTGGGCGGGAACGGCGACGACGAGGCGTACGGCCTGGCCCTGGACAGCGCGGGGGACGCCTACGTCGCCGGACTGACCAGTTCGACCAACTTCCCCCTCAAGAACGCGCTCCAGAGCGCCTTCAGCGGCATCTACGACGCCTTCGTGACGGAACTTGACCCGAACGGAGCCCTGCTCTACTCGACCTACCTGGGCGGGCGCCGCGACACCGACGCCTACGGGATCGCGATCGATGGGGCCGGCAACGCCTACGTGACTGGGGCCACGACATCGCCCAATTTCCGCGTCAGCGCGACCGCCTATCAGCGCCGGTACAAGGGCGTGTGCAGCGGGGGGAGCTGTACGTACAACGCGTTCGTGGCGAAGATCGCCGCGGGCGGGACAGGCTTGCTCTACGCGACGTACCTCGGCGGCAGCAACGACGACGAGGCTGAGGCGATCACGGTGGACGGCGCCGGCAACGCCTGGGTCACCGGCAACACCGCCTCGACCAACTTCCCCACGACGGGCAACGCGATCCAGAAGACGAACAGCGGCAACCCCTATGCCGTCTTCGTCAGCGAGCTCACCGCAGACGGGAGCGCCCTGCCCTATGCGACGTACCTGGGTGGGAGCGGCGACAACGAGAGCTATGGCATCGCCTTGGACAGCGCCAATAACGTCTACATCGCGGGCGAAACCTCCTCGACCGACTTCCCCACGGTCAACGCGACACAGGCCACCTACGGGGGCGGCGCCTACAACGCGTTCGTGAGCGAGTTGACGGCCGCCGGAGGGACGCTAGCCTTCTCCACCTATCTCGGTGGGAGCGGCGACGACGCCGCCTTCGGAATCGCGGTGGCCCCCGACGACAGTGTTGACGTGGCCGCCCTGACGGCCTCGACCAACTTCCCCACGATGAACCCGCTGCAAGCGGCCAACGCCGGCAGCTACGATGCCTTCGTGGCCGGCTACAGCGCGCCCGCCCCGACCTGTCCGTCGCCCTGGCTGTGTGATGACATCGGCAGCCCGCCGCTCGCCGGTGACCAAGCGCTGACCAATGGAACGTGGACGATCCACGGCTCAGGGGGAGACATCTGGAACGCCTCCGACCAGTTCCACTTCGTGTGGCAGAGCGCCAGCGGCGACAGCAGCATCGTGGCACGGTTGACGTCGCAGCAGAACACCAGCATCTGCACCAAGGCGGGCATCATGTATCGGGCCAGCACCGACCCGACCGACGTCAACTACAGCGTGGTGATGCTGCCGGACTGCCACTTCAGTACGTCGAGCGTCCAGGTCAACGCGCGTAGTGCGATGAGCGCGACCGCCACGACGGCCAACGACACACCCACGACCCTGCCGGTTTATCTCAAAGCGACGCGGGCAGGCAGCACGTTCACGGCCTATACGTCGAGCGACGGCGTGACCTGGACACCGATCCCTAACTCCGGCATGAGCCTGCCGAACATGCCCACCAACGCCCTCGTCGGGCTGGTGGTGTGCTCGCAGAACAACACGACGACCAGTCAGGCGACCTTCGACAACGTGAGCCTGACGGGCAGCGCCGACCTCACGCAACTCGACACGGACACGGCCCACTACACGCAGACCGTCGGCGTTTCCTCCACCGCCACCAACCTCCAACTCTTCAATGGCCCCGTCGGCTCGCTGGCCGGCGGCGCCTGGACGCCACGCGACACGACCCTGAGCCCGGTGACAGGGACGGGGATGCTCGCGCCGGCGCAGGTCCCGTTCGGCTTGCAGATCGCCCAGGCGAGCGGCGGCCCGACGCTGGCGTCCCTCACTACGGAGGACGGGATCACGGTCGGCCTCGGGCTGGCGCCTGGGGCAGCGTCGCCAACGCCGGTGACGGGTCGGGTGAACCTGAACGCCGTCACCTACCCGTCGCTGACCTTCCCCGTCGTCGCGCCGCCGACCGCGACCGCGACGATCACGGCGACGCCCCCGCCCACGAGCACCCCCGGCAACTCCGCCGGCGGCGTCAACGTCTACGTCGGCTATGCCGACAGCCTGCGCCCCAACCCTAACCTGCCCGTCCCCTGGCAGGGGTCTCCCAATACCGCCTTTGTCGGCAGCGCGGACGGCAGCAACGCCTACGATTCGGGGGCCATCCGCCTGGACAACACCACCGCTACCACGGTCACGATCAAGGATGCCGCTGTCGTCCTGCACACGGTCAACAACGACGGCACGGGCGGCCCCGCGTCGGGGCAGACCTTCGACCTGTGGGGCTCCAACAGCATCGCCCCCAATAGCTCGCTTATCCTCGCCGGGACCGGTCCTGGCGACAACTTCGACACGAGCGACTTCCCGCTGTCTGGCACATCTTGCGCCAGCCCGGCCGGTCCCACCACCAATCCTCCGCACATTACGCTGACGTTTGGCAACAACTCGCAGGCGACGATCACCGACACGGCGCACGTCCTGGACACAGGCGGCTACGACACGGCCAACTGCCCCGGCGGCAACGAGTCCCTGCAATGGCGCGCGCTCGGCACAACCGGCGTGAGCCAGGCATCGGGGAGCCTAACGCTGGCAACGCCTAGCGCCTCCCCGATCGCCGGCACGGCGTACGATGAGGTCGCCACCCTGAGCGATGCCTCCAACCAGCCTCAACCGAATGTCGCGGTCAACTTCTCTGTTACAAGCGGCCCGAATGCTGGGCTGACCGGACAGGCGGTGACCGATAGCCAGGGGCACGCCACCTTCACCTATACGAGCACCGTAGCAGGAACGGACACGATCGCGGCCTCAATCACGAACGCCTCGGGGGGCGTCGTCAACGCCACGCCGGTCAGCGTGACCTGGACGCCGCCGCCCGTCGGCGACCTGTCACTCCAAGCGATCCCCTCAGGCCTGGACGTGCGCGTAGTCCTACAGAACGCGACGTCGGGTGGGCCGTTTACCCTGGCCCTGGCGCCGGACCCCAGCACGAACACGCAGCTCGTGCAGCGCGGGGATGGCACGATCGCAGCTGTGCAGCCGATCACGACGTACGGAGACGATGGCGTGAACCCCGTGGTGATCACGCAGACCGAGTATATCGTGCAGCCGCCGAGCGTGACCGACAGCAACGCCGATCCCGCGACACTTGTGAGCAGCGGCCCCGTGACTCCGACGCTTATTTCGACGACCGGGATCACGCAGTACGTGACGCTCAATGTCGATCCGGCCTGGCTCAACGACCCGCACCGCGCCTTCCCCGTGACCCTGGATCTCCCTATTGTCACGGCAGACGGGGCCGCGAATACCGATGTCTTCGGCACGGCGAGTAGCTGCGCGCCGGACGCGACGATCCCGCAAGCCGTCGTCGTAGGGGCGGAGAACGGCTGCACGTACAATGGGCAGGTCTCCTTCGACCTCTCGTCGCTACCGGCCAGCGCGTCGATCGTCTCGGCGACGCTCAATATGTACACTCCGAACCAGACAGGTCCCACGGGCGTCCAGGTCTTGCAGAATGCGCCCCCATCCAGTGACAGCCCCGTGGTGACGTTGGCTAGCTGGAACGATGCGCCCGCGGTGATCACGACGACGGCTCCGATCGCACAAAGTGGGAACGCCGGACACTGGCAAAGCTGGAACATCACGAGCCTGGCGCAGCAGTGGTCTCAGGATGGCTCGACGAACGGCGGGCTCACGCTCACAGGCTCCGGGACCCCCATCCGCTTCGCCTTCCCAGGCGGACTGGCAAACGACAGCACGGGCCTCGCCCCTTATCTGACGATCGGGTATGGGACCCCTTTGAGCGGGGGCATGACCACGATGGCCGCCGCATCGACGGCGGGCGTCACAACAAATGCCGTGTCCGCAGCGCCTACCTACCACGACGGGCAACCCTTCATCTATGGCGAGGCAGGGACCTACGACGCGAGCGCTTCGGGATCCTGCCCCACGAATAGCACCGCAGTAAACAAGGACATCACATGTAGCGGCAACAATATCAAGGTAGCTGCGGTGTCGACCACCGCGCATCCAGGGGTACAGACGAATAGCTCGCTCGGCGGACAGTACATCCGGTTTGGCGTCAACGTCCCCTGCCCCAATAACCAGTCGAACATCAACGCTTACCAGCCCGGCCCCCCATATTGGGATACGGCGGACCCGAATAATGCTCCCGGCAGCACGACAGCGCGGATCATCCAGGCTGCCTATGCTCATGGGCTAATCCCGGTCGTTAACGTCAACGCCGGCGTCTGCACCGGGAGACCGTACGACACGGCCCCCATCCCGTCGCAACTCCTGCCGTCGCAGCCTTCGCCAGCGCAGTGGCAGCAGGACATGCAAGATTTGGCCTCGTACGTGTACAGCGCCGCCCTCAAGGGCTACCCGTCGCGCCGCATCTACTTCGAGATCGGCAACGAGGAAGACCTGAACAACGGGAACGACGGCTTCCAAAAGGATAAGAATGGGAACCTGTTAGCCCCAGGGCCGCACTACAGGCTGGCCTACCAGGGGACCGCGAGCGGCAAGCCCTTCTACTACCCAGAGGTGTTCGGCGCCGCCGCGCAGGGCCTCAACACCACGCTGGCCACCCTGGATAAGTTCAACAACTTCCGCGTGATGGTCGGGGGGATGTTCAACCCAACCGCGAAGCCGGACCCAACCACCAATAAAAAACAGAACGGAGGTTGCAAGGAGATCAACTGGGATAACAACGACCTGGGCAGCGACGGGCATGCGACGGATAGCAACATCCTGATCGCGCGCGACGCGATCAGGGACGCGGTGGCGAACGGGGTGTCGTCCAACAACCTCGCTCTGGCCGTGCATACCTACGGCTACGACACCAAGCCGGGCGAGGGGCTCTGGCGCAACTACTACAACGAGTACCCGGGACTGACGACGGGCAAGTACAGGGGCTGGGGCGGCGTCTGCAGGGACATCGGGTACATGCTGGCGACATGGACGAACTCGAAGTTCAACCGGTACCATCTGCCCATCTTCTCAACAGAGGGCAACTGGAGCACGGGGCCAACATCAACCAACGACTGTAACAATTCGTATGGTTGTGCAGGGAACTATCTCGTCGATCTCTTCAGCTACCTGTTCGACAAATACAGCACGCGCAACTCGAAGGGGAAGCTCGCCATCAACCCTGACACGACGCCCGTGCGCTTCCTCTTCTACCGGGGGGTCGACGATTTCTACGTTGGCGACCGGATCGGGCTGTATGATGTGAATGGGGTCGCGAAGACTCTCTCGGTCTTCGCGACCATCACGAGCCCCAAGACCGGCAGGACCGTCAACACCTGCTACAACCCCGCGGTCATCGGCTTCGCCAACTTGCCGCACGACTACTACTGGCTGCGCAACGGGACCTGCTACGCACGCCAGCAGGGCAACGGATCGTAGATCGTAGGCTATAGGCTATTGGTAGAAAACGGCAACGCTGCCCTATTCTATCCTTGAGGCTGCGGTGGTATGTTGAAATGGGCAAGCGTAGGGGGGCAGACAACCGCCCCCCCTACGCTTGCCCATCCCCAACGCATCACGGGTCTCATACGGCGATAGGGATAGAGGAGAGATACAACAGAGGCGAGGAACTGTCTATGACATCACGCAAGCGGTCAGCTCCCAGCTACACCGCCAGGTTCGCCGCCTCACTGGCCGTCTGGCTTGTGCCGGTTATCGGCGTTCCAAGCATCCAGAAAAGACTGATACGACTGTTAATTCCCCCGGCGTTGGTGCTGCGCACCGTGGGCGTCGGCCGCGACCCCGTCGCGTTGGCGGTGGACGAGCGGGCTGGCCGCGTCTTCGTCGTGGGCGCCGCCGGCAGCGTGACCACGCTCGACGCGGTAAGCGGGGCGGTGGTGCGCACGATCGCGGTCGGCCGCGGCGCCCAGGCCGCGGCTGTCGACGAGGCCACGGGACGCGCCTTCGTCACCGACCCTGGCCGTGTGTTCATGCTCGACGCGCGCACCGGCGCTGTCCTGCGCGCGTTTCCCTTGAATGGAGGTATCCAGAGTCAGAGCAGTCCCGCCGTCGACGAGACCCATGGGGAGGTCTTCGTTGCGACGCACGGCGCGCCGGGGAGCAACCCCGTAGGGCCGGCCCATCCTGCGAACATCAGCGTGCTCGACGCGACGACGGGGCAGCTTCGGCGTACCATCCTCGTAGGGGCGAACCTCCTGGCTGTGGACGGTACCGCGCGGCGCATCATCTTGCCGTACTCGTGCGGGGACACCCCAGGCGTCGCCGACCTGTGCGTGGATACCCTCGACGCGACGACAGGGCGGCGGATCAAGATGGCCGATTTGAGCAGCCAGCAGGGCTACGCGCAGCAGCCGAGCGCCGTGGCGGTGGACGCGCGGGCAGGGAGCGCCGTGGTGCTCTACGGCGACGGGCGCGGCGACGCCAACATCGGTGTCGTCGCCACGCGCACAGGCACCCGTCGTACCCCGGTCGTGGGGGCGGGCGGGTCATTCGGGCTGATCGCCGTCGACGAGCGGGCGGACCGCGTCGCCGTTGTGACGACGCCGGATAATTACGCGCTTACGGCGGGCTACAGGCCCTCACCGGCGGCCTCGGTGAGCGTGGTCGACACGCGCAGCGGGTATGTCGTGGGCGGTGACAGCATCCCTAACATACCCCACGGCACATCCTCCCCGGTCGGGGTAGCGGCAGACATGAACGGGACGTATTTCTACGTCGCCGCCACGCCGTCGCCGTTCGCCGCCGCGCGGCCGTCCCACACCATCCTCGACGTGCTCGACGCGCGCAGCGGCCGTGTCTTGCGTCGTCTGGCGCTATCCCATGCCGCTGTCCCATCCGGTTCATTAGAGGTACCGATGGCCGTGGATGAACAGACAGGACGACTCTTCATCGCCAATGGGAGAGATAATACGGTAAGCGTGCTCGACACAACGCGGCTATGATGGGCAGTGAGGAGCAGATACTCTTCCATCAGGCTCGGGCCGCTGCCATGGCATACATGCTCACGTTACCTGCCATATTCATGCCATCATCACCACACAATGGTCAGAAAGCATGGACTGCTGCATCGCTGCTGCCACGCACCATCCCCGTAGGCCGCGACCCGGTCGCGCTGGCGGTGGACGAGCGCGTCAGTCGCGTCTTCGTCCTCGGTAGCGCCGGGAGCGTGACCACGCTCGACGCGACGACCGGGGTCGTCATACGCACCGTCGCGGTCGGCCGAGGCGCCCAATCCATGGTCGTCGATGAGGCAACGGGACGCGCCTTCGTCATCGACCCTGGCCGTGTGTTCATGCTCGACACGCGTACTGGTGCAGTTCTGCACGCGATATCTGTCGGGAGCGGCGGCCCGACGGGCGGGCTCACGGTTGATGCACGGCACGGCGAGGTGTTTGTGGCCGTGCGCGGCGTCAACCACGGCTCGGCGGGGGTCGGTCCGGGGAGTATCGCCGTGCTCGACGCAGCGACCGGCCGGACCCGGCGCACGATCCACGCGGACGCCCATCTCCTGGCGGTGGATGGCGTCGCGCGCCGCCTTATCGTGCCGCGACAGTGCGGGGGGCGACGCGTCGACCTCCGACGCCTGCGCGGACACGCTCGACGCGGTGACAGGGCATCGGCTCAAGACGGTCGACTTTGGCGGCGAGGAGGGATTTACGCAGCAGGTGACGGCCGTGGCGGTGGACACGCGGGCCGCGCGTTCCGCGCCTCGATCGCCGCCCGGTCAAGAGCCTCCGCGTCGATGGCGCTCACGCTGAAACGGCCAGCCTCGCCGTCCTCACACCGCACCACCAATGCGGTCGCGCCCTCGCGCTGGCGCTGCGTCCACCAGCGCCAGAACGGCGCCGGCAGCTTCACCAGCGAACGCAGCATGACGCGCCAGCCGTACCCCTCCCACGTCACCGCGACCGTGGGACCGCCGTCGAGCGCGAGGGCCGGCGCCGGCCCACGATCCCCGGACTCCGCCAGCGGGGTCAGCAGGGCGACGAGGTCGGCGCCCATGGCGAGCAACCCCTTCGCCGGCGCCGCGAGGTCCATCGGCGCGCGCACGACGGCGCCGCGCACAAACGTGGGCAGATAGACGTAGCGTCCCTCGCCGGCGGGCTGGCAAGGCGGGTCGCTCGCCAGCGCGTTGCGGATCGTCTGCTTGGGGTTCTTCGTCGTGACGGGGCGCTGCTGTTGTACCCGCTCCACCACCTCATCTAGCGTGAGCGGCCCACCGTCCCGCAAGACCGCACGTATCGTCGTCTGGGTTTCGCTCGCCATAGTAGCCCTCAGCTATCAGCTATCAGCTATCAGCTATCAGCTATCAGCTATCAGCTATCAGCTATCAGCTATCAGCTATCAGCTATCAGCTATCAGCACTAGCCAACTCTTTACACTCATTATACGCCCGACTTCCGACGCCCGACGCCCGACGCCCGACGCCCGACGCCCGACGCCCGACGCCCGACTCCCAGCCTACAGCAGCGCCAGATTGTTGCGGTGGATAGCCTCGTCGCCGTAGTGGTAGCCCAGCGTGGCGGCGATTTCCGAAGAACGGCGCCCTTGCAGGCGCGTCAGGTCGGCCGCGTCGTAGTTGACGAGCCCGTGCGCGATGAGCGCGCCGTCGGGGCGCAGCACGTCGACGGGGTCGCCGCGCTTGAAGCTGCCCGCGACCGCGCGCAGACCCGCCGGGAGCAGCGAGGCTCCGCCGCGCTCCAGCATGGCGGCGGCGCCCTCGTCGACCGTCAGGGCGCCGCGGGCGCCCAGACGCGCGCGCAGCCAGCGCCGGCGCGCGGCCGGGCGCGGGTCAGCGGTGAAGGTCGTACCGGGGGCTGTCCCGGCGACGGCGCGCCGGATCACGTCGCGCGCGCGGCCGGCCGCGATCACCGTGGTCACGCCCGCCGCCGTGGCCAGCCGCGCCGCCTGCAGCTTGGTCACCATTCCGCCGGTGCCCAACCCCGACGACGATGGCCGCGCCAGCGCCATGACGGCGTCGTCGACACGGGCGACGTGGGGGATGGGGCGCGCGGCGGGGTCGTGGCGGGGATCGCGGTCATAGAGGCCCGCGACATCGCTGAGCAGCAGCAGCAGGTCGGCGTCGACCAGTGCGGCGACGACCGCGGAGAGGCGGTCGTTGTCCCCGAAGCGCAATTCTTCGTCGGCCACGACATCGTTCTCATTCACGATGGGGACGACACCGCGCTCAAGCAAGGCGAGCAAGGTGGTGCGCGCCGCGAGGTAGCCGCCGCGGCCGGCCACGTCGCCCTGCGTCAGCAGCGCCTGCGCCACCACGAGGCCATGGCGGGCGCAGGCCTGGGCGTACGCCTGCATCAAGCGCGGCTGCCCCACCGCGGCGAGGGCCTGGCGCGCGGGGATATCGAGCCGCGCCGCGACATCGGGCAGACCGGCGCGGCCGGCGGCCACGGCGCCCGACGACACGAGCAAGACGGCGCGCCCCTCGCCGCGCAGCGCGGCGACGCCGCGCGCCACCCGCGCGATGAACGGTGTGTCGAGCAGCCCGTCGGGGCCCGCCAGCAGCGAACTGCCCAGCTTCACCACCACGCGCCGCGCGCCCATAGCGCCCACCGTCATAGGCGCCCCGCCCCTATCCGCGTCCTGTCCCACCGCTACCGGCTCCTTTTTACCACAAGGGTAGCAGGTCGCGGGTCGTTACGCCGATTGTTCCGGGATCTCCGTCCGCTCCGGCTGCTCCAGCGGCGCCGCCAGAGTGGTCTTGGCGCGCCGCGCCGTCCAGCCGGATTTGCCGAGGTGCTCGCGGCGGTAGCGGTCCAGTTCCTCACGCGTGATCGCGCGCACGCGCGGCGCGACGACGTGGACCTCGAGCGCCCCACGTTTGGCCGCGCCGCGAATCGTCGATGGCGCCAGGCCAAGCTCACGCGCCGCCTCCTCGGTTGTGTACCAATCCTTCGTGATCATCCTTCCTCACGCCTCCAGTAGCGCTATCGTTTCCGTCCCATGGTAGTAGTACGTCGCGGGGGCGCGCATAGATCACCTTTTTTCAGTTTTCTTGTACACGTAGGTTGTGCTATGCTAGCTTGTACGCCGCTACAGCTTGAAAATATAAGCCGCTTTGAGGATTGAATGCGAGAGTTGCCCCCCGCCCTACGCTGGTATCTCTGGGCCGTCTATCTAGGTTGCGCGCTCCTGATCGTCGTACAGGTCGGCCCCGTCGCCGGCCTGCTCTTACATTCGCAGTGGCAAGGGCGCCTCGCCGCGCTGTGGCCGCCCGCCGTCTTCGTGCTGCTGGCGTACATCTGTGAACGCACGGCGCTAGAAATAAGCAGCGCGAGCGAGCAGAGCTTATCCACGGCCGTCTACGTTGCGGCCATCCTGCTGTTCCCGCCACCCAGCCCGTTGCTCATCGCCCTCGCGACCATGCTCGTGTGGCAGTTGACGTACACCGGCTTATCGCTGTATAAGCGGCTTTTCAACATCTGCCACGCGACGCTACTCGTTGGGCTGAACAGCTTGCTTTTCTCCTTAGTCGCCGAACCGACAACCGTATTACGCCAGGCCAACATCGTGGCGGCGATCCCGGTGCTGATCCAAGTCATCCTCGTCTATTATTCCCTGGATGTCGGCGTTATGCTTGGCCTATTTTCCCTTCTCGAACGACGAGCGCCGTGGAAGATCTGGGCCGACAATTACCGCCGCACCCTCTTGCCTGAGTTGGCGGCCGCCAGCATAGGCATCCTCGGCGCCGTAGCATGGCTGTATCAACCACTATTACTGGCCCTTTTTGTCGTGCCGATCGTAGCCTTACGTGAGGCCCTGCGCGCGATAGCCCAGGCGCAACGACGCGGCGCTCGTTTGGAGTCCGTGCTGGCCGTGGGCCGGCGCCTCCGGTTGCAGCAGACGGAAACCGACCTCCTACGTCCCGTCGCGGAGACCGCGCGCGCCATAGTAGGCGCGGCGACCGCGGCGATTTATCTGCGCGACAAGGATAATTCCGCCCAGTTGACACGCGTCGCGCTGGCGCAAGATTCCGTGGAGGTGGATATGGACACCGCGGCGGTGGAGCCGCCCATGCGCCTCGCCGCCACAGACGTGGCGCACGGTCAGGGCATACAAGAGGTGGTCGGAGCGCGCGCGCGCGCGATCCTGGTCCCGCTAGAGCAAGACGATGCCGGCTTTCTTGGCCTGCTACACCTCTCGGGCTTCGCCAAAGAGATCAACCGCGACGATCGTGACATCCTCTCGATCCTGGCCATGCAGACCACCATCGCTTTGCAGAATACCCGCCTGCACGAGCGCGCCCTCGCGCGCGCCTCCGAAGACGGCCTCACCGACCTCCTCAACCATCGCGCCTTTCAGACGCGCTTGGAGGAAACGATCGCGCGGGCGCGCCGGGATGGACGCGCGCTTGCGTTGCTCATGGTGGACCTGGATGACTTCGGGACGATCAACAATACCTACGGTCATCAGGCCGGTGACGCCACGCTAACCGCGATCGCCGCGGCCCTGCGCGAGACCGCGCGCGCCACGGATATCGCGGCGCGCTACGGCGGTGACGAGTTCGCGATTATCCTACCTGAGACTACCATGGATGAGGCGCTCGACGTCGCGGAGCGCGTGCGCGCCGCCATCGCGGGCCTGCGCGTCGTCATGGCGAGCGCGACCGTGCGCGTCGATGCCAGCGTCGGCGTCGCGGCGCTGCCCCTGCACGCGTCCACGCGTGAAGAACTCATCCAGATGGCCGACCGCGCCTCGTACGCCGCCAAGTACGGCGGTAAGGGCCGCGTCGGCCGCCCCGAGGACGCCCGGCCCCTATCCGGCCACGACCCCGCTGCCCTCACCGCGCAGCTCGAGCACGCCAATATGGCCACGGTCGGAGCGCTCGCCGCCGCCGTCGACGCCAAGGACCGCTATACGCGCGGCCACTCGCAGCGTGTCTCGACCTATGCCGCGGCCATCGCCTACGCCTTGAATATGGCTCCGGCCGACGTGGCGCGGGTGCGGCTGGCTGGGCTCCTGCACGACGTCGGCAAGATCGGTGTCCCCGACGCCATCCTGGCCAAGCCGGCGGCGTTGGATTGCGAGGAAATGGCGATCATCCAGCAGCACCCTGTCATCGGCGAGCGCATGCTCGCGGCGGTCCCCTTCCTGCGCGAGATCCTGCCGGCCGTGCGCAGCCACCACGAGCGGCTGGACGGCCGCGGCTACCCTGATGGGCTGGCCGGCGGTGCTATCCCGCGCGATGCGGCGATCCTGATGGTGGCCGACTCGTTCGACGCTATGACCAGCAGCCGTCCCTATCGTCCTGCCCTATCACTTGACGAGGCCTGCCGCCGGCTGCGCGAGGGCTCTGGCGCGCAGTTCGACCCGTCGATCGTGGCCGCTTTCGAGCAGGCCCTGGCCGAGGGGACGGTAC
>JAABUX010005965.1_pt1 | contig 14748 bp, 14 predicted proteins | sample 5561851 | NCBI WGS metagenome assembly JAABUX01 (sample SAMN10711883, study PRJNA513361) | rock metagenome | isolation source: Antarctica rocks | place: Antarctica: Victoria Land, Richard Nunatak red sandstone | collected 2016-01-03 | reverse complement strand
CGATCCGCGATGCGCTAGTCAAGGGCGAAAAAGTGCAGCTCATCCCCTTCGGAAGTTTCGTCGTTAAGGAACGTCAGAAGCGCGAGGGTCGCAATCCGAAAACCGGTGCGAAGCTGATGATTCCGGCGCGTCGCGTTCCCGCGTTCACGGCGGGCAAGGGTCTGCGCGATGCGGTCGGCGGCACGAAAAAGCGCGCGACCGCGAAAAAACGCTAGCGGGGGGAACACCGAGCCCGCCGCGAACACGCGGGCCATCGGGTTGTGGCGCAGCTTGGTAGCGCACTAGTCTGGGGGACTAGGGGTCGCAGGTTCAAATCCTGTCAACCCGACCACCATTTGAAACGAGCCTCGCGATGATGCGAGGCTCGTTTCGTTTCGTCTGCGGTTCAGCACCACGTTCGTCGCCCTCGCGGTCGCGATGCACTCGCCGATCTTTGCGCTGGTCGCAATCGGCCAAGCCGTCGCGATCGCCGGGTACCTTCGAAAGGTCCGATGCGCGCCGGGCGACGATCGCGGTTCGAGGTGCGCCGGGTCGATTTCGGCTCGTACCACACCGCGGCCGGCTGCGCGCGGTAACGAACGTACCGGACGTGGTGACTCCGGCTACAGCCATCGCCTAGCCGCTCGTGACATAGTGGCGAGACCTATCGTCGACGAAGCGGAGACCTCGCCGTGCAATCTCAACTGACCCAGTATATTTTGATGGCCATCTTCTTCGGGGTTTTTGCCGTGATTGGGTTGGGCTGGTACTTCGTGGGCGTCAAGACCTACGGCACCGGCGATTACCACCAGCCCTAGCGCACCGCGCCGCTAGAGGTTTAGCGCCGACTCGATCTGCTGCACGTCGTTGAAGACCGTCGCCGTCGATGAACCGGTCGGCGGACAGCTCACGTCTCCCGTGGTCGCGGCCTGATACGTGATGGTCGTCGTCGATCCGAACGATGACGATTTCGTGCACATCGAACTGATGGGCAGTTTTGAAACCGGCAGATTCGCGTTCAAATCGCTGAAGAACGTGTTCGTCGTGGAAGCGGAGACGGTCCCCGAGCGCGTCGCGTTTTTCTGTGTCACCTGCGCGGTGCCGTCCGTCTGCATGACGATCGTGAATGCCGCCCGGTTGGTCGACCCGGAATCGGAGATGGTCGCGCTCGGCCCGAGGGTCGGCTTCGGCGTGGGTGACGGGCTCGGTGCGGGCGTCGGTGTCGGCACGGCTGTCGGCACGGCTGTCGGTGCGCCGCCGCCGCCTCCGCCGCCGCCTCCGCATGCGGCGGTCGCGAGCGTGAGAATCAGTGCCGGGAAGAGTGTCTTCGCAAGAGTCATATTTCGCTTTTTCGTAGTTGCGGGCCGTGACTCCGGCACAGGAACGCCGGCCGTGTGTCTCAGAATCGTGGTGGTCCCCCGGCCTTCTGGAGGACGCCGTGTTCTCACGACGCTCGGTTTCCGCTTTTGCAACCCCGTTTGCCGCCGTGTGGAGTGGCGAGTACGACCGCGCGGCCGCCGAGCTGCACAACGACACGCGCCCAGGGGCGGCGGTCATGCGCGCGCGCGTTTACGGCAACCTCCATCTCGAACACCGCGTCCTCGCGGAGTATGAAACGGGCGCGTGGGCCGGGCTCGATCGCGTGGAGTCGGCGCTCTACCGCGCGGTCGTTGCGAGCGCGTTGCACGTCACGCGCGACCATCGTGCGGCGCGCAGCCTTTCAGGTGCGGTTGAGCGCGATGTATCCCGGCTGCACGATCCGCTGTTACGTCTTACCGTGGCCTACTATCGCGCGATCGGTGAGTACGCTGCGGGCGAGCAGGGGACGGCGGAACGCGTCGTCGAGGCCACGCTCGCCGAACTGGATTCGCTACCGACGGCCGTCTACGTGCCGCGCGAGCCATATCGCTTCGAAGGCAATCATCTGCGTGCGCGTTTGCTTCAGATGCGTTCCATCGGGTGCTACATGCGCGACGATTACGCGGGCGAAGAGCGCGCGCTCATCGATGCCGTCCTCGCAAGCGAACTCGTGCACCAGCGCGACCTCGTTCACGAAAGCAACCTGCTCGCGTCGCTCGCGAAGATGTTCCTACGCTATCCGTCGCTACGCGCGCGCGAACTCGTCTACGTAAAAGCCCGCGAACTCCGGTTCAGCGCGCATCTCGACCATCGGCTCGCGGCGATCAAAGCCGCGCTCATCGCGAACCGCGCGATCTTCGGCAGCTCGATCGATGCCGACATCCTGAGCGGCCGGTCGGCTCCGGCATTACCGTACCGGCTCTCGGCATGCATCGGGACGTTGCTGTACGCCCGTTGGTCGAGCGTGCACGCGTATCGCGAGGCGCTCGCGTTCGCGCTCTCGGTCGCACGCGCGATCGATTGGAATCAGCCCGCGGACGACGAAGCGAACCGTCTGCTTACCTTCGCTGCAATCATCGCGCCGCACGATGCTGTGGCGGCCGACGAAATGTTGGCTTCGTTCCGGTGCGCGCTCGCCAAGTATTCGCCGTTCCTCGTGAGCTATCGCGATCCGCGACGCGCGGTCTTGGAGCGGTTCGCCCGCGCGTGCATCGCCAAAGCGCGCGGCGATCTCGACGACGCGCGTGCGAAATTCGCCGAAGCCAATGCCTTCTGGCGCGCGCGTGGATTCCTCGTCGCCGCGGCCTTCGGTGGCGTGGAGGCGTTTGCCGTGACCGCCGATCCCGAAGACCTCGCGCCGGCGCGCGCGTTCGTGGCAACGTATCCGCAGTCCGACTTCTCGACGCGTCTCTGTGCGGCGCTGAACGCGTGCGCGAACGCGACCGTCCCACGATTTCCGTATCTTGCGAGTGGCTGCGCGGTCGCTGCGGAGTAGGCAAACCGCGCGAGCGTGAGAAAATCGCGGGGTGCAGACCGAGCCCGAAACCCTCGACCTTCCGAAGACCTACGATCCCGCGAGCGTCGAGGCGGCGCGGTACGCCACGTGGCTTGCGAGCGGTGTTTTCCACGAAGAACCCGATCCCGCACGGCCGCCGTTCGTCATCTCGATGCCGCCGCCGAACATCACCGGCCGCGCGCATCTCGGCCACGGCTCGACGTACACACCGATGGACGTCCTCACGCGCTACCATCGCATGCTCGGCGAAAATGCGACGTGGCTTCCGGGCCAAGATCATGCAGCGATCGCGACGGAGAGCGTGCTCGTACGCGAACTCGCAAAAGAAGGCCTCACGCGCGAGGGACTCGGCCGCCCAGCGTTCCTCGAACGTGCGTGGGCGTGGCGCGAGAAATATGGTTTCGAACTGTACGAATCGTTTCGCACGCTCGGCTTCGGACCCGATTGGGATCGCGATCGCTTCACGATGGACGCCGGCCTCTCGGCGGCGGTCAATAAAGTCTTCGTCGAGCTCTATCGTGAGGGGCTGATCTATCGCGGCACGCGGCTCGTGAACTGGGATCCCAAAGCGCAATCGACGCTCTCCGATGCCGAGATCGACAACGACGAGCGCGACACGTTTTTGTGGCATCTGCGGTATCGCGCGCAAGACGGCGGCGAAGGCCTCGTCATCGCGACGACAAGGCCCGAAACGTTCCTCGGCGACGTGGCGGTCGCCGTGCATCCGGGTGACGAGCGGTATCGTCACCTTGTCGGCAAGAACGTCGTGCTGCCGCTCATCGATCGTGCGATTCCCGTCATCGCGGATGCGGCGGTCGAGTCGACGTTCGGCACGGGCGCGGTGAAGGTCACGCCCGCGCACGACGCGACCGACTACGAGATCGGCACGCGTCACGGCCTGCCGATGCCCACGATCATCGCATACGACGGGACGATCTGCGCACCCATCTGGCACGATACGGCGCGCGAACCGGACGCGGCGGCGATGACGACGTGGGAAGCGGCGACCGTGCGGATGGCGCCGTACGTCGGGCTCGAGCGATTCGCGGCGCGCAAGGCGCTCGTCGACGATCTTCGTGCGGGCGGCGCGCTCGAGCGCGAAGAGCCGTATCGCACCGTCGTGCCGATCTCATCGCGCTCGGGTGCGGTCATCGAGCCGCTGCTGTCGCTGCAGTGGTTCTGCACGATGGGGCCGCTCGCGAAGCCCGCGCTCGAAGCCTACGAATCGGGACGGCTACGCTTCGTGCCCGAACGTTTCGGCAAGACGTATGCGTCGTGGCTCGAGAACATTCGCGATTGGAACGTCTCGCGGCAAGTATGGTGGGGTCATCAGTTGCCCGTGTGGTACGCGCCCGGCGGCGAACCGATCGTGGCCGAGACCGAAGCGGAAGCGCTCGCCATTGCGCGCGAGCGTTTCGGCACGGACGAGCTGCGACGCGACCCCGATACGCTCGACACGTGGTTCTCGAGCGGACTGTGGCCCTTCTCGATTCTCGGCTGGCCCGACAAGACACCCGAACTCGCGCACTGGTATCCGAACTCCGTCCTCATCACCGCGCGCGAGATCATCTTCTTGTGGGTCGCGCGCATGGTGATGCTCGGGCTGCATTTCGTGGGCGATATTCCGTTCCGCGACGTCTTTATCGCGCCGCTCGTCTTCGACGATAAGGGCCGCAAGATGTCCAAATCGCTCGGGAACGTGATCGATCCGATGGACCTCGTTGCGAAGTACGGCGCGGATGCGACGCGGCTCGGCGTCATGTTGCAGATGCGATTGGAATCGCAAGAACTGCGCTTCGACGAGCGCGTCGTCGCGAAAGCGCGCGACTTCAACAACAAGATGTGGAACGCGCTGCGCTTCATGCGGTCGCTTCCCGAGGGCTTGCCACGGGCGAGTAATCTGCCGCCGCTTACGGAGCAGTCGCTCGCGGACCGCTGGATGCTCGCGGGCTTGCGCGCGACGATCGTGCGCGTCGGCGAAGCGTTCGATCGGTACGAATTCGGCGTCGCGGCGGATACGCTCCTCGACTTCGTATGGTATCAGTTCTGCGATTGGTATATCGAAGCGTCGAAGATTCCGTCGCCGACGCGCGCGCGCGTGCTCTCGTACGGCTACAACGTGCTCATGCGTTTGCTCCATCCGATCGCGCCGTTCGTCACGGAAGAGATCTGGCAGGCACTGCCTCACGATGGGCGCACGATCGTCACGGCGATGTGGCCGGACCCCGAAGAGATTGCCGTCGACGTGGCGGCGGCTGCGCGCTACGAGACGCTGCGTGGCGTCGTCGGGAAGGTGCGCGATCTGCGCGCCGAGCTCGCGCTCGCACCGCGCGAGAAGCTCACGATCGACGTGCCGCCCGAACTCGATGGCGACGCGCGCGCGCTTCTCGCGCTGCATGCCAACGCCACACTCGTCGATGCGCCCGCACTCGCGGGGATCGCGAGCGAACCGCTCGTCGCCGCGACGCCGCGCGCGCCGGCGGCGCTCTTGCGGACGCGTTACGTCAAAGAGCTCGGCCGACTCGACGGTGAGCTGGAGCGATTGGAAAAGAAGCTCGGCAACGAGATGTTCACGAGCAAAGCGTCGCCCGACGTCGTCGCCAAAGAGCGCGCGAAATATGATGATTTCGCTGCCGAGCGAACACGCGCGGCGCGTTCGCTCGCGGCTTTGGGCGATGACGCAGCCGATGGGGCGTAAGCTGCGCGCGACCGTACCTGCATGGTCCATCCGCCCGGCATCCGAAGGGGCGCGTATGGAGTTCCACGCGTGAGAAGTGCCTTGGAGACGCTTCGCGAGCGCACGCTCATGTCGGCCGAGCAGATCGATCGCGTCATCGCGCGCATCGCGCATCAGATTCTCGAGCCCGAAGGCGCCCAGGGCGGCGTCGTCCTCATCGGCATCCGCCGCGGCGGCGAGCAGCTCGCACGCCGGCTGGCGCTCAAAGTCGAGGAGATCAGCGGCACGCGGCCGGGCCTCGGATTCCTCAACATCAACCTCTACCGCGACGACGACGTGGCCAAGGCGTTGCCGGAATCGGAAATCCACGAGGATCTCTCGGGCAAGGTCGTCATCATCGTCGACGACGTGCTCTTCACGGGGCGCACGGTACGTTCGGCGCTCGACGCCGTGACCGATCTCGGGCGGCCGCAAGTGATCCGCCTTGCCGTGCTCGTCGATCGTGGGTTGCGTGAGCTGCCGGTGCAGGGCGATTATGTCGGCCGCGTGATTCCCACGAGCCGACGCGAACACATCGTCGTCCAGCTTTCGAGGACGTTTTCCGAAGATGACCGCGTCGTGATTCGCAGCGAGGCCGATGCCGGGCCGTAGTCTCCTCGATCTCGACGATCTCACGAGCGCGGAGATCTCCGAGATTCTCGAACGCGCGCGCGTGTTTCATGCGGATCCGCCGCCGCGCGATCTCTTGCGCGACGTCTGCGTCGTCAATCTCTTCTTCGAAGCGAGTACGCGCACGTACACGTCCTTTGCGATTGCGGAAACGCGCGTCGGTGCCGATATCGTCGCGCTGCCGCCGGGCTCGTCGAGCTTGGGCAAAGGCGAGACGATCGCCGACACCGCGATTACGCTCGCCGCGATGGGTGTGCGCGTGATCGTGACGCGCCATCCCGAATCCGGCTTCCCGTATCGTCTCGCCGAATCGTTCGACGGACACGTGGTCAATGCGGGCGACGGCCGCCACGCTCATCCCACACAAGCGCTGCTCGATCTGCTGACGCTGCAGACGGAGTTCGGCAAGATCGCGGGCTTACGCGTGGCGCTCGTCGGCGACATCTTGCACAGTCGCGTCGCACGTTCGAACATTCTTGGTCTGCGTGCGCTCGGTGCCGACGTCACGCTCGTCGGACCATACACGCTCTTGCCGGATGCGATGGCGCGTGAAGGCGTGCGCATCGCGCGCGATCTTGATGCGGTACTGCCGAACGTCGATGCGCTGATGTTGTTGCGCATTCAAAAGGAGCGGATCGCATCGGCCGTCTTGCCGTCGCTCGACGATTATGCGCGCAACTATCGCCTCGACGGTCGACGCTTGCGGTTGCTCGCGCCCGGGGCGATCGTCATGCATCCCGGTCCGTATAACCGCGGCGTGGAATTGACGGAAGACGTCTTCGCGCACGTCGGCTGGCGCTACGCTCAGCAGGTTTCGCACGGCGTCTACGTGCGGATGGCGGTCCTCGATTTTCTCGTCAACGGTGCGCGCGCCGCGATGATCGCGCGATAGCGGGCTGCGTTGATCGGCGGCTTGCTGTATCTCGGCAAGGTCACGGGTCCCGTGTCGTGGCCGAGAGCTGCCTCACATCCGATGGGGGATCGCCGGTCAATCTACGCCCTTCGGCGCAATCTTTTCGATGACCGGTGTGTCTAAGCCGATATCTCCCCTTGAGGTCTTGCTTTTGAATTTCGATTGGAATTGGTTGCGTCGCCTCGTCGGTGGCCCGCAGCCCGCACCCGTACCCGTGCCGATCCCCGTCCCTGCTCGCGAGCGGCGCGGCCGTCGCTAATGGCCCGTCATCGCCAGCTATCGCTTTTGCGCTCGTCTAGTCATTTAATCGTCTTTGCGCGACGGAGTAAGCGTCGGGAAGGATGACGATGTGATCTTCAATATGGTCACGCCCCCGTCGGAGCCGTCGAGGGTTGTCTCACCGCCGGTTTAGCGGGAGCGGTCGCCCTCGGCGTCGCCAGCCGATTTAAGACGAGCTCTACGTCTAGTCCGGTGGTCAGCACGGGCGGTCTCGATGGTCTGTTCGGAGGAGGCGGTGGCGGCGACTCGATCGTGCACCGCGACCCGGCTACCCTAGAAACGGCCCTCAAGCTTTTTGCGTAATGTAATAGAATTACCACGAACGCCCCGGCGGTTGTGGTGATTCTTCTTCGCGACTCAAGCTTCGGAACGAAAGGCTAGAGCCACGGTTTATTTGATGCCTTTTTAAGCGAATGCCAGTCCCTCGAGGATCCGAAAATTCGTGTCCTAAGATTGAAGGAACAAACCGGAAAAATGTGCTCGAGGTCGAAGCAAATTCTGATCAGTTCTGTAATTGGAGGTGCGTTCGTGCAAAAGACTGTCTCGCCCTTAAACGTTCTGATGTGCCTGCTTCTGGTCGACTGTAGCGGCGGAGGAAGTGGGAGTTCCCCGTCCGCGCCGTCCGCGACGCCACCGCCGCCGGTCGTGCGCAACTATGCCTTTGCGCCAGGTAAAGCCACCGCGCCAAACGGTGGGGTTGCTTGGGACATCATTGGCGTCAAAACAACGCTAACCGGACGACTCGACGGCGGTTTCGGAAACTCTTACGATACACTTCAAGTTGCCGTTTCATTTGCTCAGGATATCTCAAACGCTCTTCCTGCGCCTGGGCAACCTCTTAATAGCACAGGCAACGAACTTGGAATCAATATTACGATCAATTCCGATAATAATCAAAAAACGGGTAATTTTACGGACTGTAGCGGCAACTTTAATTTTACGCCATTCGAGTATAATACAGATCAGGGAAATGGTCCGACTCGACTCGCTGACGGAAATTACTCGATAATTGGCCCTGGTGGGCGGATATACAGCGGCGCCCCGAATCCAAGTTCGGAAGCGGTCACTTCTGTAAGTGGAAACGTCATGACGGAAACGTTTTTCTTGACCGCTATTAATGTTGCAAGCGGTTCATCAATTCCAAAGTTTGGTATTGCCGTTGACGCGGATAACGGGGTCGGCACGAAGTCTACCGATTGTGTGCCTGCGGACGGTTCAGTAGAATTGCCAGTTAGCTAATTGCGGAAGCCGGCATTCTCATCGCCTTTGATCCAAGGAGCCGGATTATTCGAGCCTTCAACCGTCGAGAATGTAGAACTGGTAGGCTGAATATATCCGACAGCATTAGTCGGCGGCAACGGATATTGCGGCACACATGGAGCTTCGTATGCCCAGGCCAAGTTACCGTAGCCTCTAACGTTTTGCATTACAACTCCGGGATCTCGGAATGGATCTCTTTGATCTAATGCTACCTTGGAATTGTTGCATTCTGCTGCGGTGAGTAGGCGAGTGTCGATAAAGCGGCTTGGATTCGCTGAATGGGGCTCCGTGTTGTAATTAGCTCTACCAACGTCGGCCGTTCCGCCCGAATCGCCCTCGGAAGAAGAATCGCTCCCATTACCAGTCGATGAATCGCGTACCGCGGTAATTGCTATGAACGGCTTTGCATCAAAAAGCCTCGCCGTTATCTCTCGCGTCGCACTAGCTTTTGTCTGCCGCCCCGTCCGATCGTCTACGTCTACGGCGATAGTAGCCGAAATTCGTTGCTCATCGATGGGAGCTGCAAGGTTTGTTGCAACGGCGCGGTGTGGGTGGGTGACAGCACCAGCGCTTGCGCCGCCAACCGTCGTCGCACCGGTCACGATCCACTTCGCCAGCATGTAATTCGAGCATTGTACCGTTGAAGCTGAGCAAAGAGGCCGAAACTCTGTCGTAAATGTGCGCGGCCAGACCCCTTGCGTGTTCTGCTTTCGCACTTCAGATGCGGCCCAGGCGGTGAAGTCAGCAAGAGCCGTGTTCATCGCGGTTTGCGTTAGCGCCGCCGTCGTATTGTGCAAGCTCGTTTTTGCCGTCACGAGCATGCTCGTCATGATCGATGCCGAGACCACGACGATCGCGGCGATGAGCACGAGAGATTGAAGAAGCATTCGAAGCCTCGCTATTGAGGAAGTCTTCCGCCACCGAGAAGGGGCGGCGTGAGTGGGCGATCGGTCGGCGCGACTCGGCCCGGTGGCATCGTCGCTTGCGTGTTGCCCGACATCGGTGATACTGCGGGCGTATCGGAGTACATGACCGCCGGCGGTAACGACGTCACCGGCGCGGGTGTCCCTCCGACGCCGCCGCATAGGGTCGACTGTTGGTGCGTCGCGCACCATGCGGGCGGCGGCGTGGCCATGGGCCACGGTGAGGGCGGCGACCAGTTCGATGGCGCGTTATCCGGCCAGCAAACGCCCGCGAGGAAGCACGGCGGCGGCGTGTCCGTTATGTCGGGTGACGTTCCCGTGTATTGCGGTGCCGGCGTGCTCGTCATGCTCGGAACCTTTTGGCTGCAGCCGAGCGGGTTGAGTTTCTGCGCCCCGCCGTGCGTTACGACATAGTAGATCGCGCTCGCGGCCTCGTCCCAGTTCTGATACGGACGGTACGAAGCGTTCGGATCGTTGAGCGAGAGACCGCCGGAACCGTATCCGTACACCTGAAAATCACACCAGACTTTCCACTTCGACGGCGGATCCGTCTTCGGATGAAAACTATACTGTAGTTGCTCGAATATCTGTGCGTGCGTTTTCTGCGCGAAGCCCAGCCACGAACGGTGAACGGTATCGATTCGATAGACGAGCGCCTTGATGGCGAATGTCTCGTGCACCGTAAACCCGCTCGGCATAGTGCCCGTCGCAAGGTGCAAGATGTGCGGACCATCGCGGCTCGTTAGGGTCACCTGAACCGTCGTGTTGCCACCGTAGAGATCCGTACGCGCCTGACCGTTCGCGGGAACGAATCCAACCGGATCGGCTTGCGGTGTCGCTCCCGCTCCGACCATCGTTTGAACGAGTGCTGCGTACGGATTCTTTCTCCCGTTGATGAGGGTATCGGCTTGTAATGGGCTTGCGGCGAAGGCCGATATCCCCGTCACCTTCGGATAGTGGCCGCTCGGATTCACGACGCCCGTCGCGCGATCGAAGACGCCGTGCGTGCGCGCCGTCGGGTCGTAATCGTAACGTTGTAACGTCCGTGCGTTGGCATCGTAGTAATATGCCCACCACGTTTCCATGCCGGTGTCGGTCTTTGCGTAGTAGTCGACTTCGTGCGCGTTTCCGGTGATGATATTGGGTGCGCCGAAGACGTCGTTTGCGGGCACGAAGACGGCGAATGCCGTATCGGCGTCTGCACGCATCGTTGCGAGCGTCCGTTCGACCGACGACGCGCCGCTCTCATTATACGTGCGCGCATCGACCGTCTTCGTGAAGAATTGTAATGCACCGAGCGAGAGAAGGATGAGCACCGATAGCAGGCCCATCGCGACCAATAACTCGGGAAGCGTGAAGCCTCGCTGCGCGCGCATCGCTTTAGACGTCATTGTTCGACCGTCGATCCGGGCGGGGGGGCTTCGTTATACAGCGTCTCGCGTTCGGTGATCGTCTCGCCGAACTCCGATACCGTTACTTCAGCCACGTCGATCGGGTCGGCGTTCGTCTTGCCGTTCGCGCCGAGGACGTTGGGTCGCGTCGTCGTGTCGACGTAGACACGCACGGCGATGCGCTCGAGATCGTTCGGGGCGTGCGCGATCGTGGTCGTCGCGGTACGGCCTTCCATGCGCGTGAGCGCCGCGCCGTCGTAGGCGGTCGACGCGCGCAAATCGGCGAGGACGTTGATTGCATCAGCGCGCATCGCACCTTTCACTTTTGCAAGCGCGCTCGCGTGCGCGGCGTTCGCGACAGCACTCGCGATCGCAATGACCACGAACGACGTCAATCCCGTGGCGATGACGACCTCGATCAGCGAGAACCCGCGCTCGTTACGTGCCATAGGGAATGACCGGATGGTCCACCGACAGCACGGCGTCGCGGCACGTGAACGGATACGTCTCGGTATGCGGCGAGCCGTCGTCGGTCGTGATCGTGACGCCGCGTTCGTCACAACCGGGGTCGGTACGAAACGTGCGTGCGTTGGCCGGATCGTAGGCGTAGCCGCCGATGATGCTCGTATAACCCGACTGCGAGACGAGGATCGTCATCGGCGTCGCGATCGTCGCGCCCGAGGTTTGCGTGAGCCGGATCGACGCGCCGACGCGGGCCGTCGGAAAACCGACGTCTTGCACGAGCGGCGTGGCCGCCGTGCCGCGACCGGGGCCGACGCCGGTATACACGATCGGTCGCGAACGGTAGACGCGGATGATGCTGCCATGACCGGATTTCGCCAAGGCATCCGGCGCGATCGAAACCGTCGCTCCCGTCGGCACGACGGAGTCGGCTGCGTTGCCCGTACTCATCGCGAGCGCACGCGCTTCCGCGAACGCGGCTTGCAACGCGAGACCGGCGGGGTGCGTCTGATGGCGCTTTGCCCCCGCGACGCCGACCGCGAGCAGCATCATCGTAAGCACCGCGACCACGACCATTACTTCGACGATCGTGAAACCACGTTGCCGGTCGTACGCGCCAAGCTCCGTTGCGACGACGCTCTCCATGCCAACGCGATAGTGCCCCAATGTCCCGAAATCGGCCAAGCCGCGTCGCAGGTTTTCGTCGTGGGCACTCGCCGCTTGCGTTCGACGCAAGCGCTTCGACAATGCGCAGAAGGCGGATCGTTTGTAAGCCCGCCCGAACGGGCGAGCCTCGTGAGCGATCTCCTGATTCGCGGCGAGCGCGTCGTCGATCCCACGCAGGGCCTCGACGCCTTGCACGACGTGCTCGTGCGCGACGGACGCATCGCCGAATCGGTGAATATCTCGCGGCACCCGACGTGGAGATCCTCGACGCAACGAACGCGGTTGTCGCGCCGGGCTTCAGCGACATGCACGTCCATCTGCGCGAGCCGCGCCAAACGCACAAGGAGACGATCGCGACCGGTAGCGCCGCCGCCGTCGCCGGCGGCTTCACGGCCGTCGCGTGTATGCCGTACACCGAACCTGCCCTCGACTCGCCCGCGCTCATCGCCGAGGTGAAGCGGCTTGCCGCCACCGCCGGGCTCGCCCGCGTCTATCCGATCGCGGCACTCACGCGCGCGCGTGCGGGCAACGAACTTGCGCCGTACTGGCGCTTGCACGACGCGGGTGCCGTCGCGTTTTCCGACGAGGGTTCGCCGTGAAAAACGCGCGCGGGCTGCGACAGGCCGCGCTCTACGCGCGCGACGTGCCCGGCGTCTTCATCCCGCACTGCGAAGACGGCGACTTACGCGGCGACGCCGTGATGAACGAGGGCGCGCGCAGCTTCGATCTCGGTCTCACCGGGGCGCCCGGGCTCGCGGAAGTGCACGTCGCGCGCGACATCCTCATTGGCGGCGATATGAAGAAGCCGTTCCACATCGCCCATCTCTCCACGACGATGTCGGCAGACTCGCGCGCTTCGGCCGCGCGCAAGGCATCGCGACAACGTGCGAAGTCACGCCTCACAATTTCTTGCACGTCGATGACCACCTATGGTATTTGCAGAAGACGCTTTAGGAGTAGCCCCGGTAATTCATCCGCCGTGCGGAATTGAGTTGCCGGCTTATTTGCCGCCGCAAATGAGAAGCCGTCCTGAAAAGCCTGGACCGTCGCGATCGAGCTTAGCGGGACAGATAAGTTGCGGCGTTGACCCGTAAAGACGACGCGCTGATCACCGATTGCAACCGTTCCCCGGTCGTCTTCTTGAAGCACCGCCTCGGTAACTGAATGTCCTCTCGTACCTCCAACTCGCATACGAACCCCTCGCATCACCGGAATCGAAAGGCTAGACGACCCGCTGACATATTGCCGTATTGCCTTCTCTTCGTAATACGTTGCGGCAACTTCAATAAAGAACGTCTCGCCTGACTGTGGCACGACGCCGACCGGCTTGATCGGCTGTAACTGACCCTGTAGGAGCATCGAACGGCGCTGCGATGTAATCCACTGCTCGAGGCTCTTGAGATATTGCGCAGTGTCTGACCCAAGGCGCCCAACAAAAGTCGTTCCGAAAGAACATCTCCAAACGTTGAACGTTGGGAGCGCCTCTTGTTGCGTATCGGCCGTAATAACAGCGATAAAGCTCGTTTGTGGCCATCCTCGGTTATAGAAGCGAATTACGCTCTCGAGACCGAAAAACCGGCCGTAACCTCGACCTGCCGGATCGCGTTTCGCTCCTTTGAGAATAACGATTCGAAAACGCGTTACTATAAACGCTTCTTCTGGCGCAGCTTGCACTTTCAAGAGTATCGACTCACCCACCGAAAGCGTCTTGCGCAGCATCGCCTCCAACTCAGGATCCAATTGCGTCTGGCTCCCCTGAAATGAAGCTTTCGAATTCGGCCCAAGTTGAATCACGGCGTCCTAACGATACACGAATGCACTAAAGGCCCTCGCGTCCGCCTCAGCTTGATCAAGGGCTCTTCGAGCCTCGACAACCTTCCCGCGCACTGCTGGAGCCTTTGTTTTGAGTTGATCTTGCAGATCACGAAGGGACTGAGCGCCACTCGTCAGGGTGTTTCGAGCCAACTTTCGCTGCTGAACATGACGACTCGTGAGATCTCTCAATAACGCTTCAATCATTTTAGATTCAAATCGGAATTGGCGTTCAACGCTCTGCCGCCAGTTAAAAAGTGCAAGAGCCTTCTGGCCGCCGATGCCTGAGACCGAGTAAACCCGTTGATCGATATCAAGCGCAGTCTCTATGTTCCACGCCTGGAGCCGAGCCGTCAGCGACGGGCCAATACCCTTAATCTTTGCATTGCGGATAAAATGCGAGTCGAGAAACGCCTTTTTCGCCTGCTGCTCTCCGGTCCGCTTCACATCGGCAATCTCGGCATCATACTTGATACGTTGCCCGATCGTCGAATCGTAAGTTGTCTTCAGACGCGCGCGTTGCTCCGAAAGAGCTCGACCGTTGCACAGTGCCTTCCATTCGGCCTCAGCTCGGTCAAAGTCGACCTTTGCACCAACGAGTAGCTGCTTACGCCCAGCAAGCTCTTCACCGCCACCAGGTCGTCCAACGAAGAACACGGCGAGCGTGCCTAAGATGTCCCAAGCTTCATAAAATCGCAGCGCTGGAATCAATGCGATGATGACCGCTGATACGATAAGTGAAGCGAGTACACCAATGAAAACGTTACCTTTGCGCCGAAGCTGCAAACCGATCTCCGCGGCCGTTACATAGGCTTTAGGGATCGTCTCATAGCTGACTATGG
>JAABUX010005963.1_pt1 | contig 14749 bp, 9 predicted proteins | sample 5561851 | NCBI WGS metagenome assembly JAABUX01 (sample SAMN10711883, study PRJNA513361) | rock metagenome | isolation source: Antarctica rocks | place: Antarctica: Victoria Land, Richard Nunatak red sandstone | collected 2016-01-03 | reverse complement strand
GAGGGCGGTGCTCAACACCGGAACCGGAACCGCTTCGTCGATCGCCGCGTGGATAGTCCAGCGGCCCTCACCCGAGTCGGAAACCCGGCCGCCGAAGTTGGCCAGATCGGGGCTTTTGAGCAGCGCATGCGCGGTGAGATCGAGCAGCCAGGAGGCGATGACGCTGCCGCGCCGCCAGACCTCGGCAATCTCCGGTAAATCCAGATCGTACTGGTAGTGCTCGGGATTGCGCAGCGGGGTGCTCTCGGCGTTGATCTCCTCTTGATTCTTGCCAATGTTGGCTTTGTGTAAGATATTCAGGCCCTCCGCATAGGCGGCCATGATGCCGTACTCAATGCCGTTGTGCACCATCTTGACGAAGTGGCCGGCGCCGTTTGGCCCGCAGTACAGGTAGCCGTTTTCGGCCGTCCCTTTGTTTGCCGGCCGCTCGGGTGTGCGCTCCGCCTTCCCGCTGCCGGGAGCCAGTCGCGCGAAGATCGGGTCGAGGTGCTGGACGGTCTCGTTCTCGCCCCCGATCATCAGGCAGTAGCCGCGCTCCAGACCAAAGACGCCGCCGCTGGTCCCCACGTCGACATAGTGGATACCCTTCGGTTTCAAGTCCTGGGCACGGCGAATATCGTCGATGTAGTACGAGTTCCCGCCGTCGATCAGGATATCACCCTCCTGCAGCAACGGCTCCAACTGGCCGATGACCCGATCCACGATCCCGGCCGGTACCATTAGCCAGATAGCGCGGGGAGTCGAGAGCTTCTGGACCAGTTCCTCCAGCGATGAGGCCCCGGTAGCCCCCTCCTGCACCAATGCCTGCACCGCTTCGGGATGCGTGTCATATGCCACGCACTCGTGGCCGTCCTTCATCAGCCGCCGCACCATGTTGGCGCCCATCCGTCCCAGTCCCACCATTCCAAGCTGCATGTCCCGCCTCCATTCACCCTGATTGTTGTCGTTAGCATATGTAGGGCGTCGTGTATTCACTCATAGTATCCGGTACGCGGGCGCTATCCGCGCTGTGCACCGGCCCCTCTCCGCCTCGCGGGTTCATGAGCGGACAGTTTTGAGGCCTCGTGTTCGCCTGCTCTGGCAACCGACTATGTTTCCGCGTCGATACTGTGCCGGCTGGAGACAAAACGCCCCGTAGCGGTCGTGGCTTGTCCAGCCTTCGGCGCTGTGGCTCCTGCCCAACCCGCCCAATGGTGTTTCCGTACGGCATGGCATTCCCCCGTCCAACCGAGACGGGCCGGGCGAAGCCAACTTGCGTCTTGAACGGGGTTCGGCCCCTCACGAACCTGTTTCCGCTAACGTTGTGCCGTCAACAGATTCGCCACCAGCGCGGTCCAGCCGGTTTGGTGGCTCGCGCCAAGTCCGGCGGCGGTGTCGCCGTCGAAGTATTCGTGGAAGGGAAGATGATCGCGCCAGTGGGGGTCGGTCTGCATCACAGTATTGGCGCCAAACACCGGCCGGTGCCCGTGGGCGTCGGGCAGGAAGATGCCGATCAGCCGCCCGGCCAGCTGATCCGCGATCTGCTCCAGGGTGAGCTTCGAGCCGGAGCCGGTTGGGTACTCCACCAGAAAATCGTCGCTGTAATACTCGTGGAAGCTGCGCAGCGCCTCGATCAGCAGGTAATTCATCGGAAACCAGACCGGCCCACGCCAGTTAGAATTGCCCCCGAACAGCCGGCTGTGAGATTCGGCCGGTTCGTACTGCACTTCGTACTCCGCGCCGCCCGCATCGAAGATGTACGGGTGGTCGAGGTGATACTTGCTGAGCGAGCGGATGCCGTGCTCACTCAGGAACTCGTTGGGATCCAACATGCGCGCCAGCAGTCGTTTCATGCGGTGCCCGCGCACCAGCGCCAGGAGCCGCAGCTCGCCCTGGCCTGGCTCCGTCCAGTGCGACACCAGGCCGGCCAGATCGGGCCGGTGGGCCAGAAACCAGTCCATGCGGCGCGCGAAGTGCGGCAGCTTCTTCAGCAGCTGAGGATGGATGGTCTCCACCGCCAGCAGGGGCAGCAGGCCGACCAGCGACCTCACCTTGAGCCGCTCCACCTGGCCATCCGGCAAATGGAGCGCATCGTAGAAAAATTCGTCCCCATCGTCCCACAGGGCGACGCCCTGGCCGCCCAAATCGTTCAATGCGCCAGCGATGGCCATGAAGTGCTCGAAGAACTTGGTCGCCACGTCCTCATACGCCGAATCCTGGCTGGCCAGTTCCAGTGCGATGCCCAGCAGATTCAGGCAGTACATGCCCATCCAGGCGGTGCCGTCGGCCTGCTCCAGGTAGCCGCCGGTGGGCAGTTGCGCGCTGCGATTGAACACGCCGATGTTGTCCAACCCGAGAAAGCCGCCCTGAAAAATGTTCCTCCCCTCGCGGTCCTCGCGATTCACCCACCAGGTGAAGTTCAGCATCAGCTTGAGGAAGACCCGTTCCAGGAAGGCCCGATCACCGGCGCCGGTCAGCCGCTGCTCCGTGCGATAGACCTGCAGCGCCGCCCAGGCATGGACCGGCGGGTTCACATCACTGAAGTTCCACTCGTAGGCCGGCAACTGACCGTTAGGGTGCATATACCACTCACGCAGCAGCAAAATGAGCTGCCGCTTCGCGAACTTCACGTCGACCAGCGCCATGGTGACACAGTGGAAGGCAAGATCCCAGGCGGCATACCAGGGATACTCCCAGGTGTCCGGCATGGAGATGATGTTGTCGTTGTCGAGTTGCTGCCAGCTCGAGTTGCGGCCGGTTTTGCGGGCCTGCGGCGGGGGCGGTTCGGCCGGGTCTCCCTCCAGCCAGATGCGCACATCGTACTTGTAAAACTGCTTGCTCCAGAGCAGGCCGGCCAGGGCCTGGCGGCGGACCAGCGCGGCGTCGTCCGAGCCGCCCGGCAGCCCCGCATAGAAAGCGTCTGCCTCTGCCTGGCGGGCTGTAAACACGCCTGCCCCGGCCGCGGGCGGCTCGGCGGGAGGAGCGGTGTTGAGCCGGAGATACACCGTTTCCGTGGCACCCGGCTCGATGTGATAGGAATACTGCGCGGCCACCTTGGTACCGGTATTCGCCGGGTTCACGGCGCCGGCATTGCCCTGAACGACCGCTTCATGAATACCATCCTTCATGAATGGGGTGCGGTTCGGCGCGTTCCACAGCCGCTGGGCGTTGCTCTCGTTCTCGGTGAAGAGCAATCGGGGGCTCCCCTGGCAGGCCAGCCAGCGTTCGCCCAGGGTGGGATGCGTCGCGTGCACCACGCGAAAGTCCGCCTTCGATCCGGTAGCTTCGGAGAGTTGCGGGCGCGCGTCATCGCGTCCCCATGACCAGGTGTTTCGGAACCAGAGCGTGGGCAGCAGGTGGAGGGGCGCCGTGTCGGGCCCGCGATTGGTGGCCGAGAGCCGGATGCAGATGTCGTCCGGGCCGGCCTTGGCGTACTCCACCACGACGTCGAAGTAGCGATCCTCGGCGAAGATGCCGGTGTCCATCAGTTCGAACTCCGGCTCGTCCTGGCCACGGCGACCGTTCACCTCCACCAGTTGTCCGTAGGGAAAGGGGCGCTGTGGATACTTGTATAGCGCCCTCATGTACGAGTGGGTGGGCGTGTTGTCCAGGTAGAAGTAGTATTCCTTGAGGTCCTCACCGTGGTTTCCCTGAGGGTTGGTCAGGCCAAAGGGCCGTTCCTTGAGAATCGGGTCGGCCTCGTTCCACAGTGCCAGTGCAAAGCACAGGGTGCAGCGCTCATCGGCGATACCCAGTAGCCCGTCCTCACCCCAGCGGTAGGCGCGGTAGCGCGCATCGTCGTGGGGAATATACGCCCAGGCGTCGCCATCCGCCGAATAGTCCTCACGCACCGTGCCCCACTGCCGGTCGCTGAGATACGGCCCCCAACGATACCAGGGTCTCCTGTCGGCGACCGCCTCGGCGAGACGCTGTCGCTCGGCGTCCGTCGAGTGCCGCGATGCATGATTGGTCTTGGCGTCGGCGTTCTGTTGCATAAACCATTATCCTGAATACCAGGCAAACACTCTGTGCCAATCGACATGACTGTAATGCTCAAGATCCGGATAGAGCTTCCTGCTACTCGTGATGGACATCGAGGGGACGCTCGACCGAAAACAACGTTCCAGGAAACGACGGCAACTTTCAGCACCCCAATGGCCACTGCCGGATCAGCCGGCGCCACTTGCTCCGCGGTAGCCCGATTCCCTGCTGCCATGCCAGCCATTGCCCAGTTGGACGAACACCAGGCTTCGCGGCACACATGGTACGGGAACCAGCCGGACAGGAACGGTGTATCTCTGTATATACGAATAGAGGCAACTCGTACAGAGTTGACGTATAGTGGGATTGACGACGTACTATCCAGGTCAGAGGAGGCTCACGATGCTCCATCTCCGCCGCATGTTGGTGCTGTTGCTCAGCGTCTTGCTGCTGCTCATGGCCTGGATCGTGTCGCCGGCATCGGTGCCGCCTCGCGGTGTCGCCGCCAAGGGGCTGCCCACGCCGCGCCTGTTCATCGCGGCGGCCCAGGCTAACCGTCTCCAACCACTCGATGCCGTGTCGCTGACCACCACTCCCCAGGCGCAGGCCCTGAAGGTCGGACCCTGGAGCACCCGGTTCCAGCGGCCCCTGATCGTGGCCGATGCCAACGGTGACGCCTTCGCCGCCGTGACCTATGGCCTGGGTGGCAGCGCCACCCGCGCCCGAGACATCACCATCCGCACCTTCACGTCACTCGGCCAGCGGCTGGGACCGGCGATTCACCCGGCTGTTCTGCTCTGGGTCGAGGGGCTGTCGGCCGACGGCCGGGAGCTGTACGGCTCCGGTTACCGACCGGCAACCAATGGCAGTAGTACCGGCTTCTATGTGCTCGACGCCTTCTCCGGCGCCGTGCGCTATCATCTGCCGGCCGCCGAGGCCTGCTGTGGATCCTGGCTTTTCGACCCGGCGACGCACCGGCTCTATATCCTGAACGAACCGCCGGGCGCTACCGCCGCCGCGCCGGGCACGCCGATATTGAAGTCGTACGATGTGGCCTCCGGTCGACAGCTCGGCCAGTTGGCCTTGCCGGGCCTGGTGGCCGGCTCGTGGACGGATACCACGGCCAGTTCCAGCAGCGATACATCGGGCCTTACCGTGTGGTCACCCGGCTTCGCGCTCAGTCCTGATACGCACCGCATCGCAATTCTAGATAGCAATCGAAACGCGCTGACCATGGTTGATACGGCACAGCTCACCATTGAACGGACGATGACTCTCTCCTATCCACGGTCGCCGCTCGAACGTCTGGGGGATATGCTTGGTCTGGCGCCCAGCGTGGCCGAGGCCAAGGAGATCAAGGGTACCAGCTTGAGCATGACCTACTCTCCCGACGGGCGATCGTTGCTGGTGAGCGGCTTCGAGGGCAAGCCGAACGCGCAGGGGCTGTATCTGCCCGCACCACTCGGCCTGCGCCGAATCGACGCAGCCAGCGGTGAGGTCCAGGCGCAGCAGCCACCCAGCGGAATGAGCTGGTGGCTACGATACGCGCCCGACGGCAGCGCGCTGTACACGCTCGGTCCAGTTTATCTCGACAGCGACAGTCCGCTGGTGCTGCGACGCTACGATCCCCTCACCCTGAATGTGCTGGCCAGCCACGAGATCAACCAGGATGGGTATTACGCGCCGCCTACCATGCTGATGGCGCCGGACGGGTAGCACACGCGGACAGGTTTCCCTTCCTCCGAACCGTTCCCCTGTTCGCCGTGCTGGACGATGCACGGGTGGCGGAGTCTGTGGTGGAACGTAGTATGGCGGTTCTATCAAGGAGTTGGTAGAGTGATGGGCAGACCGAGCATGTGATGATCATGGGGCTTGTGTCGACACGATCGCCAGGAGGTGGTCCGTGGTTATGCCCAAGACCGTTGCCCGCGGGCTCGGCATGGGACGAAGCGCCTGGCTGTTGCCGCTGGACCTCACCTTCAAGCTGATCGGCCTGCGCTATCGCTGGTTCAAATTCCTCTTCGATCATGCTCCCGCGGAGCCACTAGCGGTACTCGGTCGACGTCGGGCGGAGCGGGTCGCCTGGCGGGCGGTCGAACGAGTGCCGGCCTATCGGTCGTACCTGGCGAATGCGGGCGTCGACGTGGTGAGGCTGGTTCCGTGGCACATCCTTTCCCACCTGCCTGAGACTGACAAGCGGAGCTATGTTGATCGGTATCCGGTCGCTGAGCGCTGTATAGATGGGCGTATCCCCTTCCGCGGCACGACCATCGACGAGTCGAGCGGCGCCACCGGTGCGCCCTACAACTGGATCCGCTCCCAGAGAGAGCGCCATGTCGCACATCGCAATATCAGCTTCTTCGCCCGTTACTGTTTCGGCGCCGAGCCGCTGGTCACGATCAATGCCTTCTCCATGGGCGCCTGGGCGACAGGATTTAACATGAGCCTGGCCCTCAACCGCAACGGCCTCGTTAAGTCAACCGGTCCGGATGTGCAGAAGATCCTCTCGACCCTTCGCTTTCTCGGCCCTGGGTATCGCTATCTGATCTGCGGCTATCCGCCGTTCGTCAAGCACTTGCTCGATCGGGGCGAGGAGGAAGGTTTCCGCTGGGAGAGCTACCGGCTGCACGCGCTGGTGGGCGGCGAGGGAATGGCAGAGGAGCTGCGAGACTATCTGCTTGGCCGGTTTGAGTCGGTCTTCTCCGGCTATGGCGCCACGGACATCGAGATCGGGATGGCGGGCGAGTCCCCTGCATCTGTGGCCTTGCGCCGCATCGCCCGGGCACGGCCCGATGTCCGTCGCGTGCTCTTCGGCGAGGATCACCGGCTGCCCATGATCTTCCAGTACAACCCGCTCATCCACTACCTCGAGACCAACGCCCAGGGTGAGGTGATCTGCACCATCAGCCGGCTGGACGTGCTAGCGCCCCGCATCCGCTACAACGTCCACGATGCAGGAGGCGTGGCGGCTTATGCTGAGGTCGCAGAGAGGCTGCAGGACTTCGGCCTCGACCTGGCCACGTTGGACCACCAGCCGGATGCGGCCGGCCCGCGCGGCCCTCTGCCCTGGACCCGCCCCGTGCAGCTACCCTTCCTATGGATCTATGGGCGACGCGACCAGACGATTAGCGTCATGGGAGCGAACATCTATCCGGAAGATGTCGAGGCACTGCTCTACGGAGACCCGCAGCTGGCGCCGCATGTCCACTCCTTTTGCCTCTCCGTCGTCACCGATGTGGCCACCACGCCTCGTCCTGGCGTGTTCGTGGAGCTGCAGTCCGGCACGACACTTGGCGAAGATTTGGCCGAACGCGTGGCGTCACGTCTGAGGGACGGCCTAGCTGCTGTCGACCTTGACTTTCGGGCAGCATGTGAGGAGTATCCTGCCGCCATGCTGCCAATTGTCACGTTCTACCCCCAGGGCACCGGGCCGTTCGCCGGGGATGCTGGGAGAATCAAGCAGCGACGTGTGGCCGCGTCGTGACCGTCGTGTTGCCTCGGGCGCATTTGACTTGACTCCTGAAAGAGGTATGGGCACCGTGGTACAGGGCATCGGCGTCTCCCCGGGCGCCGTCAGTGGTCCGGTCTACCTCATGGCGGCGGAGACGCGGGCCGAACGGGAGGCCGGTTCACCGCTCCAGGAGCAGCGAGCCTACCAGCGAGCGTCCCACGAGGGCGTCCGGCAGCTCGAACGCCTGGCCGCCGAGGTGCGGAGCGGCGGCCTGGAGGAACAGGCGGGCATTCTCGACGCGCAGATCTTGATGCTCAACGATCCCGGTTGGATCGAACTGGTTACCCAGGGTATCGCCGAGGGCGCGCCGGCGGAACAGGCGGTGCGCACTGCTGGTGAAGCCTTTGCCGGCATGTTCGAGGCGATGGACGATCCCTATCTGGCGGCTCGTGCCGCCGATGTGCGCGACATTGCCAATCGTCTGGAGGGCGCGCTAGGGGGAAAGGCGCCGATGCCGCCGCTCACCCGGCCCTCTGTTATCGTGGCCCAGGAAATCACGCCCTCCCAGACTGTGAGCCTTGATCGCGCCCTGGTGCTCGGCTTCGCCACCGACGCCGGCAGCGCCACCGCGCACACCGCGATCCTGGCCCGGGCGCTGAATATTCCGGCTGTGGTGGGAGTGCCCGGCCTCTCCTCAGGGGTGCAACCAGGCCAGCAGATCGCCCTCGACGGCGAGAGCGGCACGGTGATCCTCGATCCAAGCGAGGAGCAGCGACAACAGTATGCTGGACGCGCCGCTGCGCTGGAGCGGCGCCGCACGCAACTCCGCTCGCTCCGCGACGAGCCGGCGGAGACCAGGGACGGCCGGCGGCTGGTGCTGGCGGCCAACATCGGCTCACCGGACGATATGGCGGCGGCGCACGAAGCTCGGGCGGAGGGCGTGGGCCTGTTCCGCACCGAGTTTCTCTTTGCCGATCGCCCCCGGATGCCGAGTGAGGAGGAACAGGTCGAAGTCTACCGCTCGGTCCTGGCCGCCATGCCGGAGCATCGGGTCATCATCCGCACGCTCGACATCGGCGGCGATAAGCCGTTGCCCTATCTGCCCCCGATTGCCGAAGCCAATCCCTTCCTGGGGCGGCGCGGCATTCGCTACACGCTGGCCCATCCCCAGCTCATGCGCACCCAACTGCGCGCTCTGCTCCGCGCCTCCCCCGCCGGCCGGTTGGCCATCATGCTGCCCATGGTTTCCGAACTCTCCCAGGTCCACGGCAGCGCCGCCCTGCTGGAAGAACTGCAAGTCGAGGTAGGCGGCGCCGCCGAGCTGGGCATCATGATCGAGGTGCCGGCCGCCGCGCTCCAGGCCGCGCAGTACGCCCGCCACGTCGCCTTCCTCAGCGTGGGTAGCAACGATCTTACCCAGTACACCCTGGCCGTCGACCGGGGCAACGCCCAGGTTGCCTCGCTCTATCGCCCGCTCCATCCTGCCCTGATGCGCCTGCTGGATCAAACGTCCCGCGGCGCACAGCAGCACGGCCGCTGGATCGGCATCTGTGGCGAGCTGGCCGGCGATCTCCTGGCAATACCCCTCCTGATCGGCTTGGGCTTCGAGGAACTCAGTATGACGCCCGGACGCATACCGGAGGCGCGAGCACGGATTCGGAGTTTGGATGCCGCCCGCTGCCGCGAGCTTGCCGCCCAGGCACTGGAGTGCGAGACGGCAGATGAGGTGGAGGCGTTGAGCCGAAGACTGTGAGAACGCCCTCTACGAGGTGCGCTCGCTCTCGCCAATCCCGCCCTCGATCAACACGGTGAGCGCCTCGATGGCTTGGTCCGCATCCGCCCCCTCCGCCACGAGCACAATCCGGCCGCCGGTATGCACTCCCGCCGTCAACACCGACATGATGCTCTTGGCATCGATCGCCTTTCCCGGGCGATCCAGATTCTCCAGCGTGATCCTGGCTTGAAAGCGGCTGGCCGTCTGCACGAACAGGGCGGCAGGACGAGCGTGGAGACCGTGCGCATTGCGAATCACTAACTCAGCGCGTGCCATTTCTTCGTTCACCGCTTAGCGCTCCACCTTCTGCATGGCCGCCGCCTCTTCCGCCGCGTCATTGGCTTCCCGCAGCGACTTGCCGATTGATGCTTCAACCGCCGCCACCACCGCGCCTTCCACCAGTGGCGCGTTGCTGAGCAAGACCTGCTCCGCCTGCTCGGCCGGCAGCATTTCGACCGCAAGCTCCGCGCTCATCACGGCGCTGCCCAGATCCATCAGCACCAGCACGCCATCCGGGCTGTAGGTCTGCTCGATGGCAGCCCGGATACGCTCGGCGTCCGTGCCCAGGCTTCCGTCGGGTCCACCGCCGGCGGCGGCGATTTGAACGCTACCCCCGGTCATCTGCTCGGCGAGTTCTTTCACGCCCTCGGCCAGCCGGGCGCTATGCGAGACCAGCACCATGCCGATCACCGGTACGCCTGGTAGGACTGGAGCAGAATCTCGATTGGGTGCAGCGAGCGCGTGTCCGTGCCGTGCTCGATCTGCCAGCGGCAGGTCTCGCTGTCGCAGGCCGAGATAGGCGATCCGACGGACTGAATCTGACGGAAGAGCGGCTCACCCACCTTCATGGCGATATCGTACTTTTCCTGCTTGTAGCCATAGGTTCCCGCTGTGCCGCAGCACTCGGCCTCCATCTCCACTGGCCCCAGGCCCGGAATCAGGTCCATTAAATCGAGCGCCGGCTTGCCGATGCCGTGCGACTTCAACTGGCAGGGCGCGTGATAGGCGATGGCTTGATCGACCGGACCGAAAGCAGTGTTCAGCTCGCCACGCTCGTGTAACATGCGCAGGAATTCGCAGATATCATAGACGTTGGCAGCAACCTTCTTCGCTTCCGGGGTGCGGATATCGAGTAGGTCTACGTAATACTGCTTGAGCGTGAGGCTGCAACTGGTCGAGGTGGCCACGATGGGAATTCCCGCTTCCGCCATGGGCAGCAAGCGGCGGATGTTCCGCTGCGCGTACTTGCGGGCCGCGGCATAATCGCCGTTGGAGATGAGCGGCAAGCCGCAGCAGTTCTGCGGGGGCAGCACCATCTCATAGCCGTTCCGCTCCATCACCTGCGCCGCCTTCATGCCCAACTCGGGCTCGTAATACTCGGTGGAGCAGGCATAGAAGTAGGCTACTCGCCGGTCGCTACGATACGGATAGCGCCGGTGCATGGCGCGAAAGCTGTGAGGCGAGAAGGCCGGCATGGGCGCCCGCGCGTCGATCCGCAGGGCGGCTTGCATGGCGCGGCGAACCAGCCGGTTCTTGAGCGCGCGATTGACCAGCGGGGCGATCGTCCGGTTGAGCCGGCCCAACAGTTCCGGGCGTGCGATCAGGCGGTCGCGCAGCGTCGGGCCACCGCCGGCCTCGACCATGGCGGCTCGCGCCCTGGAGTTGAGTTCGGCGATCTTGACACCGGACGGGCAGACTCGAGTACATACGGTGCAGCCCGAGCAGTAGTCGACCGTGTGATCGACCGACTCGCCGATGCGCAGCCGCTGTGCCTGCGGCCCGACGTATTTGGGGCCGGGGAAGAGGTCGGTGACGGCCATCACCGGGCAATATGACTGGCAGACGTTGCACTTGATGCAGGCGTCCGCGCTGAGTTTGATCTCATTGGCGTCAAAGGTGGTTGGGTCGAGAATAGACATAGATACCTTCGTCATCACCGCAGCGCGGCCGCCATTACGGTGGATGTATGTAGCAGCGATAACGCCTCGGTCGCCGCTTTGCGGCCCGTGGCCAGGGCCACACCCTCACCGGAGCCCTCGCGAACCGGATCCCAGTTCGGCAGATTGGACGCGGTGACGAAGACATTCTCGATCGGCTGACCAGAGGCGGTGAACGGTTGTAGATGCTGGTTGGTACGCACGCCGGCCAGACTGATCGGCTGTGGCTCAGCGCCGAGGAAGCTCTGACGGGACCATTCCCTGCGATCCCGTGGACCCTGCACCGCCAGATCGAAGACCGTCTCTCGTAACATGCCATCGGGACCGGCGCTAATGCCGCCGCCGCCGGTTCCGCCTGTGGCGAGCACAAATACCTCGGCGCGGTAAGTGGTGGGCCGGCCGGCCGAATCGACCACGATCTCGGTGGCCCGCCCGTCCTCGATATGCCCACGTAACCAGAAACCAATCTCGACCCGCACGCCCCGCTGCAGCAGTTGGCGTCGCAGCGCTCCACTGACGCGGATGCCGGCCACGGAGGGCGGCAGGGTGGGGATCTCGAAGATCGGACGACCGATGAGCTGTTCGAGATGGGCCGTCGCTTCACGATGAGCCTCCAACCCCAACACTGCCGGGAAGCCGACCCGTGCCGCGTCGCCCAGGTTGGCTGTCACCAGCCGCCCGATCTCGTGCCGAATGGATGGATCGTCCAGGGCGCGGGCCAGATCGATTGGCAGCAGGTGGCGCCGGCCGCGCAACGCCGGCAGGTCCAGATAGAGGTGACGCACGGGAAAGGCGCAGGTTTGGCGCAGGTTCGCGGCCAGAAACGGTGGATAGAAGTCGCGGAAGTGGTCGAACCCAACGATGAGCATGGGCGTGTGGTCGTCGAGGCGCCCACGAGCCATGCCGGCTGGAGCCAGGCAGGTGCGACGCGCCGACCCAGCCGACGTGGGTAACAGGAGGTTGGCGTGTAGATCGCCTGAGAAGGCAAGACCCGCTGCATGCATGGCGCCATGAAACTGCTGGACGCCATCGACCAGCATCTGCCGGCCAGTGAGGGCATAGGGATGAAGGCTCTCCCGCCCCACGAGATCCTCGATAGCAGCCAGTGGGTCGCGGATGCTGGCGCCCTGGGAATCTCGGCCCAGGACATCAATACAGCCGGAGGTGAAGTGCAGATACCCGCCTCCCTTGGCAAAGAGACCGACGCGTAGACCGGCATCGGCCATCTGCAGAGCCGCGACCAGGCCTGAAAACCCACTGCCCAGCACAATCGCGTCGAAATGACGCCCAGGACCGCTCACGCCGGCTGCTCCGCGCAGTCCGACGATGATCGGGCGCCGTCGAGGGAATCGACGCCCAGCAGGTTAAGATAGATTTCTTCGTCCAGGTGCATCTGGCGCAGATCATCACCCCAGAGCACCGGCTTGACGCCCTTCCAGCGCTCTTCGAGAAAACGCAACAGCGCCTGATTGGTCTGCTGGGGCGGGAGATGCTGCAAGTCGTGCAGCACACCGGCGGCCCGATAGGTGCAGAAGCCTCCCTGGCACGGCCCCATGCCCAGCCGCAGCTCTCGCCGAATATCGCTCAGGTCGTGCGTGCCACGCTCGCGGGCCACGTGTTCGACCTGCGCCCGCCGCACATACTCGCACTCGCAGATCAGGTTGCTCTCATCTCCGCCGTGCGCTTCGGTCTCGGCCAGCCGATGCTGAATGCTGTAATAGGCGCCGTTCTCTGAGCCAGGCAGCGCTTCCTGCGCCGTTCGACAGGGACGCTCCACACCAAGAAGGCGGCACATCACGTCCACGCCGGCCTCGGCCATCATGCGATAGGTAGTCAGCTTGCCGCCCACGATGGAGACCATATTCTCCAGGCCGTCACGGCTCCGGTGGCTCAGCACGGCATACGCCCGTGTCACATCGCGTCCCTGCGCGGCCAAGGCGCTCTGCTCGCGGTACAGCGGACGCACGCCGGCATAGGCTCGGAGCGAACGCAGCCGGGTAAACCCGGGAATCAGCTTCTCACCCTCGTGCAACATCGCGTCGATCTCGTCTTCTCCGATTCCATAGTCGTCCGGGTCGGGCACGTTGATCGAGGTGGTGCCAATAATACAGACGCTGCCCACCGGAACCAGGATATCGCCGTCGCCCGGCAGGTGGCAGCGGTTGACCACCGTCTGAACCACCCGATGATTCATCACGATCATCGAGCCTTTGCCAGCCTGCATGTCGATCTCAACGCCGGCCAGCGCGCCGATCTGGCCGGCCCAGGCGCCGGCCGCGTTGATGACGAACTCGCAGCCGATCTGCTTCTCTTCACCCGTGCGGGCATCCACCACCCGCACACCGGTAATTCGATCGTTGCCGCGCTCGAAGCCGGTAACGCGATGATACGGCCAGGCATCACTGCCATGCTCACGGGCGGCGCGCACGTTTCCGTCGATCAGCGCCCACGGCTCGCACGACCCGTCCGGCACCACAAAGGCCCGACTGATCGCCGGGTTGAGCAGCGGCTCCCGTTGCAGCATCTCGCCGATCGAAATCTCACTGATAGGGATACCGGTCTCCTGGCAGGCTGCCACAAAACGATCAGCATAGGCCGGGTCGTCGTCCGGCGTGGTGACAAAGAGCCCGCCGGTGTCCTCGATGGAGGCCGCGGCGATGCGACGCAGGATGGTATTCTCCTGAATGCACTCTCGGGCCGAAACGGGGTCCTTTACCGCGTAGCGGCCACCGCTGTGCAACAGCCCGTGATATCGGCCGCTGGTGCCCGTGCCAAAGTCGCCCCGCTCCACCAGCACAGCTTTGAAGCCGCGCATGGCTACGTCGCGCAGCGCCCCCGCGCCGGTCGCGCCCCCACCGATAATCACCACGTCAGTCTGGTACATGGTTCACTATTCTATTAATTGCACCTGCATCGAGGTTCAGTCGGGCCATAAGGCCGCCATTTCGGCCAATGCCTCCTCGGGAATGGCGCCGAACTCCATCTCCCAGTCCGCCAGAAACTCACGCTGCCGGTCGACCAGCACTTGACGGCGCAGACCGCCATTGACATGCGCCGAGAGACTGCGGTCCTCGGAGTGCTGTCGCGCCTCCGCGAGCAGTTCTGAATCAAGGGAGAGTGAAACTTTTTCCGTCTTTATTCTCCACCGCCAGTGATTTGGCCCTACGCTTCGGGTTCCACCCAGTCCTTGGCGCGCTCCACCGCTCGCTTCCAGCCCGTGTAGAGCTTCTCGCGTTCGGCCTGGTTCATGTTCGGGACGAACTCTTTGTCCATCGCCCACTTTTGCTCGATCTCATCCCGACTGCTCCAGTAGCCGACGGCCAGACCGGCCAGATAGGCGGCGCCCAGCGCCGTGGTCTCGTTGACTACCGGTCGCTGCACTCGGGTGTCGGTGATATCGGCCTGGAACTGCATCAGAACGTCGTTGACCACCATGCCACCGTCCACCCGCAGGTCCGGAATATCCAGCCCGGAGTCGGCGCGCATGGCCTCCAGGACATCGCGCGACTGGTAAGCCACGGCGGACAGGGTCGCCAGCGCGATCTCGGGGATGCCGGTACCGCGGGTCAAGCCCAAAATAGCGCCGCGCGCGTACTGATCCCAGTACGGCGCGCCGAGGCCGGCAAA
>JAABUX010005962.1_pt1 | contig 14757 bp, 11 predicted proteins | sample 5561851 | NCBI WGS metagenome assembly JAABUX01 (sample SAMN10711883, study PRJNA513361) | rock metagenome | isolation source: Antarctica rocks | place: Antarctica: Victoria Land, Richard Nunatak red sandstone | collected 2016-01-03 | reverse complement strand
CCGACATCCCTTTTGAGGTGGTCTGGATCGTGGTTGGCGCGGCGGTCCTGGCCGCGGGCGTCGTCGTGGCGCGGCAGGCCCGTGCGCACCGCAGGACTGCCACACCGCGCTAGCAGGGGGCGGCATGGGTGCGTGCCGTCCTGCGGTCCTCGTCCGTCGGAGGCAGGCTAGCCCTAGCCATGCCCGTCGCGCCGGTACGCGCTACACCGTCTTCATCGCCCGTAAGCAGTGGGCCAAGATCGCCGAGGCCCTCGCCGCCGACCCGGAGGACGCGGCCATCATCGCGGGCGACGCCGCCCTCGCCCCGCGCGTGGAGGGCAGCGCCGTCTACGCCACCAGCGCCACCACCAAGCGTCTGCAAGCAGCCAAGCGTGCGGCGACCACGCCGTGAGCGTGAGCATGAGCCGGACGGCCGAGACCGCCGCCGCGCGTCCTGGCCACGCTCCGGGCCTGAGAGCGCAGCCCTGCCCGCACCTGCTCGTCGCTATACACAGAGTGTGGGGCTACGTGGGCATGGTCCGCAGCTAGCCGGTTTACCACGCGCCCAGCATAGCCGTTGCCGCGGGGCATCTGGCTGTAGCCAGCGAGGTGGATGACCTTTCTCGCCCAGGCGCGCGTTGATCAACGGCGCGCCTGCGGGCGCTGGAAAGGGACAGTCAAGATTGCTGTGCCCTCCTTGTGCGAGGACACGCCTTTCCCTCGGCCCGGCAGGGGCGGCCTGTGTACCGCACGGCTGTCCACACACGCCATGCACCAGCGCGGTAAAAGGGCGGCTGCGCTGGCGCCACTATGGACGCCTGTCCGGGCTGACTAACCGCAAGGAGGAACACGCGCGCGCCGACGGCCGGCAGCCCTACGTTCTTCTCAGGGACGCCGCTGGCGGGGAAGCGTCCGCTGCGGCAGAACTCCTGGAGCGGGCGCAGGAGCGGTTCGAGGCGCGCGGAGGGGCACGAGCCCCAGCACCGCCACACCTCGGCGCAGAGGGCTGCTCCGACGCGCAGGAGCCCTCTTTCTCGCACCCGGAGGGGGGCGTGTGTCGGACCTGTCGCGGCTTGGCCGCATCTACCAGGGCGAGGTCGTGCGGCTGTTGGAGCGGTATCCCAATGCGCGCGCACAGGGGCAGCTCCATAGCCTCGACTACATGATCGTCAAGGACTTGGCGCACACCTACCCGACAGCGACGGGCCGCGACCTGCAGCGGGCGATGATGGAGGGGAGCCCGCACATCCACGAGCGCAAGTCGTGGCATATCGACGACGACACACGCCGGACGGTGCGCAAGGCCTGGGAGAGCTTGGGGCGGGAGCCGGAGCCATGGATGTGCGCGGCGGCAGCCAGGGCCGAGCAGACACCGGGACTGAACGGGGCGCGGCGACGATGCTGGAGGACCTGCTGCAGGACCTGCTGCAGGAGCAAGGGGGGCCGGGGCATGCCCAAGGCGACCAGAGCGACGAGGGGCGCGACCGCAGGGGGCCGGAGCGTGACGGCGGCCCCGACCGCTGACTGCTGTGGATGTCAGAGGCTCCGGCAGCGGCGCTGGTGTGACTCCGCTAGCCGCGCTCCAGGCCACGGGGCTTGCGGTGGTGGGAAGTGGGCGCGGGTGTAGCAGACCGAAGGGACCGACACAGCCCCGCCCTGCGGGCGCGAGGAAGAGGGGATAGTCGGCGTGGAGGCCGATGTAGCGGTCGAAGCCGCCGAGGCCCTCGGCGATGACCACAGCGCGGCCCCCCTGGTCGAGGGTGGTGGCGCCATCGACGATGGTGTGGGTGCGTGTGTTGCTGGTCCGCAGCGTCGTCGCCGTAGCGGGTGGTCAGGCCGTTGTCGGTGCTGCTGATCTGGCGGTCGGTGGCGTCGAAGGTGGCGCTGTCGGTCTGGGTCTGCACCGGTCCCGTCGGCGGCTGGGTCCGCCGCCCCAAGCGTCAATCAAATAATCTGACAGGCCGGTTAACAAACCCTGTCACAGTTCGCACATCGCGCCAGCGTAGGGTTTCGAAACACGCCTGGACCGTCTCTCCTACTGGTAGCCAATTGGGATCAAACCGCGTGGTCTCCAACTCGAAAACTCTTTCCCACGATAGCTCAACTAGTGCTTGTGTATCTTTGTCGCATCCTACTCCTGGCTTAGGAGTAGGATGCGACCTGTCCCACTGATCACTTTCCTCTTCGTTATAGTACTACAACGTTAGGTTTTGTGGGGTGTCGGGTAGACTGGGGAGAGGAGGACCAGGGATCATGATCGCCGCCTATGCCCCGCTGGTGGCGCCGCCGGCGGCGCCACCGCCCACGCCGGACCCGGCCGCCGTGGTCTGGGACTTGGTGCGGCTGGCGCAGGCCACGGTTGCGCACACAGCGGTGATCCCGCTGCAGGACCTGCGGGGGCTGGGGAGTGAGGCGCGCATGAACCGGCCGGGGCAGTCCGGCGGCAACTGGCAGTGACGCGTCCGATCCGAGGAGTTGACGGATGACCTGGCGGCGCGAGTTGCCAGGATGGCGCGCCTCTACGGCCGCGCCCCCGCAAATGGAGCCCCTGCACACCCGCTGTAGCCCGGCGCGACGTAGACCATGACCCCTCACCATCGCGCGCACATCTTTCTGCTCTCCGCATAGTACTACAGCGTAGGGCCAGCCTGCGACTGATGTCGCATGGCAAACGACAGACACTAAAGTATCTCAACAGGCGTCGCCCCAACGACGTCAGTCGTCGTTCTGTGCCATGCGACGTCAGTCGCGGGTCAATATCACGTTGTAGTAGGGGTAGACCCGTGGTCAATAAGCGATCAATGGAGGAGTTATCCGTGACCACACCATCAGAGCGGGTGGACGCCATAGGCTCATCCTCATGGCACCGCGCTCGGGCCGGTGACGACCTCGAGCCCGTCGCGGTCCGGCAGGGTGGGGAACGGCCCATGCGGCTCGGCCTGGTACCAGTAGGCGGTGCTCGCAATGTCGTCTTGCAACGGTAGGTATCGACGTCCGGAGCGCCAGCCGAGCGCTTGAATGGTGACCATCAGATCCTGCTCGAAACGGAATGGGTCCATGATATGCCAGCGGTACATCCCGAATCGCTGATTGGCGACGTAGAGCCCGTCCGGCGTGATCACCTGGGGCAAGCCCATAAACGGCGCCGAGAAGACTCCATACGCGCCGCGCGGCTGCTCGAAGTTCCAGGCCCCGCCGAAGTAGTCCTCGGTTCCGGTGCCGGCGATGGTCGGGTACTCCGCGTCGCCGTCAAGGTAGAACTTGATCTCGCCCTCGCCCCACCACCCGTTGCTGTTGGCCTGCCACGCCAGGTAGGTGCCCACGTAGTGCCCCTGGCCTTGGACGCCGTCGAGCAGGATGTGCACCCCTTTGTAGGGCAACGCGTGAGAACGGCGGAACTGCGCGTGCAGGTAGGCACAGTCGTCGGGCACCTCGGTCAGCGCGTACGTGATTTGATAGTAGAGGGGGCATGGCTCGTCCCAGAGGTTCTCGATCGTGATGCGTGCGCGCCGCCGGAAGGGCATCTCTCAGAATGAGTTGAGGCCACCCTTGGGGTTGACCGCGATCGGCAGGGAGGTCACATGGCACGGCTGGCACCAACCGTTGCAGAAGAAGTCGCCGAGAGGGACCTCGATGCTGGGCGTCGGTTCGTCGTCCCAGTATACGCGTAGGATGAGCCAGCGCCAGCGCTCGGCGAGCGTGGCGCTCCAGATGTGCTGGATCGCGCCAGGCCCACGAATATCGGCCAGGGTGGCTATCGTGCCCGGCACGACCGTGATACTGGGGGACACTTTCCAGCCCTGCCCCAGGTCGCGCGCCGCGCTCGCCCCGGTTCCTTCAGTGGCCGTCGCGCCGCGCCCCTTCTCCCCGGTCGGGTTCTCCGCGCTGAGCGAGCGCGTCGTCGCGTGCGATAGCCGTGATATGCTGTGCAGCCCCATCCCGAGACCGTTGGACTGTATGGTCATGCCTGCCCTCCTGTCGCCGGTGTGCCTGTGCGGTGCGTGACCGGATAGACGTATAGACCGAGCTTATGGTTGGCCTACACTGTCGTTCAACGCGCGTCGGCCGTTTGGTCCGTGGGCACAACCCTGTCACAGTGTATCAAGCCCACGCCGCATCGTGTCTCACCCACCATCATCGACATCGGGAACGACCACGGTGACGCTATCACCGTGGTGAAGCAAGGCCGCGCGGCCCGTCGACGTTTCTCCCATGCCAGATACGGCCACCTTCTCGAGCGGCAGGGAGCCGCCGCGCACGAGGATGTTGACCTCTACCCCCCGCGCGACCGGATGCTGCATGCTGGTTCCCCACGCGTTTCCCGTCGACCAGAACCACTGGGCAGCCTCCGTCGCGCGCGCGAACCGCATGCGACGATCGACCGCGCTATAGGAAAATCCCGTCAGGGCGGGGATCAGACCCCAACTGGCCATGGCCCGAGCGTAGTGATGCCCGCATTCGGCCTCGTCGAACGGGTTGCGGCGCTCCCCGTCGTAGCGGTCACGGATCGCCCGCACGACATCCAGCGCGTCGTCGATCCTGTCCATGTAGACGAGGGTGCCGGCGAACGCATACTCAAAGCCGGTCATGACCTCGTTGTAGTAAGGAAAGGGCCTGGCGGGGCGGCCCTTCGGATACGCGGCCATGAGGAGCGCACGCTCATCGCCCAGCACGAAGCTGCGCATGTGATTGAAATGGTCGAAGAACGACGTACGCGTATTGTACCGCAGGATGCTGTCGAGCGTGGTGTCAATGTGCTCACGGTCGAGCAGCGGGCCGAGTCCCAGCACGTACGCCAGGAATTGTCCCGCGAGTTGGTCGACCGCGCACCCCGGCCCCAGTTGCAGTTCGGGGTCCCGCGGATCGGCGGCGCCCATGTCGTCGTGGCGTAACCCCGGCGCCACTGCCGCGAAATCCCCCGGCGGCCAGACCTGCTGGGGATAGTAGTCGCCGTCGAAAAGCTCGACGTCCATCCACCGACTCCCGCGCTTGTAGAGGGCGCGGCAGGTGGCGGCGAACTCCATTTCGCCCGCGTGCGCGGCCATCTCCTCGCCTGCCCGCAACGCCCCCAGGTACCAGCAGTTCATCCATGCGCTGGGGCCGTAGTATTCCACGTCCATAGTGTTGTGCTGGCACCCCTCCATGACGCCGTCCCGATCGGCGTCCCACCCTCCGGGAATCCAGGCGAACTCCAGGGCTTTGCGCGCCTGAGGCCACAAATGCCGCAGCATCTCGTCGTCGCCGGAGAGCTGCCAGTCGCGGTAGAGTTTCATCAGGCAGCCCATCTGGCCGTCGGCGGCGGCCAGACCCCAGGCGCGCGCGCGCTCCAGAGGCAGCAGCACCCGGAAGCTCATGTGTCCCCGCTCGTCGGTAGCGTGGGCGAACTCCACCTCGCGCATCGAGCGCGCGAGTTCCCCGAAGAGGAAGGCCGTGGCCTGTTCGTAGTTCCACACGTGGGTGCAGGACCCGGGACACGAGCCGGCGTCGTCGAGGCACCCCTCCCAGCCGTAGAAGCGCCCGTCGGCGGTCCGGAAGCACGTCTGTGTGCGCAGCGTGGAGAGGTTGAAGAGGGCCGCCTCCTTGACCACGTCCGGCAGGTCCGCAGCGCAGAAGGCGGACACGAACTCCAGTGTGCGTTGCTCCAGCGTGTCCACTGCGTGCGCGACGTGCCGCGCGACGGCCCAGGCGTCTGTGTACTGTGTCGCGTAGTGGTTGCCGACGATGTCCTCCGTAAAGCCGCCGCGCGGGCCTGGCCCCGAGAAATACCACGCGCGGCGGTTGGGGAAGTGCCAGGCCAGCAGGAAGGTGACCGCGGCCTCGGCATACGGTTCCAGTCGCAGGCTGGTCGCCAGCGACGCGGTGGGGTCATCCCGCGTGCCGTGCCGTTCCTCCAGCCGTCCATCACCGACGAAGTCGTCCCAGAAGTCGAGCAGGCTATCACCCCAGGAGAGGTCAGCCCAAGCGGTGCGGCAGGTGACGTCGGCGGACCCGATCACGGCGAGGGCCAGGGTGCCCCACTGGTCCGCCGACGCCTCCACACCCTCCGAGCACAGCAGCAAACCCGCCAGCCCTGCCTCGCGCCGCACCTCATTGCGATTGCCCCGCGGCGTGCCCTCAGTCCCATCCGTGCCGATAACGTTCCGCACACTCCCGGACAGCGACACGTCCACGGGAGTGTCGGTGAGATTGGTGACCACGTAGCGGAGGACGGCAACCGGCAGCGCACTGGCGTCGAGGTCACAGGGGACCAGGGGATTGAAGGCCTGCACCCGCACGGACACGGGTGCCTCGGGGTCCTCGAGCACCACCTGACCGAACGGATAGGCAGCCTCGAACCGGACCGTACGGAACCGCGGGAGACCGGCGTGCGGGACCGGCGAACCGAGCGCACCCTCGTAGGCCCAGAGCGGGATCGGCCCCTCGAGCACGCGGCCGAGCGGTCCCCGATCCGCGCCCGCGACACGTATAGCGAAGAAGGCTGGTTCCGGAGCGAAGCCCTTCGCGGGGCGGTTGACGATCTCCCAATCTTGCAGGTTGCCCCGTCCACCGAGCCCGACCGTGCCCGTGCCAATCCCGCCGAGTGGCAGCGAGACGCGGTCGGTGTTCCGGCCCGTGTAGGTCTTCAGGACCGGCCAGTCCGCGCGCGATCGCGCGCCCTGATCCAGCAGGTCTGTGGTAGGCGTCATGTCGCATCAACTCCTTCCCTTTCGTTCATCCGATCTCCCGATCTCCCGATCCATGTAGGCGGGGGAACCCGCCCGCCTGAGGGCGAGATGATAGCGCATAGTGTAAACATCACTACCCGCGCGTCTCCGCGTCTGTATGGATATCTACGACGCGCCGATGTCACGATGGAAACCCGTAGATGCGCAGCTCTCGTCCTGCCTCGATATGGAGAGGATCGTCGAAAAGGAGACGCGTGCCCTCTCGACGGACCGGAATGCCATCTGCACCGTCTGCACCGTCTGCACCGTCTGCACCGTCCGCACGCACGCTAGAGATGTTGTCCAGCATGCTGTCGGTGTAGCTCCGTAGGACCAGCGTCCCTCCCTCAACGCGCAGCGCCACGTGGTTCCCCCTCCGGTCGTAGGTACCCCAGGCACTGTCGAGCGACCACATGCAGCGGAATGGCTCGGCTCCAGCGACGGGTGAGAAGCCGATATGCCCCCGCGTCAGGTCGAACTCGAAGCCGGACAGCGCCGGCAGCAAAGCGTAACTGGCCATCGAGCGCGCGTAGTTGGAGCCGCACTCGAACTCGTTCCATGGGTTGCGTCTCGTTCCGTCGTAGCGGTCGCGCACGGCCGCGACGATCTCCAGCCCTTCTTCGACCAGACCCTCCCCAATCATGTGCGCGGCGACCGCATACTCGAAGCCGGTCATCGTCTCCTCGGCATAGGTCAGGGGGACCGCGGGCTTGCGCGCCCCTTCCGGCCAGGCGCAGATGACCACGCCAGCCTCGTCGTCGAGCGCGAAAACCCGGCAGGGGTTGAACACATCACGCATGCTGCGCTTGTAGTTGTGCGCGTGGATGCTGCGTAGCGCCGCCCGCACGTGGTCCGGGTCGAAGATGTCGCCCAGGCCGCAGAGGTTGGCGTGCCACTGGGCCACGACCTGGTCGACGTGGCAGCCCGCGGCGATCTGATGCTTGAGCTCACCGTGTTCCTCGTCCCAGTACATGGCGTCCACGGAACCAAATCGACCGTCTGCCGCTCGATACGGCGCCAGGATAGCGCGATCATGCAGGTCGAGCTGCTGCTGGTAGTAGGCACCGTTGAAGAGGTGGCGCTCGACCCAGGCGCGCCCGCGCGCGAACAACGCCCGGTACTCCGCCGCCGCCCTCGGCTCCCCGAGGTGGCCGGCGATGTCCCCCGCGGCCTTGAGCGCGGCGAGGTAGAACCCGGTCAGATAGGCGTTCGGGCCGAAGAGCTCGGTGTCGAGCGTGTGGTGCTGCCGGCCCCACAGCACCCCCGTCCGCTCGGGGTCCCAGCGGTCCGGGTTGGTCGGGCTCCAGGCGTAGGCGATCGACCGCTTGACGGCCTCCCAGTGCGAGCGCAGCCAGGCGTCGTCGCCCGACATCTTCCAGTCGCGGTACACCTTGACCACGTTGCCGAACTGGCCGTCGACCGCGGCGTGCCAGTCCTGCGCCGGCCGGCCGAGCGGCAGCTGTAGCCGGAAGCCCATCCGGCCGTCGGGGTGCAGATTGTAGCGGTAGTCCAGGTCGCGCATGCTCCGTTCCAGGGCGGGGAACAGGAAGGGCAGCGCGTAGGCGTAGTTCCAGACGTGCGTGCAGGAGCCCTCGCATGACCCGCTGGTCACGTTGCAGCCCTCAAATCCGTAGAACGAGCCGTCCTCCAGGCGCAGCACCGTGGGCGACTTGAGGGTCGAGAGGTTGGCCGAGACGGCGTCGAGCACGGCGGACGGGAGCGTGGAGGAGAAGAGGGCATCGTGGAAGCGCCGCGTCTCCGCATAGAGCCGGCCCCAGTGGCGCAGCGCGTAGATGGCGCTGGCCCGCGAGTCTGGAAAGAGCGTCGCATAGTAGTTGCGCCACACCGTGGGCGGCTGCCCCTCGCGCACGCGGGGCTCCGGGTTCCAGTCGTTGACGACGTTGGGGACGTTCCAACTGATGACGAACCGAATCGTCCGCGTCTCACCGGGCTCCAGTTCGGCGTGCGCCGCGAGCAATCCGTGGTCGTCGTGCGGGCGGTCTTCCCCCTCCACCGGATCCTCGTATCCCCGGTCAACGAACGGGCCGGGCGCGGTGAGGTCACGCCAATACACCTCGAGGTTGTCGAACCAGCCCGAGGAGCGGCTGCGGTACCAATACCGCTGATAGCTGACCTCCGGGGCGTCGGTGGCGACGGTCAGATCGGCGTAGGCGGGGTCGGCCGCCGCCATACCGACCGCCGTGAGGGTGAGTAAGGTCGTGCCGTCGTCCTGGAGAAGCCGGCTCACGGGGCGGCGCGGGACCGGGTTCTTGAGCGCTGCCACGATGGTGTAGGTCACGGTCTGCTCCGTCGTATTGGTGATCTCGACCGCGAAGAACGCGGCCGGGATGCTCGAATCCTTGTCGTTAAGCGGGATAAGGGGGTTGAACGCGGTCAGGGCGACCGCACCGGGGAAGCGCCCCGCGGCGAAGCGCAGCGTGGCGAAGGGATAGGCCCCGTCGAAGTCGGCCGACTGGAAATGCGGGACGCCGGAGAGGGACGCCCGGTTGACGCCGAACCCGAACCCACTGAAGGGCTCAGGCAACTGCGACGATCCCATGTGGGGGCCGTCGAGGTCACCCTGCAGCACGCGGGCATCCAGGCAGCGCCCCTCGGCTTCGGCTCTGACCGCGAAATGCGAGAAGCCGTTGACACTGCCCTTGTTGGGATGGTTGAAAATCTCCCAGTCGACGAGCCGTCCATTCCCTGCCAACCCGATGCAGCCGCTCCCGATCCCGCCGAGCGGGAAGGAGATGCAGCGCGTCTTCGCACCTCGATATATCATAGCTGTGCCGCCCGCCCCCTTCCCTAACCTTTTATGCCGGTCAAGGTGATACCCTCGACGATGTAGCGCTGCGCGAGCAGGTAGACCACCAGCACCGGCGCGATCGCCGCCACCGCGCCGGCCATGACCACGGCCTCATTCTGCCCATACTGTCCGTTGATGAAGTTGAGCGCCAGCGGGATCGTCATGTTGGGGATGCTGGTCAGGAAGATGAGCGGCCCGAAGAAGTCGTTCCACGTGGCATTGAACGTGAAGATGGCGAGTGTGGCCAGCGCGGAGCCGGAGAGCGGCATGTAGATCGTGGCAAGGATGCGGAACGGGCCGGCCCCATCGATGCGCGCCGCCTCTTCCAGTTCGACAGGGATGGACAGGAAGAACTGCCGCAGCAGGAAGGTGCCGAAGGCGCTGGTGAGCGCCGGCAGGATCAGGGCGGCGTGGTTGTCCAGCAGGCCTAGGTCTTTGACGATGATATAGAGCGGGATGATCGTGACCTGCCCCGGCACCAGCAGCGAGCCGATGTAGACGGCGAAGAGCGCGTTGCGGCCGGGGAAGCGCAGCCGGGCGAAGGCGTACGCCGCCGAGGAGCAGAACACGATCTGCCCCAGCGTGACCGAGAGCGCGATCTTGAGGCTGTTGAGGTAGAAACTACCGAAGGGCACGTAGCTCCAGAGCTGGCTGAAGCTATCGGCCGTGATCGGCTGCGGGACCCAGGCGGGCTCGAGGGCGAGGACCGCCAGGCGCTCCTTGAACGCCGTCGAGAGCATCCAGAGGAACGGCACAACCATGAAAGCGAGGAACGCGAGGACAAACCCATGCACAAGGACACGGAGCGCCAACGCGCCCGCACGGCCTCCCCCGCCAACGCGCCGTCCCCGCACACTCTCATCAGTTAGCGTCGTGGCCATACCAATCCTTTCGCTGCAGCGGGCCCGTTCCCAAGATGCGGGCGCCGTTTAGCCGTAGAAGACCCAGCGATTGCTCCATTTCACCTGGACCAGCGAGATCGCGCCGACAATCACGAACAGTACCATCGCCAGCGTCGAGGCGTAGCCGAAGCGGAAGAAGTGGAAGCCGCTGTCGTAGATGTAGTAGACGATCGTGCGTGTCGCGTCGCCCGGACCGCCCTGCGTCATCACGTACGAGAGATCGAAGAACTGGAAGCTGCCAATCAGCGAGATGATCGTGAGGAAGAAGGTGGTCGGTGAGAGCAGGGGCAGCGTGATGCGGAAGAACTGCTGTAGCGCGTTGGCCCCGTCGAGCGCGGCAGCCTCATAGTAATCACGGCTGATGCCCTGCAGGCCCGCCGTGAAAACCACGAAGTAGAAGCCGAGGCTGCGCCACACGTCGACCAGGATGAGCGAGCGCATAGACCAATCTCCCGAGTTCAGCCAGGATATCTGCACGCCGAACCACGCCTGCAGGTAGTAGTTGATAAGGCCGAAGTCCGTGTTCATCATCCAGGACCACAGCGTCGCGCCGGCGACGGCCGAGATAATCACGGGGAAGAAGACCGTAGCGCGAAAGAGGGCGCGCAGAGGCGTGATGACAAAGCGGTCGACCAGCGCCGCCAGGACGAGCCCCAACACCATCTTGAGCACAATGTCCGGGATGGCGAAAGTCAGCGTGTTCCACAGCACCGTCGGCACCAGTGGATCGCTGAGCAACGTGCGGTAGTTCTGCAGGCCGACGAATGTCGCCGGCGAGAGCGCGTCCCATTGGAATAAGGTCAGGCCGAAGCCCATGAGCAGGGGCCCGACGAGGAACACGACGAAGCTCACCACGGTCGGCGCCAGCATAATGTACGCGGCCACTCGATCGCTGCGGAAGAGATTCCCGGTCCTCGCGCGCGGCCGGGGCACGGCCCGGATCACGTGGGGCGCTGTCGGGAGCGCCATGGTCTGCTCTCCTTTCTATGGAACAACGCGGGCGGGCACGGATAGACACGGACGAAGGGAGGAGTGGACGCGGCGTGCGGGTCGCACGGGCAATCGCACCCCTCCGAACGCGCGGGACAAGGAACCAGGTCCGACGATCCTACACCGACTGGGCGAGGATGCTGGCTTGATCTTTGTTCAACCCAGCCAACGCGGCAGCAGGCGAGATCTGGTTGGCCATCATTTTGGAGTACCACCTGGTCAGCGCGGTGTCGAGCTCGTTGTACTGTGGCGGCGCGGTCACGGAGACGGCGCTTCCCTGCGCAATCACGTCGTAGAAGAGGCGGTAGCGCGCTGGCGGGCTCATCACCGAGGCATCGTAGGCAACCGACCGGCGGGCAGGGACATCGTTCCCTGCCTGCGCGTACTGTCGCAACCGCTGCCTGGACGACAGGTACTTCACCACCTCAAAGGCCGCGTCGGGATCCTTGGCCGACTTGAGGATAGTCCAGCCGCCGATCCCGAAGACGTTGCGCCGCGGGCCGCCATTCAGGATGGGGAAGCGGATGAAGTCGTAATCGTGGAACTTGTCGGCCTGGAACGTGGCGAGGTCCCACCGCCCGAACAGGATCATGGCCACGCGTCCGGCCTCGAAGAGGGGGACATCTTGCGCTGGCGGCTTGGGAGCATACTTGTACTTCCACACCAGGTCGTACAGAAACTGCCAGGCCACCTGATTGGGCTTGTCCAGCGCGGTGGAGCGCGTCCAGTCGCCGTTGATCAGGTTGCCGCCAGCGGCCAGCGACCAGGCCTCGATGCCGAAGGTGCCGCTGGCCCACAGGCTCACGGCGTACGGGCCGTGCTTCCTGATCGTGGCGCAGATAGCCAGGAAGTCGTCCCCTGTCCAGTCCTCCTTAGGACGTGGGATACCGAGCTGGCGGAAGATCGCGGTGTTGTACCAGACGAACATGGAGTTCCAGTTCGTGGGCACCGCGAGCTGTTTGCCCTTGTAGGACAGGGCCTGGAACATCACCGGGACCGTGTCGCCCCGCACGTCGTGCTCGAATGCCGGATCCTTGCGCAGGAAATCGGTGACGGGGATGATCAGGTTCTTAGACCCGAGGACCCCGACGCCCTCCGACGCGATAGAGAAGACGTCGGGCGCATTCCCGGCGGCGATGCGCGTCGTGATGATCTCGAACAAGTTGGCCCACGAGGTAGCGGGGATGGCGACGGCATTGATCTTGATGGTGGGGTGCGAGGCCTCGAAGTCGCTCACCGACTTCAAGAACGGGGGGATGGCAGCCGGCCCGCTGAAGCCAAGCGCAACGGTGACGGTCGATTGCGCGCTTCCGAGGGTCCTGAAAAGCGGCGGGCGCGCGGCGGCGGCGATGGTGGGGGCGACCACTGAGGTCAGAGCGCCAGCGCCCAGGGCCGCGGCCGCGGTGGTGGCACTGTCCTTCAGGAATGTTCCGCGCGTGAGTGATATGCCGGGTGTAGCCTGCTCCGTGTCGTGTTCTGACATCGTCGTTCCTCCCTGAAAGACGAAACGCTAGGCATTGGCGACGGCGCAGCCCCGCGTCGCCGCTCCTTGAGAGATCTACCGCGCCGTGACGAACACACGATTCCGATATCCACGTCGTTGCGACGGCCCTCTGCCGTCCGGCGCCCTCCTTCCTTCCAACTCAGGCCGTCATGGTACGTTGCCGGTCGCCCGACGATTGACGCACGACGAGGCTCGTGTAGAGAACAGTTTTATACGGCAGGACGTTCGTCCCCTCGACGTGCTCGACCAGCCGCTGCACGGCGACCTGTCCCAGTTCCTGCATCGGGAGATGCACTGTAGTCAGCGCGGGCATGGTATGCGCGCTCTCCGCGATGTCGTCGAACCCGACCAAGGTCATGTCGTCCGGGACGCGCAGCCCTGCGTCTTTGAGCGCCTCCAGGGCGCCCAGGGCAGTTTTATCGCTGACCGCGAAGACAGCGGTGGGCCATCGGTTCCGTGGTAGCTCCAGCAGCGCCCGCATCTCCAGGTATCCCTTGCGCGCGCTCCCGGGTATCGGCCGAACCAGCAAGGTGGGATCGGGGGAGAGGTCGGCCTGGTCGAGGGCCCGGAGGTAGCCCTCCCGGCGCTCAGTCAACGTCTTATACTTGCGCGGCCCTTCGAGAATGGCGATGCGCTGGTGACCAAGATCGATCAGGTGGCGCGTCATCAGGTTCGCCCCGGTCGCGTTGTCTGGCAGGACACATGGCACCGCGAGGCCGTCAACAACGTTGTCGGCCAGCACCAGCGGCGTGCCGGTCGCTGCCAATGCGCGGATGTAGTCGTCGGAAATATCACCGCCGCCGAGCACGACGACGCCGCTGACTTGCCGCGCGCTGACCATCGCCGGCAGAGCAGCCGCACCGGTCTCCACGCTGGCCAGCATCATATGATAGCCCCGCCGGCTTGCCTCGGTCTCGATGCCCTGGATCATCAGGCTCAGGGCCGGGTCGCTGTAGGCGGGGATGGAGAGCCGCTCGACGAGCACGCCGACAACCGATCGGTCGCCGCGTGCCTGGTAACCCAGGCGGTCGATCGCGGCGAGGACGCGCTGGCGCGTGTCGGCGCCGACGCCATTCTTGCCATTGAGCACGAGCGAGACAGTGGCCAGCGAGACTCCCGCCTCGGTGGCCACGTCGCGGATCGTCGGTCGGGTCAGCATTCAGAACCTCTTTACTAAATCATTAGCGCAATCATACCTTTTATTTCAGACATTGTCAATAGTCCAGCCTCCACCCTCAAAGAGTGTGAGCACCTGATCGCCTTGACCCATGTTTGCAGTGGTCGATGGGACGGTTTCGAGGCCAGGCTGGCCAGTAATGCTGCCTTTCCACGCGTGCAGATAGCCTGATTGGCGTGTTTAGGTGGCTGCTTTTCGTCTCACCGTCCACGGCACGTATGTGCCAAGGTCATCGGCTCTCCCGATGACTTGGTGAACGGGGCGAAGCCTTATACTTAGGGTAGTGCATATTATCCCTACTCTTTTACCAGCGAGACCATGTCCGTACTCTCTAAAGTCTTTCCTCAACTCAACTATTTCCACCTGGACAACATTGACATCGATGGCAACACGATGAGCATCTCCGGGACGGCGAAGAAAGCGTCCGCCCGCTGTCCCTTGTGTGGTCGCCGCTCCCGCAGCGTCCATAGTTGGTATGCCCGCACGATCTCAGACCTCCCCGTGGCCCGCAACGTCGTCGTCCTGCACCTGCGCGTGCGTCGCTTTTTCTGCCACGTCCTACAGTGCCCGGTACCACCCCACTCAATCGTGGTCATGCGACGGCGTCCGTGACGGGTGGCTTGGCCCGCGCCCGTGCCGCCCTTGCCGTCCGCGCCCGCCCCACCTCATCGGTCTGGCGCGGCGCGGGCACC
>JAABUX010005960.1_pt1 | contig 14768 bp, 13 predicted proteins | sample 5561851 | NCBI WGS metagenome assembly JAABUX01 (sample SAMN10711883, study PRJNA513361) | rock metagenome | isolation source: Antarctica rocks | place: Antarctica: Victoria Land, Richard Nunatak red sandstone | collected 2016-01-03 | reverse complement strand
TAGTATATCGCAATAGAAACACGCCCATGTCGTGTTCGTTTAGGCCGAGAATTGTTGCAAAATCGTGGTAGCGCGCCGGGGGCATCGTATCCCGCCCGACCTCGATGGCCGAGATGAACGACCCGCCCTTGGTTACGCCAAGCGCCTCCGCAAGCTGATCCTGTGTCAGACCCGCAGCGTGGCGCTGTTCGCGCAGCCACTTGCCGACCTCGCGCCGGCAGTCCTGTGCTATACCCCCAGCTAGGTCCGACCCCCCGGACCCGCCAGAACCGGAGCCTTTGTGCCCCCGAAGCGGCTTAGTGTGATCCATTTTTTACGCTCCTTATGTTGTTCTACAGCGGTATGCTGGTCTACACATCCGCGTAGAGTTATAGTCCTGATACTTTGTCAACGGAACCGGTGAGCCCGCCCCACCACGGGCGCGTGGACTGCCTCCTGGAAACCTCGGGACACCTGGGGGACGCCATGAAGACGGCGCAGGGGGGCCAGAGGCGGGGCAGCGGCACGGCGCAGCGTGGCTGGGGGCGGGCTGGGTGTGCGGCTTGTAGCCGGCCAGGGATCGGCCTGTGGCGGATCGCCATGAGCAGGCCACCATGAGCTGGCTCCGCCTGCTGCACCCACGCCCGCCCGACCCGCCGAAGCCCGGCCCGGACGGCAGGGCCCCGCCCGCAGCGGACGGCAAGGCTCCGCCCGCGGGACCCCCGCCGATCACCGGACGGCTGGCGCTAGGGCTGCTCGGCGCGGTGCTGGGCAGCCTGATGTCCAACCTCAACACCCGGCTGGACACCTTCGCGCTGGTCGATCTGCGCGGCGGGGTCGGGCTGGGGCTGGACGAGGGTGCCTGGGTCACGGAGGCCTTCAACATCGCCTCCATCGCCATCGTGCCGATCACCCCTTGGCTGTCCGGGGTGATCTCGCCGCGCCGGGCCATCGCGGCGGCGGTGGCGCTGCTGACGCTGGCGGCGGTGGCGGTGCCAGGGGCCACGAGCTACCCGGCCCTGGTCGCGTTCCGCTTCCTGCAAGGCGTGGGCGGCGGGGCGCTGATCCCGCTGCTGCTGGGGACGGTGCTGCGCTTCCTGCCGATGTACCAGCGCAACTGGGGCTTTGCCGTCTATGCGCTGCTGACCACCCTGACGCCGCTGGTGTCGGAGAGCATCGCGGGCGCGCTGGACGAGTACCTCGGCTGGCAGGCGATCTTCTGGCAGAACCTGCTGCCCGGCGCCGTGACGATCGTCCTGGTGCTGGTCGGCCTGCCAGACGAGGAGGTGAAGCTGGAGGCATTCGCCAAGGCGGACACCTTCGGCATGTTCACCGCCGTGGTGTTCGCCGGGACGCTGACGGCGGGGCTGGACCAGGGACAGCGGCTGGACTGGTTCAGCAGCGGGCTGATCACCGGGCTGTTCGTGGCGGCAGGCACGGCGCTGGCGGTGTTCATCTGGCACTCGCTGACGACCAAGGAGCCGCTGATCGAGCTACGGCTGCTGGGCCGGGTCAACCTATCCTGCGGGCTGCTGACCATCGTGGCGTTCAGCTTCGCCAGCCTGGGCACCTCCTACATCCTGCCGCAGTTCGGCACCGAGATCGCCGGCTTCCGCGAGCTGCAGGTGGGCGACATCCTGATTGTGGTCGCCATCTCGCAGTTGGTGCTGTGCCCGCTCGCGGCGGCGCTGCTGCGGGTGGTGGACGCGCGCGTGCTGCTGGTGGGCGGCCTGACGCTCGCCACGGTGGGCAGCCGGCTGGCGACCTACGTCACGGCGGACTGGGTCCGGGGGGATTTCCTGCTGCCGCTGTTCGTGCAGGCGTGCGGGCTGCCGTTCATCATGGTGCCCCTGCTGCTGGTCAGCACCACCACCCTGCAGCCGCAGGACGCGGTGGCTGGCGGCACCCTGTTCAACGTGTTGCGGACCTTGGCGGGCAGCATCGGCACGGCGGTCATCGGCGCGGTCATCACCGTGCGGGAGCGGGTTCACTCCAACCTGATCGTCAGCCACATCACGGCCGGGGCGCAGGCCACCGTGCAGCGGGAGGCCCAGGGCGGGCCGGCGGCGGTCGCGGCGGCGGCGACGCGGCAGGCTTACGTGATGGCCTATGCCGACGCTTACGGCGTGCTGGGCATGGTGACGCTGGCCGGGCTGCTGGTCGTGCTGTTCATGCAGGAGACGCGGGTGTCCTATCCGCCGAAGGCTGGCGTTTCAAAGGATGATGCGCCGGGAGGTGGGCCGCTGAAGGACGGCGCGCCCGCGCAGGCTGTCGGAGCGCCGTCTTGAGGCAGTGGGCCGCCCTGCCGACCCTGCTTGGTCCACTGATGCTGCCCTGCCTGGCCCCGCCCTGCCACGCCCAGTCCTTCGACGACGCGCTCGCCCGCGCCTACCTATACAACCCGCAGCTCGGCGCCGAGCGGCAGCGGCTGCGCGAGATCGACGAGGGCGTGCCGCGCGCCCTGTCCGGCTGGCGGCCCCGCGTCATCGTCGATGGCAGCATCGGCGGCTCCGCCATCCAGGACAGCATCGACGTGCGGCACAACCCCGAGCGGCGCGTCCCCCAGCATTTCAATGGCACCGTCACCCAACCGCTCTACACCGGCGGGCGCGTGCCGGCGCAGGTCGGCCAGGCCGAGGCGCTGGTGCGGGCGCAGCGGGCGCAGCTCCTGTCCACCGAAGCGGCGGTGCTGCTGGCGGCGGCCGGCGCCTACCTGGACGTGGCGCGCGACCAGCGGGTGGTCGGCCTAGACCGGGCCAACGTGCAGGTGCTGGAACGCACGCTGCGCGCTGCCGAGCAATCCGCCCGGGCCGGCGAGGTGACCGAGACCGACGCCGCCCAGGCCCGCGCCCGCCTGGCCGATGGCCGCGCCACGCTGGCCGGGGCGGAGGCGCAACTGGCGGCGTCCCGCGCGGTGTTCGAGCAGCAGGTAGGCACCCCGCCGGGCGCGCTGGACCTGCCGCGCCGCCGCCTGGCTGGCCTGCCCTCCAGCCGGGACAACGCGGTGTCGCGGGCGGTGGCGGACAACCCCGACGTGGCCGCGGCGCGGGAGAACCAGGAGGCGACGCGGCTGGGCATCGACATCGCCCGTGCCGGGCTGTACCCGACGGTGTCGCTGCAGGGCCGCCTGTCGCGCCTGCGGGAGACCGACGTGCAACTGCCGCACCAGAGCGACAACGTGGCGGAGGCGACCGTGCAGTTCTCGGTGCCGCTGTATCAGGGCGGCGAGACCTCGGCCCAGACCCGGCAGGCCAAGGAAGCCTCCGAGCGCACTCGCCTGCAACGCGACCAGGCGCAGCGCCAGGCCCGGCAGCTTGCGCAATCGGGCTGGGACGTGCTCGCCGCCGCGCAGGAGCGGGTGCGGCAGCAGCAGGCGTCGGTCGCGGCCAACGAGGTCGCGGTGCGCGGCATCACCCGGCAGCAGGGTGTCGGCGCACGCACCTTGATCGAGGTGCTGAACGCGCAGCAGGAGCTGTTCACGGCCAACGTCAACCTGGTGTCGGCCGAGCACGACGTGACGCTGGGCAGCCTGCGGCTGCTGTCGGCCACGGGCCGGCTGACCGCCGAGGGACTGGCGCTGCCCGCGCCGCTATACGACCCCGTGCGGCATTACCGCGCGGTGCGCGACCGCTGGGGCGGCACAACGCCATCGCCATGACGATAATGCTTCCTGCTCCCTCTCCCCTCGGCCTTGGGCCGTGAAACGGACCAAGGCCGGGGTGAGGAAAGCCGCAAGCGCCAACTCCGGCATGTTCGGGAGCGAATGTCGTCCTCAGACGGGCAGATCAGGCCCTTGCCGCCTCCCTCACCCCAACCCTTTCCCGGAGGAGGAAGCAGGCAGCGTCCTCACGCCATACGCGATAGCCCTGCCCCCCGGGAGAGGGCAGGCAGCCTGTGTTCTCACTGCATTGGCTCTCCTCCTGCTGCTCGCGCCGACGGCACAGGCGCAACCCGCCGACCAGTGCGCCCCCGCCCTGCACGCGGCCGAGCGCAATTGGAACACCCCACCGGGCCTGCTGGAACGCATCGCCCTGGTCGAAAGCGGGCGCCTGCTGCCCGGCGGCGCCGTCGCCTGGCCGTGGACCATCGACGTGGCTGGGCGCGGCGCCTACTTCGACAGCAAGGCCGCCGCTATCGCCGCCGTGCAGCAGGCGCAGGCCGCGGGCGTACGCTCCATCGACGTAGGTTGCATGCAGGTCAACCTGGCGATCCATCCCGGCGCGTTCCGCTCGCTGGACGAGGCGTTCGACCCGGCGGCCAACGCCGACTACGCCGCCCGCTACCTCAGCTCGCTTTACCGGGAGTCTGGCGACTGGGACGTTGCCGCGGGGCTGTACCACTCGCACACGCCGGAGCTTGCGGCGGAGTACCGCGGCCGGGTGGCGGCGCTCGGCCACGGGCTGCTGACAGGGATCGGCGGACCGCAGCCGCTGTGGGTGCGTGTGCTGCACCAGGGGCGGGTGCGGCTGGCCATGGCGGGCGGCGGATCGCTGCTGGTTGACATCAACCGGCAGCCGGGCCGGCCAGGACGCCGCCGGGCCACGCCCTGCCAGGTGGTGGCGGCGTTCGCGCCCGACATGGCACCCTCGCTCGGGCGTGCGCCGTTCAGGGTGACCGGATGCCCCGGTCGCCGGTAAGACCTTGCAGACGCTCCAGCGTGGGCGGCCGGGCGGGCAGCGGGTCGGCGGGGCCCACGGCGGCGGGGCCGGTCGCAGGTTGGGTGTCCACGGGCTGCGGCTGCACCGGGTCGGGCGGCGGCGGCTCGTCGATCCGGTGCAGCCGCACCAGCCAGCTGCAGCCTGGCGTGGCCTCCAGAGTTCCCGAAAAGTTGGCGCCGGCGAACTGGCCCGCCAAGGCGCCGAACTCACCGTCGTGCAGCGCGACCGTGCCGTCCGGCGCCACCGCGCCGCTGAATGGCAGGTTGACGCCGAAGGCCACGTTGCCATCCAGCACCAGCATATCGCGCGGGATGGGCTTCGGGACGGATGCGCGCGGGCAGGCAGGGTCAGTGGCGGCAAGGACGCCCTGGTAGTAGCCGTCGAAGCCCGTGACGGCCGGCGGCTCGGGCGGCACGGAGCGGCCCGGCGATGGCAGGCTAGCATCGTCGGGCAGGTTGGCGAGCACGCCGCGATCACTGTTTCCGCAGCCGCCGAGCATGACGGCCAGGCCGAGTGCGGCGGTGCTGACCGGGCGCATCGAACCTCTCCGCCGCGGGGAGCCAGTCGCCAGCCTGTTCAACCCGTTCCTCTCTTTCTGCCCGGCGCTTCGCACGTCGGCCTACAAGAACCCATATGGGAACGGTGGGCATGCCAAGGCGCCCGCGCCTACTCCGCCGCGAGGCTCGGGGCCGCCTGCATCCCGCGCCAGGCGGCGTCCAGGCCCTGGCCGAAGCGGCGGCACATCTCGCCGATCTCCGCCGCGTCGATGATCAGCGGCGGCGTGAAGGCGATGCGGTCGCCGATGGCGCGCACGATCAGCCCGGCTGCCTCGCACCCAGCCTGCACCCGCATCCCCACCCCCAGGCCCGGCGGGAACGGCGTGCGCGCGGCCTTGTCCGCCATCAGCTCCACCCCCGCAATCAGCCCGACCCCGCGTACGTCGCCCACCAGCGGATGCTCGGCATATGCGGTCAGGCCGTCCAGGAACGCCGGGGCGACGGACCGCACATGGCCGACGATATCCCGCTCCTCGTAAATCCGCAGCGTCTCCAGCGCGACCGCACAGGCGACCGGGTGGCCGCCATAGGTGTAGCCATGGCCGAAGCTGCCATGCCGCCGGCTGGCCTCCAGCATCGCCTCGTGCACCCGCGCGCCGACCATGAGGGCGCTGATCGGCTGGTAGGCGGCGGAGAGCTGCTTGGCGCAACTGATCATGTCCGGCTGCAAAGCGTAGGTGTCGCTGCCCCACATATTGCCGGTCCGGCCAAAGCCGCAGATCACCTCGTCGGCGATGAACAGGATGTCGTACTTCCGCAGCACCGCCTGGATGCGGTCGAAGTAGCCGCGCGGCGGGGTGATCGCACCGCCGCCGCCCTGCACCGGCTCGGCAAAGAAGGCCGCAATGGTGTCCGGCCCCTCGGCGACGATCAGCGCCTCCAGGCTATCGGCCATGCGCTGGCTGAACGCCTCCTCCGTCTCCCCATCGCGCGAGAACCGGTAGAAGTTCGGGTTGTCCGTGTGCAGGAAGCCCGGCAGCGGCAGGTTGAACCCGGCATGCATGTGCGGCTGTCCCGACAGGCTGACGCTGGCGACGGTGTTGCCGTGGTAGCCGCGGACGCGCCCGATCATCTTGGTGCGGCCGGGCTGCCCCTGCACGCCCCAGTACAGCCAGGCAAGCTTGATGGCGGCGTCGTTCGCCTCCGACCCGCTGCACTGGAACAGCACGCGCCGCATGCCGGCGGGGGCGACGGAGAGCAGCTTCTCCGCCAGCTCGACCGCCGGGGTGTGACCCTTCTGGAAGAACGTATGGTAGTACGGCAGCTCCAGCATCTGCTTGTGCGCGGCGTCGGCCAGGCGGCGCTCGCTGAAGCCCAGGCTGGCGCACCACAGGCCGGCCATCGCCTCGATGTACTGCTTGCCCTCGCTGTCCCACACCCGGCAGCCCTCGCCGCGGGTGATGATGACGGCGCCGTCGCGGGCGTGCTGGTCCAGGTTGGTCTGCTGATGGACCAGGGAGGCGATGTCGCGGGCATGCAGGGAGTTAGGGGTCATGGGCGGCTCCTGTGTGCTTCTAGCTGGACATCGAACTCGACGGCTCGGTGCATGCGCGCTTGGACTCGTGCCGGCCCCCATGCGGCGAACCGATGGGCGTTGACGGGACCACCAAACTAACACCTCTGGCATCCGTGCCCGGCATCGGCTGTGTCCTGGTTCCCCTACGGACGTCTGACGCGAATACTGCCGGAATAGTTCGTGGATAGCACGGGCTGAGCACCGCGTGTCACGCACTTCCTCTAGCTGGCATGCTTCAGCACGTCGATGAAGGCTCTCAGCCCGGCCGGCACGTGACGGTGGCCGGAGTAGTAGAGGAACAGGCCAGGGATGGAGGGGCACCACTCGTCCAGCACGGGGACGAGCGCCCCGCTGTCCAGATAAGGCCGGGCTGTGCGATCCGGCACATACGCAATGCCGAGTCCCCCGGCGGCAGCCTCTGCCATCAACTCCACATGGTCCAGCGTCAGCACCCCGGGAACGTCCACCGACATCTCCTGGCCATGCTTGGCGAACTCCCAGCGATAGGGCTTGCCGCTCGGGAGGCGCACGCGGATGCAGGCATGGTCCTTCAGGTCATCGGGCGTCAACGGCGGCCGCCGAGCGGCCAGGTAAGCCGGGGACGCGACGGCGACAAAGCGCACCTCTCCCCCGAAGCGCACCGCCACCATGTCCTTCGGCACCGCCTCACCGAGCCTGACCCCCGCGTCGAAGCCCTCCCCCACGATGTCGATCAGCCGGCCTTCCGTCACCAGGTCGAGCGACATGCCAGGAAAGCGCCGCAGGAACGTCGGGACCGCCCTGCTCAGCAACAGGCGCGCGGCAGCCTCGTTGGCGTTGATCCGCAGGAGGCCGGCCGGCGCACCGCCAAATCCCTTGACCTCCGCCAGCGCGAGGTCGAGACCCTGCAGCACCGGCCGCAGCCGCTCGAGCAGGCGCCCCCCGGCCTCGGTCGGCGACACGCTGCGCGTCGTCCGGTGCAGCAGGCGAACGCCCATCCGCGCCTCCAGCGACCGCATCATGTGGCTCAGCGTCGAGGGCGACAGCCCCGCCTCGTCGGCAGCCTTGCGAAAGCTGCGATGGGCCACGATGGCGGCGAAGGCTCCAAGGTCAGCCAAGGACGGGCGCTCATTCATGGGTGATCTTCACTGCCTCATGCGACATCGTGCGGATGATAGCAGGAACGCGCCGGCCCAGGTTCAGGTGCGGATCGGGGCCGCCGTCGCCGGCCCCCGCTGGAGCACCCCCATGAGCAAGACCTGGTTTATCACCGGCACGTCGTCCGGCCTCGGGCGGCTGATGACCGAAAGCCTGCTGGCGCGCGGCGACCACGTGGCTGCGACCCTGCGCAAGGTCGAGGCCCTCGATGACCTCAAGGCGCAGCACGGCGAGCGCCTCTGGGTGGCGCGCCTCAATGTGACCGACGCAACGGCCGTGCGGCACGTGGTGGACCAGGCGTTCCGAGACCTGGGCCACATCGACGTAGTGGTGAACAACGCGGCCTACGGCCTGGTCGGCGCCGCCGAGGAATTGACCGATGACCAGATCCGGCAACAGGTGGACACCAATCTCATCGGCTCGATCCAGGTCATCCGCGCGGCGCTGCCGCACCTGCGTGCGCAGGGCGGCGGCCGCATCCTGCAGGTGTCGTCCGAGGGCGGCCAGATCGCCTATCCCGCCTTCAGCCTCTATCACGCGACCAAATGGGGCATCGAAGGCTTCATTGAGGCGGTCGCACAGGAGGTGGCGCCGTTCGGCATCACGTTCACGCTCGCCGAGCCTGGCCCGACCCGGACCAGGTTTGGCGCGAACATCGTCAGCCCGCCGGCACTGGCGGCCTATGACGACACACCCGTCGGCGCGGCGCGGCGCATGGTGGTCGGCCGCACCTTCCAGTTCAGTGAACCCCAGGGGGTCGTCCATGCCATGATCGACTCGGTTGACCAGAGCCCGGCGCCGCGTCGCCTGGTGATGGGGAGCGGCGCCCACTCCCGCATCCGCGCCGCACTCGTTGACCGGCTTTCCGCCCTGGACGCCCAGAAAGACCTCGCGCTCGCCGTGGACGGCACCGGCTGAATAGAAAGCTAGTCCGCCTACCCCGCATGCAAGCTTTTCATGAGAAGGCCGATGCTCGAATTCAACAGCCTGCGGATTATCGCCGTATGCCTGGGGATGGCGATCTCGACGATGACGCCGGCATTTGCCGGCGGCAAGAACCTGGTCGCCGGGACCTGGCTCATGGTCTCCGCAAAGGCCGATCCCGACGGAGAGAACAGGGATCTCTTTGGCTCCCACCCGAACGGCCAGTTGATCTTTACGGAAGGTCTGCAATTCTCCGACGTGCTCGTCAACCCAGATGTCCGCATGTTCGCATCGAGCGACCGGGCCATGGGAACGGAGGCGGAGAACAAGGCCGTGGTCGCTGGCGACCTCGCCCTTTACGGGACCTACACGGTGGACGAACAGGGATGTTTCGCCACCGAGCACATCGTCGCCTCGACCTTTCCCAACTGGACCGGCCTTAACCGTGACATCAGCCTGATTACGGAGACCGTGGACGGAGACACGATGGTGGAGCGGCTAAAAGACCCCGGCGGTCCGCAGATCGTCATCATGTGGAAGCGGGCAAGATAAGCGGCGGCACGGAGCCGTACAAGCTCGAACCGTCCGGAACATGGCGGAGGTTAGGCTTGCGCCGATCCCAACGTGCACGCGTCATTGCGAGCCAACTTCGGCGCGGCAATCCAAGGCGGTCGGGGCTGTTCGTGCGCCTTCTGGATCGCCATGCCGCAAGCGCGGCCCGCAATGACGGTTTTCCCCGCAGGGTACAGCCACGATCGGTCATATGGTTCAGCGGCGGCTGTCAATCCTCGCTCATCGCCCAGATCAGCGACAACACGCGTTCCCGCATGGCGACGAACTCCGGGTTGCTCTTCACGGCGCGAATGCCAGCGTCCCCCATCCCGCGGGCAAACGGCACCGGGATGCGCTCCACAATGCGGCCAGGACGCGGAGACATCACGACGACCTCGGTCCCGAGGTACACCGCCTCCTCCACGCTGTGGGTAATAAAAACGACCGTCATTCCCGTACGCCGCCAGACCCCGTGCAGCTCCTCCTGCATCCGCTCCCGCGTCAGCGCGTCGAGCGCCCCGAACGGCTCGTCCATCAGCAGCACCTTCGGCTCGTTGCACAGCGCGCGGGCGATGGCCAGGCGCTGTTGCATGCCGCCCGACAGCTCGTAGGGATAGCGGTCGCGGAACTCCCACAAGCCCACGGTGCGGAGCCAGCCTTCCACCCGCTCCGCCGTGCCAGGGTCCCTCCGCATCCGCGGGCCAAACCCGGCGTTGGCGGCAACGGTCATCCACGGGAACAGCGCCGCCTGCTGGAACACCACGCCGCGCTCCGGCCCTGGCCCCTCCACCCGGCGCCCATCCAGGCTGACGCTGCCGGTGGTCGGCTGCAGAAACCCGGCCAAGGTCTGCATCAAGGTCGTCTTGCCGCAGCCAGACGGCCCCACGATGCAAACAAAGCTGCCCTCCGCAAACCCAAGGTCGGCGTGCTCCAGCGCCCGCACCGCCGACGCCCCCTCCCCATAGCGGACCGACACGCCTGAAAAGCTGACGAAGTCCACCGCCGCAGCAGGGGCGCCGACATCCATCCCTAAGCCGTCGCTTTGCGGACATAATCGGTGTTGATCGCCTTCTGGAACACCTCCAGCCCCGGCGCGCTGCGGATGCTGCGCTGCTCCACCAGGAAGTCGGCGGTGCTTTTCAGCGTCTCCGCGAACTTGCCCGGCGCCGCCGCGGTGCCCAGCCAGCGCGGCCCGGCCTGATCCCCCAGCGGCACGAAGTCGTACTCCTTCATATCGGACATCGCCGTCGCCGTGCTGACCCCAGCCTGCTTGCCAACAATCTCCGCCGCCTCGTCCGGCTTCTGCCGCCACACGTCCAGCGCCCGGCCATACGCCTGCAGGAAGCCCACCACCGCATCCGGATACGCCTGCGCGAACGCCGTGCGGACGACGATCAGGTCGGCGATGACATACCCGGCCTTCTCCAGCGTCGCCGAGGTATCGTAAAGGCTGCCGCCCGCGTCCAGCAGCTTGCTTTTCGCCGGGGACCAGACGTAGGCGCCGTCGATGTCGCCCTTGGTCCAGGCGGCCTGGATGGCGGCGGGCTTCATATCCAGCACCGTCACGTCCCGCTGCGTCAGGCCATTGGTCTTAAGAAACCCCAGCAGCCGGAAGTGGCTGGTGGACCCAAACGGCGTCGCCAGCGTCTTGCCCTTGAAGTCGGCAGGAGTTTTCAGGTTCGCGGTGGTGCGGACGACCATCTCCTCCGCCGGGCCGATGTTGTCGACCATGCCGATCAACTGGAACGGCAGGCCCTGCGCGATGCCGGCGGCGGTGGCGACGGAGCCGGTCGCCAGCCCAATGTCGCAGCTCCCGGCGACGATGGCGGTGTTGATCTCGGCGCCGCTGCCCATCTCGGTCCAGTTGATCTTCGGCCCCACGGCGGCGTCGAACCAGCCGAGCCCCTTGGCGATCATGGTCGGCTTGGTTTCCGTGAAAAACCCAAGGTTCACCTTGTCCGGAGCCGCCGCCCCTGCCCGGCCCGGTGCAGCCAACCCCAGCGCGCCCATTCCCGCCAGCGCAGCCCGGCGTGTCGTGATCAATGCCATCCTATGTCCCCCTTACCGTCCAGCCCAATGCACCACCCGCCGCTCGACCAGCAGCAGCAGCCGATCGATGGCAAGCCCGGCCACCCCAATGATTAGGATGCCAGCAAAAACGTAATCAGACCGCAGGAACCGCCCGGCATCCAGGATCATCCACCCGATCCCACTCGACCCCGCGATGATCTCCGCCGCAATCAGCGTGCCATACACGATGCCCGCCGCCAGCCGCGCCCCGGTCAGGATTTCCGGCAGTGCGCTCGGCGCGATCACGTGCACGAAAACCTGCCACCGCGAGGCCCCCAGAGCCTGAGCGGCGCGGATGCGCTCCGGCGCCACGTTGCGCACGCCGTCCCGCGCCGCCACGGCCGACACCGGCAGCGCCGCCAGGAACAGCATGGTGATCTTGCTGCCCTCGCCGATCCCGAGCCAAACGATCAGCAGCACCAGATAGGCCAGTTGCGGCAGCGGCCGCAGGAACTCGATGAACGGCGACGCCGCCGCGTCCAGCCAGCGCACGGCGCCCATCCCCAGGCCGAGCACCGTCCCCACCACCGCCCCGGTCACGAACCCGGCGCCGACGCGCATCAGGCTCATGCCGATATGCTCGCCCAGGCTGCGCCCCTTATACCCTTCGGCCAGCAGCTCCTGCATCCCGCTCCAGAGGTCGGCCGGCCCGGGCAGGAACAAGTCCCCCACCAGGCCACTACTGGTCGCCCCCACCCACGCCGCAGCCACGACAGCCATGGCAGTCCCCGTCACCGCCCAAAGCGGGAAAGTTCGCGGAAAGCTCCGCCCCACCCGCACCTCCGTCTCCCCCTGAGCGCTCATATCCGGCCCCGCCAGTGCACGAACCGGCGGTCCAGCAGCCGCAGCCCCCACGCGAGCGTCATGCCCATCGCGCCCAGCAGCAGGATGCACAGGACGATGACGTCGTTGCGCAGGAACGTGCTGGCCGAGATCACCATCCACCCGAGGCCGTTGGTCGCCGCCATCAGCTCCGCCGACACGACCGTGCTGAACGCCGCCGCGAGCGCGATCTGCAGCCCGGTCAGCACCATCGGCGCCGCGGAGGGCAGCACGACGTGCCGCAGCACCTGCCGTCGGCTGGCCCCGAGCGCCTGCGCCGCCTGGATGCGCTGCACCGCCACCGTGCCCGCCCCGGCGGCGCTGGCGGCGACGATGATCGGGAACGCCGTCAGGAACAGCAGCGCGGTCTTCGAACCGTCCCCCGTGCCGAGCCACAGGATCAGCAAGATCATGTAGGACAGCGGCGGCAGCGGCCGCATGAACTGCACCGCCCAGCCGAGCGCGGCGTTGGCGCGCGGCGCCCGGCCCATCCACAGGCCGAGCGGCACGCCCAGCACCGCGGCCAGCCCGAAGCCTCCGGCCATGCGGCCCAGGGTGGCGAGCGCGTTGCCCTGCAGGGTGGTGCCGCGGTAGCCGTCGCGCAGGATGTCCCGGGCGGCGGCCCATACGTCGGAGGGGGCGGGGAGCAGGTCGCGGGGGACTGCGCCGCTGGTGGACAGGACGGACCAGGCCAGGAGCATGGCGGCGATTGAGGCCGGGCCTATCCAGGCAGTGGGGAGGGGCCGGCGGGGGGCGTGCTCCGTGGGCCGCACCTTGGTGGGGCGGGACGGTAGGGTGTCGGTAGGCAGGGCGGTTTGGGTTGGGGGCACGGTGGAGACTATGCAATCAGTGCGCCACACAAGCCAAGCGGGACGACGCTGCGGTGGGGCAGCGTCTCGGTTCCGACTTTCGCCCGCGCTCTATCTGCAACGTCAACAAACTTCACTTGCGCGTTTAACGCGCACAGGAGGTCTGTTTGACAGAGTCACACGGTAGTTGCCGACGCCTGAGCAGATTGATGTTGAGTGTCAAATATTTAGCCTCCCTGCATGCTAGGGACGTCGGTCCAGAGTGGGCCGAAAACAGTCAGCCTATGACCTACGTTGGAAGCTGGAGATAGGGATTAGCGGAACTGCGAATGATATTGCATCGGCTGTTGCCTCGCCCGCCGATCCAGGGTAAGATGCACTACGTAATCTTCTGGTTCAAAAGGCATCCAATTGCAAACGCCACTCAATGCTTCCGCCAGCACCGCCGGAGTGTTGCTATCGAGTTCCACCTTCGAAGTGCCGCAATTTCAGGGCGAATATTCGTGGCAAGCGGAGTATGAAGTAACTGATTTTTGGAATGATCTTAGCAACAGCCTAGAATCTGAGTCTTATTTTCTCGGACTTGTCATCCTTACAGATGAAGGGGAGCGAAAGCACGTTGTTGATGGTCAACAGCGACTAATCACATTAAGCCTACTTGCGAATGCCATTTACTATGAGGCGGTCAATAGGGGGAGAAAAGCATTAGCTGATCGGATCCAAGCAGATTTTCTTCGGTCAATAGACTACGACTCTGATGAAACTAACCCGCGAGTCGTGCTTTCCGATGAAGGTGACAATGCTACATTCCAGGCTATACTCTCGAATAGAGCGCCACCTTCTGACAATGGCGAAGACGGATTGGTCTCACGCAGACTTACGCAGTCATTCAAGTATCTCTCCGAAAAGCTGCGGGAGGATCTTAAGGCCGATCCCTTTAAGAGACTTGGGAAATGGACGGAGTTTCTGACTCACCGCGGCTACTTCGCAGTCTTTGTTCACCCCGACTCATCCTTAGCGTACCAGGTTTACGAGGTCGTTAACACTCGTGGAAGAGAGCTAACCACCGCGGATTTGTTAAAGAACTACGTGCTTAGTCAAACCGCAAAGACTATGCTCGAGGCTCGCTACAAAGAGTGGCAGGATACATCTTGCCAGTTTCCTCCCGACGGGGCTAACACTTTTGTCCAATACATCCGCCACGCCGTGACTGTGAAAAATGGACATATCCTCCCAAAAGATTTGTTTGGATTTCTTGCCCAGCGTACCGACCGCCCAGGGAAACACGCACCTACTCCTGGTGAATTAATGACGCTGCTGAAACATCATCTACCCCCCTATCTCCAGATGATGGACCCGAGTTTGGCGGGTCCAGCAAACCCAGAGGCTCTAAAGATTTTCTCTGCGCTCAATAGTCTTAGCGTAATTGCTGTCCGACCAATATTGCTAGCTGTTGCGAATGTCAAAGAACCACTTGATGGAATGAGATATATCCTAAGACTTGTTGTACGTCGTATAGTTGTAGGTAATCTTGGTACGGGCAACGTTGAGAGACGACTAGGTGAGGCAGCCAAGAGAGTGCACGACACTGGCGACTGGACGGCCTTGGAGCATGACCTTAGGGCCTGCAAAGAGATAACAGAATCGGTTTTATGCTTGGGATTCCCTGCTGTTTGGTGATGCCGTAGCCTGGTGGGATGATTGACCCAGCCCTGATCCGCGCCCGGTTTGCTTGCCTGTCGCC
>JAABUX010005959.1_pt1 | contig 14769 bp, 11 predicted proteins | sample 5561851 | NCBI WGS metagenome assembly JAABUX01 (sample SAMN10711883, study PRJNA513361) | rock metagenome | isolation source: Antarctica rocks | place: Antarctica: Victoria Land, Richard Nunatak red sandstone | collected 2016-01-03 | reverse complement strand
TGGTTTTTTGTTTTGGTGGGGGGGGGGGCGCGGCCCCCCCCCCCCACCCCTCCAAACGAGGGGTATCTCGGAGGGCTGTGCCCTCCGACCCTCCCTCCTTCGTGGAAAACCTACCCCTAAAAGCCTCCGCCCCCTCCGCCCCTGGCTGACTGGTCTCCCGGACCCTAGCCGCGGGTCCGCCGTTGGGGCGCGCCTCCGGGGGAACCCCGGGAAATGGTTTCTCTCGCCCCCTCCGCCCCCTCCGGGGGAACCTGGGGAGACGCCTCCCCCCAGGCCCCCGCCATCCACGACCGGGGCGGGTGAACAGGCTCGGTCGCCCGACAATGCACAGGCCCTGCTCCAGCCGCTTCCTAAATGGGTATCGTTCATTTTAAAGCCTTACACTCTACAGTAGGGTGGGGCGCGAGGCGAGGGCCAGGGCTCGTGAATTAGTGGCGCCTATGGGCCAGGGCTCGTGAATTAGTGGCGCCTATGGGCCTGCGACCGCAGTCGCAGGTTTCGACTTTTCATGAGCCCTGATGCGAGGGCCGGCGACAGACGGAGGATGACAGATGGCCGTGCAGCAGAAGCGGGTCGGCGTGGCCGAGTTCGAGGCGTTGCCTGACGACGGCAACCTGCATGAGTTGTTGCGAGGGGAAGCGCGTGTTATGCCGCCGCCGAAGGGCCGGCACGGGCAGATAGAGGCGACTGTCGTCGCGGCCGTCGATCGTTACCTGGACGATAGGGCGCGCGCGCTGGGGTGGGAGCCGCGGCAGGGCCTCGCTGCTCGCGAGCGTTTGGTTGGCTTCGCGGCCGCCGGCGAATTCGGCATGCGGCTCACTCTGCCCGATGACCCCATCCGCACGACGGGCGGCCCCATCGGGGTCGTGGGCTGGGGCGAGAGCCTGCGCGACGACGCGCTGTTGCCCGGCTTCGAGCTTCCGCTCAACCTCGTCTTCGTCGCGCCGGCCGACACCGCCGGGGCCAATACTGCCGGTTAGACCATGGCTATCGACCTACACACGCACACGACGGCCTCGGATGGAACCCTCGCGCCGGCCGAGCTGGTGCGCGCCGCGCTCGAGGGCGGAGTGGAGGTCATCGCCGTCACCGACCACGACACGGTGGACGGGATCGCGCCCGCGCGGGAGGCCGCGGCCGGGACGGGTCTGCGCGTGCTGGCCGGCGTCGAGCTCTCCTCGACGCACGAGTGGCGCGGCCTGCACCTGCTCGCCTATGGCGTCGACCCGGCCGGCGCGACCTTCACGGCACGGCTGCGGGAGCTGGCGGCGCTGCGCGAGGAGCGCGTGCGCGCCATGCTGGGACGGTTGCGCCCGCTCGGGATCGACCTGTCGTGGGAGCGGGTCGCCGCGCTGGCCAGGGGGACGGTCGGGCGCCCGCACGTCGCGCGGGCCCTCGTCGAAGCGGGGCACGCGCGCGATAGCGGCGACGCCTTCGCGCGCTACATCGGCAGCGGCGGCCCCGCCTATCTGCCTTCGGCGCGCCTGACCGTCGCCGAGGCTGTCGCCATCGCGCGCGACGCGGGCGGCGCGGTGGCGTTGGCCCACCCGCTGCTCTCGCTCTCCAGGCGCGAACTCGTCGCCTTGCTGCCCGCCCTACGCGCCGCCGGACTCGACGGCCTGGAGGTTTACCACAGTGAGCACGACGCGGCGGACAGCCGCTACCTGCGCGCCCTCGCGGCGGAGCGGGGCCTCTGGTGGACGGGCGGCAGCGACTTCCACGGCGAGGCCAAGCCGAGGGTGCGCCTCGGCGGCGTCGCCGTGCCACCGGACGTGCTGGCGCAGGGGCCGTTCCCGCGCGTGGGAGGATTTGGCCCAGGGTGAGGAAGAATCCCTTGACACCTACCGGGGCGAGCTTTACCATAACTCTCGTACGCCGTACCCTAATGGGGGCGGGACGCCTCGGCGACCGCTGCTCTCGACATAATAGAGCTACAGAGCTACAGAGCTACAGAGCTACAGAGCTACAGAGCTACAGAGCTACAGAGCTACAGAGCTACAGAGCTACAGAGCTACAGAGCTACAGAGCACGGAGTATGAAGGAGCGCGCGTGACGATCAACGCAACCCCCCGTATGCCGGCCGCCTCGGCGCGGGGGCGCTCGGCGCCGGCCTCGCCGATCCGCAAGCTGATGCCGTTCGCCGACGCGGCCAGGGCTCGCGGCGTGCACATCCACTACCTCAACATCGGGCAGCCCGACTTCGCCACGCCCGCGCCCATCCGCGACGCCATCGCCCATTTCGACCACCAGACGATCGCCTACGCGCCCTCGCAGGGTGTGCCCGAGGCCGTGCGCGCGTGGGGGAGCTACTACAGCGCGGCCTGCGGCGTCGCGGTCCCCGACGAGCAGTTGCTGGTCACCGCGGGAGGCTCCGAGGCCATCGTCTTTGCCATGATGACCGTGGCCGACCAGGGCGACGAGATCGTGGTCTTCGACCCCTCCTACACCAACTACTGCGGTTTCGCCGCCATGGCCGGCATCTCATTGCGCGCGGTGATGTTGCGCCCCGACGACGGCTACGCCCTGCCGCCCGCCGAGGCGATCGCCGCCGCGGTGACCGGGCGCACGCGCGCCATCTTGTTCTGCAACCCAAACAACCCCACCGGCGCCACCTACGGCGAGGCCGACCTGCGGCGGCTGCTCGACGTCTGCGAGGAGCGCAACATTTTCCTCATCGTCGACGAGGTCTACCGCGAGCTCGTCTTCGATGGGCAGCCCCAGACCTCGCTTTTCCAGATCCCCGGGGCGCGGGCGCGCGGCATCGTGGTCGACAGTGTGTCCAAGCGTTTCAACGCCTGCGGCGCGCGCGTGGGCTGCCTCTCCTCGGCCAACGAGGAGGTCATGGGCGCGGCGCTGCGCTTCGCGCAGGCGCGCTTGGCGGCCCCGACCGTCGAGCAACTGGCGCTCGTGCCCGTGCTGAACGACCCGCTCCCCTACACGGCGCCCCTGGCCGGCGCGTACGAGCGCAGGCGCGACGCCGCCCTCGCGGCGCTCTCCGCCCTGCCGGGCGTCACGGGGAGCCGCCCGCAGGGCGCGTTCTACAGCATCCTGAGCCTGCCGGTGGACGACGGCGAGGACTTCGCGCGCTGGATGCTCGAGCACTTCGAGCAGGACGGGGAGACGACGATGGTCGCGCCGCTGGAGGGCTTCTACGTGACGCCGGGGTACGGCCGCAGCGAGGTGCGCCTGGCTTTCGTGCTCGACGAGGAGCGCATCGGGCGCGCCGTGCGCGTACTCGGCGCCGGGCTCGAGGCCTACAGGGCGACGGGCGCGCGGGGCGCGCACGCGAGGCTGCGGGTGGTATCATGATCGACCGCGTCCCGGATTTCATCACCTACCTGCGGGCGGAGCGTGGATTCTCCGACAACACCATCAGCGCCTATCAGAACGACCTGACGCAACTCGGCGCGTTTGTGCGCTCGGGTCCGGTCGAGCTCGACCTGGCGGAGCGCGGCACGGTAGTCGCCTTTATCCTGCACCTGCGCGACCGCGAGTACGCGCCCACGACGGTGGCGCGCAAGATCGCCGCGGTCAAGTCGTTCTGCCACTTCCTGCGCCGCGAGGGCTTGACCGAGGTCGACCCGACCGAGAGCATCGACTCACCGCGCGTGAGCAAGTACCTGCCCAAGGCCGCCTCGGTCGACGAGATAGACCACCTGCTGGCCCAACTCGACGGCTCCTCGCCGACGGTGTTGCGCGACCGGGCCATGCTGCGCTTGCTCTACGCCACGGGCATGCGCGTGACCGAGCTCGTTTCGCTCGACCTCTCCGACCTCGACGTCGAGGCGCGCACGGTGCGCTGCTCCGGCAAGGGCGGCAAGGCGCGCGATATCCCGGTCGACGACGAGGCGCGCGCGGCCGTGGCGGGCTACATCGAGGGGGGGCGCCCGGCGCTGCTGGGGGCGCGCGCGTCTACGTCATCCGCCCTGTTCCTGAACCACCACGGCGAGCGCCTGACGCGCCAGGGCTTCTGGCTGATCATCAAGGGCTACGCCAGGAGCGCGGGCATCGACAGGATCACGCCGCACACGCTGCGCCACTCCTTCGCCACGCACAAGCTCAACAGCGGCGTAGATCTGCGCTCGGTGCAGGAACTGCTCGGCCACTCCAGCATCGCCACGACGCAGGTCTACACGCACGTCACCGTCAAGAATGGCGGCGAGGTCTACGAGGAGGAGCGCGTCGAGGTCGTGGCCACCGCCGGCGCGGAGTAGGGTCTATACTGCGGGTATGGAGCATCGTAAGCACGGGCGCCGCCCAGGGCCCAACGTGGCCGAGTTGCACACGCATGTCGGCGCCGCCGTCGACCCGGCCATCCTTTTTTCGATCGCCCACGACCAGGGCATCCGCCTGCCCACCAAGAGCTACTGGGAGTTCGTGGAGCTTGTCACGGCCGCGCCCGGCAAGGTCAAGAGCTTCGAGCGGTACCTCGAACTGTTCCATTGGACCGAGCTGGTGCAGAGCTCGCCCGAGGCCATGTACGCCTCGGTGCAGTCGGTCATTGCCGGGGGCTATCGCCACGCCAACATCGACCTGATCGAGCTGCGCTACTGCCCCATGAAGCGCAACCGCGATGGCGAGCGCGACCTCGACCACCTCATCGTGTCCTCGGCCCACGGCATGGAGCGCGCCCTGCTGGAGTACCCGGAGGTGCGCGCCGGCCTCATCCTGTGCGCCGACCGCTCGCTCGATCCCGACGCCAACGACAGCATCGTACGCAAGGCCATAAAATACAAGGCGTGGGGCATCGTCGGCGTCGACCTGGCTGGTCCCGACGTCGCGACCTTCGGCGGCATCCGCCGGCTGGCTCCGGCCTTCCGCGAGGCGCAGGAGGCGGGGTTGGGCGTGACCGTGCACACGGGCGAGAAGGGCACGCGCGAGGAGATGCGCGAGGCTGTCGAGGTGCTGCGGCCTCAGCGCATCGGGCACGGCGTCAAGGCGGCCGGCGACCCGCGGCTGCTCGACCTGCTGGCCGAGCGGGGCATCGTGCTAGAGATCTGCCCGACCTCGAACCTCGCCACCGGCGTGGTCCCCTCGCTGGAGCGATTCGCCAGCATCTTCGAGCAGTTCCACCGCCACGGCGTGCGCTATTGCCTCAACACCGACGGCCCCGAGATGCTCGTCACCGACATCTACCGCGAGCGCGATCTCCTGCGCGAGGCGGGTATCCTGTCCGACGCGCAGGTCGATCGCGCGGATGAGGTAGCCCGCGCGGCCACGTTTATCAGTCAATAGTTTATTAATCCATTAGAGTAACAACAGATGGTGCCGCGTCTATTGCGCCTGCGCAACTTCATGAGCTACGGCGACGAGCCGGTGGAGATCGACTTCACAGACATCCACCTGGCCTGCCTGTCGGGCGGGAACGGCCACGGCAAGTCGGCCCTGCTCGACGCCATAACCTGGGCCTTGTGGGGCGAGAGCCGCGCCCGGCGCGAGGACGATTTGGTGGCGCGCGGCGCGAGCAGCCTGGAGGTGGAGCTCGAGTTCGAGGCCGGCGGCGGGCGCTACCGCGTGCTGCGCAAGCGCACGCTGCGCCCCAACTCGCCCTCCTCGGCGATGCTCGAGCTGCAGATGATGGGCGAGGGCGGCTATCGGGCCGTCACCGGTGGCGCCATGCGCGAGACGCAGGAGCGCCTGCTCGACATCCTCAAGCTCTCGTACAAGACGTTCATCAACTCTACGTTTCTCTTGCAGGGCCGCGCCGACGAGTTCACCGTCAAGTCGCCGACCGAGCGCAAGGGCGTGCTCGGCGAGATCCTCGGCCTGGAGGAGTACGATAGGCTGGCCGAGAAGGCGCGCTTCGCCGCGCGCGACCTCGCGGGCGAGGCCAGGCGCAAGGGCGACGACATCGCCGCCGCGGAGGGCGAGCTGGCGCGCCGCCCCGCGTTGAGCCTGGAGAAAGCGGAGCTGGAGGCCGAGCGCGAGGCGGCGCTGGCGGCGGCGCGTGTCGCCGACGAGGCCTATTGGACGGCGCGCGTCGAGCGGGAACGGCTGCAGGAAAAGGAGCAGGGCCTGGACGAGCTGCAGCGCTCGCTCGACGCGCTCTCCGCGGAGCTCGCGCGGCTGGGACGGCGGCGCGACGAGGCCGACCGGGCCGTGCGCGAGACGGCGACGCTGCTCGCCGACGAGGCGACGATCGTCGCGGGGGTGGCCGAGCTGCGCCGCGTGCGCGAGGAGCGCGACGAGCTGGGGGGACGGGCCGCGCGGGCCATGGCCCTGGAGCGCGCCGTCGACGACGTTCGGCGTGAGATCGACGCGGAGAAGGTGCGCCTCCAGAGCGAGGAGCGGTCGGCGCGCGACGAGGCGGATCGCCTCGCGCGGGACACCTCTCAGGAGGCGGCCTTGCGCCGGCAAGTCGAGGAGTATGCGCGCGACGAGGCGTCCCTCGCCGGGATCGAGGTGGAGCGCGCCGCCGTCGCGCGGAAGATCGACAGCGTCAACGCCTCAATCACGGCGACGGAAAACGAGAATTCCGGTCTCGAAGGCGAGATGAAGCCGCTGCGCGAGCGCCTGAAGCTTTTGCAGGAGCGCGATGCCCTGTGCCCGGTCTGCCAGAAGCCGCTGGATGACGACGAGCGCCGGCGCCTCGTCGCCGAGTATAAGTCCGAGGGCGTGGCCAAAAACGGGCGCGTGAAGGCCAACAACGAGAAGATTGCCGGCCTGAATAGGGAGATGCAGGAACTCAAGGAGCAGGATGCGCTCCAGGCCGCCAGGCTAGTGGGGCTGCGCAAGCGCGCGGGCGAGCTTGGTGCCGTGCGCCAGCGCCTGCGAGGTGTCGAGGAGGCCGCGGCGGCGGCGCGCGAGGCGATGGCGCGGGCCGAGGCGGCGCGAGGGGCGCTTCAGGCGGAAGACTACGCCCACGAGGCCAGGGGGCGGTTGGCCCTGGCGCGGGAGGACGCGCGCGCCGCTGGCTACGACCCCGCGCGCTACACGGCGCTGCAGGCGCGCGCCCGCCAATTGGAGCCGCTGGAGGCGAAGGAGGCCGGCCTTGCCACCGCGCGCGAGCGGCACGACAACGCCCTGGCCGCCATCGCGACGATCGACGAGGACGTGGCGCGGCGACGGCAGGAGCTGGACGTGGCCGAGGCGTCCGTCGCCGCGCTGCGCGAGGTTCTGGCCGGCCTGCCCGCCGCCGCCGCGCGCGAGGGGACGCGCAAGGCGGCGACCGAGGCGGCGGGCGCGCGCGAGAAAGAGCTCGGCCGGCGCGTCACCGCGATCGAAAACCTGCTGCGCGTGCTCGACGACCGCGAGGAGCGGCTGCGGGCGAGCCGCGCCGCGCTCGCCGCCCTGGAGCAGGAGGGCGACGCGCACACGGAACTGGCGCATGCCTTCGGCAGGGCCGGCATCCAGGCCATGATCATCGACAACGCGCTGCCCGAGCTCGAGACGGGGGCCAACCGCATCCTGGCGCGCATGAGCGACAACGGCATGCAGGTGCGCTTCTCCACCCAGCGCGAGGGCTCCAAGCGGGACGTGATCGAGACGCTCGACATTAGCATCGCCGACGCCGAGGGAACACGCCCCTACGAGATGTACAGCGGCGGCGAGGCCTTCCGCGTCAACTTCGCCATCCGCATCGCCCTCTCGCGCCTGCTGGCCGAGCGCGCCGGGGCGCAGTTGCAGATGTTGGTGATCGACGAGGGCTTCGGCACGCAGGACGCCCAGGGGCGCGAGCGGCTCGTCGAGGCCATCGCCAGTGTCGCCCAGGACTTCGAGAAGATCATCATCGTGACGCACATCGACGAGCTCAAGGACATGTTCACCACGCGCATCGACGTCGTCAAGGACACGGGCGGCTCACGTGTGACCGTGACCGCGGCCTGAGCGCGCCGTTCGGTCGCGGCTCCCGGCATAAATAAGGAAAAACAGGCTCGCGCGTTGTACCGCGCGAGCCTGTTTTTTCGGCGCTCGTTAGCGCCAGTGGTTGCACAAAGGTTCGATAATCGCCGCGACCACGGCCATGCTCATCAAGGTGTTGTAGGTGGTAGCAGCACGCAGCGCGTGGCGTTTCCAGTGGTGGTTGCTGCGAATTGCCGTCGTCAGGATTTTCACGATTTTCCCCCTAAGTAGTTGAGCGTTTCGTGGGCTCCTCATCGCCTCACAAGGATAGTGTTGCATAAACGACATCGTTCGTGCAATGGGTATGAAAATTTGCTATTAGTTAAAGCAAATATGCGACGACTATTGAGTAGTCACTGTTTTCGCAAGATATACGTGCGATGATACAGGGTATTGGGGGGCTAGGGACTGAGCATCGTGGTAGTGGGGCTGGCCGAGGCTAGTGGGTGCGAGGCGCGTCCTGGACGTGGAGCAACGGCTGCGGTCGGACGGTACCTTCGGCCAGGGCGCGCTCGAAGGCGGCGACGGTTGCCGGGTCAAACTGAGCGCCCGTTCCTTCTTGTAAGCGCCGGCAGGCCTCCGAAACGGGGAGGGCCGGCCGGTAGGGCCGGCTGCTCGTCATGGCGTCGAACGAATCCGCGACCATCAGGATGGTAGCGTCGCGTGGGATGGCGTCCGCGCGGAGTCCGTCCGGGTATCCCTGGCCGTCGGGGCGCTCGTGATGGCTGCGCACGGCGGGGAGGATCTCGCGCAGGAAAGGCACGGCCATCAGCATACGTTCCCCGATGACCGGGTGCTGCCGGATCTCCACGAGCTCCTCGCACGTCAGCGCGGACGGCTTGGCCAGGATGGCGTCGGGGACGCCGATCTTGCCCACGTCGTGCAGCAGCCCCGCTAGCCGCACGCGCGCCACGTCGGCCGGTGACAACCCGAGGGCATAGGCGATGGCCGCGGCGTAGGTCGAGACACGCTGGGAGTGGCCGCGGGTGTAGCGGTCCTTGGCGTCGACGGCGGCGGCGAGGGCCTCGACGGTGGCCAGGTTGGCGTGCTCGAGCTGCGCGGCGAGGGCGGCGAGGGCGGCGAGGGCGGCGAGGGCGGCGGGATTGCGATGCGGGACGGGCAGGGCGTCTTCGGGCCTGCCGACGCGGCCCTTACCGCTGTGTTTGGCCGCGTACGACGCCCGGTCGGCCATCTGGATCAGTTCTTCGCGCGTCGACGCGTGCAGGGGCAGAGAGGCGACGCCGACGCTGACGCCGACGCGGACCAGGGCGTCCCCCGTGACGACGCGCAGGCCCATGATCGCGGCCCGCACCCGCTCGGCCACGCCGAGCGCCTCTTCGATGCCGGTCTCTGGGAGGATGACCGCGAACTCGTCGCCTCCGTAGCGCGCCGCGATGTCCGTGGTGCGTGCGCTATCACGCAGGGCCGCGGCGATCGCCGTGAGCGCGGCGTCGCCGGCCTGGTGCCCATATGTATTGTTGACCGTGCCAAAGTCGTCCAGGTCGACCATGAGCAAGGCGAGCGAGCCTCCCGACCGTCGCGCCGCGGCCGCAGCTTCCTCGAGGCGGGTGTGCAGCGCGCGATGGTTGAGGAGGCCGGTCAGCCCATCTTCGGAGGCGCGGGCGAGGGCGCGCTCGTGGAGCCACGCGTTCTGCAGGGCTATCGTCGTCTGAGCGGCCAGAATAGAGAGGACGTCATAGTCGTCGCGGTCGAGCCGGTGACCCAGGCCCGCCAAGCGTAACAGCCCGATCACGCCGACGCCGTCCTGCTCCAGCGGCGCCAGCAGCACCTTGCCGTCTGCCTCAGTCCCCTCGTGTATGCCTCGACCAGGGGCAAAGGCGCCGAGGTGTGGCGGCGCCGGCGCGGCCACGGGCTCGGTTGTAGATGGGTCGTGTGTCACCACGACGAGGCGCAACAGGTCGGGCTGCTCCTTGTCCAGCAGGTATACCGCACCCGTCTTGGCATCGGCGACGGTCCGCGCGGCCTCTACGACGGGGCGCAAGAGGTCGGCTTCCGATTGCTGAAGCTGTATTTGCCGCCCCACCGCCAGCACCATTTCAAGACCCGCGCCGCGGCGTTGCGGTTGTCCGATAGCGCGTAGAGCCACGCGCAAGGCCGCGACGGGCACGACGAACAGGACGAGCAGGAAGGGCTGATACAGCCAGGCAACGGCGGCGAGGATACCGATACTGCTTGCCGCCAGCTCGGGCAGCAAGGTGCGCCGGTGCATCTGCATCCAGATCTGCCACGGCGAGAGCCGTTCGAGCAGAGACAGCAATCCGATTATGACCCCGACGTCGAGGATATAGTACACTCCCAACAACAGCGCCAACACTGGTAGCGCTCCGACGATGTGCTCCGGGCGCAAGATAGCCGTCGGCGTCGCCGCGCACGAGAACAGCAGCGAGGAGAGGCCGACCAGTAGAGCGGCGTGGCAGATGTTGAACAGGCGTTTGTACAGCGGTGTGTGTTCGTGCAGCGTGTGCCAGACGCCGACCGTGATGAGTGTGATCAGCAACGGCGCCGGCGGCGGGAATAGCAGAATGCTGGCGACATAGACGGCGGTCACGGGGCTCAACAATACCGTGTCACTGACGTCCAGCATGGCGTGTTCGCTTGTATAAGCGAGCAGCACGAAGATAATGACCGGACCCAGCGCGTCCAGATGGTCGCGCCAGTGCAGGAGCAGTACGACGAGCGGGCCAACCTGCCCCATCACCAGGACAGCGCAGGCCAGGTATAAGGCCCAGAGGTACCAGCGTAGGGCGCGCGGCAGCTCTCGCATCTACTCCTTCGGACGATTCGCCGCCCCCCGTGCGACAAGGATCTCTTATTAGAGATAGCATAACACACGCACGCGACGGAGGCCGCCGTGGGGCGCCGCGCATCCAGGGCTCGTGACTTGTCGGGGTCGTGTGATCGTGCTCAACACCGCGTGATGGCCGAGTCGACCAGGGAGTTAAGTCAGATGCTCTCCGCGCGCGAGGGCGCGGGCGATGCTGTTGTGGCGCGCGACGAGCGCGGGCAGGTCGACGTCGAGCAGCCGGCCGCCACGCACGCGCACGCGGCCGTCGATGACGCTGACGTCCACGTTGGGCGGCTGACACAGCAGCAGGGCCCCGAGCGGGTCGTGCACGGCCGCGCCGGACATGGCCACCGTGTCGAGGCGATAGCTCACAACGTCTGCGGCCATGCCCGGCGCGAGTTGGCCGATGTCGTCGCGCCCAAGTGTTTCGGCGCCGCCGCGCGTGGCCAGCCACAGAGCCTCGCGCACGGTCAGCGCGGCCGGGTCGCCGCCGACGCGCTGCAACAGGAGGGCCTGCCGCGCCTCGGCCAGCAGGTGCGAGCCGTCGTTCGAGGCCGAGCCGTCGACGCCGAGCCCCACGCGCGCGCCGGCCCGCAAGAGCGCCGGGACGGGGGCGATGCCCGAGGCGAGGCGCATGTTGGAGGTGGGACAGTGCGCGGCGCCGGTGCGGGTCCGTCCCAGGCGCGCAACTTCGCCGGGGGACGGGTGGACCATGTGCGCGTGCCACACGTCGGGCCCGACCCAGCCCAGGTCCTCGGCCAGCTCGACCGGCGTCTTCCCGAAGCGGTCGAGGCAGTAGTCCGCCTCGTCGCGCGTTTCGGCCAGGTGCGTATGCGAGTGCACGCCGTAGCTGCGGGCCAGCTTCAGGCTCTGGCGCATCAGGTCGGGCGAGACCGAGAAGGGCGAGCAAGGCGCCAGCGCGATGCGGATCATGGCGTAGCGCGACCTGTCGTGGTACTCCTCGATCAGCCGCCGCGAGTCGCGCAGGATGTCTTCCTCGTCCTCGACCACGCCGTCGGGCGGGAGGCCGCCCTTGCTCTCGCCGACCGACATGGAGCCGCGCGCGGCGTGGAAGCGGAAGCCCATCTCCCGGGCGGCCCGGATCTGGTCGTCCAGGCGCGCGCCGTTGGGCCAGATGTAGGTGTGGTCGCTCGCCGTGGTACAGCCGGAGAGCATCAGCTCGGCGATGGCCGTCTTGGCGCTGACATAGATCGCCTCGGGGGTGAGTCCGGCCCAGACCGGGTACTGCGCGCGCAGCCAGCCGAACAGGGTGGCGTCCTGCGCGGCAGGCAGGCAGCGCGTGAGCGTCTGGTAGAAGTGGTGATGTGTGTTGACGAGGCCGGGGATCACGATCGTGTCGCGCGCGTCGATCACTGTGTCCGCCCCGGCGGGCAACTCGGCCGTCGGCCCCACCCGCTCGATCACGTTGTCGCGCGCGAAGAGAGCGCCGTCCTCGATGCGCATGTCCGCGTCGTCCATCGCCACGAGCAGGCGGGCGTTCTTGATCAATAGGGTTGCCATGCCTGTCATTCTACGGCGCCCTGACATAGGGTCGCCGGGCGTGTAGTGTGCGATGCGACGATGCGACGATGTGGCGATGTGACTTCAGTCGCAAACCCACGACCCGATCGCGGCGCAAGGCCGATTCTTAGCGAACTCTTAGTATCCTCTTCACCCTTTCTTACCGACAACCAGCCAGGTCCCGGGGCGGAGGCGATACACTTCGTTGAGAGGGCCTCTGGCCGGCGAGGCGCCGGATAGGACCCGGCTGGTCGAGTGTCGTCCTCGCGCGATACGGGGAGCGCGGCGAGGCCGATCCCTGTTGAATGCGGTGGGGAGGTATATTGTGCCGACGATCCTGGTCGTGGATGACGACCGCAGCATCGTCGAGATGTTGCGCCGCACGCTGATGTACGAGGGCTACGGGGTCCTCACGGCGGCCGACGGGCGCGAGGCGCTGGATAGGGCGCGGGACGGCCGCCCCGACCTCGTGGTGCTGGACTGGCTGATGCCGGGGGTGGACGGCCTGGAGGTCGCGCGCCGCCTGCGCGCGGTCGACGACACGCCGATCCTGATGCTTACCGCGCGCGACACCGTGGCGGACCGCGTCTCCGGACTCGACACCGGGGCCGACGACTACCTCGTCAAGCCCTTCGCCCCCGCCGAACTGTTAGCGCGCGTCCGCGCCCTGCTGCGCCGCTCGGCAAAGGGCAAAGAAGACGAGGGCGCGCCGCCCCTCGCCTACGCCGACCTATCCCTCGACCCCGCCACGCGCGAGACCCGCCGCGGGGAACGAGCGATCGCCCTGAGCCCCAAGGAGTTCGACCTGCTGGCCTACCTGCTGCGCCACCCGCGACGCGTGCTGCCGCGCGAGGGCATCCTGGAGGAGGTCTGGGGCTACGACTTCGCGCGTGACGACAGCGTGCTCGACGTGTACATCGGCTACCTGCGCGGCAAGACCGAGGCCGGCGGCGAGCCGCGCCTGATCCACACCGTGCGCGGTGTCGGCTACGTGCTGCGCGAGGGGTGAGCGTCCATGTCCATGTCTATCCGCCTCCGCCTCACCCTGCTCTACAGCGCCATTCTCGCGCTCACGCTGGCCTTGTTCGGCGCCGCGCTCTATGAAGTAGTCGACCGCGCCACCTTTGCTGCCGCAAAGGACAGGCTTGTGGCCGACACCTCGGCCTTCGCCACGGCGTTCCATACGTATGGAAACCCCTCCGCCCAGTCCCAACCCCTTGGATTGCTCAATACAGCAGATACCTTTGTCCAGATCCGCTTCGACGATGGGCTAGTCGGAAAATCCGACAACTTGCAGGCATCCAAGCAAACGCTCCCACTTGATCCGTCGACGGTGGCGGCCCTTCAATCGAGCACATCACCCGGCCCTGAAATCGTCACTGTAGGCGGCCAGCAATTTTTACTTGCCAACACTCTGCTTATAGCCCGTGGTCACGTCAATGTTCTCCAGGTCGCACGGCCGCTGCGGTCCATCGACCAACAGCTCGATGTCGTGCGCAACGTCCTGCTGGTCGGTGGTCCCATCGCGACGCTGCTCGCCTTTGGCGCGGGCTGGCTGCTCGCCGGCACGGCCCTGCGCCCAATCGCGCGCATCACACGGACGGCGCAGGCCATCGGCGAGGCGCAGGACTTCGACCGCCGCGTGATCTACCAGGGCCCGCGCGACGAGGTGGGCCGCCTGGCCACCACCTTCAACATCATGCTCGCGCGCCTGGCCGAGGCCTACGAGACCCAGCAGCGCTTCGTGGCCGACGCCTCGCACGAGCTGCGCACCCCCCTGACCAGCATCCGCGGCAACCTGGCCCTGCTACGGCGCGAGCCGCCCATAGCGGCGACCGACCGCGTGGCTATCCTGGCCGATCTCGACGGCGAGAGCGAGCGCATGGCCCGCCTCGTCGGCGACCTGCTCACGCTGGCGCGCGCCGACGACGGGCGCGAGTTGCGCCGGGAGCCCGTACGCGTCGCGCCCGTGCGCGCCGCGACCCTGCGCCGGGTCCAGGCGCTGCACCCCATGCACGCGCCGCGCGACGAGGGCGGCCCCGACGTGGCCGTCCTGGGCGACCGCGACGCCCTCACGCAAGTGCTGCTGGTCCTGCTCGACAACGCCTGTAAGTTCACACCGCCCGACGGGACGGTCGCCGTGACGACCGCGATCGAGGGCGACCGCGTGGCAATCGCGGTGCGCGACACCGGGCAGGGCATCCCCCTAGATGCCCTGCCCCACGTCTTCGATCGCTTCTACCAGGGCGACATCTCGCGCACGGGAACGGGGGCCGGGCTCGGCCTAGCCATCGCCAGGGCGCTGGTCGAGGGGCAGGGCGGCGCGATCGCCGTCGAGAGCCGCGCCGGCGCGGGGAGCACATTCACCGTGACCCTGCCGCGCGCGCCCATGGACGAGCCCGCGCCGGCGCTGGTGGGGGCAGCCGCCACGTCATCGCCCGGTTCTTAGCCTTTTCTTAGCGTCCTCTGGGTTTCTCCTTAGTCGCGTCTTAGGGCGCTCTCAAACTCCCGCTGTAACCTATAGACATGCGCTAACGCATAGTTGAATGAGGAAGACAGGACATGAGGAAGATTGCTACACCACTGGCCGCCGTTGCGCT
>JAABUX010005958.1_pt1 | contig 14769 bp, 9 predicted proteins | sample 5561851 | NCBI WGS metagenome assembly JAABUX01 (sample SAMN10711883, study PRJNA513361) | rock metagenome | isolation source: Antarctica rocks | place: Antarctica: Victoria Land, Richard Nunatak red sandstone | collected 2016-01-03 | reverse complement strand
CGGAGGACGCCAATCGCGCCGTGGCCGCGGCGCGCGCGGCCTTCGAGGACGGCCCCTGGCCGCGCATGACCGCGTCGGAGCGCGGGCGCGTCATCTATAAGGTCGCGGAGCTGCTGGAGGAGCGGGCCGAGCTGTTCGCTCAGGTCGAGACGCTCGACAATGGCAAGCCGCTGGTCGCCGCGCGCCGCGACGACGTGCCCCTCTCGATCGATTACTTCCGCTACTACGCCGGCTGGCCGACCAAGATCGAGGGTCGTACCGTGCCGGTCAACATGGCCGACACCTTCGCCTACACGCTGCGTCAGCCGGTTGGGGTGTGCGCGCAGATCATCCCCTGGAACTACCCGCTGATGATGGCGGCCTGGAAGCTGGCCCCGGCGCTGGCGGCGGGCTGCACGATCGTGCTGAAACCGGCGGAGCAGACGCCCCTCTCGGCGCTGCTGCTGGGCCAGCTGATGCTCGACGCCGGCGTCCCCGAGGGGGTCGTCAACGTGGTCACCGGCTACGGCGAGACGGCCGGCGCGGCGCTGGCGGCGCATATGGACGTCGACAAGGTCGCGTTCACGGGCAGCACCGAGGTGGGCAAGCTGATTATGCAGGCGGCAGGCCGCAGCAACCTCAAGAAGGTCAGCCTGGAGCTGGGCGGCAAGAGCCCCAACATCGTCTTCGCCGACGCCGACCTGGGGCTGGCCAAGGAGGGCGCGGCCGCCGGCATCTTCTACAACATGGGACAGGACTGCACCGCCGGCTCACGCGTGTTCGTCGAGTCGTCCGTGTACGATGAGGTGGCGGGGTACATCGCGGACCACAGCAAGGCCCTGACCCTGGGCAACGGACTCGACGAGGGCACAGACATCGGGCCGCTGGTCAGCCGGGAACAGCTCGACCGCGTCGGCGGCTACCTGCGCGTCGGGGCCGAGGAGGGCGCGCGCGTCCTCTCGGGCGGCGAGCAGGCCACCGAGGGCGACCTGGCCCGCGGCTACTTCGTGCGCCCGACCGTCTTTGCCGGTGTGCGCAACGAGATGCGTATCGCGCAGGAGGAGATATTCGGCCCGGTCGTCAGCGTGATCCCCTTCACGGACGTGGCGGACGTGGTGCGCCAGGGCAACGCGATTAGCTACGGCCTCGCGGCGGGCATCTGGACTAACGATGTGCGCAAGGCGCATAAAGTCGCCGCCGCGCTCAAGGCCGGCACGGTGTGGGTCAACACCTACGGGCCGACCGACGCGGCGCTGCCCTTCGGCGGCTTCAAGCAGAGCGGCCTCGGCCGTGAGATGGGCTACGAGGCCATCGAGCTCTATACCGAGGTCAAGAGCGTGTGGATGAACCTGGCATAACGAGTGACGAGTGGTTAGTGGTTAGTGACGAGTGAGGTTGACTAGCCACTAGCCACTAGCCACTAGCCACTGGGCTGGAACAACCTGGCGCATCCACCAGCCGACGTAGACACTTCAGTGTCCGCACCCTGCCATGCGACTTTGGTCGCAGGCCAACGACCTTGCCCCTGCCAGGCAACCTCACTCGTCACTAATCACTAGTCACTAGCCACTAATAAGGAGATGTATGACCGTTCTTACCCAGGACGCTGACGTTGCCGCCGCGATGCCGGCCGCGGCGCACCCGCTCGACCCGCTGACCACCGATGAGATTGCCGTGGCGGCGCGCCTGGTGCGCGAGGCCAGGGGCCTCGGCCCGTCGGCCCGCTTCGTCGCTATCTGGCTCAAGGAGCCGCCTAAAGAGGCGGCCCTGGCCTTTCGGCCGGGAGACGCGCTGGCGCGCGAGGCTTTCGTGCTGATCCGCGAGCGCCGGCAGCGCGCGACCTATGAGGGCGTCGTGTCGCTCGCGGAGGGTGTGGTGCGCGAGTGGCGCGAACTGGAGGGCGTACAGCCGCCGCTCACGTTCGAGGAGCTAACCCATGTCGAGGAGGCGGTGCGCCGCGACGAGCGCTGGCGCGAGGCGCTGCGCCGGCGCGGCGTGGCGGAGGCGGACATCGCGTCAGCCGTCGTGGACCTGTGGCCCTCGGGCTACACCGGTCCCGAGGATGACCCCGCGCACCGCCGCCTGATGCGGCCGCTGACCTGCCTCAGCCACGGTCCCGACGACAACTTCTACGCCCACCCGGTCGAGAATCTCGTGGTGACGGTCGACCTCGACCTGATGGAGGTCGTCGACGTGCAGGACCACGGCATCGTCCCCATCCCCACGCGCGAGGGCAACTATACCGTGCAGGGGATGACCGACCCCAACAACGTGCCCACGTACCCGGCGTTGCGCGACGACCTGCGGCCGATCTCCATTACGCAGCCGGACGGCCCCAGCTTCACCGTCGACGGCTACAGCGTGACGTGGCAGAAGTGGAGTTTCCGCGTCGGCTTCACCCCGCGCGAGGGGCTCGTGCTGCACCACCTCGCCTACCTGGACCGCGGCCGACGCCGCCCCATCATGGATCGCGCCGCCCTCTCCGAGATGTGGGTGCCCTACGGCGACCCCAGCCCGACGCAGCGCCTGAAGAACGTCTTCGACGCGGGCGAGTTCGGCATCGGCGTGCTGGCCAACTCGCTGGTGCTTGGCTGCGATTGCCTCGGCGAGATCCGCTACTTCGACGTGGCCACCCACGACCAGGACGGCGCGCCCAACATGCTCAGGAACGCGGTCTGCATGCACGAGGAGGACGCCGGTCTGCTGTGGAAGCACACTGACCTGCGCACGGGCCACGTCGAGGTGCGGCGCTCGCGCCGCCTGGTGGTCTCGTCGATCTCCACCATCGACAACTATGAGTACGGGTTCTTCTGGTACCTGTATCAGGACGGCTCCATCGAGTACCAGATCAAGCTGACCGGGATCATCACCACCGGCGCGATCGAGCCGGGACAGACGCCGCGCTCCGGGTCGCTCGTCGCGCCCGGCCTCTACGGCCCGCACCACCAGCACCTCTTCAACGTGCGGCTCGACATGAGCGTCGACGGACCGGCCAACTCGGTCTACGAGGTCAACAGCGAGAGTCTGCCCGCCGGGCCGGACAACCCCTACGGCAACGCCTGGGAGGCGCGCGAGACCCTGCTGGCGCGCGAGTCGGAGGCGCAGCGCACGATCAACGCGGCCACCATGCGCTACTGGAAGATTGTCAACCCGCGCTCGCGCAACGCACTGGATCAGCCCGCGGGCTACAAGCTGGTCCCCGGCGAGTGCCCCTTCCCCCTGTTCCAGGAGGGCGCTCTGCCGCTGGAGCGCGCCGGCTTCGCGCGCAGCCACCTGTGGGTCACGGCCTACGACCCCACCGAGCTCTACGCCACGGGCGACTATCCCTACCAGCACCCGGGCGGGCTGGGGCTGCCGGCGTACGCGCGGCGGGACCGCCCGCTCGACGAGACCGACCTCGTGGTGTGGCATACCTTCGGCGCACACCACGTGGTGCGGCCGGAGGACTGGCCGGTGATGCCGGTTACGACCTGCGGGTTCCACCTCAAGCCGGTCGCGTTCTTCGACGGCAATCCAGGTCTGGATGTCCCGCCGTCGGATCACTGCGAGCACGGCGTCAATGGGCATGGATAGGGTGCGGCTCGAGATTGGGAGACGCGGCCTGACCATAACACTACCTGACCATAAATGGTCATGGCAGGAGACGGACCCTGAAGGGTCGGGAGAGCGGACGACCAGGGTAGGGGCCAGGGTGGGGGCAGAACGCGGATAGCCGCGCCGAGACCTTTTAAGGTCCGAACCCTGCCATGACCTTTCAAGGTCAGGCGTCGCTCAACGAGTGCGGAGAGAGGGAGATTAAGATGCTGATCCAGGAACAGGAGACCGTCGACGAGGGCATAGGATTGCTCTCGCCGGTGTGGGCGCGCTACACGCGGATCGTGGCCGAGCGCGCCGAGGGCTGCTACATCTACGCCGAGGACGGGCGGCGCTACCTCGACTTCTCGTCGGGCATCGGCGTGACCAACACGGGCCACTGCCACCCGCGCGTCGTCGCGGCGGCGCAGGAGCAGGTGGCCAGGCTGATCCATGGGCAGGCCAACATCGTGTACCACAAGCCCATGCTGCGCCTGGCCGAGCGGCTGGCCGCGATCACGCCGCCCGGGGTCGACCGCTTCTTTTTCAGCAATAGCGGCGCCGAGGCCATCGAGGCGGCAATCAAGCTGGCGCGCTACGCCACGGGCCGCTCGGCCATCGTAACGTTCGAGGGCGGCTTCCACGGGCGCACCATCGGCGCGCTGTCCCTCACGTCGTCGAAGGCCAAGTACAAGGCGCACATGGGACCCTACATGTCCGGGGTGTACACGACGCCCTACCCCTACTGCTACCGTTGCCCTGTGCGGCGCGCCGGCGGGGCGCGGGGAGGGGACGGCGGCTGCTGCCAGGCCGGGCTGCCAGCCCTGCGCGCGTTGCTGGCCACGGAGGTGTACCCCGACGACGTCGCGGCGATCCTGGTCGAGCCGATCCTGGGAGAGGGTGGCTACGTCGTGCCGCCGGACGGCTTCCTGGCCGACCTGCGCGCGCTCTGCGACGAGTTCGGGATGCTGCTGATCGTCGACGAGGTACAGACCGGGTTCGGGCGCACGGGCGCGATGTTCGCCCTTGAAGCGTCCGGCGTCGTGCCCGACATCATGGTGATGGCCAAAGGGTTGGCCTCGGGCTTCCCGCTCAGCGGCATCGCGGCGCGCCCCGAGATCATGGATCGCTGGACGCCTGGCGTGCACGGCGGCACCTACGGCGGCAACGCGGTGGCCTGCGCCGCGGCCTGCGCCACGCTCGACGTGCTGCGCGAGGAGGATCTGCCTGGCAACGCGCGCGCGCAGGGAGTACGCCTGCTTGCCGGACTGCGCGACCTGCAGGCGCGCTATCCTGGTATCGATGACGTGCGCGGGCGCGGGCTGATGGTGGCGGCTGAGTTCGCGACGGCGGACGGCGCGCCCGACACGGCGCGCGTGCGGGGCCTGCTGCGCGCGTGCGAGGAGCGCGGGCTGATCGTGCTAAACTGCGGACCGTGGGATCAGGTGGTGCGCTTCATCCCGCCGCTGATCGTCACGGCGGAGCAGATCGACGAGGCGCTGGCCATCTTCGCGGCGGCCCTGGACGCGGTGTAATCCGTCGCACGGGGATGGTGTCGTGCCCGCGCTTCCATGTCGCCGGCAGGCAGGGTCTGTGAAAAGTCTTTAGCGCGCGGAAGTACTGGGAGCGCGGGCAGCTTGCCCGCCCGGACCCAGCGGGCGGGCCGCCCGCGCTCCCAGTTGAAGCGGGCGGGCCGCCCGTGCTCCCAGTTGGCCTACAGCAGCGACAGCAATTCATAACCCCCGCGTTGGTCGGAGATCGGCAGGCCATGGTAGACAGGACCACATGACCATGATGGATATAGATCGCGGCGCGCCTCCCGACCCCGTCATGGTCGCCGACGAGGCCTCGCCCCGGCGCGCGCCGCGTGGTGAGCCGCCCTCCATCGAGGAGGCGGCGCTGCACCTCTATCGGCTCTACGACCTCGGCTATAGCATCGACCTGGAGCGCGCGCGGGCGACGCTCGACGCGCCGAGCGCGCGCATGCGCCCCATCCTGACGCGCGGCGGGAGCATCGACATGCCCCAGCCGCCGCTCGTCGTGCCCCTGGGCGGCATCGCCGTCCCTATCGGAGGAGAGTCTCTGCGGGGGCACATCGAGGCGCGCGTCTACGACCTGGGCGTCGTCGCTCTCCGCCTGATCCTTGACCTCCCCGCGCCGCTGCCCTGGGACCGCGCGGCCGACCTGCTGGGCGAGGTGGCGGGCGCTCCGCAAAACAGCGACGACCTGCTGGCGCCGACGCTGGAGAGGCTGCGGCGGACGATCCAGCCGGCGATCGAGCGCCCCAACGACACGATCCCGACGGAGGACTACGCGGCCCTGGTGATTGCCCGCCTCGGGGCGGGAACTCCGGCCGCACGCCTCAGCGCCCACCCCGCCCTGCTACGCGCCGCGCTCGGGGAGCGGCGTCCCTTGAGCCTGTCGGCGTCCGCGCTTGCCACGACCCTCAGCTACTACGAGGACGACCTGATCGTGCTGACCTGGAGCGGGGCCATCGTGATCGACGGCGACCCCCTGGCGCGCGAGGACGCGACCTTTTTGCTGGAGGTGGCCAACGCGCAGTTGCTGGCCTTCCGGGCCTACGACGCCGAGGTGGAGCAGGGCCTGGAGCGGGTTGGGCCGCGCCTGCGCCGGCCGCGCCGCGTGCACTGGTGGGAGTTGGGCGCGGCCACGCGCTTCCAGCACGAGATCCACAGCCTGGTCATTGGCAGCGTGGAGACGAGCGCGCGCGTGGAGAACGCGCTCAAGGTCACCGAGGACGTGTACTGGAATCGCGTCTACGCGGCGGCGCTCGCCGCCCTCCACGTCGAGGCATGGCGCCGGGGCACGGAGCGCACGCTCGACGCGTTGCGGCACTCCGCGACGCTCTTCGCGGATGAGGCGGAGGCCGCGCGCGCGCTGCTGCTCGAATGGCTGATCATCGTGCTCATCGCGGTCGAGTTACTCGTCGCGATCGTCGGCCTGCACCGCTAGCGCACGTTCCCGTGGCGGAACTGGCGGTCCTGCCGTCGCGCCGCGCCTGCCCGCTTGACTCGTGATCCGAGAGCCAGACGGCGCGTGCGCTCAGCCCTTCTTGCGGGCCTGCTTGACGGTCTGGGCCAGGCGGCGCTGGTCGGCTTTGCGGCCGGCGCGGTGGCCGAAGTAGGGGACATAGGTATGCACGACCTGCTTCTTGCGCTCGTCCTCGCGCCGCCGGTCGCGGTTCTCACCCTTGATAATGATGTTGTGGTTTTCGCTGTTCATAGTCTCATACGCTCCATCCTCATTATATCAAGCGCGGGTAGGTCCCAGGATGGGTAGGTTTCCAGGACAGGGGAGGTCTAAGGCAACGGATGACGTGGCAACGCGACGCTCGCCCCATCGTTGAGCGCGCCACGACATCCTGGCGCACGGTCTGTGAATTCTACGGACAGAGGGCCTGCGACTGCGGTCGCATGGCAGCGCGCGACGACTGCGGTCGGGAGGGAGCGCCCGTGCCCTCACACCTAGCGCGTCACCGCGCCCGCATCGACACCGCAGTGTCCGTCTGCTGCCATGCGACCGCAGTCGCAGGTGTAGAATTCACAGGCCGTGCATCCCGGCGCATGATAGCGTATCATGCGTGACATAGCGTATTATGATGAAGGCGCAAGCGACATCGATCTCTTGTGAGCCGTGGAGATACCAATGGCACAACGACAGTCGGATGCGACACGGTACACCTACCTGGAGGTTCGTCCCCACCCCTGGCGGCGGCAGTTAGCGTTGCGGGGGCGTAACATCAGGGTCGGACAGCTCGTCGCCTCGATGCGCGCCAACAAACTGACACCCGAGGAGGCAGCGGCAGATTATAACCTGCCGCTGGAACAGGTCGAGGAGGCGCTAGCGTACTACGCGGAGAATAGCGACTTCATAGACAACGAACTGCGCGAGGACAGGCGTCGTTTGGAGGCCGGAGGGTACGTTGTTGAGCCTCCGCTTGTACCTTGATGACCGCGCCTACAGCAAGCGTCTACCCATAAGCTGAATAGTTGGCGTTATTAGACGAGCGAGGATAATGGATCAGACGATCAGGCCCGCGTCCGTGCGCGGCACGGTGCGCGTGCCAGGCGACAAGTCGGTCAGCCACCGCGCGCTGATGTTCGGGGCGCTGGCGCGGGGCACAAGCTATGCCCGCAACGTGGCCGACTCGGCCGATTGCCGCGCCACGCGCCGCATCGTGCAGGCGCTCGGCGCGCGCGTGCGCGACCTCGCGCCCGGCGAACTGGAGATCGAGAGCCCGGGTCTGGATGGGCTCGTGGAGCCGGCCGACGTGCTGGACGCCGCCAACTCAGGCACCACCACGCGCCTGATGGCCGGTATCCTGGCCACGCGCCCCTTCTATGCCGTTATCACCGGCGACGCCTCGCTGCGCGCCCGGCCCATGGCCCGCGTGACCGAGCCGCTGGCGCGCATGGGAGCCAACTTCATGGGGCGCGATGGCGGCCGCCTGCTCCCGCTCAGCGTGCGCGGCGGCGGCCTCCAGGCCATCGACTACACCGTGCCGGTCGCCAGCGCGCAGGTCAAGAGTGCCGTGCTGCTGGCCGGCCTGGGCGCCGCCGGGACCACCCGCGTGCGCGAACATACGCCTACTCGCGACCATACCGAGCGCATGTTGGAGTATCTCGGCGCCTCGGTGCGTCGCGGCGAGGGCATCGTGGAGGTCGACGGTCTGGGTCCTGGCGGCGCGCTGCGTCCTTTCCGGCTCGACGTGCCCGGCGACATCTCCTCAGCCGCGTTCTTCCTGGCCGCCGCCTCGCTGGCGCCCGAGAGCGAGCTCATGCTGCCCGGCGTGGGGGTTAACCCCACGCGCACCGGTGTGCTGGACGTGCTCGCGGCCATGGGCGGCGCCGTGACCGTGACGCCCGAGCAGGAGCGGGTGGCCGGCGAGTCGAGGGAATCCGGACTTGAGCCGGTGGCTGGTGAGTTGGGGGAATCCGGGCCTGAGCCGGTGGCGACGTTGCTGGCGCGCTCGTCGCGCCTGCGGGCGACCACGATCGGCGGCGCGTTGGCGCCGCGCCTGATCGACGAGCTGCCCCTGCTGGCGCTGGCGGCAACGCAGGCGCACGGCCGCACCGTCATCCGCGACGCCGCCGAGTTGCGCGTCAAGGAGTCGGATCGCATCGCCACTACCACGCAAGAGTTGCGGCGCCTGGGCGCCGATGTGACCGCGACGCCCGACGGCTTTATCGTGCAAGGGCCGACGCCGTTGCGTGGGGCGCGCTGCCAGAGCTACGGCGACCACCGCATCGCCATGATGCTGGCGGTGGCCGGATTGGTCGCGCGGGGCGAGACCGTGATCGAGGGCGCCGAGTGCGTCGCGGTCTCGTTCCCCGGCTTCTTCGACGCGCTGGCCGCGCTAACAGGCGACTAATGTTATAACGTTAGGATCAGCCTGCGACTAAAGTCGCATGGCACGGAACGACGACTAAAGTCGTGGGACGGCGCGTCGTGAGACACTTTAGTGTCCGTTGTTTGCCATGCGACTTTAGTCGCAGGCCACTGTCACGTTGTAATACGAAGCGCGCGTGGAGAGGGACAGGAGGTTAAAAAACAGACGTGAACGTAAAGCACGATGAGGCCGCTGAACTGGGCAAGGATGCCGTGGCCCGCTACGCCGCCGGTCTGGTCGAGGACGGTATGGTGCTGGGTCTGGGCACGGGGAGCACGGCGGTGCGCTTCATACGCGTTTTGGGCGAGCGCGTGCGCGCCGGGCTGCGCGTGGTCGGGGTGCCGACCTCCGAGGTCACGGGCGCCCTGGCGCGGTCGGAGGGTATCACCGTCGCCACGTTGGAGGACTATCCCCGGTTGGACCTGGACATCGACGGCGCCGACGCGGTTGACCCCCACCTCAACCTGCTTAAGGGCCTGGGCGGCGCCCTGCTGCGCGAGAAGATCGTGGCCGCCGCCTCCGATCGTTTCGCCGTGATCGTCGACCGGTCCAAGTGGGTCACAACGCTGACCGAAGGCGGCCTCGTGCCGGTCGAGGTTGTGCCGTTCGGCTGGTCGCGCACCAAAGTCGAACTGGAAGACCTCGGCGCGACAGTGACGTTGCGCGCGCGGCCCGACGCGCCCAACCACCCCTACATCACCGATGGCGGCCACCTCATTCTGGACTGTCGCTTCGACGACCTCTCCGACCCGGCCGGCCTCGCCGCGCACATGAAGGCGCTGGTCGGCGTGGTCGACCACGGGATTTTTATCGGCATGGCCACCATGGCTATCATCGGCAGTCCCGACGGCCACGTGCGCGTGGTGGAGCGCACACAGCGAGAGGGAGAGGGGGCGTAAAAGAGATGGCATTGCTGGTTCTCACGTTGGACATTGGCACATCGTCGCTGAGGGCGCTGCTCTACGACGAGCAGGGCGCGTCGCTGCCGCACAGCGAGGTGCAGATCCCGCATCAGGTGCGGGTGACGCCGGATGGCGGCGCGGAGCTCGACCCGTCCACCCTCTTCGATGACACGGTGCGCGCCATCGACGGCGCCATCAAGGAGGTCCCGGCGGGGGACGAGCTGGTGGGCGTGGCTATCAGCTCCTTGTGGCACAGCACGCTCGGCGTCGACGAGCAAGGGCAGGCCATCACGCCGCTCTATATCTGGGCCGACACGCGCGCGTCCGGGGCGGCCGACGAGTTGCGCCACCGTCTCGACGAGCGCGCCGTGCATGCCCGCACTGGTTGCGTGCTGCACCCCTCCTACCTACCCGCCCGTTTGCTGTGGCTCTCGCAGGCCCAGCCCGATCCGTGGAAGCGGGCCGCGCAGTGGCTCTCTTTCGGCGAGTACCTGCAGCGGCGGTTCCTGGGCCGCCCGACCTGCTCCGTCTCCATGGCCTCCGGCACGGGCCTGCTCGATGTCCACCGCTGCGACTGGGACCCCGAGATCCTGGGGGCGATCGGCCTCGACCCCGCCCGGCTGTCGCCGTTGATCGACCTGGACAAGGCCGACGCGCCACATGGATTGCAGGGCGAGTGGGCCTCGCGCTGGCCGTCCCTGGCCGACGCGCCCTGGTTCCCCGCCGTGGGCGACGGCGCCTGCGGCAACGTGGGCAGCGGTTGTTGTACGCCCGAGCGCATCGCCCTCAACATCGGCACCTCGGGCGCGGCGCGCGTGGTGCTGGGCCAGCCCGATCGGGAGGTCGTGCCGGGACTGTGGTTCTACCGCGTGGACAGGCGGCGTCCGCTGCTGGGCGGCGCCCTCAGCGAGGGGGGCAACGTCTTCGCCTGGCTGCGCCAGACGCTGCAACTCGACGCCATCGCCGATCTGGAGGCCGAGGTCGCGGCGATGGCGCCCGACGCGCACGGGCTGACCATGCTGCCGTTCCTGGCCGGCGAACGCTCGCCCGACTGGAACGCGTCGGCGCGCGGGACTATCACGGGCCTGACCCTGGGTACCAAACCAGCCGAGCTTGTGCGCGCCTCGCTCGAGGCGATCTCCTACCGCTTTGCTCTGATCCTGCGGCGACTGGGACCCGTGGCCGCGGCGGACGCGCCGGTGGTCTGTTCGGGCGGCGCGCTGCTGGGCTCGCCCGCCTGGCTACAGATCATGGCCGACGTGCTGGACCGCCGCGTCATCGCCTCGACGGAGCACGAGGCCAGCAGCCGCGGCGCGGCCCTGCTGGCGCTGGAGTCGCTTGGCCTGCTCGCCGACATCGCCGCCGCGCCGGCCGACCTCGGCGTCGTCTACGAGCCCGATCCCCAACGTCACGCTCGCTACGGAGAGGCCATCGAGCGCCAGGCCCACCTTTACGCGCAGGTCCTCGGTCCGCCAAGGGCAATCTGACGCCTGCTCCGGCGAGCTTAGGGCTTGCTCCTAAATAAACTAACCAATGGCGTGCTCAAGTCAGGCGTGCGGACTTGGGTGAGATGATCAACTTATTTAGGGGTGAGTCCTTAGTCGTTGTTGGTCCTCTGTCGTTCGCCGAGGAGGAGTCGCAGCCGCTCCAATTCGGCGTCCCTGCTGGCCAATTCGGCGTCCCTGCTGGCCAATTCGGCGTCGCGCCGGTCCAACTCCTCTTCGACTTCGCCCTCGCGGTGCATGCGGCGTCCGTCGCGGGTGTACACAGTGGCCATCACTCCCTCCAGGCCGATTGTGACATCGATCTGTTGGCTGTGCCAGCGGCCGTCAGCTTCGCGCTGCCAGGGCTGATATCGTTCCTCTACTAAACGCCAGGCGCGGATGCCCTCGGGCAGGAACAGGCCCGTGGGGTCGAGCGTCAGGTACTCCCGCACTCCGGCGTGCGCGTAGCTGTAGCCCTTGCCACGCACCAGGTCGAGATCGGCCTCGTAGGTGGACTCGCTGAGCGCCTCGACGATGAGGATGGGCGCTCCATCGCGGGCGAGCGTGAACGAGCCCTGGTTTGGGTCGACGGGGTGGGGATAGACGAACACGTCGGGGTAGGTGCGGTAGGGCGAGCCGTCGGGGCGCGGGCAGCCCAGCAGCGTCAGCTGGGTCACCGCCTTCCAGGGCACAGGACCGTCGGGCGCCCGGCGCAGGCGCGCGGCCTCGTTGATGCCCCAGCGCAGATTGGTGATCGTCGTCTGGTGCAGGTCGGTCCCCAAGATGCTCTCCTCGGTATCGTCGGGCGGCCATGCCCACGGAGGGCGGGCCGTTTGCGGCTGGGTTTCCGTTTCGCTTGCCATGTCGTGCCTCCTGGCACTACTGTACTCTATCCCGAGCATCTCGCCTATTGCGCCGTCTCTCCTGCTCGCCTACACTACGGGCAGATTCTTTCATCTGTCACGAGCGGCCATTTGTTCAACTCCGCGGACAGCCTCTTGGCGGACGGGTACGGACCACGCGGTGGGAAACGGTGCGCAATCTTGAGCGATCAGTCGCCTTCCTCGATGCTGGCATGGCTCGGCGCCGTCGCCGCGCGTTTTCTGACGTGCCGCGACGAGGATGATCTCGTCGCTATGATCGATGGCGAGTTGCGGCGCGGCCTTGGCATCGACCGCGTTGGCCTGGCCCTGACCGACGACCGTCAGGGTACCTGGGCCTGGGTGCTCAACTCCGACGAGCAGGGCCGCCCGTTCCGTGACCCGGCCCGACAACACATCCCGCTGGATTCGTTCGCCACCGCTATCAACCTGGACCGCTTCGCCGACGGCCGCGCCGTTGCCTATACATCTACATCCGATCTCCTGGCAATCGCTACGCCCGCGCAGCGGGCTCATATGGATGGCCCCACCCGCGAAAACGTCGCCGCCGTCCTGCGCAGCGATGATCGTATCGTCGGGCTCCTCTCGGTCGATAACTTGCCGAGCGGCCGTCCCCTCGCGCCCGCGCTGGCGGAGCCGCTGGCCGTATTCGCGGGTTTGCTGGCGCGGACCGTCGACGCCCTGCGCGCGCGCCGCGTCGAGCGCGACGCGCGGGCCAGGGCCGAGGCGCTCGTCGACGAGCTGACGCGCTCCCACGCGGCGTGGCGCGAACGCGAGGACCTGTTCGCGGCCGTGTGGGAACATACGCCCGACAGCTTTATCATCCTGGCGGCCGACGGCTCCTACCGTTATATCAGCCCGTCGCACGCGCGGCTGTTGGGCCGCCCCATCAAGGAGGCGTTCGGCGTCCCCCCGCTACAGGGTGGGGCGTCTTTCTCGCATATGCACCCCGACGATGCCCCATCCGTCCGCGCCCGCCTCGGCGCGATCCTGCGCACGCCGGGCGCCGTCGACACCGTCAGCTATCGCATGCGGCACGCCGATGGCTCCTGGCGGGTGCTGGAATCGATTGCCATCAACCGCGTGGACGACCCGGCCGTGCGGGGAATCATCGTGCATAGCCGCGATGTGACGGCCCGCGCGCGGGCCGAGGAGTCCGTGCACCGGAGCGAGGAGCAATATCGCCGCATCGTCGAAACGACGCGGGAGGGTATCTGGCAGATCGACGCCGCCGGCCGGACGACCTACGCGAACCGCAGGATGGCCGACCTGCTCGGCCGCACCGTCGAGGAGCTGCGGGGGGCGTCGCCGCTCGACTTCATGGACGAGGACGAGCGCGCGCGCCTCGTCGCACGGCTGGAGCTACGGCGCCAGGGCGAATCCAGACAGGGCGAATCCAGGTACCGGCGCAAGGACGGCGCGGATGTCTGGGTCCTGGCATCCTCCAACCCGCTCTTCGATGAGCAGGGACGGTACGCGGGGGCGCTCTCGATGATGATGGATATCACGGAGCGCAAGCGAGCGGAGGAGACGCTACGGCGCAGCGAGGCGCACCTGCGCGCCGTCGTGACGAACGCGCCCATCATCCTGTTCGCGGTTGATCGCGACGGCCGCTGTACACTCCTGGAGAGTGCGTCTCTCGCCACCATCGGCGTCGCCCCCGGACAGGCCATCGGCGCATCGATTTGGGACGTGATTCGTGCTGTCCCGGAGATGCACGACGACGTGCGCCGTGCCCTGGCGGGCGAAGAGCTCACGGTGCGGTGCGGTGTGCGCGGCCTCGTCTTCGATACCCGCTACACCCCGCTGCGCGACGCCGAGGGCCGTCCGGACGGCTTCATCTGCGTGGTCATCGACATCTCCGAGCGGGCGCGCGCCGAGGAGGCGCTGGCGCATCAGGCGCTACACGACCCGCTGACCGGCCTGCCGAACCGGCGCTTGCTCTCCGATCGGCTGGAGCAATCGCTGTTGTCGGCCCAACGCACGCGCGCGTCGCTGGCCCTGTTGCTGCTCGACCTGGACCGCTTCAAGGAGGTCAACGACACCTTCGGCCATCACCATGGAGACGCGCTCCTCCGCGAGGTCGGCGCGCGCCTCGCCGGCCTGTTGCGCGCCACGGACACGGTGGCGCGCCTCGGCGGCGATGAGTTCGCTCTCCTCCTCATCGGCGCCGATGAGGTTGGCGCCGTGCGCGTGGCGGAGCAGATTCGCACCGCCCTTGACGCGCCGATCCTCATCGACGGACAAACGCTGCACGCGCCAGGGAGCGTCGGTGTGGCTATTGCTCCGGCCCATGGGACCGAGGCGCACGCGTTGCTGCGGTGCGCCGACGTGGCCATGTACGCGGCCAAGCGCGGCAAGACCGGCTACGCTGTCTATGCCTTGACACAGGACCAGCACAGCCTGCAACGCCTGACCCTCGTCAGCGACTTGCGCGACGCCATTGCCCGGGGGGCGCTGACCCTGCACTATCAGCCACAGGTCGCTATCTCGATGGCGTCATCGCAGGCGGGTCGCGGACGCCTCGTCGGCGTCGAGGC
>JAABUX010005957.1_pt1 | contig 14771 bp, 22 predicted proteins | sample 5561851 | NCBI WGS metagenome assembly JAABUX01 (sample SAMN10711883, study PRJNA513361) | rock metagenome | isolation source: Antarctica rocks | place: Antarctica: Victoria Land, Richard Nunatak red sandstone | collected 2016-01-03 | reverse complement strand
ACTTGCTACTGATAAGACGGGATGCCGTGTTTGGCTCTTTGCTTGTTGTCGGACAATGCAAACGTCAGATAGCGACAATAAGCGCTAAGGATATTATGGCCTTAGCTACAGCTAAAAACCATGCCAAAGCAGGCAGAGCAGTTTTTATTACAACGTCAAAGTTCTCTCCGCAAGCGAAAGCTGTCGCGACACAAGATGGTCACATAGAATTAATTGACGGCGACAGGTTGACCGAGTTGTTCTTCCAGAATGCAGAAAAGGTTCCGGGGCTTTGGAGCTTAGTTCGGTCCTCTATTCAGCTTGCCGCTTTGATGTTGCCGCAGAGCACCGGGAAGAACTAAATCTCGCCGAACTATGCAGTGACCATTTGGTTCGATAGTGAGAATAACTCGGACTGGATTTTGAGGCGAACCCATGACAACAGAGATTACGCCGGAAGATGAAGCAGGCCGAGAAGAAGACTCGGAACGAGCGGAGTTTGCAGAATGGAAAGGCGCGTCCGCGCGGACTTTGCAGGAGATTTGGGACAATGACAAAGATGCGATTTATGATATGCCTTTGGAGGTGAACCCATGACACTCACTCTTGATGTTTCGCCGGAGACGGAAGCATGGCTGGAAGAAGAAGCAAGGAAGCGAGGGCAAGAGCGGGAACTTGTCGCAAAGCTCGCCCTAGAAGCTTTCTCGGTGCGGCAGCGTGAAGAAGAGGCGGAGCAGTCGCTGGTCGCGGATTGGCAGGCTCTTTCCTATCGTTCCCTGTGGGAAGTTTGGAATAATGAGTCCGACTCGATCTACGACAAACTATGAGACCCTCTTATCAGCGCGGCGAAGTTTTGTTGGTCGAGATGCCCTTCACAGATGGACCGGGTGAGAAGAAGCGCCCCGCCGTTGTCTTGAGTACGGAAGCATTTAACCGCGCCGGTATCAAGCTCATTGTTGCGGCAATTACAACTAATCTCATCGAGCTGTCCCGTCCCGGCGACACGACTTTGAGCGATTGGCAAAGTGCGGGTCTGCTCATGCCTTCTGCCGTTCGCGGCTACTTGGGAATGGTAGATCAGCGCAGTGTGGGGCATAGACTTGGAACAATGCCTGCCGCAGATTTTTTACAAGTGGAGCAGGGCATCGCTACCATTTTAGGCTTATCACTTTCCCGCAACATATAAGGAGCAGCGACGCTTTGCAGCAGACAACAACGCAGCAGCATACGATTACCGTTCTCGTGGACAACAAGCCGGGCGTGCTTTCGCGCGTTTCGGGCCTGTTCTCGCGCCGGGGCTACAATATCGAGTCCCTGGCGGTCTCGATCACCGAGAACCCGGAGCTTTCGCGCATGACGCTCGTGGTCAACGGCGACGAGCAGGAAGTGGAGCAGATCACGAAGCAGCTTCACAAGCTGATTGAAGTGTCTAAAGTCCAGGATTACATCAATATCCCGATGATCGCCCGCGAGCTGGCGCTGATTAAAGTCAATGCGTCGGTGGAGAACCGGACGGCGCTTTTGCAATTAGTGGAAGTGTTTCGGGGCCGGGTGATTGACATGTCGGAAAAGACGTTTGTGATTGAGCTGACCGGCGCGAACGACAAAATCGATGCCTTCGAAAAGCTGCTGGAGCCTTACGGCATCCGGGAGCTGGTCCGCACCGGGCGGATTGCGATGGCCCGCGGCGTCCGAGGCATCTAACGCGCAGTTGAACCGCTGGGAGAAATTGACGCGGGGAAATCAACTGGAAAGATTAACGCTGGGAGAAACGAATGCCGCAGAAACCTCGGCTCACAGCCGCTTTGAGACTCACAGCCGGTGTGATGGGAATGATACTTGTGGCTTGGCCGTTCGCTGCCAACGCTGCTGTTGATGCTGTTAAGCTGCGTCAGGCCGTGCCGTTTCCAAGCCTGAGTTTCAGTTTTGGTTACTCGGCAACGCGCGGCATGATTGTTTCCAATAATCCGGTAGACCAGTCCGTCCAGCTTGCGGCACTCAAGAAGCCGCTAACCGGGGGAGCGGAGGATGCGGAGCGCTGGCAGCGGATCGGCCTTTTCTACGATCAAGTCAAAGACACCGCCGCTTCCCAGCAGGCTTATGCGCGGGCGGCGGCGCTGTACCACGCGCAGGCCCAAAAGCGCCCGGCAGAAGAGGCCCTGCTGGTCCGTTCCGGAGTTGTGCTGAGTGCCCTGTTCAAACCCGTGCAGGCGGAGGCTGTGCTGCGTCAAGCAACCCGGCTTGCGCCGCGGGATGCGGACGCCTGGGCTGCGCTGGGACAGGCTTTGATGGACCAGGCGTTTCCTGCGCTTCTCACGCCGGAGCAGCAGAAAGCCGGCGTTTCTGTGGAACAGCCCACCGCACTGAATGGGCGGTTTAAGGATTACAAGCCGGCACCGAAGCAGATCAAACGCGCCCGGCACCTTCTGGAAGAAGCCCAGCGCTGCTTTGACAAGGCTGTTCTCGTTCAGCCGCAAGACGCCACCGGCTATGTGTACCGCTCCGGGTTCCATATGTACGGCCAGGGAATACTGGCGAATGTCATCAGCACAGTGGCCGAGCAAAACGTCACTTTGGCCGCTGCCGTGCAGAAGTACCCGGCGTCTCTTGCTCAAAACGTGTTCACCCGCCCAAGCGCATTGGCAGATGTGCAGCAGGCCGCACAGGTGGCACCCAATGACCTGCCGACTGTCGCAAGCGCCGCGCTTTTTCAGGTGCTGGCAGCGACAGCGCAATGGAATGAGGCGCACGGTGCGGGACAGGAAGGTGCAGGACAGAAAGTAGTCTGGGATGCCGTCGCCCCGGAGCGGCGGCAGGCGGTGGAGCAGGACGTTTCTCTGCTGGAACATCTCGCGCAGAGCAAAGATACCGAAGTCGCCTCCCAGGCGGCAAACGCGGCTGGGCTGATCTGGATGTTTGCCAACCGGAACCGGGACGCGGAGCGAGACCTGCGCCTTGCGGTTGCCCGTGACCCGCATAACCAGAGCGCCTGGGAAGGGCTTGCCGGCTTAGTGGTCAGCGATAAGCGCTACACCGAGGGTGCCGCTCTTGCCGCGCAGCGCCTCCAAACGCTCGACAATGCTCACACGAGGCTGTTCCTGGCAAAGATTGACGATAAGCTGGATCAGCCGGCACAGGCACAGGCCGAAGTGCAGTCTGCGCTCAAAGATGAGCCGAACGACCTTTCGGCAAATCTGGCCCAGGCCGCTCTGCTTCTACGGCGCAGCGGCGATCCGGCTGTGCTTCAGCAGGCCAAGCAGCAATTGGATCAATGCGGCTTGATTTACCAAAAGAACCAGACGACAGATAACCAGACGACAGATAACTGGAAAAACTACACGGTCACTGTCAGCGTTTATGATGCGCTGGTCGGCAGTGAAGTGGAAGCCAGAAAAGGCCTGGCTTTAGTGTTATCCACCGACAAGGACAACAAGGAAGCCGCGCAAGTCCTCGCAGCCATGGGGCCGCCTGAGCCAGCTAAACTATCCCGCCTGTGAGGAATAGGCCATGAAAGCAAAACGCCATGAAAGAGCTGATTGACCCGCATGAGGCGCATCTGCTCATGCTTGGCGTCCTGGTGCTGGCCCCGCTGGTCGGCCTTGCCTGGGGCTATGCTGCCAAGCGCCTGCCGCTGGGCCTGGCTGTCGGTGTCGGCAATTACGCGCTTTGGACAGTCTATAACGCTGTTACGGACAAGCTAGGGCTAGATACCGTCAGGAACCTGCTGGTCAATCTGGGCTTGTTTGTTGTCATCGGCATTGTTATCGGCATCGGCGCGGGAGTCTACACGGCACGGAGGCAGACATCTCAAGCCGGCATTCAAGGAGGAGACAATGGCGACGTGGCAGGAGATCGGAGTTGACAACTTCCGGGCGGGGCGCGAGCTTTTTGACACGAAACGCTACCGAAGCAGCGTCAGCCGCTTCTACTATGCAGCCTTTTCGGTGCTGACGCATGAGCTTTTGCAGACATCGTTTCAGCCGAAGGAAGAGCGTGAAGCACCGGACCACTTGCACATGGCAGAGTGGATCAAGACATATCTGACAAAGTACAGCCTGCGGCAGCGCACGGACATAGCTGCCGCCGTGCGGCGGCTGTATGAAAGCCGCCTCGCCGCCGATTACCGTCTGAGAACCGTGGATGAACTGACCGCGCGAGAAGCCCGGCGCGACGCCGTTCTTGTGTTTACCTATTTGGAGGCAGAGCTATGACGGAAACTGAGTCTCTCACCGGAACTCGCGAGCGAATTATTGAGCGCGAACGAATTATTGAGATCGTCGGCAAGTATCTGGAACCGCATCAGCCAAAAAATTACCGCCTGCACGTCCGCCCCAAAGGCATGAGGCAGGACGGTGACTATTGGTACGTTGTCGTTCAGCCGGACAAAGAAGACATACGCTCCTATGATTACTACGGGCGTCTTGCTGAAGCCGAGAATGACATTGAAGAAAACGAAGATTTGAAGATACTGCTTGTCCCGGTCCTGCCGGGCTGACGAAAATGTGCTGAGTTTCAGCAAGGCATTTCACGGAGGAAACAATGGCGACATGGCAGGAGATCGGAATTGACAGCTTTCGGGCGGGACGTGAACTGCTGGACGGCAAGCATTACCGAAGCAGCGCCAGCCGCTTCTGCTACGCGGCCTTTTCGCTCTTGACTTATGAACTGGCGCGAACAGGAGTTAGCTTCGGACGCGGGCGGCAGACACCCGCACATTCGGAGATGACCGATTCAATCACAGTGCATTTCACGCAGTTTTCCGAAACGCGGCGCAGGGCGATTGCTTCTCTTGCCCTGCGGCTGTGTCATCTTCGGCTGGAAGCGGATTATTCCGTTCAGCGCATAGACCGTCGCGCTGCCGAAAAAGCCCTGCGCGATGTGACAAAGATATTTCGCCATTTTGGAGTGAACCCATGAATGCAGCCGCTGCCGAACGAAAATACAAAGCCCAAGAAGTCGTTGAGCGCGTCCAGGAGCGCTTAACGCCCTATCAGCCTACCGAGGACACGCTTGAAGTGCTGCCGTTTGTCCATGACGCCGGTCGTTGGTGGTATGTCGTCGCGCCGCCAAGCAGGAGCATAAAAGATGCTTCCGACTACAACCGCCGCGTCGAAAAAACGGAGCGTGACCTCTACAAAATGGATCGCCTGCGGGTCAGCATCCTGCCTGTCGTGCCGGATTGGATGGACACGCACAAGTGATGCGAAGGCTCTGAAGAACGCACATCTCAGGGAGGATTGCATGGCGACATGGCAGGAGGTTGAAAATGACGGTTTTCGGGCAGCGGTTGCGCTCTACGATGGCGGCTACTACCGTAACGCGACAAGCCGGTTTTATTACGCATCGTTTTCGGTGCTGACGCATGAACTCATTCGACGCGGTGCAAGACCCGCCTTTCGTGACAACCGTGCCACACCCGGTCACGCACAGTTGCCCTTATTGGTCCGAACTTACTTCACGCACATGAGCAGTGTCAAGTGGAACAATTTAACGGCGTTAGTAACAGGCCTCTATTTAGACAGGTTGGACGCCGATTATTCCCTGCTTCGTGTGGACAAGCAAAGCTGCCGCGACTCGTACCGAACCGCCGCAAAAATTTTCGACTATCTGGAGGTGCCTCAATGAGCGAAGCCGAAACATTGAACATTGTTGAAGAGTATGTCAACCGGCATCAGCCGGAAGCGTTCCGTCTCAACGTCTCCCGTCAAGGGGTGCGGCATGATGGTGACTGGTGGTATGTCGTGGTCGCGCCGGAACCGGAAGACATTCGACAGCGCGACTACCGCGATTTGATGGAACAAGTAGAAGAAGAAATCGAAGCCGAGAAGCAGCTCAAAGTCCTGCTGGTGCCGAACCTGCCAGGGGACTAAAGCGAAAAACGGAAATTAGGAGAACACACATGCCAGCGAAGGTTTATTACGATTCGGATGCCGATTTGAGTTTTTTAGAAGGCAAGAAGCTTGCCGTGATCGGGTACGGCTCGCAGGGCCATGCCCATGCGCTGAACCTGCGGGACAGCGGCCTGGACGTGCGGGTCGGCCTGCGGCTCGGCTCGAAGCGCTGGGCGCAGGCCGAAGAAGCGGGCCTGACGGTGAAGACTGTGGAAGACGCCGCGAAAGAAGCGGACGTGGTGATGATGCTCATCAACGATGAGTTTCAGGGCGATGTCTACAAAGAAAGTATCGCGCCGAACTTGCAGCCGGGCAATGCGCTGGCGTTCGGCCACGGCTTCAATATCCACTTTGGGCAAATTCCATTGATGGACGGCGTAGACGTGTTTATGACGGCTCCGAAAGGGCCGGGCCATCTGGTGCGCCGGACTTACACCGAAGGCAAAGGCGTTCCGTGTTTGATCGCCATCGCACAGGATGCGACAGGCCATGCCAAAGACATTGCGCTGGCGTGGGCCAAAGGCATCGGCGGCAGCCGGGCGGGGGTCTTGGAGACGACGTTCAAGGAAGAAACCGAGACCGACCTGTTCGGCGAGCAGGCGGTTCTCTGCGGCGGCGCGACGGCGCTGGTCAAGGCGGGCTTCGAGACTTTAGTGAACGCCGGGTATCAGCCGGAGATCGCGTACTTCGAGTGTATGCACGAGCTGAAGCTGATTGTGGACCTGCTGTACGAGGCCGGCATCGGCGGGATGCGCTACTCGATTTCGGACACGGCCCAGTTTGGCGACATGACGCGCGGCCCGCGCATTGTCAATGACGCGACCAAAGCCGAGATGGTCAAGATACTCAAGGAAATCCAGACCGGGCAGTTCGCCAAAGAATGGATTTTAGAGAACAAGGCCAATCGCCCGCAGTTTAACGCCCTGGCGGCAATGGATAACGCCTCGCAGATTGAGGCCGTCGGCAAGGAGCTTCGCGGCCTGATGTCCTGGGTCAAGAAGCCCGATACCGTGAGCGATTAAAGGCTCTTGTCTGCGTAGGGGCGCACCCCCGTGTGCGCCCTCTTGATTAACGTGCGCCTTCTTCATCAGGAAGGGCAGACACAAGACAAAGAAGGGCAGACACGGGGGTCTGCCCCTACGCACCGCCAACGGAACCGTAAGGAAAAGCAATGCTGACATTAGATTTGACCGGCAAAATCGTCGTGGTGACGGGCGCGACGGGCCAATTAGGCCGTGTCATGGTGCGGACACTGGCGGAATGCGGCGCGGATATTGCCATCCATTACCTGCAAAACGCGGACAAGGCGGCGGCGCTGAAGGCCGAAGTGGAAGGCATGGGGCGGCGGGCGGTCAGCGTACAGGCCGATGTGACCGACAGGGCCAGCGTTCTGGCGCTGCGGGATCAAGTGACGCAAAGTTTGGGCGCGGCGGACATCATTGTCAACAATGCCGTGAGCCAGTCCCCCTGGACTAGCGTGTTGGAGCAGTCGCCGGAAGCGTATGAGAGCCAGTTCCGAAGCTCGGTTCTGCACAATGTCCTGATGGCGCAGGCGTTTGTGCCGGGCATGATTGCTGGAAATAAAGGCGGGCGCGTTATCGGCATCAACACCGAATGCGCGATGCAGAACTTTCCGACCCAGTCGGCGTATGTCGCCGGCAAGCGCGGCATGGACGGCGTCCTGCGGATTTTGGCAAAAGAAGTCGGGGCGCACGGCATCACGGTCAATCAAGTCGCGCCGGGCTGGACTATCAGCGATAACGACCGGGCCTCTGGGTCGGAGGCGCAGCCGGACTACGAAAAATCCGTGCCGCTGGGGCGGCGTGGGACTGACCAGGAGATTGCCAATGTGGTGGCATTTTTGGCGTCTGACTTATCGAGCTATATTACCGGGGCGTATGTTCCTGTCTGCGGCGGCAACGTCATGCCAGCGATTTAATAGGCAAGGACTGCTTCGGCGTCATGCCGAGCGTGGAACTGAAGCTCTACGCTGTGGGGCGCAGACAAGTTCTTGACGATCAGGCCGGTGTCGTTGGCTGCCGACTGAAGCTCTACGCTGTGGGGCGCAGACGCCGAGTGTCCGCCTTCGCGGACAAGGAGTAGAGGGCGCAGCAAGCGACGCCCCTACTGTGACATTTTATTCTTCGTCCACGAAGGTGGACGCTAGGCGCTTCGCCCCACAGCGTAGGACTTCAGTCCCACGCTCTTCCGGCCCGCGTCTTCGGCCCGCGCAAGCCTCATTTTGGAGAGCAACATGAACACTGACCGCATACAGATTTTCGATACGACTTTGCGCGACGGCGAGCAGTCGCCGGGGGCGTCTTTGAATATAGACGAAAAAGTCGAGATTGCCCGGCAGTTGGAACGTCTGGGCGTGGATGTGATTGAAGCGGGCTTTCCGATTTCCAGCCCCGGCGACTTCGAGGCCGTGCGCCGCGTTTCTGCTGCCGTCAGCGACCGCGTGATCGTCTGCGGGCTGACCCGCGCCGTTCCGAAAGACATTGATGTCGCGTGGGATGCCCTCAAAGGCGCGGCCCGGCCCCGCATCCATACGGGTTTGGGCGTCAGCGAAAGCCATTTGAAGTACAAGCTGAAAAAGAGCGGCGAGGAAGCGCTGGCAATCGGCGTGGCGGCAGTCAAGCACGCCTGGTCTTTGGGCTGCCAAGACATCGAATACTTCACCGAAGACAGCGGGCGGGCCGAGCCGGAGTATTTGTACCGCGTGATTGAAGCCGTCATTAAAGCCGGCGCAACGGTCATCAATGTCCCGGACACGACGGGGTACATGTCACCGGAAGAATACGGGGCTTTGTTTGCGGGCATCTTGAACCATGTCCCCGGCAGCGAGAACATTACGCTGTCGGCCCACTGCCACAACGACCTCGGCATGGCGACGGCAAATGCCCTGGCCGCCGTCAAGGCTGGCGCACGGCAGGTGGAATGCACCGTCAACGGCATCGGCGAGCGGGCGGGGAACACGTCGCTGGAAGAAGTCGTGATGGCTCTGCACACCCGCGCCGATGTTTACAAGCTGCACACGAACATCAAGACCGAAGAGATTTACAAAACGTCGCGCATGGTCTCCACCATGACCGGCATCTTGGTTCAGCCGAACAAAGCGATTGTCGGAGCCAATGCGTTCGCGCACTCGTCGGGCATCCATCAGGACGGCGTTCTGAAAGAGCGGTCTACTTACGAGATTATTGACCCCAAAACCGTCGGCATCGGCGAAAGCAAGATCATTCTCTCCGCCCGCTCCGGCCGCGCCGGTGTCCGTCACCGTTTGACCGAGCTTGGTCACACGTTTGCGAGTGAAGACGAATTCGAGAAAGTTTACACGCGCTTTCTGTCCGTGGCCGACAGCAAGAAAGTCGTCTATGACGAAGACTTGGACGCGATTGTCAGCGATGAGATCACGATTGTGCCGCAGACGTATGAGCTAGTTCAAGTCCAAGTCTCGTGCGGCGATCAGGCTATCCCGACGGCGACTGTCAAGCTGCGCCATCTCAATAAAGCCATTCTGATGGACGCCGACACCGGCAACGGCCCTGTGGACTCCATTTACCGGGCCATCAACCGCATTGTCCAGGTTCCGAATGAGCTGATTGAGTTCACGGTGCAGAGCGTCACGGAAGGCATTGACGCGATGGCGGACGTGACCATTCGCATTAAAGCCGAGGGCAATATGATTTATACCGGCCACGCCGCCAACACGGACATCTTTGTCGCGTCTACCAAAGCCTATTTGCAGGCTTTGAACAAGCAGATTGCCCGGTCAAGCGGGCGGGTTGAAACCGAGCGTGTGCTGGAACATGTGTAGGAACCTACCCCGGCTCGTTCCTCACCGACCCTCCCGGAACGGGAAGGTAAGGAGCAAAAAGGCGCTGTGCGGGCGCGGTATCTGTCTCCGGCCCAATGTCCGAAATTCTTCACCTTCCCGTTCCGGGAGGGTCGGTGAGGAACGAGCCGGGGTAGGTTCCTATGCCTGACATCATTATCCGCCCCGCCGAAGCGCTGGATTTGCCGACCATCATCACACTTTGGCGGGACTTGCAGGAGATCAATGCCTCCTACGATCCGCGCCTAACGCTGAACGCGCAGGCGGCGGATTGGTTCTTTGGCTACCTGCGGGACAACCTGGACAACCCGAACATGGCGATTTATGTGGCCGAGACTGAGAACAGCGTCGTCGGGTACACGTTCGGACAGATCATGCAGCGGCCTACGCTTCAGTCCGGCGACTGCGGCTACATCGCCGATGTCTGCGTGCGGGACGGCTGGCGTCGGCAGGGAACGGGGCGTCAGCTCCACAGCCGCCTGCGGGCGTGGTTTGTGTCACGCGGCATCACGGCGGTTGAGGTGCAGGTTGTCCGGGCAAACCCGGCATCGCAGGCCTTCTGGCGCAAGATGGGCTATGGCGATTTTCTGCGGATGCTGCGAAGCGAGTGACCTACCTCCTTGCTCCGCTCATTCTTCGCTTCACAGGGTCCTTCCTAAAGGAAGGATTAAGAGCGGCAGGCGCAAGTTTTTATTTTTATCCTAATCCTTCCTTTAGGAAGGACCACAGCGAAGTAACTTGTTACAAAGCGGTGCGGTAGGTCTCAGGAGAACAATCATGGCAAAAATTGCAGTAATGGCGGGCGACGGCATTGGGCCGGAAATTATGGCGGAGGGCCTCAAAGTCCTTCACGCGGCGGCGGGAAAGTACGGCCTGACGCTGGACTTCACCGAAGCGCTGGTCGGCGGGGCGGCGTATGACGCCACCGGTCATCCCCTGCCGCCGGAAACGCTGGCCTTAGCCGAAGCCTCCGATGCCATCTATTTCGGTGCGGTCGGCGGTCCCCAGTATGACGCCATTCCCGACCCCAATCTGCGCCCGGAGCGCGGTGCATTGCTGCCCCTGCGCCAAAAATTAGAGTTGTACGCCAACCTGCGCCCCTGCGTTTTGTATTCGTCGCTGGCCGCCGCCTGTCCCCTACGGCCTGATCTCGTGGAAGGCGGCTTTGACATTCTGGTTGTCCGCGAGCTGACCGGCGGCCTCTATTTCGGGTTGCCGAAGTCGTGGGAAGGCGACCGGGCCGTTGACACCTGCGTTTATACCCAAGGCGAAATCACGCGCATTGCCCGCGTCGGCTTTGAGGCGGCGGAAAAGCGTGGCCGCAAGCTTCTCAGCGTAGACAAAGCTAACGTGCTTGAAACATCTCGCCTCTGGCGCGAAACCGTGACGAGCCTTGCCGCCGAGTACCCGCATGTCGAGCTGTCGCACCAATTGGTAGACGCGACCGCGATGGATTTAGTGCGCCGCCCGCAATCATTTGACACGATTGTCACCGAGAACTTGTTTGGCGATATTCTGAGCGACGAAGCCGCCCAGCTTACGGGTTCCCTGGGAATGCTGCCGTCCGCGTCGCTGGGCGCAAAGAAAACCGAGTACGGCACGTTCGGCCTCTACGAGCCAAGCCACGGCAGCGCCCCAGACATCGCCGGCACGGGCAAGGCCAATGCCCTGGCGACCATCCTGTCCGGTGCTCTGCTCCTGCGCTACTCCCTCGGCGCGGAAGACGCCGCAAAGGGAATTGAGGCCGCCGTCGCCCATATTTTAGAATCCGGCTACCGCACCGCCGACATCTACGCCGAGGCCCCTGGCATCGTCCACGTCAACTGCCGCCAAATGGGCGATCTCGTTGCGGGCGCGGTCAAGATGGGAACCGACCCACGGGATTAGGGAGTTCGAAACCCCTCCCGCCTATGCCTTCGGCATTACTTCGTATCCGCTTAGGCTCGCCACCCTCCCCTGTTAGGGGAGGGCTTTGGAATGCCCAGGATCATCTTGTAGGGGCGCTGCTTGCTGCGCCCTCTTGTCCTATCTAATGCCCTTCCTTAACAGGGAGGGGGCTTATCATGCAGGAAACAAAACGATGGCTTCGCAAGAGGAATTAGTACGCAGAACCCACATCTCAGAGTTAAGCATTCAACTGCCCTTTCTTGGCAAAATATGGCTGATAGGCGGTCACTCTCCCGAAAAGCAGATAAAACAAGCACGAAAGCGTCTCGCAAAAGAGCCGAACAACGTCAGGCGAAGACTTGGATTAGCCCTTCTTCTGACAGAAGCGGGTCAGAATAAAGAAGCGGTATTAGAGTGGACAAAGGCACATTTGGAACTGCCCTTTGATGACGATGTTCGGGACGATCACGCGCTGTCACAAGAAAATGCCTACGCACACTATACGTTTGGGATAATACTGCACAATACAGGCGCTGTGAAAGAGGCAATCCAGGAATGGAACAGAGCGTCAGAGATGGATCAGTACGGGATTGGGCAGCTCGCCAGAGAGAAAATGGAAGCAGCCAAAAACCTTGGGGCTTCGGACTAGGTTGTTATGAATACACGAATTGACATCTATGATACGACACTGCACCGGCAAGCCCCAATATTAGTCCATTTTTAGGTAAACTAAAAGCGTGGGCTTAACTTTATGGAGGCGGTGATGACATTCAAGGATTGGGATGAGGCTCTCAAGTTTTTAGTGGTGCTGACAAAATGGCCGCCAATCGCGCTTTTAATTGCACTGGTATTTCGGAGTGCGATTGCTAAAAAACTTGCAGATTTGAAGCAGATAACAATCAAGGAAAAAGCCGAAATCGTCTTTGAAGCGTTGGGGGAGCTGAAGAAAGTCGCTGCGAAAACCAGTCCGAAATTATTCCAGCAATTCGTGCTTAAACTCCCGCATTCCGCAATAACAAATGGGGAAGCAGAGGCGGATGATGACATAAAGGACAAGGATGCAAAAGAAGCAGACGCCAAAGAAATCCAAGACGAAGACGTTGATGACGATGGGACTCAGGAGTCTGCTGAGGCGGACCGCATGGAATTGGAAAAGCAATTAAAATCCCTCACCGATAAACGAGAAGAGGACTAAAATGAGCTATCAAACGAATTTGAATTGGGTAGAAAAGTTAAGCCACTTTTCCACCGAGCAGCAGAAGATTTTGCTGGCCCTTTCCGACGACAGATACAAATGGCGTGCCAAAGACCGGCTGGCAGCGGTTACGGCTTTGGAGCCGGGAACGCTAGATGATGCACTCGCACAGTTGATTAAAAACAATGTCGTGCAGCCTTCGTTCAGCAAGAACCGAAACATCATATTCGGACTGCGTGAGCGAGTTGACCCCAAATAGTTGATCCTAAATAATGCAGAACAGCACGCGAATTGACATTTATGATACTACTTTGCGGGACGGCTCGCAGGGGGAGGGGATTTCCTTCAGCGTTGAAGACAAAATCCGCATCGCTAGGCGTCTGGACGCTTTTGGCATTGACTATATTGAAGGCGGCTGGCCGGGGAGCAATCCCAAAGACATTGAGTTCTTTGAGCGCATGAAGGCGGTGCCGCTGGCTTATGCGAAGCTTGCGGCGTTCGGCTCGACGCGGCGGCCCAACCGCAAGGCCGAAGACGACCCGAACTTGCAGCAATTGCTTGACGCAGGAACGCCTGTCGTGACGTTTGTCGGGAAAGCCTGGGATTTCCATGTCGTTGAAGCCCTGCGGCTGCCGCTGGAAGAGAACTTGGCGATGATCGCCGACACGGTGACGTTCTATAAGTCGCGCGGCAAGGAAGTCATCTATGACGCCGAGCATTTCTTTGACGGTTGGAAGCGCAACCGTGAGTACACCGCGTTGTGTTTAGACGCGGCATTGACGGCAGGCGTGGACTGCGTCGCGCTCTGCGACACGAACGGCGGGACGCTGCCGGATGGGATTGAAGCCATTGTCGCGGAAGTAACGGCACGGTTCCCGGCAGGCAAGTTTGCGATCCATACCCACAACGACACGGAGTGCGGGGTCGCGAACAGCCTGGTCGGTATTCAGGCCGGCTGCCGGCAGGTTCAGGGAACTATCAATGGGCTGGGGGAGCGCACCGGGAACGCCAATTTGACCAGCATCATGCCGTCGCTTTCGCTGAAGCTGGGCTATGACCTGAACTGTGCCGTGCATCTGACGGAGTTGTCCGAGCTGTCCAATTACATAGACGAGATCGCCAATATCCCGCCGAAAACGTCGGCGGCGTATGTCGGGCGCTCGGCGTTCGCCCACAAAGGCGGGCTGCATGTGGACGCCATGCGGAAGAACCCGGAGACTTATATTCACCTGAACCCGGTGCTGGTCGGCAATGAGAACCGCATCTTAATCAGCGAGCTTTCCGGCGCGTCTACGATTTTAGAAAAAGCCCAGAAGCGCGGCCTGGACTTACGCAAAGACAGCCCGGAAACCAAAGAGATTTTGCAGCAGGTGACGGCCCTGGAGCATCAGGGCTACTCGTTTGAAGGCGCGGAAGCGTCGTTTGAGCTTCTGGTCAAGAAAGCGACAGGCAGCTACCGGCAGCTGTTTGAGCTGATTGGCTACCGAGTGATTGTGGAGAAACGCGCGGCGGACGACGAAGCGATCACCGAAGCGACTCTGAAGCTGCGCGTCGGCGAACAAGAGATGCTGACTGTGGCGGAGGGCGACGGCCCGGTCAATGCCCTGGACAGCGCCCTGCGTCTCGCGCTCATGCCGCACTACCCGGAGCTTGCCGAGATTCGCTTAACCGACTTCAAAGTCCGCGTGGTTAATGTCAAAGAAGGCACGGCGGCCAAAGTTCGCACGGTGGTAGACAGCGCCGACGCCGAGGAGACCTGGTCTACCATCGGCGTCTCTACCAATATCATTGATGCCTCCTGGCACGCGGTCGTGGACAGCATTGAGTACGGGCTGCTGCGGGCGAGGTAAGAACCTACCCCGGTTCGTTCCTCACCGACCCTCCCGGAACGGGAAGGTAAGGAGCAAAAAGACGCTGTGCGGGCGTGGTATCTGTCTCCGGCCCAATGTCCGAAATTCTTCACCTTCCCGTTCCGGGAGGG
>JAABUX010005956.1_pt1 | contig 14771 bp, 13 predicted proteins | sample 5561851 | NCBI WGS metagenome assembly JAABUX01 (sample SAMN10711883, study PRJNA513361) | rock metagenome | isolation source: Antarctica rocks | place: Antarctica: Victoria Land, Richard Nunatak red sandstone | collected 2016-01-03 | reverse complement strand
TCCAGCTCGACATCCGGCGAGATGCCCCTGGCCTTCATCGCATCGTAGTTCGGGCCGCCCAACGGGCGCGTGTGACGCATGGCGACCGCGTCGACGATGGCGATGCCCGATGCCTTGTTGGTGGCCAGGCGGGGCCACAGCCAGTCGATGCCCCAGCCGCTCTGGGTGGCGTTGAACGTTGGCAGCGCCGCGCGCAGGAAGACGCTGCTAAAGCAGGGCGCCATGACCTCGACGAAGTTGGTGAACCGCAGTCGGCAGGCGGTGTTCTGGATCAACAACGGGTGCGTCACCGGGCTGCCCACGGTCAGCGACGGCTGCGCCAATTCGAGATTGTGCTCCGCGCACAAGTCGAAGAACCGGTTGAGGTCGGATTTCGACATCTCCAGGTCGTCGTCCGGGAACATCACGCGGTCGTAGCGGTCGAGCCACTCCGGGTGCTGGGCCACGAGCGCCTGCAGCGGCGGCCATTTCGGGCCCTTGCTGTCGATGCGGACGACGTCGTCCTCGCGGTAATGGTCGGGATTGTCGCCGAAATAGTTGACCACCAAGTCCCAGTTGCGTGGCTCGGGCCCGGCCAGCCAGCCGGGATGCAGCGAACTGTTCCCGGCCCGGACGATGACCAAGTTGCGGCGGATCAGGTTGATGATGGCGATGCACTCAGGTCTTGGAACGGTGGCTTGCGCGCCTTGAACGGACGCAGCGAAAGGCGGGCGATCTCGTACAGCAGGCGCCACCGGTATGGCGAAACGAACGCCGCGCGGAAATACCCGGCCGTCAGCAGCCAGATCAGGAACGCGGACGGGCCCTTGACGTCGACGTACTTCCCGGATCGCAGCAGGATGCGATGGATTTCGATCTTGATGTAGTCCATGCCGTGGGCTTCTAGGAACGCCTCGAACTCCTTCCAGACTCCGGCGACGCCTGCCGTGTTGGCCGCCGCGTAGTTCGGGCCGCCAATCGGGCGGGTGTGGTGCATGACCACGTCGTCCACGATCGCGACCCCGGTCCTGGGATTATCCGCAAGCGGCGGCCACAGCCAATCGATGCCCCAGCCGCTCCGTGTCTTGTTGAAGGTCGGCATCGCCCCGCGCAGCAGCGAGTTCTTGAAGCAGGGCGCCATCACTTCGACGAAATTGGTGAATCGCAGGCGGCAGAAGCGGTTGTGGATCAACAAAGGATGAGTGAGCGGGCTGTTCGCGGTGAGCGAGGGCTGCGCCAGTTCGAGATCGAATTCATGGCAGATGTCGAACAGGCGATTTAGGTCGTCCTTGGTCATTGCCAAGTCATCGTCGGGAAAGCAGACATAATCGTAGTCGTCGATGAAGTTCGGGTTCTGCTGTAGCAGGGCCTGCAGCGGCGGCCATTTCGGCCCCTTGCTGTCGATCCGCACCACGTCATCCTCGCGGTATAAGTCTGGATCATCACCAAAGTAGCTTACCACCAAGTCCCAATTGCGCGGACCCGGCCCGGTCAGCCAACCAGGATGCAGCGAGGCGCCTCCGGCACGAACGATCACGAGGTTGGGTCTCACGGCGCGCCCCTCACATACGGCGCGACGATGACGCCCCGGCCCGGCCGGATAGCGTTGTCGATATGGTTTCCTGTATTTTTCGCATGATGCTGGCGGAGAGCGCCGGCACATATTTATGCGCCGGCATTCGCCGCAGCTTCCGGCCGACCACGTTGCCTGGCTTGAAATACTTCATCGGGCCATGCTTCAGCAGACTGACCACGTAGCGCGCGTCATCCAGCACCGGATGCATGAAGGCATTGCCCGGCAAGGAGGCAAGGTCGTTTTCCCTATAGGGCGGCCAATGGTCGTAATCCGACGTGTCGCCATACGCCGAGAGGTCGCGCAGCCTGAAGCCTGCGGCGCTCAGCTCAGCGCCCAGGAACACCTCACAGAACGGCCACATTGGCAACTGGTTGGCGGCCAGCAACGCAGCCATTTCCAGCCGCTTCTGATAAAGGAAGTGCAACGCCGGGCGCGACACGTAGCATAGGCAGAACAGCGTTTCCTTCATTTGCTCGGGCGCGTAAAGCGTTTGGTGGCGCTCAGTCCAATACCAGTCATCAATCGGCGCGTCGCGGAACTGCGCCACGAAGTCGACCCGATCCGCGTCGGCAGATTGGACCATGCGGTCGAGATCCACGTTGGTGGTCACGTCATACTCAAGGAACAGGTATGATGCGTATTGCGGGTATGCCTCGTAGAACGCATACATCGGATAATCGCCATTGTACCAAAGCACCGGTCCAATATTTGCATCGGAAGGCAGTCCCATCTCGGCGGTCTGCTCTATCGTGAATCGCATGATTTTGTCGTGGTCGATGCCTTCGACCCGGCCGTTGCTGTCGTCGACCTGGATGTATATATCAGCATCGCGGCAATGCCCGCGAAGCCTGTCGAATTGCCGCTGCACATATTGGTCCCAGAAGTGCGTCTTTACGATCAACGCATAACCAGCCAAATTACGTCTCCTTATCAGTTACAGCTTGTCGGTAGGCGGGAACCGAAGCAAACTAGCTTCCTCGTAGGCGTAACGCCCGTCAAACGCAAATTTGCGTTCCCGGTGGCGGTGTTGTATAGACTAACGCAAGACTGAGCTGGTCGTTCCCCGGCGCTGTCTAGGCAATCCGGACGGAGACGGGGTTTCCGGTTCGGATCATCTGGTTGAGCACCGCTATGGTGACCTCGCCCCGCTGCGCAGGCAAGCTCCGGGCGCGAAGCTTGGGGCCGATCAGGTGTTTGTATCGCGCCATTGCCGTTTCGGCTTGGTTTATTCTGCCGGATCCCGTCGCCTTTTGCCATCCCATGCGGCTACGTTTGGTTACGAGCTGGATGTGGCGGTCACGCGGGCTTTGGGCGTTGCCGTCGCTCCCGTCCGAGCTTGGCACTGCCGACGCCCGAGGCGGGACTGACCTGCCCCCCTAGAAGTGAGCCGCCGGCTATGACAGGCCGGGGGCAATCGGAGAGGGATTGGGAATGGCGCGCAAGTATCACAAGCCGGAGGAGATCGTCACCAAGCTGCGTCAGGTCGAGGTTCTGGTCGGGCAAGGGTCATGCGCCGCCTTGACCATCTTCAGCGAGATTGCGTCAGAGCCCCTCTTGGACGCCGATATGGGGTCCCCTTCCGGCTCTGACGCACTTTCGCTGATTAGAGCCGAGCGCACGATACCAGAGGAGCAAAAGCCATCTTGGCGGTTGCACTCAGCCACCAGTTTTGGATGAACTCAGCATTAGAACGCCGCTGGGGCACTTCGCTAAGCCGGATTTCGCTCATCGTCAGCGAAAGTGCGTCAGAGCCGACCCGACACTCCGTCACAGGACGGAACTGCGCGCACGCTTCGATCGCATCTTCAAACGCCAGACCGGCTTCGCCACCCTGGACCGCCTGCTTGAGCGGCTGCACGCCAACAAGCCCGCTTTGCTGATGGTGCTCGACCGGCCGGAGGTGCCGCTGCACATCAACGGTTCCGAGAACGACATCCGTTGTCAGGTCACCAAGCGCAAAGTCAGCGGTGGCACCCGCAGCGATACTGGACGCGACTGCCGCGATGCCTTCCTCAGCCTGGCAAAGACCTGCAGCAAGCTGCGCATCGCCTTCTGGGACTACCTTGGCAGCAGACTTGCCGCCCCAGCCTGCCCGACAATTCCGTATCTGCCGGATCTCGTCAGCCTGCGATGCAGATCACCTTAATAGCCCGGGCTTTTGCCCCTCTTACCAATCCGGCCTTTGGATTGTAGGTGGTTGGAGCCTGCTGCGAATGGCGGGTAGATGGCCTGAAATTGGACCGCCCTCTACAATTGCGACGGTTTAAATTGGCGTTATAGCTTTAATTTTGATAAGATAAGTACCTTGCTGAAATGGGACACCGGCCAATGCACAGCGCACCGCGCGTCAGCATCATCATGCCAGCCTACAAGTCTGCATCCTTCATGGACATCGCCATTCGGTCCGCCTTTGCCCAAACCGAACAAGACTTCGAGCTAATTATCGTCGACGACTTCTCACCGGACGGCACCCGCGAGGTTATCAAGAAGTTTGCCGCCAGCGATGCGCGCATCCGGCCGATCTATCTTGGAGAGTTCTAACCAAAGATAGCTCTGAACTTTTCGGCGTAGGCGGCATAGGTCTTGGGCTTTTGCAAGTGGTGCAGCAGGCGCAGCGACAGGTCCACCATGGTGCGGCATTTGGACACCACCTTGGTGCGGCGCCGGAAGCGCGCGAGATAGTGGCGGACGTTGCTGTTGTCCTGCTCGATGGGGAAGGTCAGGTCCTTGCCGGTGAACAACTGGTCCGGCGGGATCACTCGGTGGTAGCCCTCCCAGTCATCGGTGACGAACGTCTTGCCAGCCAGCCCCACCTTGTCGATCAGCCTACGGCAGCTTGCATCATCACGCCCACCCAGCACCCAGGCCACGGTGCGCCGCTGATCCAGGTCATAGGCGCGCCAGACCCAGAGCTTGGCAGACTTTTTTTCAGGAAGTGCCACATCTCGTCCACCTCGACCGTCACCACCGATGCACCGACCTCTGGCTCGGGTAGACGGGCCGCTTCGGCGCGCACCCACTTCAGCACCGCCACGTCGCTCACCCCCAGCACGCGGCCGATGCCGCTGAAGCTCATGCCGCCCATGCCATACAGCAGCACGGCCAGCGCCTTCATCGCAGCCGGCTTGCCACGCAAAGGCGTGTCAGTGAAATGAGCGCCGCATCCCCGGCAGCGATACCGCCGATGCCCACGCGCCATGCCGCTCTTCGCGTAATCCGACACGCCGCACCGCTTGCACCGCAACCCACCCGCAGACATCCACAGCCCCCATAAACACAGGCCGCAAACCTGACAGAAGCCGTGAACTACCTCAAGTTAGAACTCTCCTATCTTGATACCAACGGCGGCGCCGCGGCAGCGCTCAACCGTGCCACAGACGCAGCTCGGGGCGGCTGGGTGGCGCTGCTGGATACCGATGACTGGTATATCCCCGACCCGGCTGCAACGCCTGCTGGACGCCGGCGAGGCGGCTGCCGTCGACATGGTGGCAGACAACCAATGCGTCTTCGACCTTAAGGCCGGACGTATGGTCGGGACGGCGTTCCCAAGGGGGCGCGACCGCAAAATCGACATCGAGACGTTCCTAAATGAGACTGACCCAATAGCAGCGTTCGACATCGGGATGCTGAAGCCGATCTTCCGCACGGAGTTCATCCGGAAGCATCATGTTGAATATCGAGAATACGCTCGCCACGGATACGACTACTGGGTGCTGCTCGACTACTTCCGCATCGGAGGAGTCGCGCTGCTGGTTGACGAGCCGCTCTACTACTACGTGCAGCCGTTCGGGACTCTTTCCCGCGAATGGGCTCAGGATGGCCGCAAGCGCTACCCGTTCAAGCACATCAAGGCAATGAATGACCGCGTGGTATCCGAGTTACGGTCCAGTGTGCCGCTCCGCCACCTCGAGCTCCTGAAGCGCCGTGGCCGCAAGATGGCTGCGCTGGAAGGCTTTGCCCAACTCAGGGAGCACCTGCGCGGCCATAAGCCAATCGCCGCTCTAAAGGCCATTGTGACCTCGCCGGCTGCGTTCTGGCCCCTTGCCGCAAGCCGCGGTTTTAGCTTTGCTCGAAGGATACTCGCCCCCTGAACACTCCGTGGGATTAACCTACGCCCTATACATGCATTTTCGTTGTCGAAGACGAGTAGCGGCACAGGTTAACGGAGCGCGAAGGCAATGGCCGGTTCTCCCGCAGATGGGGTGGACGGCCCCCGCGGCATCGATGTGCCAAAGTGCGGGTCGTGAGAACCGGCAGAAAGGGAGCCGCCCGCAATGAGCATTACCATGATCGGTGTTGACACCGCCAAATCAGTCTTCCAGGTCCACGCGGTGGATGCTGCCGGGCAGGTTGTGATCCGGCGCAAGTTGCTCCGGAACGAGTTGCTTCCGTATTTCGAGAAGCAGGACCCCTGCACGGTCGTGATGGAGGCGTGCGGCGCGGCGCATCACTGGGCCCGTGTGCTGGCTGGCCTCGGACACGACGTTAAGCTGATCGCACCCGAGGCGGTCAGGCCTTTCGTCAAAAAGGGCAAGAAGAACGATGCAGCTGACGCTGCCGCGATCTGCGACGCCGCATCCAGGCCCAACGCGAGGTTTGTGCCGATCAAGAGCGTGGAGCAGCAGGGCATCCTGGCACTGCATTCGGCTCGCTCTCTTTTAGTCAAGCAACAGACGATGCTGGCCAACGCCATGCGGGGTCTAGCGGCAGAGTTCGGCCTGACGGTTCCAAAAAGCATGAGCAAGCTAGGAGAACTCATGACACTCGTCGACGCGGATAAGGCCGTTCCGGCAAACGCCCGGCAGGCGCTAAGCGCCGTATATGACCAATGCTGCGCGCTGGACGAGAGGATCGAGACTTTTGAAGCGGAGATCGTGACCCACGCCCGAAACGACAACACCGCCCGCCGTCTGGCAACGATCCCCGGCGTCGGCCTGATCACCTCGTCGCTGATTGCGGCCACAGTCGCCGACATCGGCGTTTTCCAAAGCGCGCGGCACTTCGCCGCTTGGCTGGGCTTGGTGCCACGGCAGCATTCGACCGGCGGGAAGACTCGGCTTGGTCGGATTACCAAGGCGGGCAACCGGGAGATACGGAGATTGCTGGTGCTGGGAGCCACGTCGATGGTTCGCCGAGCTCCGGCATGGAACAGTGCTGCCGGAGCGTGGGTCAGAGTGATCCTGGAGCGCCGCCCAACAAGGTTGGTGACGGTGGCGCTGGCAAATAAGATGGCGCGCATCGCATGGGCATTGATGACGCGCAAAGAGATCTACCATGCGAAGGGATGTGTCGTAGCTGTAGCAAATGCTGTGGCGTGATAGCCCGATGCAAAATGGTAGGTAGCGGGCGCAAGCCCGGCTGATCCGGCAGGATGTGCTGAGCAGCGTGATGGGAGAAGCTGTAGTCAAGGCAGTTCAGGCAATGCCGAACGCAAAGTTGTGCCTCGAGCACGCCCCGCAGATTGGTGCCTGACACGCAAGCGCACACCCATAATGGCCAGCGGCATACGCCGCGCGACAGGCCGGACATAAGGGCGCAACTGACCGGATTTCTCCTCATGCTCGTCAACAGCAGTTCCTGAAGGAAAGAAGATACCTTCTTTGCTGCACATGCTGGTCGTCGCTAACCATGCGACGAAGCCAGTGCCCACGCGCGTCAGTCTGTTGTCTACTGGCGTAGATGCAGCATCCCATCTTTCGTCAATCACCTAATCAACATGCGAGACTATGCTGTGAGGAACTAAAATGAGCGTTGCACTTCCAGAGCCGTCCACATAACTTTGCGTGGATCATGCCGCAAGCAGAACGCGTCGGCGGAGCAGGTCGAAGCTGGCGTGACCATACATCTGGCGTTTGATCAGTTTCAGTCGGTTGACCTGACCTTCGGTCTGGCCATTGCTCTAGGGCGTGGTGAGAGCGGCGCGTATTGCGTCGCCGTCTTTCTTCAGCCCCGCAGCGAACGTTCCGTCGTCGGCACGCCACACCCACCGGCCTCGACGAGCCAGGCATCCAGTTCGGCACCCGCTGCACCAGCGTCGGTTTTGTTGCCGGCGTTACAGCCGCGCACAAGGGCGATGAACCTGCGGGCGAGTTTCGCGACAGTGCGGGCGTCCTTATCCTGCTCCACCCGTCCAACCGTTGCACCGTGGGCCGCCGGCAGCGTTGTGGGAGGTTGCACGAGCAGCCACGCGAGTTGCCGGGCCGCGGGCAACGGCGTGACTGGGCTGCTGTTGGATGGACCTGGATTGGCTGATGGCCGCCCGCGCCAACGGGATGGCGCCGTCCTGGCCGGTCTCCGACGTCGTTCGCTCATCCATCTCCGCACCTGCCTGGCTGTTCCGGTGAAGCCTTGCGCCTGCAGCTCCCGCCACAGCACGGCGGCATCCTCGCATCCTTCGGCCACCCGCGCCTGCAGATGCGGGAGATGCCGATCGATGGTGCTGCAGCTAGGGCGACAGGTGCCGCGTTCCGGAAAGCCTGAGGCATGGGCGTAGGTGCGCACCGTCCCGCGTGCCAGTTTCATGGCGCGTGCGATCGAGATCAGCGGTTCGCCTGCCGCATGCCGGCGCTGCACCTCGTCATACAGGCCAAGGCGACGCACCCGGCTCTCCGAGCTGACCTGTACGTCCGAAGCGCTGCGCGGGAATGGCCCGGTGCGCTTGGCCGGCACAGCGCCGCCCTCGTCCGGGAGGGCCGGCAGCCGCCGAAGCCGGCCATGTGCACCGGCAAGCCAGCGCTCGACGGCCTGGCGCAGGTTGGCCAGCAGATGCCACCGATCCGCGACCTGGACCGCCGCTGGCGCGCCAATTGTGATGCCGCTGGCATACTCCGTCGAGCGGTCGCGTGCGACAACCTCGATCCCCGGCCGCTGCCGCAGCCAGCCGGCCAGCGTGGCCGCAGTGCGGTCGGGCAGAAGATCGACCACGCGGCGCTGCTCCAAATCAACGACGATCGTGCCGTAGCTGCGCCCCTTGCGCTTCGCCCAGTCATCGACCCCAACGACGCGGGGCGTGGTCTCATGCGGCAAAGGTATCCGGTTGAGCAAGCGCAGCACGGTGTCGGCGCTGGCCGGCATGGACAGCTGGGACAGCAGCCGCGCACCCGCTTCGCCGCCCAACGCAGCGCCCGTCCGGCCCTGCGCCTCGGCCAGCCTGCGTGTACGCCGGGCGAAGGGCGCCACCAGTGGCGACACGCGTTCGGCGAAAGTTTGGCGGGGACAGACTGCGTTACGACAGTAGAACCGACGCACGCGCAATCTGACCCGAACCGCACGCCCAAGTGACGGCAGGTCGGCAGGGCGCCGATGATTGCGGCTGTGCACGGTCCGACTCCTCTTGCCGCAGTCCGGGCAGCACTCACCTCGGCCCAGGCCGCGGGCAGCGATTTGCAAATGGCTCAGGGTATCGGAGGTTACCTGCTCGACCCGGCAGCCGGGGATCGGACATTGAATGTTCATATATTGTTCAATGGTGCGGCATCTTGCCTTCACCAAACATCAGTGCTCTCCCGTCACAATCCACGCAAAGTGCGGGAGAACCAACCAGGAGGGACCACCTCAATCCGCACCCGTCGGGAGGAGATCACGCTCCTTCGGGCGCAGGGCTATACCATGAGAATGTCGCTCGCCGTCTCGGGCGAGCAGCGTCGACCGTCTCCGGCGGTTGCGGCGCAACGCCGCAACCCGGAGCGGGGCCTGGAGTATCGGGCGAGTATGGCACAGTGGCACGCTGAACGGTCCGCCCGCCGCCCAAAGCAGGCGAAGCTTGCGTTCAACGCGGAATTGCAAGCCTATGTGGAGGAACGACTGGCTGGCGTCGTCATCACTCCAGCCAGGTTCTTGTTCCCGGCACGGCCGTAATCAAGACGTCGCAACCGATACATTCTCACTGGGATCGTGGTCAGTTTGGTTCTCGCCGATCTCATAATCCATGCTTGAACGTCCTGGCGCAGCGTTTGAGCTGAGACAGCGCGCAATCTGATCCGCCAACTGCCCCACATTCGGCTCCTGCATCATTGTCAAATGGTCCCCGGTCGCTTCGACGATGCGGAGCGAGCCCGCCCTGGGTCGCAGAACGATCAACGGATCGCAATATTGCGGACGCAGTTCGGGGCAGCGGAAGAAGGTGATCTCTCCGGGATAACTCGGAGGATCATAGGCTGCAAACGCTTGCAGGCAGGCGGTGCGCACGCGTCGCAGGATCGGCGGCAAGGATGCGCGTTGCGTGTTGGCCGTTGCGAGCGAGCGCCCGGCTGGCCGGCCCAACCGGTTCTGCACGATCCGACTGACCAACTGCACAGTTCCCGCCAGCCGCAATGCTGGCACGCGACGGCACAGCAGGCGGAATTGGCGAAGATGGAACCGCAGTTGTGCGGGGACCGGCAGCATCCGCGGATGGACATGCGTGTCGATCATGCCGAGAAACGCGACCGCTTCGCCCGTACTGTGCAGCCGAACCGCAATTTCGTAAGCGAGCAGGCCGCCATACGAATAGCCAAGCAACGTGTAGGGACCATGCGGCTGCCGCGCCCGAATCAATGCGACATAGTCGGCCGCCATCGCTTCCGTCGATCGCGGCGGCGTTTCGTCTGGATTGAGTCCGCGCGCCTGCAACGCCAAAATAGGCCGCGCACAATCGAGCCGGTGTAACAGCGGCAGCCATTCGAACAGGTTGCCGGCAATGCTGTGCAACAGGAACACCGGCGCACCGGTCCCGTTCTTTACCGGGATTAAGGGCGAATGACCCTGCCATGCAACGCCGCCATCCAGCACACGGGCGAGAGCGGCCACCGTGTTCGCCTGGAACAACGTGCCGAGCGGAATCTCGTAGCCGAAGGCCTGGCCGATTTGCGTGCAGATCGTCACCGCCATGAGAGAGTCTCCACCAAGGGCGAAGAAATCGTCGTCGGTCCCGATCGTATCCACGCCGAAGGCTTCGGCCCAGATGGCCCTCAGCACCTCTTCCGTGGTCTTCCCATCCTCGACATCGGCGGACGACGTCGTTGATCCACCCGCCAACACCGGATGCGATGCGATGGCATCCAGCGAGCCGGGATTGCGCAAGGCATCGCGGTTGCGCACGGGACGCCCGTTGATCGCGTCGCCCGCCGCCGCTTCCGATGGCTTGCCGCTATGCGTCGTCGGCAGTTCGGCGACGTCGGCGATCACGCCAGGTACATAGTTTGCGCCGATCCGGCGCGTGATCTGGCGCCGTAGCCGCAGAATGAGATCGCTGTTCAACCGGATGCCGGGCCGCAACACGACGAGCAGAACCATGCGACTCCCGGCCGCAGTATCCGGCATCGCCTGCTCGACGGCCATGGCATCGACCAATTCCGGCACGTCCTGCAGGGCCGCGTAGACATCCGCCGTGCCGATGCGCACGCCGCGAACATTCAACGTGCCATCGGATCGCCCATGCATCCGCGCCGTACCGCGGGGGGTGATGGCGATGCGGTCGCCATGCGTCCAGATGCCGGGATTCTGGCTGAAATAGGCGGCATGGAAGCGCTGCCCCGTTGGGTCTCCGAAGAACCCCAGCGGGCGCGATGGGAACGGGTTGCGGCACACCAGCTCGCCCACCTCACCTGGCAGCGCATCCAGTGCCGCGACGTCGAGCGCCAGGCTGCGGCACTGCGCTTCGCCACGATAAACCGGCAGGTTAGGATTGCCCAACACGAAGCAGCCAATGATGTCCGAACCGCCGGAGATCGACTGCAGCGGCAGGCGCTTCACGTTCTGCAGAACCCAGTCATATTGGCTGTCGGCCAGCACGGCGCCGGTCGACAAGACCGCCCGCAGCTTGCCAAGCGCCAGCTTGTTGGCCGGCACATAGCCGAGGCTTTCGCACATCTTCAGATAAGCCGCGCTGGTGCCGAACACATCCACAGCATGCTCCGCCACGATCGACCAGAGCGCCGCCGGACTGTCCACTGGCCCGTCATACAGCACCAAGCTGACACCCCCGGCGAGCGCGGACAGTTGCCAGTTCCACATCATCCAGGCGCTGGAGGTCTGGAAAAATAGGCGGTCCCCTGACCGCAAGCCGGTGTGAAGCCGATGCTCTTTCACATGTTCCAGCAGCGTGCCGCCGGCGCCATGCATGATGCATTTGGGCAGCCCCGTCGTACCGGAAGAGAACAGGATGAACAGCGGATGGTTGAACGGGAATTGCGGCCATTCGCGCAGCGGCTGCGATCGCGCCACCAGGTCCGAAAGCCGATACACTGGAACGTCTTCGATGGGCGGCGCGGCCGCCTCGCCTAGCGTGACCACAGCGCGGAGGGAGGGCAGTCCGGCCACGATCTCCGGCAGCGCATCCGCCAAGCGGTCGCCGGGCTGCTGCTCGGTATGCGCCAGCAGCACCACTGGGGATAGTTGGCCGAACCGGCTGAGAATGGCTTGCGCCCCCATTTCGGGCGCCGCGGCCGAGAAACACGCCCCCAGGGCGGTGGCAGCGAGGCAGGCGACCACGGCATCCGCATCATTGTGCGCGATGGCGGCCACGCAGCCACCGGGACCGACGCCCAGGGAAGCCAAACCGGCAGCCCCGCGCTGCACCCGCTGACGCAAGGCGCCACGGGTCAGCCGCGTGGCCGGACGCCCGGCGTGGCATGCAATGACCGCCAAGGCAGCGTCCTCGCCCGCCAACAGGCATTCCGCGTAGTTCAGGCTCAGGTTCGGGAAGAAGCTTGCGGTTTCGACCTCGTCACCGACACAGACCGGCTCTGCCGCCCCTGTTACGGGAAGCGCTGACCAAGCCAGCAAGGTGCGCCAGAACAAATCCTTGTTCCGGACCGTGAATTGATAGAACGCCTCCGCATCGGCGAACTCGACGCCGCAAATCCTGCCGATATGACGCATGAACAGCGTCATTTGCGAATGGCTGATTGTTGCGCGGCCCGGCAGGAAGCAGGGTGTGGCTGTAACGGCCTTTCTGGTGGTGACCGGGCTGCGAAGTTTTTCGGCCAGATCGGGCATCCACGTCTTTCATTCAAGTCTGCTCCCGCCGCCGAAGGGGGCGACACGCTGCTCGGCGGCACAGCTGAGCGATGTATGAACAATTAGGAACGGGGATTAATAGCCTTCAAACATTTCCAGTCAATGCGTCCTCACGGCTGAGGAAGGGAGCCCAAGGACCGCGTCGGTGACGCGATGCATACGATTGCGCCGCGGTTGAGGAAGGCATCGTCCCGGGCGGTGGCCTCGCCCTGGCTCGTGCCCCCAAGGTCCTCGAAGGCCTCCATGCTGAGAATGACGGTCAGCGCCTCGGCATCGAGATCGTCCGCAAGGCCCGTGCAGACTCCTCTTCACTAGCCCGTATCATTCACCAGGGCACGAACTTGGTTGCTCCCGCCAGTCGGATGCTGCCCCGATAAGCGTCCGCGCATAGGCCCTTCTCCGGCGCGTCGGTGACGGTCGGTGATGGTAGACTTGGCGGTGTGTGGGCGTTGGATGTTGATCGGCGCGGGCGGTGTGGGGCATTGGCCCCGTCGGTCAGACGATCAGGCGCGGCATGCGCGCCAGCACGATGGCGAAGATCGCCTGATCCGGCGTCGAGCGCGGCAGATGCAGCCGCACCTGCGTCTTCAGCACCTCCACCCGGGCGGCAAGCTTGATCAGGCGCAGGAGCAAGGTGTCGAACTGGGCGACCCGCCACGAGGAACGGCGCGGCATCAGCGCGCGTAGGCTCCACATCAACCAATACGCACCGACATGCAGGAACAGCCGCATCTGGTTGGCGACCGCGCGGCAGCATGAGGTGCGGTCCGCCGCCAGGTGCGTCTTCCACGCCTTGATGTGGTTCTCCGCCTGGCCCCGGGCGCAGTAAATGTCCTGGTAGATCGCGCGCGGCGAGCCCCTGGGCAGGCTGGTGACGATGAAGCGTGTGTCCACGCCCAGCGGCCCGGCCTTGACCCGGGCGATAATGCGCTCGACGCGGTCCCAGCTCTTGGCCCCGTCATAGGATTCGTTGAACCGGCGCAGCTTGCCGCCACCCGCCCCGGATAACCGCGCCTCCGTGCTCTGCTCGAGAGCGAGGATGTGCTTGCGCAACGTCGAGGTGGGAGCGACGCCGAGCGTGTAGCCGAGCCGTTCGGCGCGGCAGAAGCGCAGCGGCACTGTTCTCTTATGGCGGGTTCACGGGTCAAGCCCTTTGTTGAGATTTCGTGTTGATGATGGGTGGCCCTTGTCGGATCATGGTTCTCTCCGCGGTCGGCGTATGCCGCCGCATGATGGCGTCGGAAGCGTTGGCCTCGTGATGTCAACTACGCGGTCGATCTGACCTGTAAGGATCAGGCCGCAATGGTGCCCACGCGATGGCCAGCGCCCCGTCCCGACGAGGGACACCGTCCCGCCGCTGCCGGCGGATCCCGTGTGCTGCTGCTATTCGATGTTCATGCCGCCTGCGCGTCCTGGGCTGACCAGCGGAACTCGCTGCCGCCCTTCCACATGCGATGCAGGATGCCGGCGAGCTTGCGGGCGACGGCGACGGTGGCCTTCTTGGCGCCAATCCGCTTCGCCAGTCGAGTGCCCCATGCTTTCAGGGTGGACCATTTTGCAACCCGGTGCAGGATGATCCCGGCTGCCTCAAACAAGTAGGTGCGCAGCAGCGCGTCACCATGCTTCGAGATGTGGCCGGTGTAGTCGTCCTCGCCGGACTGGAAGCGCCGCGGCGTCAGGCCAACATAGGCGCCCACGCTGGACGACTTCGCAAAACGCTGCGGATCGTCGATGACGCTGACGTAGGTCAGCGCGACCAGGACGCCAACGCCGGGCGCCGTCATCAAACGCTTCACGTTCTGATCCTGGCGGGCCATGACGATCAGACGACGGCTGAGCGTGCTGATCTGTCCGTTGATGGCCTGCCAGGCTGACAGCAGCGCCTCGGCCACCTCCTGCAACGGGCCGCCCGTGACCAGGGTCCGCACTCGCTCCACGAAGGGTTGCCCGCTGCCCTTGCCGGCTACCAGGCCGAACGGCTTGAGCACGCCGCGGATCTGGTTGGCGAGGTCGACCCGCATGCGCACGAGCTGCGCTCGGGTGGTGAGCAAAGAGCGGACCAGATGGCTGTCCATGCTCTTGACCATGACCTCGCGATACCAGCCGGTCCGCACGATCTGCGCGGCCTTATGTATCAGCTGCCACCACGTGTTTTCGGCTTGTACTTTGGGGATGATTCTGGCAGCAAAGTAGCGGGATCGGTTTCTTTCGCGGGTGG